>OIZP01000817.1_pt1 | contig 18064 bp, 13 predicted proteins | sample 1588531 | NCBI WGS metagenome assembly OIZP01 (sample SAMN03283283) | human gut metagenome | biome: human-associated habitat; material: feces | host: Homo sapiens | place: Peru | collected 2012
GGAGTTGCAAATGCATATGCTTTTAATGACGTAATTCCCATAATCAATCCGCCGATACCACTTGCAATACATGCAGCAATCATAGGTTTTCTCAATCTTAATGTAATTCCGTACATTGCTGGCTCTGTAACACCTGCAAGAAGTGCAGAAATACCTGCTGGAATTGCCATTTCTCTAAGTTCTTTATCTTTTGTCTTTGCTGCCACACCAAATGTTGCACCTGCCTGTGCAATATTACTTGCAAGCATTGCTGGAAGAAGCAACAGGTCATATCCCGGATTGGCAAGACCAAGCAGACATGCCGGAACAAATGCCCAGTGCATACCCGTCATAACAATGAACGGCATCGCTGCTGAGAAAAGCATCATTGCAAGCCATGGAGCAAAATTGTAAATTGCATCGATCACAAACTGAAGTCCATTTCCAACCATCAGACCAAGTGGTGCAAGGAGACAGAGTGTGATTGGTGCCGTAATAATTACAATCAGTAATGGTTTCAAGAAGTTCTTGGACCAGTCCGGTACAATCTTATCTACGATAATCTCTACATATTTCAGAAGGATCGTTGCAAGCATTGCCGGGACGATGGAAGAAGCGTAACTTCCATGAACAACCGGAATTATACCAAATAGATGTGTTGCCTGATCAATTCCAAGCAGTGTAATCACATCTGGATAAATCAAAACAGAGGATACCATAACTGCCAGGAATGAATTACAGTTTAATTTCTTAGATGCTGTAAATGCTACCAGTACAGGCAGGAAATAAAACGGTGCATCACCAAGTGCGTTCATTAAGATATAAGTGTCACTCTCAGAAGACAATACCCCGAGCAGTGTTGGACCAAAGATTACAAGTAATACTTTAATCAGACCACCTGCGATGATTGCTGTGAACAATGGTGTCATGCATCCTGCGATAAAATCAAGTGCAGCTACAATCGGATTCACTTTCTGTTTTTCCTGTTCTACTTTGTAATCTGCAGTTGTATCAGATACTCCGCTCATTGCCACCAGTTCTTTGTACACATTTCCTACAGAGTTTCCGATGATGACCTGATACTGACCTCCGGCGATATTTGTTCCCATAACCCCTTTGATAGATTCCAGTTTCTTCTGATCCGGGACACTCTGATCCTTCAATACAAAACGAAGTCTTGTCATACAGTGTGTCACTGATACAATGTTTGCTGTGCCGCCTACTGCAGCGAGCACTTCTTCAGCAATGATTTTGTTTTTGTCTGCCATAATTAATTCTCCTTTTTCTTTTTTAGAACAAAGAATATGCCTTGTCACATTCTAGAACCTGCGGTGTTGCTAAGCGCCAGTGGCACTTGTTTGGCAAGGAACGAAGTGGTAATATAGATTGCTTGCGACATCTTCCTTGTACGCCGCAGTGCGTCTTCTCTTCGTTTCAGTCGATGCAGCGCATATGTATTAGGAAAGATTTCTTTCCTAATACATAAAAAACCTCCCACAACAATTTGTTCTCCTGCAGATTCTATAATCCTTTGCAACAAACTGTCATGGAAGGTAATGCCCGACTGGTTACAGTCCTTCTCTAACACATATTCTATTGATATGTAACATTAAATACATTTTTTCCTCTTCAGAAAGCTGAATGTCATATCTCTTTTCAAAATATTCATCCATCTTATCAATACATTCTGCAATTTTAGGAAATTTTTCACGAATAGATTGATACATGACTCCATTGTCTGTATCTAATTTCTGTTTAGCATCGATTCGCTTTAGTAGATACAACAAATGAGAAGAATATCTAGCGAAATTAAATGAAGATCGATCAATCAAAATACCTAATGTATCTTCTACGATACTGATTGTATCTTCCAAGGCATCCCCAAACCATTTTTGAACAGAACTATCCTTTATCTGCTCATCACTGTTTCTTGCATTTACAAAACTCATTGCAATGCCAGAAGCATCATTTTCATTTAAACATACTGCAAATCTGCGCTCTATCTGTTTCACTGCATATTTTCCAATTTTTGCCTCTTTTGGAAAAGATTGTTCAACCTCATAGATCAATGGCATAGCCACTACAATCTTTTTTTGTGCACGTTGAATACAGAAATGAATATGGTCTGCTAACGTTATTACTAGATTTGGATTCAATTCATATTGCAATTCATTACGAGCAATATCAACAAGTTTTGCGGTAAAATCCACTACTTTTTCTGGTAATTCCGGCAACAACTCCAAATATTTATGATCAATATCATAAAACGTTCGGTCTATCTGACTCAAATCAGTAATTTCATATGGTGTTTTTGGAAACCCAATACCCTTACCATAAGCAACCAACTCATTTCCCTCTTTATCCAGGCAGATTGCAAAATTATTGTTTAATTTTTTAATTACCTGCATCCTTTTTCACCTGCTTAATATTATGTCTCAAAAAAAAATACCCCTCAAGACATATGCACCTAACTACTTTATGTACCAGTGCCACCAGTAATGCCTCAAAGAGTTACAACCTAAATGACAACTAAATTATAACAACATTACCATCTATTGTCTACCTCTTTTTAAATTTTTTTGAAAACGATTTCACATACACCCACAACATTTAATCGCCCTAGTAATCCATTATAGTATCGAAAAAGAGTATATTTTACATTATGTAATCTTCAACAAAGAATAAACAACACTACATTCAGTTGTATGTTACTGTTTAAACATTGTGAATTCCAATAAATTCATTACAATTGTTTCTATATGATCTAAAATGACTTATTTTACTTAAATTAGATAAGGTTAGTCTTGACATTTAAATATATCAATTGTTTAATATTCATACAGAAAGACTACTGGATACAGTGGTTCCTCTGAATTATTTAATGTCGAAAGACACTAGTTTAATTCTTTGGTTTGGGTGAACTAGTGTCTTTTACATTTTTCTATAATAATCAATGCGATTTTTAGCAATTCAACTAAAGCCATTAAACAAATAGCGACATCAATGTACAGATAAATATACATACAACACATCCTCCTACAAAATCGGAATCTTTGAGAACTCAAGATATCATCCTTTTAATTCAGAGGGTTCACCGTTACTACATCCAGTAGCCAATTTCTATTATAAAGATCCAATGTGAAATTATTGTGAATTCCAATACATTTGTAACGATTGTTCCTATTTGATCTAAAACGCCTTATTTTCGTTAGATTAGATAAGGTTAGTCTTGACTTTTGACTGATATTAAAATAGAACCCTCAACAAAGAGGATTCTACTTACTCAATATATGTTTTAATACTTGTTCCATTTTTTGAAAGTCAATTGGCTTCGTTATATAATCATTCATTTTAACATCAAATGCTTTTTTCTTATCTTCCTCAAACGCATTGGCAGACATAGCTATAATTGGAATATTGGCCTTTTCAGGTTGCAAAAGACGTCGAATACAGTGTGTTGCCTTATAGCCATCCATGTTTGGCATTTGAATATCCATTAAAATCAAATCGTATGTATTGGCAGGTTGATGTTGGATTTCATTCACACAAAGAATTCCGTCTTCTACAGCTTTAACTTCAAAACCCATTTCACTAAGAATTGTGGTTGTGATTTCAGCATTTAATTCATTATCTTCGGCCAATAAAATTCTTTTACCCATAAAATCAATATCACATTCATTTGAATCTTTGATATTACGGTTTGTATAATCTTTATTCGCAATCTTATGTGGAATGGTAATCGTAAAAGTACTGCCCTTACCAAGTTCACTCTCTACTTCAATACTACCATTCATTAAGTCCACAAAGTTTTTGACAATAGCCATACCAAGTCCAGTACCTGGAATTTTAGATAGAGTTGTATTTCTTTCACGTGTAAATAATTCAAATAAAGATGGCAAGAATTCTTCACTCATTCCAATACCTGTATCTGTAACTTTTGTTTGAATCAATACATAGCCTTCTTTATCATAAGGAAGTTCTTTTGCATCGATTGTTACCTTACCACCAGCAGATGTATATTTGATCGCATTACTGACTAGGTTAGATAGAATTTCCTGCATCTTTGTAGAATCGACAATAATATGTTTGTGTTCGACATTCACAATTATGTTGAATTCAATATTCTTTCTTGAAGCCTCTGCTGCAAATGCACTACAAACAAGTTGAGTAATGTTCCCAACTACTTCATAATTTTCATCCAATTCCATCTTACCACTTTCAACACGAGCCATATCCAATACATTATTAATAATTGAAAGTAATAATTTGCTGGATTGTTCAATCATTTCTTGATAATGAATCAGCTTTGGATTCGTTAATTCTTTCTTCATTAATTGTGAATATCCCACAATCGCATTCATCGGTGTACGAATATCATGTGACATATTAAATAAGAATATGGATTTGGCCTCATTGGCCTTTTCAGCCTTGATCTTTTCTTGGCGTAAAGCCTCCTCTTGTTCTAACTCACGCTTCTTTTCTTCCGTAAAATCACGATTTGCAAGCAATACACTCACAACACGACCATTCTCATCATATTTTTGAGGTACAATCATCGAAAGAATCCAGGTTCCATCTGTCCTTTCACAAGTATGGAATAAAGAATTTTTTCCTTCAAGACGTTTTGCGATGGTCTTACTATCATAAAATTCAACACTACTCTTTCTAAATGATTTTGCAATCAAACGATTTACTTGCTCTAATAATATATTATGATCCATCTGAGTATAGCGTCCATTTAAGCCAGGAATATTATTTCCTTTAATTAATTCCACATCACCTGTCTCTAGATTAATCAAACAAATATAGGAATACCCGGCCGATAATGCCTCAACTTCATGTCGAGCTTGTTGCACCTGCTTACCTAAAGTAATTGGAAACTCTTCATCTTCCAATTGTTCTTTATCTGGAATCGAATGATGAATATGAAGCACCTTCCATTTTCCATCTCTAACTCCATAAATAATAGTAAAGCGAGAATCCAAATGTATAATTGTAACTTCTTTATCATAAAGACCATAAATTTGAACAGATCCATACACAAAGACACATTGATCATCCACAATATTTTCTTCAATTTCTAAATCTTTAAATTCAAAATGAATATTCTTTCTTTTCTCCACATCAAATTTGAAAGAATTTAAAAAGTGCTCAATATTTTTAAAGAATTCTTGTTTTCCCGTACCAATAATACTCGCATTGGAATCTAAAAAATTTTGAATTACAACATCACTCAACGTATCCGATCCTAGATATGTTTCTAACAATTGTCTAGTAAGTAACTTAAAATCCTGCATAACCCAACCCCACAAACAAAAGGCATTATCTCAAATCAGATAATGCCATATTCTAAAATTAAAACTGATTTGAAAAGATATATCATTACCTATATGATACCACAAAATCTAGCCTAAGTTGTTAATACTATCATCAATATCATCAAGTTTACTAAATATATCTTCTAAAGAACCATCACTATATTCATTTCCACGAATATCATCCAATTTTTCATTCATTGTTCTAAGTTCATCTAAGATTTCATTCAATAAATCTACTACTTCATCCATGATTCGTCACTCCTCATATATTTCTTCCATCTTCTTTATACATCTTTTAATGGCTCATCCTAATTCTTCAAATCATGATCTTTAGGAAAACCATAACGAATCATTGTTCCTTCACCAAATGTATTTTCTTTATGATGAATAACACGCAACATAGCCCATCCACAGACACGTTACTTTTAGAAACCATCAAAACACGTTTTCCTTGCTTTAAAAACGCAATAACTATATCCGATAACGTTTATGTTTTACCAGTTCCAGGAGGACCCCAAACAAATTTAATTGGATGTTCTAGTGCATGTTTTAATGCAATATCCTGTCCCTTTAACAGTGGCTTATCATTTACACAACATGAGCCATTCAAAATTAAATCATTTAGATTTTTATTATTAGAATCCATTTCATCAATACGTTCTAACAACGCTTGCAGTAATTGGCTAGAATCTATCGCAACCTCAATTACATCAATATTGTTACCATAATCGGTTTGTGTACTAAAAATAAATGTATTATCACACATGATAACTGTTCCATATTTAATGGATGCATCTTTATAGAGTATGACAAAATTATCCACTGGAAAGTTCAGGTTTTCATCTAACTTAAAAGAATAACTATGAAATGCACCTTTAGTATCTACACGAATTCCATCCTCTAAACGATATTTCTTTCTTGATAAATAAGAATGTGAAATTTCTTCCTTTAAAGCCTCCGAATATAATGCCTTATACTCTTCAACAGACTTAATTTTAGGTATAGTAATCTCATCAATTTTTGTTGTATGCTTTCTTAATATACCTTCATCATGCGTAAACCATGTTTTACCTAAATTCTGAAAACGATTATCCTGGCATAATTCGTTAAACAAATCACTCTTATTTTCTATATATTGATCACTATCAAAATCAAACTTATGCGCAATTTGTTCATACAAATCATCAAATTTTATCCCTGTCTTATATTTACTAACAATATTATATGCTACATCTATTATTGAACCCATTTCTAACCCTCAACACATATAGTTATTATAACGCTTTCATAGATTTATTAATAGTTTCAAAAGTTACAATCAAATCACTAATTTATAACCCAATACATAAAAATGGCACGCATATAACGTACCATTATTAAAACTTCATCAGCGTGATTATTAATTTAACTTAAAGTAGATAAAGAACGCATAACTAAATCGACATCTTTATTTTCTAGTTCTTGAATGATATGTAAATAAGTTTTTTGAGTTGTATTAATACTCGCATGTCCCAATCTTCTTGCTACACTAGCTATTGATACACCTGCAAATAATAATAAAGATGCATGTGTATGCCTTAGACCATGAATGGTTATATTAGGTATATTGCTCTTTTTACAAGTTCTACATAGTGCATCATTTACAGTAGAATTATAGATTTTGTTATTTAGATGAGCAAAAATAGGTTCATTTTCTGGAATATTCTTTATTAATTGCGAAAACTGAATTACAGTTTGCCAATCCAATTGAATCTTTCTCACTGAAGACTTGTTTTTTGTCGGTAAAAAGCCACCATTTCCTTTATAATCCCACGTTTTATTTACAGATAACAATTGCTTACTAAAATCAAAATCTTTTGGAGTAAGAGCTAATGCTTCTGAAAAACGCATACCTGTTTTTGCCACAAGTAAAATAAACCAATCCCAATTAATTTTTTCACTAAGATTTAAATTAATTAACAATGTATGCAATTCAAATTGATTTAAATATTTAGGTTTCTATTCCTTAGGTGTTTTTCCCTTGATGATTGCTTTACGTGTAGGATCTCTATCAATTAATCCCTCATCCACAGCATCCAAGATTGCACCCTTTAGTTGATGATGAAAGTCCATTGTTGTTTGTCTTTCATGCAAAAGTGCATAATCATTCAATAACTTTTGATAACAAATACGATCCAACTCACACAACTTAACATCTGGAATCAATCGCTCTATCCATGATATCGTCATTTTGTATTTTTGCAAAGTTACAGGACGAATAGCGCCCTCTTTATAAATGGAAACCCAACATTTGTAATATTCACAAAACAAACTATCTTTATTAAATTGTTCTATCATTGTTTTTTTCCTCCATTTTTACTCACGCTGATGAAGGATAAGGTTGTCGAAAGCATCAAGATAATCTCCAATCTTTTTCTGCTCCTCATAAGATGTATACGGAATTTTAATGGTTTTCATGCCATCAACATCAATACTCCTACCGTCACGTATTCCATAAACATGAGCTACCAGTTTCTTGCTAATAAACTCGTATGACCTGAAATATGGATAATAAAATCTTGGGTCCACATTTTCTCCATGAAGTGTGTGATATGCAGGACTTATAATTCCATCGGAATTTGCTTTCACTAAGCCTCCTTCAAAAGAACGAAGATGGACAATGAAATCATCTTTTTTTACCATCTTGTATCCAGAAAGATTAGATTTGTCGTATTGTAAATTCCTATCTGATTTTTCTCGAAGGATTGTTCCCCCCTCTTTGAATAATTGTTAATGCGGGTAATTCTTCATGATGTTTCTCTGAATATTCTTTAAAAATATCACCAAATTTACGCTGTTCCCAAAGCAAAAAGGAAGAATCAAAAGACTCTCCCTTCCTTATTCGATATCAAAACCACCTTCAAGAATAAATTTAGTTAACAAATTAGATGCCTTCATATTAACTTTTGGTGGCAAGATTTTCTTCTGCTCAGCTCTTTCAAAATATTGTCGAGCTTTTGATTTATCTACTGTATTTAATAGCTTGTCTAATCGTCCAAATTCATTTAAATTAGTCTTGTTCAATTTTAATAAAACACATTCTCGTAGCAATTGCTCATCAAGTCCTAAAGCATCTGCCATTTTATGAATTTGATCATTTTTAGCTTGATTCATATAATCTATTATATAATCCCTAAGTGTTTTCTCGTCATCTTTTATTGTAAAATCACCGGCTTCAATATCGTGAAGAATTATATTTGCATATTTTTGTTCTTCTGCACTAAGTGTAGCAAATGTTTTATGTACTTCATCTTTTACTTTATTGATTTCATCTTCAGTAATTCCTGGTTGAGATAATATTTTCACATATTTATTAAATTTAGAATTCATATAATCGTTATCAATAAAACCAGTATCAATTTCAGTTATATAAGACTGTATATCAAATACGTTGTCTGAAGGATCAGTACCTGGCATAGTTGTAAATAACTCTTTGTATCTTTGAACTAAGATTAAATATGTTTTTTCGTCATATAAGCGTACAACTGTTTCTTTTAAATCAACTTGATTATCGAAAACATATTCACTTTTATCCCATACCATACCTTGTAGGTATGCTGCTTGAATATATTTATTAAACTCATTGAATAATTTAGCAAACTGTCCTTGATCAGAAGAATTATCTGGTAATTTTTCAAAATCGGTAATTCCAGCATTTTCAAACAGTAATTTTATTTGACAAAATACATCGTTAAGTACTTTTAAATTGTAGTTTAGTTTATTGGCAAATAATCCAAAAGGCTTATCTCCTGAATATAATTTTATAGCTTTACTAATATTTTCCTCCATTGTATGAGGCCTTCTATAATATCTTATAATTCCAAAAGGCTTGTCAGGTCCAAATAATCTATTAGTTCTTGAGAAAGCTTGAATTATATTTTCATATTCAATCATCTTATCTAAATACAACGTATTTATCCATTTAGAATCAAACCCCGTTAACATTTGATTTACGACAATTAAAATATCTATCTGTTTATTAGAATTCAATTCTATTCTTTCATACGGTTTCTTATGAGCAAGTCTAGCTGCAATATCTTTTTTCATTTTGTCAAATGTTGCAATTTTGAAATCCTGCTTATATAAAGAATTATAATCATCAATCAACTCAACCAATCCATCTTCTTTAAATTGAAAACCTGCTACGTTATCTATATGTTGGTCAAATAATGCAGTTACCTTTAAAGTAGGAGCTTTTGATTTAAATAATCTATAATATTCAATTGCTTCTGGAATACTACTCGTAGCAAAAATGGCATGAAATTTTTTATTATGACTTACTCTATCAAAATTAGAAACAATATCATCAACAACAATATTTTGATGTTCATCACTCATATATTGCTGGTTTGAAACAAAATCCTCAATACCATGAACTGTTTTACCATTTTCATCTATAGAAGTAATCATTTTAACTTTCGATTTATTCATATAATGATTATATATTTTAGCCTTAGATTCATCTTGTAAGGCTTCACTACGACTATTCGCATTAGCTTTAGCTAATGCAACTGCTTCCCTTAAATCCATATCTTTAAAAGTCAAAACTTTATATGGATCAAAACCTAATACATTTCCATCTCGTATTCCATCTGCAATACTATATCTATGTAATTCATCACCAAATATGTCAGTCGTTGTATTCATTTTTTTCTGATTCTCATCTTGAATTGGTGTACCAGTAAATCCAAAGAATAATGCCTTAGGGAAAGTTTCCTTTATAGTTAAAAGCATATCTCCAAATGTAGATCTATGACACTCATCAACGATAAATACAATTCTCTTTGAAGACATCTTATCCAAATCTTTTTGCTTTAATATATTCGAATCTTTACCAATATTACTCATTTTTTGAATTGAGGTTACTATAAGTGTATTTGCCGGATCATCACTTTTTAATTTTGATATAAGTACATATGTATCTTCTGTATCCTGTACATCTTGATCAAAATCTGCAAAAGCTCTATATTCCTTTAAAGATTGAGTTCCTAATTCTATACGATCCATCAAGAATACAACTTTATCAGCATCCTTACTAGACGCAATCAATTGAGCCGATTTAAAACTTGTCAAAGTTTTTCCTGACCCAGTTGTATGCCATACATAACCACCCAATTGATTTTTATCATCCCATTTATTTTTAGCTACCTTATCAGAAATACGACTAGCCGCATAATACTGATAACTTCTCATAACTTTTAAAATTCCATCAGAATCATCAGCAACTGTATAAAAACCAATCATTTCATGAGCCATAGGGATACTTAATAAAGTTGCACCAATTTTATCCCATTGATCAATTCTTTCATTATTAAAATCAGCCCAATGAAAATAATAACTTGAATTGAATTTTCCGTCTGGACCAGGATTTGCAAAATAAGTAGTTTCATCAGGATTCATCGCAACAAAAATTTGTACTAAAGAAAATAAACCTGTGAATATTCCCTCTTTGGCATACTTTTCAATTTGATATTGCGCCTGACTAATTGGTACACCACTCTTCTTTAATTCTATATGAATGACAGGCATACCATTTATTAGTAATGTCAAATCTCCTCTTCGATCATTTAAGATTTTACTCTTCGATTTATAGATAGGTTGTTGGGCAATCTGATATCTTGAGCTACCAGCAGCAATTTCCATCCTATCATAGATTTTCAAGCTAATCTCTTTTCCAAAATGTAATTTATCATCCGGATTATCACGCTGTATAGACACCGTTTTACCATTTATAAAACCATTAAGTTTTAAAGGAGTTCGTAACTCATTAATTTGAGCTATAATCTGCTGCATTTCAGAACGAGTTAAAGGATAATCATTTAATCGATCGATATCTCGATTATTCTCAAATAAAATATTAGCCCAATTTTGAATTAAATCTTCTTCAGTTGGATACTTTAATATCTTATCCGACCATCCATATTTACATAATATCTTTATTAGAGCTTCTTCAAACTCTGATTCTTTGTTAAACACCATAAAACAAACACCTTCTTTCTTAATTTTTAGGTAAAACTAACCATTTAATTGTCTTTTTTAATATAAATTCATCTCGCTGATGAAGGGTGATGAGGTTGTCGAGGTTTGCAAAATAGTCTCCAATTTTCTCTTGCTCGTCGGTATTAGGAATAAGTACATCAGCATTTTTGATATTATTTGAATTCAAAGATTCAAATGTTGAGCCACATGATAATGTTTTCCAGTATCCATCACTATCCATTTTCACCAATAGTTGATAAATGAATTCATTTCCTTTGATTGCTGCTACACCACGCCCAATTACTGCATTATAAGCAGTTTTTCCCATTGCTCCGGCAGGTGCTCGTACGCTCATAATCAAATCTCCAGCGTCAGCTTTTTTAGTAATTTGAGTGGTCCATATTCTTGGAGTAACCCATCCATTTTGTAAATCCGCATTCCCTTGAACAAGAATATAATCACTTGGCTTATCTGAATATGTGCTTCCATCAGGAGATTGCCCCATTGTAATCGGTACAATGTCTCCCAACTTACGCTGTTCCCAATCGTCAGTGAATCCTTTGAATCTAATACAAGGAGTTTTATCATTCATGTGTATTTCCTCCTAACAAGGATTTTAATTCTTGTAATCCTAACATATCAAATTCATTTCCAACTAAATCATCAATCATAGAAATCAATTCTATTTCAGTTTGATTTATTTCGTTTTCAATATCTTCAAAAGTCACTTCGTATTTCTTTGATAAACTTTCTAGTGCCTTTATCAATTCATTAATGATATTCATTGGAATTTTTTGTAATAAATCCATTAATGTATCAATCCATTTTTTAATTAGCATGTTGTTTACTTCATCATCAGATAAGTTTTCAATAGTTTCTTTCGAATTTTTTTCTAGAGATTCACTTTCTTTTTTGATTTCCTTGTTTAATGTTTTCTTTTCATTGACTAAGCTTTGATATGTTTTTAGTTTATTCTTTGTTTCTGATTCTAAATCTTGATTTTTTAAAGCAGCTTTCACAAGTTTATCATCAAACTTATTCTTTTCTTCCTCATAATAATCACTTTGTTTTTCGTCTTCAGTTAAGGATTCAAGAATCTCTTCAATTGAAGATTCAATCTCAGATACCCTGTTTTGTTTAGATAACAATGTTTGTTTATCTTCCTTTAAATAATTTTCTTGAACAAGATCAAAAGGAATAATATGACCTAGCCATCCTTCTTGTACCTCATCTTCTTTATTATTCTTTTTCTTAATCACCATATTAGGATCTACTACTTTTGTACAATCAAAGCCTTCAGTTTGAATCATTTCTAAATCTGTAGAAATCTCAATCCATTGATTATCAAAATCTTGATAAGCTTCATAAGGATTAATTAAAGCTAAAGGTTTTAACCTATTAAATAATTCATCGCTTATGATTGTCGATGTTTGTGCAATGTTTAAATTATTTGCGTTATCAATCAACAATTCTTTTAAAGTTGTATCAAAACCAGATAAAGACTGATTATATTTATTAATAAATTCTTTTACTTCTAAATTATTATTAACTGATTCCTTCAAGTTATTTGTATTGAAAGAACTATATTGTTCATTCGAAGCCTTAAACAATTGATTCTTTAATGACGGGAAAACTTTCCAAATTTCTTTTAGTTCATTAATTTCACTATTTGGAATTCCTCCAAACATGGATGCATAAATATCCCATGACTCAGATTTTTCTGAAGAATCAACATATCTGGGTATATTTAAGTTATAATCATTTGAACGAATTTCATCTCTTGACACTACACGACTAAATTTATCAATTGTTGTCCTATTCTTAATAGTATCTGTAATTCTTTTTATATCGCAAGCTCTTAGTTTGTTGTTTTTTCCTTCTTTGACGAAACCTTTTGAAGCATCAATGATTAATACATCTGTATTATCACGTTTTTGTTTTAACACCATGATAATTGTTGGAATTCCTGTACCAAAGAAAATATTTGAAGGTAATCCAATAATCGCATCAATTTTATTTTTCTCAATTAGGTTTCTACGAATATCTCCTTCTTCACCACCACGGAAAAGCACGCCATGTGGCAATACAATCGTCATAATACCATCTGATTTTATATGATATAAATCATGAAGCAAGAATGCATAATCAGCTTTTCCTTTTGGAGCTACTCCATAGTCTGAATAACGCGGATCATTTTCCTTATCTGAAGGATCCCAATTTTGCGAATATGGTGGATTGCTTGTCACAGCATCCACATATAGAGGTTCATATGTTCCAACTGGATCACTATCTTCAAAGTCGGGCCAATCCTCTTCTAATGTATCTCCATTACGTACTTTAATATTATCCGGCAATATACCACGCATTATTAAGTTCATACGTATTAAGTTATAAGTGTTTTGTTTAAGTTCTTGAGCATAATATTTAATATTATTTTGACCATCCATATACTTTGAAACACTTTTACCAATATTAATCAATAATGAACCAGAACCAGAACATGGATCATAAATTTTTATTTCTTTACGATTTTTTAAATGATCAGCAATAATTTCTGACATTAATAAAGACACTTCATGTGGAGTATAAAATTCACCAGCCTTTTTACCTGCATTAGCCGCAAAATTAGAAATCAAATATTCATAAATAAAACCTAAAACATCATAGTCTTGTTGACCATCCATAGGAATATCATTAATTAAATAAATCAAATCTCTAACAGCTTTACTTTGTTCTTTTGAGCTTGAGCCTAATTTCGATATACCAGATTCTAAGGTTTGGAAGATTCCATCAAAAACTCTTTTATAGTTTTCACTAATTAAACGGCTGAATGCAGATAATGCATCTGTAACGTTTGAAACATCAAAATCACTACCCATTTTTAACCATGTTGAAAATAAATTGTCATAAGAAATAAAATAGCCAATACGAGTTTGAAGATAATCCACAACATCTTGATCATCTTCTGTTACTGTATTTAAATCTGCTTCTTCATAGCCATCTCTTTTCAAAAAGTTTTCTTCTCTTTCAGATAAAAATTTATAGAATATAAAGCCAAGAATATAATCCTTATATTCACTCGCCTCAATTTTAGAACGCATTTTATTTGCTGATTCCCATATTTTTGTTGCCAATTGCTGTTTATTCATACATTAATCCTTTCATTACTAACTAATTTTCTTAAATGCTTCCTTTATTGTATCTGACATAAGTTGTCTTCTTTTTTCTAAGAATTCCTCATAACTCATGTTTTCAAATCCAATTGGAATAGCATTCTGAGATAAAGTTAAATTATAAGCATGTTCACCTAATTTTTCTTTATAGCGACTTACATATTCAATTGGCGCATCATCACCAATATCAATATTTGTTTGATAATCTAAATAAGTAAAATTTGCTGTTTGATTTCTTGTTCTATCGTCTGTGATACCTTGTTTAGCCAAATAATTCTTAGGGAATATATGATGTTTATCCGTAGCTTTTTTTGTACCATTGATTCCCGGTATAAAGAAATGAGCTAATGTAGTTGTTCCAAATAAAATTGGTACATCTAAAACAATTAAAGACGCCACAAAGCCAAACCACGCAGGCGATTGATTACCAGATGTTTTAAACAAATCAGGTAATGTTACATTAAAGAAATCATCAGTAAATTTATTATTTATTTGAGAATTTAAATAATTCACAAAATCTTTATCAGATTTAACTTCTCGCAAATCCGCTAATATTTTTTCAACCGTTGTTTCTGCCGAACTTGAAAAGAACGCTGTTATAGTAGTCATAAATATCCATTTCTTTATTACGCTCTGCAGCTCCAACGATTTAACTTTATAATCATATTTACCAATTAAATATAATGCATATGAATATACTACTGCAATATTTGATGATATTTGCGATTTACTTAAATAACCAACCTGAGCATACAGATTCAAAAAAGAATGCCAATTATTTAAATCCATTACAATATCCAATTTTTCTCTAAACAATTTTAAATTATCTTCTCGTATATTTACTGCAAACTCTCCCGTTTTTAAATCCTTACCTCTCATTAACATATATGCGTATTTCAAACGCGCTCTTTTATAAGCCAATGCTATCGTTGTACGCAATACAAAGGAAGGCTCAAGAATGATAATATTATTATACGACGTTCCGTTTTTCGTTGTATGTGAATCTTCACAAAACTTATTTATCTTTTTGAAAATATCGTTGTCATATACAGCTAATAATGTTTCGATAAAGTTTTTTTCCGTTAATTGTGCACCACCAGAATTCACTCGAACGAAAATATCAGATACATCTTCTTCAGAAGCCCTTTCACTAATTTCCATTACAGGTAAATTATAAGTTAACAGTTCTAACAATCTATTTAAATTTGACTCAATCAATTCCTCTTCTTGATCATTTAACTCGTCTAATCCATTTTTTTCACGAGATGCATTAACTTCTTTTATATACTTTTTTCTAAATGATGGTAATGCATGATTTAAATCTGCCATAAATACATCTGAAATCTGTGAAATCCATTCAGGATCTCTATCGTACGCCTGTGTCCAGACTTCAAACTTAACTTTAATCGGATTATATGAAATACGAATATTTCTTTCTTTATAATCTTTATCTTTTACTTGTATCCCATAGATTGCAGCTATCAGTGCTGTTAATCTTTGTTGTCCATCAATAACTAGGCTTTTAGGTACATCTATTTTCTTTGCATCTATACCTATATGACCAGATTTATTCGAATCGTAAAACTGTGGAGATTCCCATAACATTATGTAACCAATTGGAAATCCTTTAATCATAGAATCAAGTAATTCTCTTACTTTATTATCTTTCCATACAAATGGTCTTTGAAGATCAGGCAAACCAATTCTACCTATATTTACATCATTCAAAAGAGTACGTAAATCATAGGGTACGTTTTTAAAAAGTTGTTGACTCATATACTACACTACCTTTTCTAAAATTATATACTATAAGTATATCACAGCTAATTCTGCACAAAATATAAATGTGAAATATAAATCTACAAATATAACCAAATTATTTAACAAAATTAATTTTTATTACGGACAATACACTCATACACCTTGGCTTTAATTGGTTTGTTATTTAAATTGATCTCTGCATCTATACATTTAAACAAGTATCCCTCACCTTCATATACATCCACTCTTTGTTTTGTATGCTCATCTACTTCATATAGTTCACCCTCTACCATAGAATTCTTATCTTTTACAATACCTGGATAATAAATCAAATCCATCTTTCTATATCCCTTTAGTGTTGCCTTTCCTAAATAATTTGAATTCTCTAATAGATTATGAGCTCTTTGCCCCTTCATTAATGTCCCATACACAAATAATCTTTTCATTGCTTTTACCTCCTAGCTGTATCTTAAATTCAATTAAAAAAAAGGATTGAATAATGAGATTCATTTCCCACATTCAATCCTTTGTCGGAATAATTCTATGACTTTCCCCTTTCTTATCCACTACATAGAAGGTACCATGTATCCAAGTAATTCTTCCACATACAAGTCCATCCACTGTCTCTACACTATACATTTCACCTGTTTTTAAAAACATAATTAGATTTTGTTCTGTAATACCATGCTCCAAATTATAATGCTTTTCTGAAGTAAAATCCTTCTCCGTATTGTTGATTTGAATAGTCAATACATCCCTTGCATATCTAGACAATTGATTACTTATCTTACTTACAATATTCTCATATTGAATAATTGTTGTATCCTTATATCGCTTTAATTCATTCATACTCTCTTCTTTAAACTTATTTCTTACAATTTCCAACAAATGAGTTGTCAATAAATATACTTCATCTAAGCTTAAAACTAAAAAGATTGGATGCACCGTTTGTTGATAGCGCAAATGATTCCTTTTATCAAAGAAATTATCTTGTGTATAGTTGATTTCTTCTTGATAATCCACATTCTCTTCTTCAACATCACCTGCCGTAGACACAAAACCAATATCCTTATAATGATTATCCTTATCATAAGCCTTTGTCTTGCAGAATGGAAAAACCACATTTAAGAAACAATAATCATTATTATGATTCTTACTCTTCCAATACCCTCTTTGTTTCAAACCACCATTTAAAGTAATTTCCTTAACAAACACATTACACCCCATAAACTCATTAATTTCATCTTTAGTCTTCGGCAAATGCATAAACTTCATTAAAGAAATTGCACGCTCTAATGTTTGAAACGTAACACTCGAACTATAATCTTCAATCGAATCCCAATAATCTAATTCTTCATGATTCATCTCGACTCTAGAACGCATAGACTCATTTATAAGTATTGTTTTTGAACAATTACACGATTCATGAAGAAGTGACCAATCTATTTTATCCTGCATATAAGATGAGAGCTGTTTTTTAATCTTTTCTACAATTCCTTTATACAATCCAAAATAACTAGAACCATCCTCATACACAATCGTAAGTAATACTTGTGTTAATAAAAAGACTTCTGAAGCATTTAAAGCCAAAAAGATTGGATGCACACTTCGAGTGCCAGAATACCACAAGGATTTCCTTTCACCAGCCTCTTTAAGTTCTTCAAAATGAATCGGTACATTTGTATTGAATATATTGAAATCACGATTCCACTTTAAATAGACATTTAACTCTTTATTCTTATTCCTTGCATTTTCTTTAAATAGACACATTTAATAAAACAGGATATAGACATCATTAATGTCAAATAGACTTGT
>OIZP01000819.1_pt1 | contig 18054 bp, 8 predicted proteins | sample 1588531 | NCBI WGS metagenome assembly OIZP01 (sample SAMN03283283) | human gut metagenome | biome: human-associated habitat; material: feces | host: Homo sapiens | place: Peru | collected 2012
TTTCTGTTTTTTATCCCAACTGGCTTATAATTCGGAAATTTTATCTAAATTTGTGAAATGAAACTTACACAAGATAAGATATGGAAGAAAGTATGGTATTCAAAATAGTAGATATATCTTCCGGAGCCATAACGCTTGCCTTGGCAGCTATTCTTATTTTCTTGAAGATGCCCCAAGACATCCGTTGGAAAGCAATGCGCAGGATGCTCAGCCTTCTGTCGTTATGCTATATATGTATGGGTGTTTCCAATCTTATCACCGGACTTACTGGCGTCAGTGAGGCAGAAAACGCAGAGATGGGTATCGCAGTCCTTTTGGTGTCATTCTTTCAGGCGTTGTTCTTCACTGCTACATGTCTTGCATTTGTAGCACCGTCTAAGGTTGGAGTGAGATGGTTGACGGCAAATGTTGCGGCTGCTTCGTCAGTATGCATAGTCACCATATATGCGTTGATACGATGCAAGTGGGCAATAAATTATATATGGGTGATAGATATATTGCTATATATCTTACAACTTGTATATTATTGCATTTTGTTCTACAGAAGCTATGCTGGATGTCAGAAAGTGCTTGAAGACAACTATGACGATGAACTCTCGAGTGGATTGCGTTGGATAAGAAACTGCTTTTTAGGTGCCCTTACTGTAGGCGTCAGCGCATTGCTTTTCGCTATGTTTCGTATGGGTGATATGATGTATTTGATTTTCACGAGCATTTACACCTTATATTATATATACCTTGTGATCTGTGTCATCAACTATCGTATAGAGGCAGGGTATATTGTTAAGGTAGTTACATTGGACGAAGTCTCACAGGAAATTCCAGATAAATCGCCTGATGAATCGCATTTCGACGAGCAGAATTTGCGTGATGCTATAGAGAAGTGGGTGAGTGATAAGCTGTATGTGAAGAACGACCAGACCGTAGAGGAGATAGCCTATGAGTTGGGCACAACACACACGGTGCTCAAGTGGTATTTCACCAATCGTATGCACACTACTTTCCGCACTTGGCGTATCTCGCTACGCATTCAAGAAGCCAAACGTCTGATGCGTGAAGAAAAAGTAGCGGCATCGGTTGTCCATAAGATGGTTGGCGTGGCAGACAAGAGCAACTTCCACAAACAGTTTCGCCAAGTTACTGGCGTTACACCTAAAGAGTATGCAGAAAGAGCTTTGGGGGACGAGTAATGATTATTCCCCTCAATAAAAGCAAATCATAGAGAGAATCGTGGTATTCCAGCTTTTTCGTTGGAATATCACGTTTTTTTTGTGGTATTTCGATTGTCCTACTGAAATACCACTTTTATACAGGTGGGTTATTGTTTGTAAAACCGTAAATTTGGACAAATTTATCAAATTTAAATCATTTAAAACATTTACTATGGCACATTTTTATATTGTCAATTACGACTCGCCACCCCCTTCACTACGAAGGCGGTGTGGCAGTATGCTTATCAGGTTTGTGCTGGCATTGTTGCTGGCATTGGCACCTGGTGCGTCGTGGGCAGGTGAACATTTCTACGACCTCGACCATGCCGTGCATCTTCACCCTAACGTTAATGAACCTTACATCAACATCTATCTATGTTTTTACGACACCAATGGTAAGGACGGATTCTTCACGCACGATGGTGGAGGACCTGCCATCTACGTTGACGGGCATCTCATTTGCAATGCCGACTGGGAGTTGGCATGGCCTGGAAACGGCAGTGGTAACGACGGCGGTCTTGAAGATGAGAGAGGAAACAGTGGTTGGTGGGGCAACACCTATACACGCACAGTAAAAGGCACCAAGTACACCGTACGTTTTTGGGACCCGCGCAAAGCAGGTGGCAAATTCTATGTCTTGCTATGCATAGACATGGACAATATGGAGGTGGGCAAGACCCACACCGTAACAGTAAGGGGAACGTGGAGAATCAATAGCGGCACTACGCAGTTGGAGAGCAAGACGTTCAATATTGGTGCTGTCAATATCCCTTCATGGTACAGCACAAACTTTAATCGCACCAACTACAACACTGTGGAGGCCAATGGAACGGTATTAAGTAACTACGGTCCAACTACGGTGGCTGCAAAGAATCCTATTGTAGTAGGAAAAGGAAGCGAAGCTCTACCTACTAAATACATCAATCCATCATCACTTCCTGCATCAAAAGGTTTCAGCAAGGGTACGACAGCATGGAGTGGTATGAATATGACATACGACGACAGCAATGAGAAGACGTATGGCAACCGTATAGTGCATTTCCAACATTCATTTGATGTAATTCCGTCGGGGCAACAATCGGCGCGAACAAAATGTACATTATGGAAATGGGACAGAGCGCATTTACAGGATTTCGTAAAGCCTGCCAATATTACAGCACAATCCGATGTATGGAAGAAGCAGGTGACCATTACTTGGGAAAATTTTGACGAACACAGTTCTTTCGAGGGAACGTGGTCTGTCTATCGCTATCCCAAGGGTAAACCTGAAGCGTCTAAGGTTATCGCCCAGAAGCTAAGCGTCAAGACGCACAAATACACCGACGACATACCTGACTACGACACCGACTATGTGTATGAGGTGGCCTTCATTCCTACTGGTATGCCGGACGGCAAGCGCATAGAGCGACTTGTGGGCAGCATAACAACGCAAGTAACACGCAAGTTCACCATCAATGGACTTGACATCGATGCGGAGAAGACAAATGACAAAAGCATCACTATCAAGTGGAACAACCAGGAGTTTAAAGGCAACGAAAACTATGTTTTCAAGATTCTGCGTGCCGACGGCGATACCATCAACTGGGAAGAAATAGGAAGCGTAAGTGTCAGCAAGAAGAGTCAGACGCAATACAGCTATACCGACTCAAAGAACCTGCAGGCATGCCACACCTATTTTTATAAGGTGCAGACCACCATGCTTGAGAACCATACCTTCGTGTCGGAAAACTATGTGATGGGCAACCTTTTGGGCGAGTCGCAAGTGACGTCGCTGACAGCCACCAAGGGTGACTACAATGGTCTGGTGAAACTCTCGTGGGAGGTTCACCAGGTAGGCAACAGTATTACGCGCTATGAGCTTATGCGCACTGTGAAAGGCAAGAACAACTGGGCCACCATCTACAAGACCAGTGGCATAGCCTCTTCCTATTATTATGAGGACAACACCGCCCTGCCTGGCCAATACTACGACTACAAGGTGCGCAGCATAACCAGTTGCGACGAGCAGGAAAGTTATCTGGAACGTGGCACCGATGGCTTCTGTCGTTCTACGGGCATCGTGTCGGGACGCATAGCCTACGGCACGGGCACAGCCGTTGACGGTGCTCGCGTAACCCTCGTGCGCAACAATGATAACGCCAGCGACATCAGCCAGTTCTATTCGCTGCGCACGTCCGGTTCGGGCGACGGCGTGTTCCTCGCCCTTAGCAGTGACGCTCTTAACAGCCAGTTTGGCAGCAGTGCCTATTCCGTGCAGATGTTTGTCCGTCCAGACGACAGTCAGACAAGTTCGGCACCCACACTCTTCGACCTTGGCGGCAAGCTGCAGCTGCAGCTCGGCACCATGGATGAAGCCAAGGGCTATCCGCTGCTTCTGAACAACGGCACTGATGCCACAGCCACCGGACTTTACCTTCCGGCGAGTGTCTTCACTTCGCTCACGCTTTCGGTGGATGCCAATGGCCAGGCATCAGTCACTACTGTTGATGCCGTGGACACCATGTCTGTGGCCACAGTGCCAGGCATCTGCAAGGTCAGCTTCACTGCTTCCGAAAAGACGGGGCTCTGCTTAGGCGGAAGCTATGAGCCTTCTGCCGACCGCACCTTCAGCGGATACATTGACGAGATGCGTGTCTTCAGCGGAAGGGCGCTCACGAAAGCTGATATCCTGAAGAACTACAACCATTCGCTCACGGGCACCGAAGACGGACTCTTCGCCTACTGGCCGGTGGATGAGGGCATATACAATCAGACCACTGCCTATGACTACTCCAAGACCAGTGGCGTGGCCAATGGCAACCATGGTCAGTTAGGCCCATCTACCACGACTTCCAACACCGTACTCCCTACAGAGCATCAGTTTGGTATCTTCGGCATAACCGATGCACAGGGCAACTTCGTCATACGCGGCGTGCCTTTCAATGGCGACGGCACCACATACATGGTTGTCCCCAGCAAGGGCATACATGAGTTCTCGCCCAATTATTCCACACGCTACGTCAGTGCCTCGGCACTCGTTCACAACGGTGTCGACTTCGAAGACGTAAGCTCATTCCCAGTGAGCGGACGCGTGGTATATGCCGGAACCAACTATCCCGTCGAGGGAGCGCAGTTTACCGTAGACGGTACGCTCTGCAGCAAGGACGGCGAGGTAATCACCACCAATGCCAACGGCGAATACACCATCAGTGTGCCCATCGGCGACCATTATATAAAAGTGTCGAAGACCGGTCATGTATTCAATAACGAAGGCCGTTATCCTGCCGATCCTAATGAGGTAGGCACACGCCTCACCTTCAATCAGGAAGTGAAGGGGCTTGAGTTTGTCGACGCTACGCTTGTCAATTTCAGCGGCAAGGTGGTTGGCGGTGACATCGAAGGCAACAAGGCCATAGGTTTCGGCTTGAGCAAGAACAATATCGGTGTTACAGAACTTGTTCTCACCCCCACCAACACCGTCTATAATCTCAATATGCTACGCAAGACCACGGGAGGCGTGGTGAGCTACGAAGTAAATCCGGAGACTGTGGAGGTGAAGTCGGCCACCGACACCATCGCCAGTCATGCATGGCGCGGTGCTGGCAGTGCCGATGCCAAGAAGATAATCATCCGCACCGACTCCAAGACGGGCGAGTTTTCTGCTTTGGTGCCGCCGCTGATGTATAAGGTGGAGGCACAGAAGGTGGTAGCTACGGGCGAGACAGTGGGCAGTTCGGCCACTGTGGACCTCACCAATCCGCTCGAACAAATGTCCGACACGCTCTACAACAGCAACAAAGAAGTGGAACGTCTCTATACCTACTGCAAGAAACTGGCTGTGACATATCACAGCAATCCGCAGTTTAATGTCATGCAGCGGGGCAACGACGACGGTGCGTTCGGCATCAGCGAATACACCGTTGCTGACGAACTTGGCAGTATGAAGGTCAGCGACATCTATTCCACAGCTACGGGAAAGCCAGTCTACAAGTATGGCGCTCCGTTGTTTATAGAGATGGACTCTTATACCTTCGACATAGACGCCTTCGAGCAGTACGTCAACAAGGATGACAAGCAGAACCACGTAACCGAAAAAGTGCCGTTGCGCAATCTTGAGGTTATCGTAAGCAACGCCCTGTCGTCAGAACAGAGTGTCTACGCCGAAAACAATCCGCAGGGCGGAACACCCGGTGAGGTGGGACAGATGGTCAACAACACCCTTGTACTCGACTCTGTAGGTCATGCCACCTATATGTGGAAGGCTGGCCTGCCAAACATCACCGCGCCATATAAGCGCACCATCTCAATGAGCTACGACATCAACGACCGCGCCTATATGTGGGATCCCGCCGGCGACGGCACCAACATGCAGGAGGGCATCATCCTCGGATTCCTGCCTACGGGCAACAACTTCGTTACCGAAGGTCCGACATTGCTGCAGATGATTCTGCGCGACCCACCGGGAACAGCTTCCAGCGCCCAGTGGACCACCGGTACTGTCAAGTCGAAGTATTCATACAAGGGAAACACCGTCGTTACAGACAATAGTCTTGAGTTGGTGAGTCATTGGGGCAACAAGACATCCCTTGGAAGCGGAATCGGATTTATCGTCATGACCGATGTAGAGAACAAGTGGGATGCAGGTTTGGGAGTGAAAATATCTAACGTGAGTGAGGATGGCAACTCATGGACAAGCACCGTGTCAACCGAGAAGGTTATATCAACCTCTGCCGAACCGGAATACGTAGGAGCCAACGGCGACCTCTTCATAGGAAGCTCCAACAACCTCATCTACGGACTTGCCCGAAACCTCACCTTGCGTCGTAACGGCAGCGATGTAACGCTTGGCGTGAAAGATGCATATACCACAGGACTGCAGTTTAAGACAGAGTTTGCCTACAGTGCCAACTACATCGAGAACGTGCTCATACCTAACCTCATCAGTCTGCGCAATTCAAAGCTTACCTATGTTGCCAACGTCAACGACTTCAAGCCGAGTGGCGACAGCGTGGTTTATCTCACTACGCTCAAGCCAGAGGACATTGGCTATGGTACGAACAATAATGACAAGATATGGGGTAAGGACGCTGTGCTCTCGTCAACAGGCAGGTCGTACACCATGAAGATAGGCGACCCCACGAAGTCGTGCAGCGACGAGATAGTATGGTATAACGACCAGATAGAGAACTGGCAGAAATGGCTTGCCGTGAATGAGGAGGAGAAGGTAAGGGCCTATGAGGACCGCGACGAGAACACCAAGAACTACTCGTTTGATGCAGGCTCGTCCATCACCTACACCGCTACCAACGAGAACGGCAAGGGCAAACAGTATGAAAATAATTTCACGGGATTGGCTCATGTAATTGGTAGAACAGGATTCCAGATTGCTGGAGTAGGTATCACTGCAACCGTAACCACCGATACTGGCGGCGGCATACACACCTCAGGTGAAGAAACCGAGACCGAAACGTCCACGTTCAGCTACACCCTCGCAGAGACAGGCGATGATGATGCCATCACAGTGGATGTGTACGGTTACGGCAAGTATTCGCCCATCTTCCGCACACGTGGCGGACAGACGTCAGGCCCGTACGAGGGTGAGGCGAAGACCAAGTATTATCGTCCTGGTACCACCATCATGGAAGCAACAATGCAAATAGAGGTGCCAAAGATTGATGTTGATGTGGCCACCGTTACCGACGTACCAGCCGGACAGGCCGCCAATTATACGCTGCGTATGATGAACGAGTCGCAGACCAGCGAGGATGTCTACTACAAGCTAATGATGATTGACGAGACCAATCCTGACGGAGCCAAGCTGACCATTGACGGACAGCCGCTAACTGACGGCCGCCTCATCAAGATTCCTGCTGGCGAAACCGTCACCAAGGCTTTGCAGCTGACGCAGACCAATCTTGGCATACTCAACTATGAGAATGTGGGCATCGTGCTCGCCTCGCAGTCGCAGTACGACAACACAAGCACATGGGAGCAGATAGCCGACACGGTGTATGTCACAGCCCACTTCGCTCCGTCGTCATCAGCAGTGGACATGAGCCTTTCACGTACTACCATCAACACGAGTGCGGGCGAGAAACTGACCATCTCGTTTGATAAGTTCGACAGAAAGTATCTCAACCTAAAAGCGTTCCGCATACAGTATCAGAAGCAGGGCGATACCGACTGGACACTGTTGAGAGAGTATGTCGTCGACAAGAAAGACCTTACTGCCAACAACCAGATGCTGCCGGAAGGCTCTACAGTAAGTTACGACCTCGACATGCATAGCTACAGCGACGGCAAGTATCTGTTCCGCGTGGTGTCTGTATGCACTTACGGCACCAGTGAGATATACAACACCAGCAAGGAGATAGCTCTGGTGAAGGACATGCAGAAGCCGCGCGCCCTCGGACTGCCAACACCTACCAACGGTGTGCTTACAGCAGGCGATGACATCAGCCTTACCTTCAGCGAGAATATCCTAAAGGGTGAACTCACCAAGGACATGAACTTCCTCGTAACGGGTGTGCTCAATGGCGCCAAGGTGGACCATGCCACCGCACTCTACCTTGCGGATATGGCTGAGGCTGCTAAGACCGAAGCTGACATCAATCTCTCAGACAAGAGTTTCGCCTTCGACCTTTGGATTAATGCCAAGAAGTCGGGCACCATACTCAGTCATGGTAGCGGTGCTTCGAAGTTTGCAGCAGCCATCAACGATGACAGCACACTGACAGTCATCGTAGGCACTGACAAGTATACATCCGTCAATGCCATGCCTTTGGGCAAGTGGGGCTACCTGCATATCGACTATGAACGCACAACGCCAGGCGGACTGCTGAATGCAGCAGTGGCAAACGACGAAAACACCGTCAGTCTGTTTGCAGACACGCCAGTGGCAGAGTATACCGGTAACGGACCTCTTGCAGTGGGTCAGAATCTGGGTGCAGCTATCCATGAACTGTGTCTGTGGGATGAAGCGCGCAGCATAGATGAGTCGCTTGCCGACCGATCTAAGACCAAGCAGCCGTCCACCCGACATCTTATAGGCTACTGGAAGATGAACGAGGGTGAGGGTACAGCTATACGCGACTACTCTCGTTCGCGCAATATGACAGCCGCTGCCGAGTCATGGTATATCAACAATGAGAACAAGGCAGTGAAGCTCAACGGTACCAGCCACGTCGGTGTGATGATGGCAGAGTGTTCGCCGCTCTCAACCGACGACTACGCAGTGGAGTTGTGGATGCGTGCAGGAAAGCAGGATGGTGAGGCACAGATTATGCATAGCGGCGAAACCGGACTATGGCTCAACGCTGCCGGACAACTACGTCTTACTTCTGCAGACAATACCTTCGAGGCAAGCAATGCTCCGCTCACTGACAACGCATGGCACCACGTGGCGCTCAATGTGCTGCGCAACGGCAATGCAGCTGTCTACGTGGACGGTGCCCGCACTCTTGCTATCAGCGCACGCAAGGTGGGAGGCATAGCTGCCGACTCGCTCTATGTAGGCGCACGACGCGGAGCTGTTGATGAGGCGACGGGCAAGCACACCTTCGACCGTCAGCTCACAGGACAGGTGGACGAGTTGCGTGTTTGGAACGCCACAATGAACGCCGAGTTGCTACGCACCAACCGTAAGGTGCGCCTCACGGGTAAGGAACCCGGTCTGGTGGCATACTATCCTTTCGAGAAGAAGACCCTTGATGCCTACAATCAGACGGTGACAAATGGTTCGGATATCGACCTCGTCACAGGCAAGCATACTGCCGTGAGCGGCAAGAACATTGCCTATACAGATGAGGCTCCAGCCTTAAGAACCAAGCCCACTGAAGAGAATGTGGACTTCACCTTCACAGCGAGCGACAACAAGATTGTCATTGAGCTTAATGAGGACGAGGCTGCCATCGACGGATCTACACTCAACTTCACCGTGCGTGAGGTGCGCGACGAGAACGGCAACTATTCGGAGCCGATACGCTGGTCAGCATTCGTCAACCGACGCCAACTGTCGTGGAGCGACAATGTCGTGACACTCACCAAGAAACTTGGCGAATCTCTCGCTTTCAGTGTCAAGGTGGTCAATAACGGCGGCAAACAGCAAATGTGGGAGATAAGCGGTATGCCTTCATGGCTTACTGCCGACACCGACAATGGAACCACAGATCCGCTTGTACAGGACGATGTGACCTTCACAATAGCTAAGTCGACACCGATAGGCACTTACAGCCAGACTGTATACCTTGTAGGCGGCGACGCCATTGAAGTGCCGCTGACACTCAACCTTACAGTGACGGGCGATGAACCGGAGTGGATGGTAGACAAGTCTGACTACGAAAACACGATGAACATGATAGCCCAGCTATCTATACTTGGCACGCCCAGTGCAGACACGGCCGACAAGTTGGCGGTGTTTGTAGGTGACGAGTGCCGCGGTGTAGGCCGCCCGGTATACAGCAAGCGCTATGACAGTTACTATGTGCTGCTCGACATCTACGGAAACGCTGCGGATGAGGGTACGAATCTTTCGTTCCGTGCTTACGACGCCAGCACCGGTATGGTGTATACGCAACTGGAGTGTAGCAATGGCGATGTGGCATTCACCAAAGACCAAATAGCAGGCACCTATGCCGATCCCATATTGCTCAATGCCCTTGACTATCAAGAGCAGACAACCAGCTTAACCAAAGGATGGAACTGGATGGCGCTCTATGTGCAGCCTGATGACATGTCAATGCAGACGGTACTTGCACCGATAAACGCTGAAGTCACTATGGCAAAGAGTCAGACTGGATTTATGGAATCGACAGGCTCAGAATGGTATGGTAATGAGATAATGATGAACAATAGCGAGATGTACAAGATCAACCTATCCGCCCCAGCCACACTCAAGGTATTGGGTAGAGTGGCCGACCCGTCAAGCCGTCTCATTACAGTCAAGCAAGGCTGGAACTGGATAGCCTACAATGCCACTTCCGCTATGTCGCTCGACGAGGCCTTTGCCGGAATGCAGCCCGAGGATGGCGACGTAGTGAAGGCCCAGAGTTGTTTTGCCGTATACGACGGCTACGAATGGGCAGGAACTTTGTCGCTTCTTGAGCCAGGCCAAGGCTATATGCTCTACAGTGTCGCAACAGCCGATCGTACCTTTGCCTATCCGTCGGCAGGACAAATAGACAAGACAGCAAAGGCAAGGGCAAGACGTCTGCCGCCGGCAGGCTATTTTGAGCCAGTCGACTATCATAAGTATCCCGACAATATGTCGCTTATAGCACGTGTCACCTTTGACGGAAATGAGCTACCGGGAGCTGAGATAGGTATATATGCCGGTGATGAATGTAGGTCGCACGCCTACACTAATAACGCCGGACTGGCGTACGTCACCATCCCAGGCAATGCAAAGACGACGCTCACGTTCAAGTTACTGTACAAGGGAAAGGTCTATACCTCTACTACTACTCTTGATTATGAGAGCGATGGCATAGTAGGTTCTACCTTCAACCCGTTTGTCATCAACTTCGACACAACGACAGGCATAGGCACATTGACTGTTGATGCCGACGAGAATACCGAATGGTTCACTGTCAGCGGTCAGAAACTCGGCCGGAAACCCAAAGCTACAGGCATTTATATCCGTAAACGCTACGACAGTGAGGCACGTCGCACAGTGACAGAGACTGTAACGATAACTGACCGTGAAATTGAATGACATAACAGGATATTCATTATATTAAGTAACATAAGAATATTTTCTTCCGAATAAATTAGGGGGTATACCGTAAGTTAACGCTTACAGGTCTGCCCCCTCTTCTCGTCTAAAACGATTACATTTTTCGGTCAAAAGACTTATAGAATGTATGAAAGCGCAAATTCAAAGATAACAGTTATCATCCCTAACAAATCGCGATAAAAAGTTGTCCACACAATTGTACACACGCATGCAAAATATTGCCATTTTATTTTGTGGTTTCGTGCATTTGCACTAACTTTGCATAATAAATACTACAACATCTCGGGGTTGACTGGATTTGAGGTTTTCTCATGGTAAACAATCAGAAAGAAAATCCAATGAAATCAATTAAAAGCCAAGTATTTATCGGGGTTTTGGAAGATTACAGCGACTTTTGCATCTTTCCATTTTCTGAGTATTTTTCTTTTATTTTCCGACTTTTGTCCACACGTTGTCCACACATCCGAAATTCTTAACTTTGCGTCATAACATTAAAATATTGATTATGGCCAAAAAGAAATTGTACAAGACAGCGGATGAAATCATCGCCGGCTATTCCTTGACTTCAAGCAAGGTGCATCGTAAGGTTTACCTCGTCGGCAGACCATTGAAAACGGGCAATGTATCATTGGTGCGTTATCACAGTAGTGGCAGTGGAAAATTCCGTGTGCGAGAGCGCGAAACAACTGGAGTAATCCTATGCATAGAAAAGGATCAATCAGTCAAACTCGAGAATCAAGAGAAACTTAGATTACAGCAAGTGGTATGCGATACGCTAAATGCAGACCTGGAGCGTGAGGAAGCAGACTTCAAACCATTGCCAAAGACAAAGGTCTTGTTGTCTGATTATGCAAAGGAATTGGCAGAACGGTCGTTGAAGGAAACAGGTAATCGTCATAGTACCTATTCATCCATGAACTCACTTGCTCAGCATTCAGAACTATTCCGTCCACATAGCCAGCTTGGAGATATTGACAAGAAATGGTGTCTTCTCTTTATTGATTATCTCAAGCACAAGGCGTTGAATCTGAATTTTCAGCGATCAAAAGACCCGAATAAACATAAGGAGGTACTTATAGGACAGAATTCTCAGAACCGACTTATTGCAACTCTCAACAACGCGCTGAATACGGCGGTAAGAGAATCGTTGATTGCTCACAACCCAATGAACGAATTGAATTCGAAAGAGAAGGTTCCTGCAAAGAAAGGCACAAGAGAGTTTCTGTCTCATAAAGAGATCAACATGCTGATTAATACTCCATTTACTCATGGTAAGTATGACATCAAGCCTTCCTTCTTGTTCAGTTGCTATACTGGACTTCGTTGGAGTGACTTAAAGGCGATAACAAGGAGTGACATTCATACAGACGCAAATGGTAAGTATATTGACATTATAATGGTGAAGACCAAGCAGCATCTTAAGGTGTATGTACCTCAAGTTGCTTTGAATCTGCTCCCTCATGCGGTTGACAATAACACTCCTCTGTTCTGTCTTCCCAAGAATGATTATGCCAATGAGCGATTGGCTCTCTGGATAAAGGATGCTGGTATAGAGAAAAAGATAACCTATCATTGCGCCCGCCATTCCAATGCAACCGTGTTGCTTAGTAGCGGCATTCCCATTGCTGTTGTAGCAAAGCAGTTGGGACATTTGAAGATTCAGACAACAGAAATCTACGCTAAAATCATGGATGAAGCTCAGGTAGGTGCTGCAAATAAGATGGACGAGTTGTTTAAATGGACTTAAAAAATATGGCCATGTTCGTTTATGTTGGGAATATATATTAACTTTGCTTGAAATATTTCACCAAATGAGCTTTATTATATTCCGCAGACCTAGTAAACGATCATGGCCATTTTTGGCTTCTTCAGCATTATTGCTGTTTGTATTTACATTATTTTTTGTTTTTCGTATATCAGGTGGCTATTGGATAGCCGCTCTGATTTTATATCTCCTTACCATACTTTTATCTTATCATCTTTGGACCAAGAAATATCCCCAATACAGCCAAGGTGAGTATCTATACATGAACCAGGCATTCCTGAAGTATAAGCGTATGGGAGTCAAGACAGATGTTGATTATCGTGCGTTTATCAGTCGCTTTAAGGATGATCATAATCCTGACACAAAAGACTACAAATATGATGCGGAAGACCGTAAGGACGAAAACTGGCGTTCTTACAATAGAGTCGTGTCTGTTCTTGAGTCTCATTCGAATCTTGTCGCGAAACTATTCAAAGCAGAATCAAGCAGAGAGTTGACCATACAGGTGTTCCATCAGTTGATAGACGGTGAACAAAATGAAGATATTGAAGAGAGAACACTTGGCTCTGCAGAGAACATTTCACCTAACGAAATGAGCAATTATCCTTGTGATGGAATTGTATCTCCATCCAATCCTTTAGGAGTTTGTTATAAGAATTTATCGTTCTTTATCACAGAGATTACGTCTACGGTGAACAATACAGTTGCGCAAGTTGGAAATGGACGTAAGGTCACTGGTCTGTTGAAGTACAATAATAGGAACGTGAATGAGAAACAGATACTGGATCTTTTCTATTGCGCATCTGTTGATAACGAGGCTATGCTTACTTTGAATGCCAACACCGCTTTTGCGTATTTGATGAACATGTTGGCAGCAAAGTCTTTTGTGTCACACGACTGGACGGCTTGTTTTTCTGACAAGCTTTTGAAGCAAAGCACATCAGCTCCTGTGAATCACAATGATTTGAAAGTAGCTAAGAACAAAGCTATGACTACCCTACCAGTCGGTAGTAAATCTATCGACAATCTGATTATCACCTTAACCACACATAACAAATAGAAAATCAGGCTTTTATCGTGTAATAGTGGACTATTAATGGACTTAATCTATTATTAGTCCACTATTATTTTACTTTTTTATTCTCCCTTTTCTTTTAGTCTATCTTTGCACCGATATCAGTAACGGATGCTGGCCAGCTCCTATTTATAAACATATTAATGCAAAGATAAAAATGTCATACATAGACTTATCTGAAAGCTATGCTGAAATTCAGGCAAAGTGCCAGGAGCAGCATGAACAGTTGGCACTCTTCAAGAAAAAAAGTGACGAACAGGAAAAACGTATCCGCCAGTTAGAGTCAAAGCAGTTGGCTCTAAAAGAAATCTTGACCTTTGAGGAGGGCAGCGAGTATACGGGGATTTCTAAGAGTACATTATATAAGATGACCTCTGCACATGAGATTCCGTATTATAAGCCTCATGGAAAGTTGATATTCTTCGAGAGAAAAGAACTTGACTGTTGGCTTCGTCAAAAACCCGTTAAGAGCATGGTACAGCTTCAGGAAGAAGCAGAGAGAGCATACCTTACTTCATCATTTAATCATAAGTAGGTTATGGAGTCTGTACGTAAGAAATTCCCATTCACACGCACGCTCAATCATCTGATTGAGTCGTGCCCCGTGGAGGACAAGCTGGCGCTCATTGAGGCTTTCATCGCATATGGCCTTGATGGTATTGAGAATGAATTTCACGGTAGAGCATTCGAACTGTTTCTGCAAGCCAAAGTAGAATTAGATAAAAGCTGGAAGCTATATCGTAACGGATGCTCCAAACCAGAGACTCATCATCGTGGCGGTGCTCCTAAGAATAATCGTAATGCAGCAAAATCAACACCAAGTCAATACCAAAACAATACCAACTGTATTTCTTCTTTATCTACTAATACTACAAGTAATAATATTAATATAAAGAAAGAGAAGAACAAAGAAGAGAAAGAAGGTATGTTGGTCTTCGACGAACAACTTCTGCCAGCTTTGAATAAATGGTCTGGATATTTGTGCGAACTATATCATCGGGAACAATCACTTTCTACTATTGAGGCTTGCTATAAGAAATTGCAGGCTTTGAGTGGAGGTGATCCTTCAAAGGCTGACGCTATTGTGAATTATTGTATCAGTAGAGGATGGCGAGGCTTGTATCCGATTCCGACTTCTAACCTATTCAAAGGTTCTATTAGTAAAAGAATGGAGACTGGCGTCACATTGAAAGACAACTCACTCTCCAAGTATGACAATCAAGAAAAGTGGTAAATTATGGCAATAATAGATTTTAGACATGCAGCTGAACGCTTGAAAGATTTCGGCTTTCGACTGAGACCAGAAAGAGTGTATATCCAAATATCCGATGCAAAAGTCAACTTGCAAAATGGACTCAGATTCTTCATTGGCGCTCATCAATGGTTGCCCGAATATGAGGAGATAGTAAGCTGGCTGACTAACAATCACGGTCGTGGTCTTTTATGTATCGGACATCCAGGTCGTGGCAAGACTATCATCTGCACCAAGATTATTCCTTCAATTATTATAGATAGCTGTAATCTCATTACGAACATATACGATGCAACTGATTTGAATAATCTTATTGATAAGATATTGAAGAACCGTATCGTGTGTATAGATGATATTGGCACAGAAGGTGAATACGTTAAATATGGTGAGCATCGTGTGCCATTTGCCGAACTTGTTGATTTGGCTGAGAAAAAGGGCACACTACTGATTCTTACCACAAACCTAACTGTGGATGAACTAAGAGTAAAATACGGTGAGCGTGTGGTTGATCGTCTTAGGGCCATTACGAATGTCGTTTATTTCAAAGGCTGCAGTTTAAGAAAGTAATATCCACCAGTTCAGCAGATCAACAGCGAGTCTGAGTAAAGGCAAGCAGCCAGCAACGGATTATCAGAAATAATCCTAAACATAATAGGGACTTTTAGATTCACCTGCTTGCGCTGTCCACTTAAAAAGTCCTTCTATTATGCTCAGGCTCCGCCCGAGACCTGCTGAACCACTACTTTTTACAACGCTGCCAGCGGCATCACTGGAACCTAACAACTCACAGTACAAAATGACTTATAGCAACATACCACGTGCCTCAATTCATGTAGGCTCAAACAAGAAGGCGTTTTCGTCGCAGATGGGCAACGAAGCGGAACGCAGAGGTTGGGACGAGAAACGTTACCGATTAAGGAATGCTGAAACGGAAAAGAATAACCACTACAACTACTCTCGCAAGCATCTCAATTTTGAAATCGCCAAAGGATGCAAGGTTATGCCCCTTGGCACCAATCCAGTTCCTTTACACGAGCGCTTACAGATGCGTCATGACGAACTTGGCTTCAGACCTTATATGGATGCCAAGCACCCCAGCCAGATTGCAAAGAACAGTCCGAACAGTTTGGTGAACATTATTTTCGGTGGTGACCATGAAGTGATGAAGGAACTTGCTTTTGGCAATCAAGAGATAGACACCTCTGCCCATTACGCAGACAACAGTCATATAAAGCTAATGCCAGCCATAACCGATTGGGCAAAGGATACATACCGCTTCTGTTGCCGACTATGGGGAGAGGAGAACATCATTGGCTTTGACGTGCATTGTGACGAGACTGGCGTTCATGCTCATGTGTTAACCGTTCCGGTGGAGCGAGTCAGAAAGCGTGGGCGCATCGGCAGCAAATACGTACACAAGAATAATCTTGATAAGGTGCTTTCTACTAAGGAATGGAAAACATTACCAAAAGAAGAGCGTGCCTACTACATAAAAAGTGAACAGACCAAGGATTCTGTTGAACGTGTGTCATACGCCAAGGTTTGGGGTGAAACAGCCAAAGACAAGTCGAAGTATTTGTCTGATCTTCATACTGAATACTACAATGAGGTGGGCTGCAAGTACGGCTTGCAGCGAGGCATCCCATACGATGAGCTGTCTCCAGAGGAAAGACGTGGACGCAGACACAAGGACAAGGTTACTCTTGAAGCTGAACGACAAGCAAAGCTAGCTATTGCAGAAGCAGAGAAACTAAAGGCGAACATTGAAGCCGAAACAGCCATCGTCACGGAACAGAAGAAGGCTGCACAAAAAGAACTGAAAACTGCACAATCTGGATTTCTTGCCAAGATATTCCAACCTGGCAAGTATAAGAACGAAGAAGCTACAAGACTCAAAGAGTCGTACAATGCAGGTGTCAAGGAAGCCACCAACAGCTTTATCAAAGCAACAGGACTGAAATGGAATTGCGAACCAACAACATCGTCATTGGGGCAACACTTCCGCATAATATGGGACACCAACAAGAGTCTTTTGCAAGAACAAAAATCAAAGGATGCCATCATCTCAGAAAAAGAAGCCAAAATAAAGAGCCTTAATGCTAAAGTAACTACACTTACCGAGGAAGTTGATGGACTCAAATACCGATTGACTCTAATTGATGCTGATGCAGTGGATAGGCTGCAAATCGCCAAGAATGCAGAAACGGCACGTGCAGACAAAGCAGAGAGTGAATTAAGGGAACTTCAATCTGACTATGAGAGACTATCCAATAAGTGGAACGAACCTGAGTATAACGATGCTGCAAAGATGGTCAAAGTTCGAAAGGAACAAGAGGCCCGCCTTGCGGAAGAGGCGAAGCGTGAGGAGCAAGCAAGAGAAAACAGACGACAGACAGTGATCGATAGTATTGTCACTAATGGCAAAGATAGCCTAAGAAGTTTCGCTCTTACTGACAGAATAGATTTCAACGAGCAAGAAGCAAAGTCAATCTACTATGGCATCATGGCCATTGCTCAAAAGTTCGGTTTCGACCTATGCACAAAGAAAGGTGTTTCTTCTGCCGTCAGGAAACTCCTCAAAGGTCTATCGTGGAATGGCTGCACGAACTTCCGCATGGAGTGTGTCACTAACTGGACGAAACTCTTTGCGGAAAATGACAACATGTACGATTCTCATGCCATCAACAACTTCACCTGCTTTATTGACTATATGTCATGCAGCTCCAAAACCAATGTCACAACAGGAGGTTCCAACAGCTGTGCCGATCAACTCACCAATTGGGATGGAACGCAGAAGATAGGATTGGGGGCTTTGCCAAAGAAGAAACGTGGAATGTCACAGTAGTTATGTACTTACATGGAACACAACTTTTATAAGGGCTGTTTACCATTCTATTGGCAATAAACAGCCCTTAAAATAAAAAAGTTCCACTACACAAATATTTTCCTTGTTTTCTTTTTCCATTCTTGTTTAGTTTTCCTATCTTTCCTCTATAAAACAAAAATGAATATCTCCGCAAAAGGTAACTAAACACCGGT
>OIZP01000820.1_pt1 | contig 18050 bp, 11 predicted proteins | sample 1588531 | NCBI WGS metagenome assembly OIZP01 (sample SAMN03283283) | human gut metagenome | biome: human-associated habitat; material: feces | host: Homo sapiens | place: Peru | collected 2012
AGAAGCGGAGTAAAGCTTGCCGTGAGAAGTCAGCAGACGCCATAGTAGTGCAATAGTCGATAACGTTGCACGAAGGGCTGAACCTAACAATTAAACGATAGTAATTGAAACATACTTCATGAAGGAAAGAATGCAGAAAACATTAAGTAGCGACAGCGAAAGCAGAATCTTTTTCATAACGTTTTTAGTTTTTTTCTGACAATTATTTGTTGTTATTCTTGTTGCACATGTCATTGACATGCATTCAGTTTATAAGTTGCTGGATATAAGAGTGAGGCGTTGTGTGCGCGCTGCGCTGCCGTCACTTTTGGTCTATGGACTGTAGGAAACCGGTCAGATTTTCGCCGCCGTCGAGTCCGAGCTTCTTGCGCAGGCGGTAACGTGCCGTCTCCACGCTGCGCAGGTTGGTGTTGAGCAGCGACGCTATCTCCTTGCTGCTCAGCCCCATCTTTAGGTAAGCGCAGAGCTTCAGGTCGTTTTTCTTCAGCGTCGGGAACCGTGTGACCAACATACCGAGGAAGTTGTCGTAGACAATGTTGAAGTTGTCTTGGAACCGTTCCCAGTTCTCATCGTCCTCCATGTTTAGCTTTATGTCGTGCCTTATTCTGCTTATCTTCTGCTTCTGCACAGCTTTGGACTCGTTTTGTCCCACGCTGTCGTACAGCTCCTGCATGTTTTCGTCGATGACGCGCAGTATGTCGTTCTTGCGCACGAGGTTTATGGTAGAGTCGGCAAGCTCGCCGCTCTTGTGCTTCAGCTCCGTCTCGAGTTGCTCGGCACGCAGTTTTGTGAGCTCATACTCCTTTGCTTCCTGCTCGCGATGGAACTGTTCTTCCTGTTCGCGCAGCTGTCGCTCCTTTGTCTCCTTAATGACAAGCATGGCTCTGCGCACCCGTCGCTTCTGCCAACGCACGAGCAGGCGTACGCCAAGCATCGCGAGTAGCATGTAAACGCAGTATGATAGCCAGTGGTTGTACCATGTCGGCAATATCTCTATGTCGAATGTCGCCTCAGACGTCTGCTTGCTTATGTTGTCTGTAGCCTTTACGTGGAACACGTATTTGCCCTTTGACAGATGCGAATACTCCTTGAACGTGTTGGTCTGTGGCACGTTCCACGTTTTGTCTTGGCCTTCAAGCCAACACTCATAGGTCACCGCTTTCTCGTCGCGGTACTCTGGCATGACGAAGCTTATGCGCACCGAGTTGAGCGAGTGTGGCACCTTGAGCACGTCGTGGCTGCTGTCTGGCGAGTAGGAGTAGAGCGTAGAGTCGCCCTCGCTGAACGAGCTGACGCGTCTTATGCGCACGTCGCGGCGGCATTTTGCTTCAATGTCTTTCACGATGGAGTTGCGCACGATGTAGAATCCGTCGTTGCAGTTGAGCAGAGTCTTGTCGTTGCCGATAAACCCTATGTGTCCGAGGCTCATCTGTAGCTGGTCTATGATGTTGTACAAAGGCATGGTGCGTGAAGTCCACCGACGTGGCCCAACCTGCTGACCATAAGCCAGATATCCCGGCTTGTATGCCCACAGCGAGCCGCTGGGAGTCTGGTAGACGCGTAGTGACACGCCGTATGTGTGGAACACGTTGTTGAGCCACTGCTGGCTGTCAAGCCCATGTGTGTGAGGGTTGTATCTGAAAAAGCCGTTCACCGACGACACGTAGACCCGTCCGTCAATCTTGACGACGTAGTTGTTGTCATCGATGACAAGCCCCTTGCCACGGTGGAAATAATCTACACTGACTGCGCGGCGCAAGTCGTTGCTAAGTCGCAGGCGGTAGACACCGTTGCGCCAGTGTGACATCCAGATGCTGCCGTCTTCGTCTTGCATGAAGTTGCCGCTCGACTCGGTGAAGCCCTCTATGCGCCATGCCATAGCCCATTGTCCGCCAGTGCGTCGCAGTAGGAACAGCCCCGTGTAGTCACAGCCCAGTATGCAGTCGGGATGGCCCCTTTAGGGGTATGAAGTCCCATGTGCCAGTAGGACCTGGTATGTGTGTGGCTTTCGTGCCGTCGATGATGAATGTGCCGTCGTTGTTGCCGCAGAACGTCACGTTTCCTATGCGCCGTATGCACCACACCTGTCCGTAGATGCCGTCTATGGCAGTGGGTCGCAGCGGTTTTGGCGACGCTGTGATGGGGAAGTCGAGGTGGTACAGTCCTTGATTGGTGCCGAGGTAGAGTCGTTTGCCGTGTATGAGCGATGCGTAGCCTGTACCGATGTTGTTGCTGAGTCCGAACAGTCCGTGGTATGGCGAGGTCAGCATGACGTATGAAATGCCGACGTCAAGACCCAGCCACAGGTTGTCGAGGCTGTCAAACATCATCGACAGCACGGTGTTGTTTTGCAGACCCGTGAGCACATTGGCGAAGTGTCGCTCACCTGTAGCGAAGTTGGCAACGGCAAGGCCACCCTTCACAGTGCCGAAAGCCACGGTCGAACCATGTACTTCTGCACAGAACACGTTGCTTTGTTTCAGAAACTGTGACAGGCTGTCGTCGAAGGGGTGGCAGTCTGTGCCGTCGTAGAGAAACAGTCCGTCGCGTTCTGTAATTATCAGCCACTGCTTCCCATAAGGCGCTATGCCGCGCACCTTCTTGCCGTTGAGCTGTGTCGTACTAGGTAGAAGCGCTGCGCGTCCGTCGTCTATCTCGTACAGTCCGCGGTCTGTGTCGGCGAGCACGCGTCCGCTGACGGTGAAGATGTTCTCCAAACTTTCTTCAAACTTCACGGTCGAAACGTATCGGTTGTCACGGAACACGAATACGGCACCCTTGCTCTGAAAGTATGTCATGTGCCCCACAGTCTTGATGTGCCAAATCTCTCCAGATTTAAATGGGTGGGGTAATTGTGCTGATAGCGATGTGTAGACGAGTTGTTTGGACAGTCCGCTCATCTGAAAGTAGCCAAACTCATCGGTGGCACCAGCGTATAGTAGCTTGCCATCGCTGCTCATAAGCACCGATCTGACGCTGGTGTAGTTGGCAACAAAGCTTAGTGTCCACTCGTCGCCGTCGTAGGAGAGCAGTCCGCGGTTGTTGCCAAAAAACATCTGTCCGCCAAATCCCTCGGCTACACCCCAGTTTTGTGTGCTGGAAGAGTAGTATGACGGTGCGAAATTGCGAATCATCAGCAGCTGGGCTTTACCTGTGGCGGTAAAAAACAGCAGTATAAGTGTGACTAAACAAGTGTTCAGAAGTCTCATGTTATGATTAGATAGAGGGTGGTTTTTATCTCGATTAACGGTGTCGTGTGTTTTTATGGTGGTACGTTGCCAGCGTGTCTTACTGGCTGTTGACACGGTGTAAGTTTTATGCTGCGTTTTGCTGACATTTTTGCTATGATTTTGGCCGTGTTTGCTTACGTTAATTCTTAATGCGTGTTAATAACGTGTTGACATTTCCATTAGGCCGTAGTGACATCGCCATTCGGCCGTAGTGACAAGCCCAAAAGGGTGCTATCATTTTGTCAATTGACCCTAATGGCGACATAGATGGTGCCGTTCGTTGTTGCTCTTACAAAGATAACAACAAATGGCGATTGCTCAAAAGAGAGACCGTGCTTTTTAAGATTTGTTAATACTACTTTGCCATCGCAGTGTCGTGCATACAAAAAATGGTCTGTCGTAAGACCTTGTCCTGACCCGAAAAGAGACGTTTTTTTTGCCTCAAGAGGTCGCTTTTTGTGTCAGAAACGGGTGTGAAAAAGGCGTTATGATGGCCTATATATAATAAGGTGTAAATTTAATGGTACGAAAACGACTCATCACTTGTGAAATCAATAGAATATGAAAAATGAGCAAGTGGAATAGTGAGGTGACATGATTGCTGCTGTTTTTGATAAATAGCTAATAGACAATAAGTTGTAAAAAGTTCACTTTTAAAAAGTGAGTTTTTTGTGAGGTTTTTTAGGGTAGATATTTTAGCGATGTATGCTTCTATTAGTTATTTTTGCCACCGAAAACCTGTTACTGCTAATTGTGATGCGCTTGCATCTTTTTACGACTGCTGACGAGTATGAGAAGAAACAACTCGGGGATGAGCAGAAACAAACCCGAGCAAGAGAAGAAACAACTAAATCTATTATAAATAAAACGAAAGAAACATGAGACGAAATCTGAAGTTAATTTCGGCGGCATTGCTCTTTCCTATGGCAATGACGGCACAGGTCAACAAGATTCAGGGTACCATCATCTCTGAGTCTGACGGTCAGCCCATACCGGGAGTTGTCGTGAGAGTGAAAGGCACCGCTTCGGGCACAGTGACCGATATTGACGGCCACTACCAGCTCTCCGTCAATCCTAAGGATGTGGTAGAGTTTTCTTGCATCGGATATAAGACTGTCACACACAAAGGCGACGGTACCTACGATGTGAAGATGGAAGACGACACCAACATGCTCGATGAAGTGGTAGCCATCGGATATGGCTCGATGAAGAAGAGCGACCTCACGGGTTCGATAGCTGTGGTGAGAGCCGAGGACTTGAAGAAAACTCCGGCTGCAAGTGTGGACCAGGCTATACAGGGACGCGTGGCAGGTGTCAGCGTCAATGCTAACAGCGGACAGCCTGGAGCTGGCGCTGTGGTGCGCATCCGTGGTATTGGTACCGTGAACGATTCGTCTCCTATATATGTTGTTGACGGCAACATCACAAGCGACATCTCGTTCCTTTCACCCAACGACATCGCGTCGACAGAGGTTTTGAAAGACGCTTCTTCTACCGCCATCTATGGTTCGCGTGGTGCCAACGGTGTGATTCTCATCACCACCAAGAGCGGTGAGAAGGGTAAGGGTAAGGTTTCTTTAGACATGTACTACGGCTGGCAGAGCCGCTGGAATAAACTTGACCTGATGGACAAAGACGAGTTTATAAAGACTTACATCAGCCTCGGTGCATCAAATACAGAGCGCAAATACTACGACAAGTTCGGTTTCAATGAGTGGCTGCAGCGCTACAAGCTCGGCAACGACGCCTACTACGCAGTGGCACAGACCCGACAATACACCGACGGTCTTGACTACTCGGCAGTAAACACCGACTGGCAGGACGAGGTGTTCAACAGTGGTGCGCCGATACAGAACTATCACGTGTCGTTTGACGGTGGCTCAGACAAGAGCAATTATTCCATCTCCGCTTCCTACTTCGACCAGGACGGCACCATCATGGGGTCGCAGTACAACCGCCTCACGCTGCGTGCCAACACCTCTTTCCAGGTGAAGCCTTGGCTGAAGGTGGGCGAGAACCTCTCGTTTGTGACAAGCGAGGCACGCAATGCCATGTACCAGAACTCGTCACCGGGCGCCAGCATCATCTCCGCTGCGCTCGCTATGGCTCCTTGGGACATGCCCTACTATCCCTCTGGCGCTTATAACCGCAACAAGCAAGACATGAGTGGTAAGATCGGTGTGCCCTCCAACTTCAAGAATGTGACCAACCCGTTCTCGATGGTGAACTACTCTCATCCGCACAACGTGACCAACCGCTGGTTCGGAAACCTCTATCTGGAGTTTACTCCGCTGAAGGGTCTCAACTTCCGCACAAACTTCAGCTACGACCAGGTGAATGAGAAGAACCGCACATTCACAGACGCCCATACCGTCAACTCTTACGACGACTCTAAGGGTAAGAACTTCCTGACACGCGGACTGGTGCAGTACACCACGTTCACATGGGAGAACATTCTTACTTATGTGTTTGACTTGAAGAAGATACACCACTTCAATGTGATGGTGGGACAGACCACAGAAGAGTATAACTACTATTCTATTGGTGGCAGCGGCTCTACCATTCTCAATCCCTCGGAGAAGAACTGGTACCTCTCACAGACCACCGACGACAACACCAATCCTATCGCCGACGGCGTGGGACGCTCACGTCGCCTGTCGTTCCTGGGTCGTCTGAACTACAATCTGATGGACCGTTACCTGTTCACATTCAACTTCCGTGCTGACGGTTCTAACAAGTTCCCGGAGAACACATGGGGCTATTTCCCCTCAACGGCTTTCGCATGGAAGGTGAGCGAGGAACCGTTTATGAAGCAGTTTAAGAAGCTCGACTACCTGAAGTTGCGCCTCGGATGGGGACAGATTGGCAACGACAAGATTGGCAACGACGCTTTCAACCAGACCATATTCACATCGCAAAACATGTTTGTGGGCTATCCTTTCGGCGTGAACCAGACCATCGGCACCGGCGCAACCATACTTACTTACGTCAACCAGGGCGGAAAGTGGGAGCGCACCGAGACATGGAACGCTGGCGTTGATGCCGCATGGGGCAATGGTCTGCTCTCTGCTAACGTCGATTTCTTCGTGCGCAACACTAAGGACATGCTGCTTTCAGTGAAGGGTCCGGCATGGGCTGGCAACCGCTACGACGCACAGAGCAATGTCGGCACCGTGCGCAACGTGGGTGTGGAGCTTACGCTCGGTCACTCTTACCACATCGGTAACTTCAACTACTCGGTTAATGGCAACGTGTCTTTCATAAAGAACAAACTCACTCACCTCAATGGTGGACAGGTGGTTTGGGGCGACCGTGTGCTCAGCGACGAGGGACTGCCGCTCTTTGAGTTCTGGGGTTACAAATACCTCGGAGTGTATAAGAGCAAGGAGGAGGCCGATGCCGCACTGCCAGGCTATGCTCGCGACGGCGAGACCAACCCCTATGGTGCTGGCGATGCTATCTTTGAAGACGTCGATGGCGATGGAAAAATCTCAGACACTGGCGACAAGCAGAAACTCGGCAACAACTTCCCGAAGGTGAGCTACGGCCTTAATCTCTCGGCAGACTGGAAGGGTATAGACCTCCAGATGTTCTTCCAGGGTGTGGCAGGCAACAAGATTTACAACGCTGTACGTGAGCGCACAGAGAGCAACGGACTGACTTCGCAGCTCAGTACAGTAATGCGCGACGTGTGGACGGAGGACAATCCTAACGGCACCATACCTAACCCGAAGGGCGCTAACAACATGCTCAACTCCAGCCGATTCCTCGAGAGTGGCTCATATCTGCGCCTTAAGAACGTGCAGCTCGGCTACACCTTCCCGAAGAAACTGCTCAACGGCTGTGGCATCTCTAACTTCCGTGTCTATGTTCAGGCAAGCAACCTCTTCACAATAACCGATTATACAGGCTACGACCCAGAGGTTGGAAGTGGTGTCGACTACGGCAACTATCCGCAGAGCCGTTCATTCCTCATCGGATGTAACATGACATTCTAACCCCACGGCAGCAAATGTTAAACAGAAAGATAAAGACATCATAATATGAAACCATTCAAGACATTAACATATTCAGCCTTGACGCTCGCCACGATTGCATTCAGTTCTTGCAACGATTGGCTTACCGAGGAGACGCCTGGTACAACCAAGGTGTCAGAATTCTTTACGTCGCTCCCCACGGCAGAGGCTGTTGTCAACGCCGCTTATGTGCCGATGACATGGGAGTTCGGCGCGACGTACTACCCAGAGTGGTATTTTGGCGACATCGTGTCAGACGATGCGTTGAAGGGCGGACAGGACGTCAACGACGGTGCAGACCTGCGTGAGCTTGAAAACTTCAAGGCAAACTCAGACAATGAAATCGTGCTTGACTATTATCGCTCACAGTGGCAGGGCGTGCAGCGTGCCAATCTCGCTATAGAGCAGATTCCGACAACGCGCATAGACATGTTGACCGCTGACTCGACGAAGGAACGCAAATATCGCGACCGCTATCTCGGAGAGGCTTACTTCATGCGCGGATATTATTACTTCCGCCTTGCACGAATGTTTGGTGGCATGCCGCTCATCGACTTTGTGGTAAAGAGTTCTAACGAGTGGGCACAGAAACGTGCGACGCTCGACGAGACAATGAAGTTCATAATCGATGACTTCACACACGCCGAGAATCTGCTTTGGCTGAAGGACAAGTACAGCGACGAGGAACTGGGACGTGCTACAAAGGGTGCCGCACAGGCCATGTTGCTGAAGGCTTACCTCTACCGCGCCGACTATCTGCGCAACGCTGGTGACGAGACCGAGGCACAGAAGTGTTTCGCCGAGGCTGCCAAGTGGGGTAAAGAGGTGATAACGAGCCGCCAATACTCGCTCTGTCCCGACTACTTCGACAACTTCCGTCTTGCAAAGGAGAATGGACAGGAGAGCGTGTTCGAGATTCAGTACACTGAAGACCCTACCTCTGACTACGGTGGCGAGGGCTACACGCGAGGCACGATGACCACCATTCTGCAGCGCTCGCGCTCGTCAGCTTTCGGCGAGGCAGGCTGGGGCTACAATCGTCCGACACAGAATCTGTATGACGAATATGAGCCGGGTGACATCCGACGCGATGAGACGATACTCGTCCCGACCGACGATCAGATTGAGACTCCTGCACAGGAGATCTACTGCGGCGACCGTATGCTCAACAAGAAGTACGCTATGTACACCGACGGCACAACTGGTGGCATCTACAAACTGGCTCACCCCACACGCTCGCCGAAGAACAACATACAGATTCGCTACGCCGATGTGCTGCTGATGTATGCCGAGGCATGCTGCGAGACGGGTGACCTGCCAAGCGCAAAGGCTGCACTTAAAGAGGTGCGCGACCGTGTTGGACTGCCACAGTTCCCCTACACTGCAACGATACAGGGTAGGAGGGTGACCTTCACCGACAACCAAGCAGACCTCCGCACGGCGATTCGCCATGAGCGCCGAGTAGAGCTCGCGATGGAGGGACACCGTTGGTTTGACCTCACACGTTGGGGCATAGCTAAGGAAACGATGGACAACTACATGAGTGGTGAGACAGAAGAGGCTCGCTCGCTTTACGGCACATTCCAGAAAGGCAAGCATGAGTTGTTCCCGATTCCCTCTAAGGAGATTGAACTTAGCGGCATTGAACAGAACCCTAACTGGTAACATGGCTTTTTAGATGGCTTATTCGTGGGTGGCAGAGACGTAGGCTCTAAAGCCCATGAATAAGACTTCCAAAAGCCGATACATCCACTTCGCCGCGCCATCGCTTGAAAAAGACACGGTCGCGGACATGACTTTCCAATGTTAACAAAAACTTTTCAATATTTCAAATTCAACTAATAATCAATTTATTAAAAACTAAAAAGCATGAAAAAATTTACTCTTTTCGCTGCTTCTTGCCTCATGGCACTCGCAGCATCGGCACAGACTGGTTACATCACACCGGCTTTGAACGGCGATTTTGAGCCTGCATTCGACTTCAACGGTACAACAAACTACGTCATTCTCTATGCTTCTGACGATGAGGTAGACGCACTGGGTGAAAGCAAAATCTTGAAGAACGAGAGCCCAACCGACCTTGACGGCGCTCGTCCTCTCTATGTTTGGAACGGATATGACGGTGGTGCAGCTGAAGGTTTCAACTCTTTCAACGGCACTGGCGGATACATGAGCTTCGTAGTAAACAAAGGTGGATGGTCAGGACTCGGCCACTGTGGTGTTGTAGACGCTGCCAAAGAGCTTGATGGCTTCGATTTCAGCATGTTGAAGAACGGCAATTGGTATTTCCACATGGCAATGAAAGACGCTGGCTCTATACAGGCAACACACAACATTGCCGTTGGTCCGGAAGCTACAGCACATTTTGCTGTCGGTCCTACACAGACCGATGCTACTTATGAGCTGATTGGCGACTTCACACGTAGCGGTGACTGGTACAACATCGATATTCCCCTTGTAGACCTTGTAGATCTTGGCTTCGACCTCAGCAAGTGTACTGCTAACCTCGCAGGCAACGTGTTTACCGTACTCAGCGGCGGTGTTGAAGGCACACAGCTCAACTACGATGCAGTGTTCTTCTATCAGAAGACAGCCGAGATTGCTGCTGGTATCGACAACGTAAAGAATGAAGCTGCTGCTGCCAAGACAGCCATCTATACTGCTGACGGCGTGCAGGTAAGCAACATGAACAAGAGCGGTCTCTACATCGTTAAGACTGCCGACGGCGTGAAGAAGGTGCTCAAGAAGTAACCTCTTAACGACATTTGCGCGGAAACGGCATCGCCGTCAATCATAGATGGCACAGCTGTCGTCTACGGGTTATGTAGCCATCTTTCCCAGATGACACAGTAATCAACAATTGATGGTGAAGCAGTGGTTTTATTGCACAGCATTGAACAAATAAACTTTTCTTACTGATTTTGGTTTCGCAAGGCTGCGAAATGCTCGCTCCTTGACTGCGAAATGCTCGCTCTTCGACTGCGAAATGCTCGCTCCTCGACATGGTGGCAGCTTGCGAAACCCTTTTCTTTGAATCTCCCTTAAACGACAACGATAATAAAATGACAAAAAACCTGTTGGTGGTAATCGCCACCTTTACCCTTGCATTTACAGCCGTTACGGTTGACGCACAGCCCAAGCAGCGCAGCGAGAAGCGTGGCGTTGCAGAAGATCAGTTTGGCTATGCAGAAGAGATAAAAGCTCTCTCGCCAGGCATTTGCTGGACATACAACTGGGGAGTAGCACCAAGTGCTAACGTCAAGAGTCTGCTTGGTAGCGAAGAGGGCAAGGAGATGGAGTACATTCCGATGGCTTGGAACACCGGCGCCGACGTGGAAAAGCTGAAACAATACTACCGCGACCATCCTGGTTGCAAATATCTGCTCGGCTATAATGAGCCTAATCTCGCAGACCAGTCAAACATTACACCGCAGCAGGCAGCAGATGCGTGGCCTGCACTCGAAGCCATTGCTGACGAGTTCGACCTTAAATTGGTCTCGCCAGCAATGAGTTACACCGGCTCTGCCATCAACGATGGCAAAATCTGGCAGCCCTTCGACTGGTTGGATGAGTTTATAAAACTCTACAAACAGCAGAACAGTCGCGAACCGAAGATGGACGTCATAGCCATACATACTTACATGAACAGCACCGCTCCGACGCTCGACTTCGTCAACAAATGGGTAGATCGATATGGTAAAAAGATATGGGTGACAGAGTTTGCGGCAGGTGAAAACAACCCCGACTCGCTGACTCAGGTACGTGAGATGATAAAGAAGGTGCAGGGATTGGAACTTAATCCTAACGTCGAACGCTACGCTTGGTTTAAGGGAACGTCTGGCTCGCGGTGGATAGACAAGAGTCCTTACTGGCGATTGCTTATCAAACCGAACCTCCGCACCCATCTTCCAGCCGCAGGAACAATGACAGGTCAGGGCGTGGTCTACACCTATATGTCTACGTTTGACAAGACTTACTACTACAGACCTGGTGAGACCGTCATGGCAAAAGACTACATCAACAGCAACGGCATAGGCTTGGAGGTGAGCACTGACAACCAAACGGGAGCTATAAACACCCACCTCGCAGTGGAGTTTGGTAACTCCAATGCCGCTGAATACCTCATCGACGTGCCGACAGACGATGTCTATCAGTTCACGTTCCGCTACAGCGACCGTGCCTCGGCAGCCCGTCAGCAGGTGTTGAAGCTGTCGGTTGACGATGCGGAAGTAGGCTCTGCTACACTGCCATCCACTGCCGCCTACCGCAATCCAGCCGACGTTTACGCCACCACTACATGCCAGGTGTCACTGCCAGCAGGTCGTCATACGTTGAAATTCGCTGGCACAGTGCCCATCAACCATGCTCGTGTGACATGGTTCAGCTTTGTATCGACGACAGCAATCAGCGACATCAACGCCTCCACCGACGACGCTCTCGTGAGCAAACGCTACTTCACGCCACAGGGAGAGGAAGTCGCTGCCATGCACAAAGGCATGTACATAGAGACTTGCACCTACGCCAGCGGCAAGAAAACCAGCCGCAAACTGACGGTGAAGTAATAACAAAGCTCGCCTCTATATAATATAAAGGTGTCACCATAATATAATAAGGTGTCTGCAGAACGGCACAAACCAAAACACGAACAAAACCAAATAACGAATACATTATAATTCAAAACCAACCGCATGAGAACTTTAAATTTATTGACAGCTGTCGCTTTTGCATTGCCCTTAGGCGTGTCGGCGCAGACCACTACGCCCCCGTCAGGCTATGAGCTGAGATGGAGCGACGAGTTTAACGGCACAAGTCTCAACACGACTCTGTGGAATATTGAAGAGAACGGCAACGGCGGCGGCAACCAAGAGTTGCAGTACTATCGCAAAGAGAATGTCGCTGTACACGATGGTAACCTCGTGTTGACAGCTCGTCGTGAGAACTACAACAACAAGCAGTTCACCTCTGGACGCGTCAACACACGCGACAAGGCTTATTTCAAGCACGGCATCATACAGGCACGCATTAAGTTCCCGAAGACCGCCAATGGCGTATGGCCCGCATATTGGATGATGGGCAACGACTACGGTAAGGTGGGATGGCCCAAATGTGGTGAGATAGACATCGTGGAAACTGGCAACGCTGACGGCATAAAGAATGGCACACAGACACGCCACTTCGGCAGCACGCTGCACTGGGGGACAAGCGCTGGCGCTGCCCATAAGCAGTATGGCACCAGCTATCTCGCTCCCGAGACCAATCCTCTACAGAACGACGACTACCACATCATCACCATGGAGTGGAACGGTAACTTCATGCAGATGTTCTACGACCTTGAAGATTTCAGCGTCAGTGCAAAGAGCAAGGCACGCTTCTACTCTGTGTCCATACCCTCAAGCACCAACACCAGCGACATAGGCTACTACTTCCAGAAGCCTTTCTTCTTCATCTTCAACCTGGCAGTAGGTGGCAATTACACGGGCATATACAACGCAGGAGGCATCACAGCCATGCCCAACGCTGGCGATGAGGCTAAGATGTACGTCGACTGGGTGCGCGTTTACCAAGACGCCAACGACGCCGACGCCAAGTACTTCACCCCCGACGGCAACAACATCACTACCAACCCCAGCACTCCCGACACCCCAGAGGCTCCCGACACCAAGACCGAGTACGGCTACTGGGGTAGCAAAGCGCTCGACGCCGACGGCAACAGCACGTTCGACTTCACCAACTCTTACGACGCCGTGCTTATCGGTACCAGCTTTGGTGTGACCAACGGCTTCTCTGGAAAGACCACTGCCGACTACAACGTTGACGACGTAAAGCACTTCCTCTACATCTGGGAGAACACCTACAATGCACAGTCATCGACTGGCGTCAACTCTTTCGGCTTCAACGAAAGTTACAACCACTACACCGTGGGTAGCGTTGGCTGGTCGGGTTTGGGCTACGCTTCCAACATATCAGGTGGCAAAGACCTGTCTATGATTGACGACGACTATGTGTTTCATATCGGTTTTCGCGGCACATCAACCGACGGACATGTCAGCCACAAAGTTATCGTAGGTAACGCCTCATTCACCGTAGGCAACACCAGTATAGAAGGCTCGCCCATCATCGGCGACTTCAAACGTGACGGCTCATGGACCTATTTCGATGTGCCCGTGACAGTGCTGAAGAGTCTTGCAGGTGGCGAACTCTTTGACAACGCCGCCAACTACGAAGGCAATGTGGTAGCAATACTCAGTGGAGGCTCGCAGGGAGCCGACCTGGAGTTTGACAATGTGTTCTTCTACAAGAACCCCAACGTGAAGAAGGGCGTGCCCACTGAAGACAACACCACTAAGATAGGCCAATATGCCACAAAGGCCCTGGAGGGCGGACAGAGCACCTTCGACTTTACCAATGTGAGCAAGGCCGTACTAATAGGTACCAGCAGCGGCGTGACCGATGCCTTGACTGATGTTACCGTTAAGAACTATAACGTTGACGAGAAGACCAACTTCTTCTGGATATGGGACGGTGGCGACTATACTGGTCTGCCCTCAAACGGCAAGAACTCGTTTGGATGGGACGAGAGCTCTACACGCCTGCAGGTTACAGGCAACAGCACATGGTGCGGCGCTGGCTATGCCTCACAGGGCACTGGCAAAGACCTCTCAATGATTGACGACACATGGTATCTGCACTTCGCCATGCGTGGCGACGATGCCCTCACCCACCCCTCACAAACCGTTACTGTAGGCAACGCCGTGTTTGTAATTGGCAATGCTACCTCAGGACAGCAAATCGTAGGCGACTACCGTCGCGATGGCGAATGGTACAACTTTGACATTCCAGTAGCAAAGCTGAAGCAGATAGGCGGAGGCACACTGTTTAACGATGCTGCCAACTTTATGGGCAACGTGTTTGCCGTGGCTACCACACACAACAAGGGCGCCGAGGTAAACTTTGACCAGGTGTTCTTCTACAGCAAAAAAGATGGCGGCGAAACGCCCGATATACCTACCTACGTTAAAGCAGCCCTTGATGATGAGGGCAAAAGCACCTTCGACGTTGAAAACACTGGCAACTATGTGCTCATTGGTACAACAGGAGGCGTAACTACCACACTGGCCAAAAAGGTGAAAGCCGACTATAACGTTGACGACGTAAACAGCGCTCTCTATATTTGGGAAGGCACCATGACAGCCAGCAACGAAAGCGGCGTCAACTCGTTCGGTTACGACGAGGGTGGCTATCCGGTTTACACCGTAGGCACCGTGGGCTGGTCAGGATTGGGTTACGCATCAAAGGCTAAAGGCAAGGATATGTCTATGCTCGACGACACCTACTATCTGCACCTGGGCATGAAGGCCACCAACAATGCTCCTTACCTTATCGCAGTGGGCAACGCAAAATTTGCTATTGGCGCTTCGGCCTTCGTTGATGGCAGCACAAGCTACGCTCCCCTTTGCGACTTCCCCCGCGACGGCAAATGGTATAACATCGACATTCCTTACAGCGAGATTGAAGCTCGCGCCACAAAGGTGTTCGACAATCCTGAAGATGTTACTGGCAACGTGCTCTACTTCCTTGCTGGCGGAACAACAGGCACCAAGCTCACCTTCGACCAGATTTTCTTCTACAACGACGGTAGCGTGCCCTCAGGCATCGACGCTGTAAAGCAGAACAATGCCACCACTGGCAACAACCGCACCTACACCCTCAGCGGTGTTGAGGTAAAGGGCTACAACTTGCCCAAAGGCATCTACATTCGCAACGGAAAGAAATTTATCGTAAGATAAACGCTATAACAAATCAGATAATATGTATGTTCGCTCCTCTCAACAGTGAGGACGAACATACATGTTTAAAGCTAATAAGGAGTTTCCTTATAAAACCTTATAAAACCTATTTGCTATACGCATTACCTTTACACCACAAACACGAAAAAAATAATTACCTAATAATATTTTAAACAACAATTACTAACTAAAATCAATAAACGTATGAAACAAAAATTATTAACTTTATTCGTATTGCTTGTCTCTGCTATGACAGCCTTCGCTGATGCGAAGGGTAGCGGAGTAACCAAAGGCAACGACAGTAACAAGAACGGTATTTCCTACGAGTACCAATTTACTGAACAAGACGGTAACGTGACATTTACCGTAACGCCAAATTTGGATGGCATCATAGGATATGCTGGCACGTTTCTTTATGACGAAAACCGTCTTCAGGGTGATTACGAAACTCATAATACGACTCGTACCTGGACAGGTCTTGCAAAAGGAACTGAAATCAAAGTAAAAGGTTGGTTCGATGCAGCAGGCGGCCGTATGTGGTTTGACGAAGTAACTTACACAACTAGCACTGAAGCAGCCCCTGACACCGAAAAGCCTGTAATGGTAAAAGCTGACGCTACCACAATTCGCGACACAAGGGCCACACTGACACTGAACGCCACTGACAACAGCAACGGAGCCTTGACCTATACAGTTACCATTGGCGAGAACAGCAATACTGTTACAGGCAATGCTGGTAAAGATGTAACGATTGACATCACTGGCCTTACCGCTGAAACAAAATACGATTTCTCTGTAACCGCTACCGATAAAGCCAATAACGTATCTGAGGCCAAGACAGGTTCTTTCACAACAACCACTGCTTTTACCTTGACCGCTCCCACCGCTCCTACAGTTGAAGCTAACAAGGTTATTTCTGTATTGTCTGCAGCCTACACTCCTGCCACCACTTGGAATTTCGGCGGTTGGAGCCAAAGCACGGTTTCTGAAAATATCGACGTTGATGGCACACCCATCATCCACCTGTCTAAGTTCAACTACATTGGTCTTGATGGTTTCAGCAATCAGCTTGATTTATCAGGCATGACCCACATGCACATCGACGTACTGCCCGTTACAATGGAAGGAAGCCTTGGCGTAACTCCTATTTTGGCATCAGGTTCTGTAATAGAAAACTCAAAAAAGGTGGGCGACAAAACCACTTTAAAACTGGGCCAGTGGAACGCAATCGACATGCCGTTATCCGACTTCGGCCTTGACTTTATCAACAACAAGGTATTCCAAATAAAGTTTGACAAGGGCAACAATGCTACCGATGAACTTTACATTGCCAACATCTACTTCTATAAAAAATCGGCCGATGAAATAGACGTTACTATCAATGGTAACGTTGCTAAAGTAACAGGCCCCATCACCACTGCCAATGTTGAGGAAATCAACAATAAAGATGTTATGAACATCGATTTAACAGGAGTGAAAAGTATCGAAGATGGTGTTACCATTCAGCCCTTGCGTAAAAATGCCATCATCGTAATATCAGGCACATACAAAGAAGAGAAGATTAACGAAGAGACAGTTTGTACCACCACAGCTGATAGCAAATTTGATGCTATCAAGGATATGAAAAACGTTGTTGCCTTAGCAGCAGACGGGTACTATCATCCTCTCAAGCAACTTGAATTTGTTGATATTCCTGGTGAACCTTTGTGGACGGGTGGTCTAAAAGATATCATCAGCACAGGTAACACAGGTTGGAAGGTAACCCGCACCATTCCGGCTCACACTCATGCTACAGTATGTGTTACAAATTCGATTGAAAATATTCCTGCCAACCTAAGTGCATGGGAGGCTGTTGATTATGATGAAACAACAGGCATCAAGTTTAACAAAGCAAACGTTATTGGAGGCAACTACCCGTATGTGGTTCGTAACGCGACAGACGAAGATACAGATTTGAGTTTTACTGGAACTAACAACCTCAACTTCAAGACAATTATGGACACTGAAGCTAATAAGCATAAAGTTGGTTCTACTAATATTTATTTCCGTGGCAACTGGAAAGAGACGCTCGTAACCGACGGCACACAGTGGATTATCAAAAACGAAGGTATTAATGCTTCTATCGTAAAGGCTAACGGCACAAAGATTTCGCCGTTCCGTGCCTACTTCACAGGCATACCTGAGGGCGCTTCTGCCAAACTCAACTTCATCGATGGTGAGGCTACAGGCATCAACGGCGTCAACGCTGAGGCTGCTGCCGACGGCGCCATCTACAACCTCGCTGGTCAGAAGGTGAGCGCTGCCTACAAGGGCATTGTTATCAAGAACGGCAAGAAGTATCTAATGAAGTGATTTCGGCTCTGTAAACACAACAACTAAAAGAAACAATTAATTATGAAAAAGAAAACATATATAGCTCCTGAAGCGACGGTGACAAACGTGGAGACGACCCCCATCTTGGCGGGTTCGCTTGATCCTAAAAATCACAACGGCACATTGGAAATCAGCTCTGGCGTGTCTACCGACGGCTGGGCAGACGCCAAACACTACGACGTATGGGCTGACGACGAGGAGTAAATTTCTCTTGTGCCAATTGTCGGCAACAGCCGACGTAAGCCGTGAGGGCTTCTGACAAATATGCGGTAAGACGCGAAGAAAGCAAAACGCGCGTTTTCGTGACATGTCATTTTGTCAATTGGCACCTATTGCGAGTCCATGACCTGTGCATGTGTCGCAGACGGAGGGACGGTGGCGCGCTGAAGCGCCTTTCTCTCCACGCTCATGTGCTGGTCTGAAGATAATTCACTATACTTGGAAATCGCGTTGCGGAGCAATCTGCAATGCGATTTTTTTGTGCGACTAATCGTATTTGCCAATGCGAATAGCCTCATAAGCTATTGCGACTAGTCGCGTTTGCTATTACGACTACTCGCATGAGCCAACGAGGCTACTCGCATTTTTTTATATTGCTGTCCGCTAAAACTCAAAAGAGCATAGAAATCCTATCCGCAATGCCC
>OIZP01000823.1_pt1 | contig 17965 bp, 14 predicted proteins | sample 1588531 | NCBI WGS metagenome assembly OIZP01 (sample SAMN03283283) | human gut metagenome | biome: human-associated habitat; material: feces | host: Homo sapiens | place: Peru | collected 2012
TGAGATGGTTAAGTACTCCAACAACAACATCCTGGCTCAGGCAGGTCAGGCTATGCTGGCTCAGGCTAACCAGTCCAACCAGGGCGTACTGTCTCTGTTACAGTAAGCTTAAGCTGAGATCAGGTTGTTTCCTAAGAGGAACGAACCATATCTATAAGAGTTATGTAAGAACCAAAGGGCAGTCCATGACGGGCTGCCCTTTTTGGGTTCTTATAAGGCCTTTTGATCATCCAAAGAGTTCTTTTCCAATTCCTTTGAAAAATTATCATAGTAATCCATGGCTGCCTGTGTAGAAATAGAAAGCTCGGTTTCTAATTCCCGGATCGTATCTTCCTTTGATACATGAAATTTTTTACACAAACGGACAATTTCCTCTGCTTTTCCTTCTTCTCGACCGTCTTTGTAAATAACTCTCTTTTCCGCCTCAGCGTCATATTCAAAAAACACCATATCAATAACCTCCTTCTTATTCTCAAGCAAAAATTCCTTCAAAATATCCTTCTTAATACACACATCCACTGCCTGAACGATGGCCTGTCGATTTGGATACACCTTTGCCTGCTTGCGGACTTCTGCAACGAACTGGGCGTACTCCTTTAAAATCTGGCAGGCATCCATCAGCTCGGCGTTGAACCCGAGATTGATATTAATTACCTGTACCTGTAATTCAAGCTGAGGAGTCTCTTCCTTATTCCGGTAGGCGCTGGACAGCTTCAGGGTGCTGTATTCCGGGAGAGGATCTGTTCCATTATAAAACACCACAAAATGCGGAGTATCCAGCATCTGTAACTTGTTGGAGTAAAGCAGGTCATCCGTGTTCAGCTTAGAATATTCACTTGCAAGATACAATAAAAAACGATACGGCATATTGGGATTCAGGGTGGACTGATGCTCAAAAAACCACAGATCAAAATCCACCACAAATGACAGGTCGTTCTGCAAGCTTAGGTAAACCGCATTTTCCAAAGTTGTAATATGCAGTAGCTCCGGATCTTCATAATGCGAGTGATTCAGCGCATTGTACAGCGAGAGCAGCTTCTCCTTGTCATGAAATATTTTCCATATAAAATAAATAATAAGGGAAAATTTTGACCACTGACGGGTCTATAAGAATTTTTGAAAGAAGAAAAATTACTTCTAATACCACCATATCACAAGGTCTTTATAATGACAAGCAGAAAAATGTTACAGAACACTTCTAAAGTTTTACTTTCCCGGCATTTTGGGGTAAGATAAGCAGTATAGGTTCCTAAAGACACAGAAAGAGAGGGTTACTATAATTATGAGATTTCAGGACATGCCTTACGAGAGAATAGATTTTGTCAAAGTCCAGGAAGAGATGGGAGAGCTGATCCGGGAGCTGGGTGCAGCGAAGAGTGGGGAAGAGCAGTTCGAGGTGCATAAGAAGTACTATGCGTTGACGGACCGTGTCATGACGCTGATGACGATTGCGAACATCCGCTTCGACATCGATACCTCCGATAAATTCTACGAGGAAGAGCATAAATACTACGATGAGCAGGGCCCGGTATTCAGTAATCTGGTGCTGGCTTATCAGAAGAAATTATATGAATCCCCATATAGAGATTATCTGGAGGAGAAGATCGGTCCGGTAGCGTTCAAGAATATGGAGCTGACACAGAAGTCCATGAGTGAGGCATTGATCTCGCTGATGCAGGAGGAGAATTCCCTGACGATGGAGTATGACAAACTCATCGCCGGTGCGAAGATCGATTTCGACGGCAGGGAGCTGAATCTGTCCCTGTTACGGCCCTATCTGGTGAATTCCGACCGCAATGTCCGCAGACAGGCATGGGAGAAGATGAGTGCCTTTTTCCTGGAAAATGAGGAAAAGCTGGACAGCATTTATGACAAACTGGTGAAGAACCGTACTGCACAGGCAAGGGCAATGGGCTATGAAAATTACCTGGAGCTGGGATATTATCGGATGAACCGCAACTGCTACGGCAAGGACGAGGTAGAGGCTTTCCGCAGGCAGATCAAGGAGTATTTCGTACCCTTCGCAGAGAAGCTGCATGACCGCAGAAGACAGCGTCTGGGTCTGGAGAAGCTCAGTTATATCGACGAGCAGGTATATTTTAAGGACGGCAACCCGGCGCCCACCGGAACCCCCGAAGAGATCATGGCAGCCGGACAGAAGATGTACCGTGAGCTGTCTCCGGAGACTGCGGAATTTTTTGATTTCATGATGGAGAACCAGTTATTTGATGTCCTGGGACGCAAGACGAAGAAGGCAGGCGGTTACATGACCTATCTGCCTCTCTACCATGCACCGTTTATTTTCGCTAATTTTAACGGTACCAGCGGTGATGTGGACGTCATCACGCATGAGTGCGGGCATGCGTTCCAGGGGTATCTCGCCGCACAGGATCCCATCAGAGAGCATGCGGATATCGGCATGGAGACTGCGGAGATCCATTCCATGTCCATGGAATTTTTCACGGAAAAGTGGATGAACCTATTCTTCGGCGACAGAGCGCAGGATTACGTGGAAATGCACCTGGAGGATGCGGCTGCGTTTATTCCTTACGGCTGTATGGTGGACGAATTCCAGCATATCGTCTATGAACACCCGGATCTGACCCCGGCAGAGAGAAAGCAGGCATGGAGCCGTCTGGAACGGGAGTACAAGCCTCATCTGGATTACGAGGGAGATCCTTTCTTCGGACAGGGAGGATTTTGGCAGAAGCAGCTGCACATTTACGACTACCCTCTGTATTATATCGATTACTGCCTGGCACAGACCTGTGCACTGCAGTACAAGGTGAAGATGGATGCTGATTTTACAGAGGCGTGGAAGAGTTATCTGAAGCTGTGCAGGCTGTCTGCCAGCGATTTTTACACCAATATGATCAAAGAAGTCGGACTGGACAGTCCTTTTGAGCCCGGATGTGTGAAAAATATCGTGGAAAAACTTGAAAAATATGTGAAATAGCTTTCTTTTTCCGCTAAAATACGGTAAAATAAGGAGTCATTGGACTTAAGACGCTAGGAAGGAGACATGTAAGCGATGTCTAAGAATGAAAAAGTTACAGAAAATAAGGAACAAAAAGAACAAACAGAACAGAAGGTCATGACAAAATATGACCGTAAGGTACAGAAGCGTAAAGAGGAGAAGGAAAAGGAGAAAAAGGAAGAGCGTATCAGCACGGCAGTCGGGATCGTATTCCTCGTTGCTCTGGTATGCCTGGTGGCATCTTTCCCGATCCGGACCTATCTGGCAACCCATGAGACTTATGTAGTGATCAATGGTGAGAAGGTGAATAAGGTAGAATTTGATTATGCCTACAACACCTCCAAGAACAACTACATTACACAGTACGGAAGCTATTTAAGCTATTTCGGACTGGATACCAGCAAGGATCTGTCCACCCAGATGTATTCCGATACTCTGACTTGGCAGGACTATTTTGAGCAGAATGCAGTAGAGAGCCTGAAGCAGAATAAGGCGCTGATGGCGGAAGCCAAAGCAGCAGGCTTCACCTACGATACCACGGATGAGTACAACACTTTCAAGGAGACCATCAAAACCTCCGCTGCATCCGCAGGCGTATCTGATAAGGAATATGTACGTTCCATCTACGGAAGCTATGCAACCATGGGTCGTATCGAAGAATATGTGAAGAACGACATGGTAATGAACGCTTATTATCAGAAGCTGCAGGAGGACAATGCTCCCAGTGATGATGAGATTCAGAGCTATTATGAGGAAAATAAGGCAACCTACGATTCCGTAGACTACCGCCTGACCACGATCGAAGCTGATCTGCCCACCGAGCCTACCGAACTGGCAGATCCCGTAGAGGAGACTGCTGCCGATACCACAGGCACCACCGATGGAACCGCAGCTACTGACACCACACAGGATACTGCTTACCAGCCTTCCGATGCTGAGATCGCCAAGGCCATGGAAGATGCCAAGGTACTGGCTGACGATGCAGAGCAGACCGTGGCAAAAGACGGCGAAGCACATGAGAATGAGAAGAAGTCTTCCGTGAACTACATGATCTCCGACTGGCTGTTCGATGATGCCAGAAAGGCAGGAGACACTACTGTCATTACCAATGACAACAGCCATTGCTATTATGTCGTTGCATTTGAGAAGAGATATCTGGATGAGACTCCTTCCGCAGATGTACGTGTGATCATTCCCACCGAGGATAAGAACGGTGAAGAGATCCTGGAGGAGTGGAAGAACGGTGCAGCTACCGAGGACAGCTTCGCAGAATTGTGCAAGAAGTATACACAGGATACTTCCGCAGTAGAGAACGGCGGTCTGTTCGAGCAGGTAACCAAGACCGGTATGACCGAGGAGCTGAGCAACTGGATCTTCGACAGCAGCCGTCAGGCAGGAGATACCGTAGCCATCACTGTCAGTGATACCACCTATGTACTTTACTACATCGGACAGGATCAGCCTGAGTGGAAGATCAACATCAAGAATACGCTGGTATCCGATACAATGAGTCAGCATATGCAGGATATTACCGCAGATGTAACGGTAGAGGATCCCAAGGGTAAGCTGAATTATCTGAAGGTGCAGGCGGAGGAATCTGCAGCTGCTGAGACTGAGACTGCAACAGCAGAGACTCAGGAGATCACCGAGGAGCAGACCGCTGCTACCGAAGAGACCGCAACACAGGCACAGTAAGGCTTGCCGGGGAACAGAACATAGACAACAGACAAGTACCTGTTTCACTGCGCAAGCAGAAGAGACAGGTACTGTTAGATTATGAGCAAAGATAGTCGCAAAATGGCGGGAAACATGATAATGTGACTTTGCCGGTTACGTGAGCTGAACAGAGAATAACTTTGAGAAAGGTATGAATATACATGCAGGAAAAAGTTCTGGTACTGGATATTGACGGAACACTGACCAATTCAAAAAAAGAGATTACAGAAGTTACCAAACAGGGAATCTGGAATATTTTACAGCATGGACACAAGGTGATCCTGGCTTCCGGACGTCCCACGCCCGGTATGCGAAAATGTGAAGAGGAACTGGAGTTAAAAAAATACGGCGGATATCTTCTGTCCTTTAATGGAGCCCGCATCGTGGAATGTAAAACGGGAGAAGTGGTCTATCAGAGAACACTGCCCCTGTCCATTGTGCCCGGATTGTACGAATTCGCCAAAGCGAATGGTTGCGGACTGATCACTTATCAGGGAGAGGGAGTCATCTCCGCATTTGAGCCGGATAAATATGTGCAGTTAGAAGCGAGGATTAACGGAATACCAATTCAAGTGGTGGATGATTTTGTATCCTATGTAGATTTTGATATCAACAAATGTCTGATGACGGCACCGGAAGAGATTGCTCCCAAGCTGGAGAAGCAGCTGCAGGAAAAATACAGCGATGTGGCAAGCATCTATCGTTCCGAGCCCTATTTCATTGAGATCATGCCCAAGGATGTGAATAAAGCGACTTCTCTCGATCACATGCTGGAGGGTATGGGACTGACCAGAGAGAATGCAATCTGCTGCGGCGATGGCTATAACGATATCTCTATGATCGAATATGCGGGAACCGGCGTAGCGATGGGGAATGCCCAGCCGGCGGTCAAGGAAGCTGCAGATTACATCACCGGTACTAACGATGAGGACGGGCTGGTGGAGGTCATCGATAAATTTATCATGAAACCGGAGCAGGAATAGCCTTTCTTAGAAACAAACAATAGACACAAAGCAGTAACAAGCGAAAAATCACAGAGCAATGAGCGTGTGTGATTTTTGCAAAAGAGGATATATATGATTCAGATACAAATACCTGAAAAAGCGAAATATATCATAGAAACCATACAGAATGCCGGGTTTGAAGCCTATGTGGTAGGTGGCTGCGTGCGGGATTCCATCCTGGGCAGATGCCCGGAGGACTGGGACATTACCACTTCGGCGAGACCGGAGCAGGTGAAGGCTCTGTTCCGTCGTACCATCGACACCGGGATCCAGCACGGTACCGTGACCGTCATGTTGGACAAAGAGGGCTTCGAGGTCACCACTTACCGCGTGGATGGAAAATACGAAGACAGCCGACATCCCAGGGAGGTGACTTTTACCCCGAATCTGGAAGAAGATTTAAAACGCCGGGATTTCACCATCAATGCTATGGCATATAATGAAACAGAAGGTCTGATCGATATCTTCGGTGGTTTACAGGACATCGGGGCGAAGCTGATCCGCTGCGTGGGCAATCCGGAGGAACGTTTCGGAGAGGATGCTCTGCGCATCATGCGTGCTATCCGTTTCTCTGCGCAGTTAGGCTACGAGATCCACGAGGACACCGAAGCGGCGATCCGGAAGCTGGCACCGACTTTACAGAAGATCAGTGCGGAGCGGATCCAGGTGGAATTGACCAAGCTGCTGATCTCCCCTCATCCTGACACCTTGCGAGATGCTTATGACATGGGTGTCACGAAGGTGATCCTGCCGGAATTCGATGCCATGATGGAGACTCCTCAGAAGCATAAGCACCATAAATACAACGTAGGGGAGCATACCTTACATGCCCTCATAGAGATCGCACCTGAGAAGAATCTGAGGTATGCTATGCTGCTTCATGATATCGGCAAGCCAGAGACACTTACCGTGGATGAAAACGGCACCACCCATTTCCACGGACATCCAGCAGTGGGTGAGGAGATGGCACGCAGGATCCTTAGGAGACTCAGATTTGATAATGATACAGTGGCAGTGGTGACCCGTCTGGTAAGATATCATGATTATGGTAATGATGTGACACCTGACCTGCGGATCGTGCGGAGAGCTGTGAATAAGATCGGGGAAGACATCTTCCCGCTATTGTTCCCGGTGAGACAGGCGGATATCCTGGCGCAGAGCGATTATCTGCGGGCAGAGAAGCTTAAGAACCTGGAGCTCTGGAAGAAATTATATGAAGAGATACTGGAGAAAAAGCAGTGCGTATCCTTGAAAACGCTGGCTGTCACCGGCAGAGATCTCATTGCTATGGGAATGAAGCCCGGCAAGGAGTTGGGCGATATGCTGCAGAAACTGTTGGAACTGGTCTTAGAGCACCCGGAGCAGAATACCAGAGAACAGCTGCTGGAAAAGGCGGGCGAACTGGCAGCAGGCAAAGAGTGAGCATACTTTTATAAGATCTCTCATAAGATAGCGTAGGAACCGTCAAACCGGTTAAGTACATATCTTAGGAGGGGTTGTAAGTGAATGACAGAGCGGTGGCACTGCTGGAGCAGTATGAGATAGAGGTATTGCGTACCCGAAAAGGGCGGGGGGCGATTCTGTGCGATACACCGCAGGGCTGCCTGATCTTCAAGGAATATACAGGACGCGAGGAACAGCTGCGTCTGCAGGAACAGGTGCTTAAGCATCTGGAGGCTTGTGGGAATATCTCTGCAGAGAGACTGCTTGCTACCAGAGAGGGTGCACTGTCGGTCACGGACAGGGACGGTGTCAGATATATTCTGAAGACCTGGTGGGAAGGCAGAGAATGTAATGCCCGTGACAGGGAAGAATGCATGGAAGCCATGAGGCTGTTGGCAAGGCTCCATGGAGATCTGGAATTTCGACCGGTATTTCCGGAGACGGAGGATGAACCGGCACCCAAAATCGAGAGATATCTTCCCAGCAGAGATTATGAGAAGCATAACAGAGAACTGAAACGCGCCCGGAAATTCTTAAAACAGCGGAGCCAGAAGACCTGGTTCGAGATCCGCCTCGCGGCAGTACTGGATCCTTTTTTGGAGGAAGCGGTAAGGGTCAGTAACGAGTGGAAAGCGCTGGAAGAGGAGACTGTGGCGGCACAGGATTCCGAAGCAAACGTAACCTTTTGCCACGGCGATTATCAGTATCATAACATATTGCGGCAGGACAGAGACTTTTTCCTGGTGAATTTTGAAAAATGCCAGGCAGACGGTCCGGTGAGAGATCTGTATCATATCCTGCGAAAATTATTGGAAAAAAGTGAATGGGACCAAAGTCTTGGAATCGGACTACTGGAAAGCTACGAGAAAGTCAGACCGCTTACTCTTACGGAGAAGAGGGATCTGTATTACCGACTGTCTTATCCGGAGAAGCTGTGGAAGATCGTTAACTTCTATTATAATTCGGGAAAGGCATGGATACCGGAGAAAAATCAGGAGAAGCTGGAGCACCTGTTAGAACAGGAGACTGCCAGAAAACGATTCCTGCGAATCATGGAGCCGTAAGGCACCGGGAAGGAACAAAGGCATGAACGTAAGATACAGGAAGAAAATAACATGTATTTTGCTTATGACAGTATTGTCAATAAGTGGCTGCGGGCAGGCATCTACCGAAGGAAATGTACAGGACACAGTAACATTGCAGACAACGGAAGAATCCGACAGAGTGGATACCGGCTTCGTGGTGACGAATCCGGACAGCTATGATTCGGCGGATACGGCGGTACTGGTGGATATCAACAGTGTTGACAATACTGTCACATTGTTGAATCTGGATCTTGGGAAGCAATATACCCTTTCCATGGACGGGACTACGCGCTATACGGACAAATACGGCAAGGCAATCTCTTTGGAGCAGCTGGGAGAAGGCGATATCGTGGATGTAACTTTTCTGAAGACGAAGAAGCATCTGACAACCATGCAGCTGTCCCAGTCGGCATGGCAGTATGATGATGTGGAGCGCTATGATTTGAATACCGTACGCCGGGAAGTGACCATCGGAGAAGAAGTCTTCAAACTGTCCCGGGATACCCGGTATTTTTCCCAGGGGCACAGTATCGAAGAAATGGATCTTAACCCTTCCGATATCCTGACTTTTCATGGGATAGACACCACAGTACTCAGCGTAACGGTGGAGAAGGGACATGGGTATCTCAGACTGGTAAATGATGAAAATTTTATCGGCGGATGGCTGGAGATCGGGCAGGAGCAGATCGTCCGGATTACGGAGGACATGCTGGTGACGGTGCCTGAGGGCAGTTATCAGGTGGATATCAGCTATAACGGCGGAGGCGGCACGAAAAATGTGGTGATCAACCGTAATGAAGAGACCGCGCTGGACATCGGGGATCTCGAGGTCGCCGAGGCGAAGTACGGTATGGTGCTGTTCTCCATGAATCCTTCCGGCGCGGAATTGTATATCGACGGTAGCCAGGCGGATCCCTCCCAGCCCATCACGCTGGAATATGGCATCCATCAGATCATAGCGAAGGCGGACGGCTATAAATCTCTGACCCAGTACCTGCGGGTAGCCCAGGAGTCAGCAGGCGTGGATGTGGAGCTGGACAAGGTAGATTCGGACAGCGATAGCGATGAGAGCACGGACAGTTCGGCTTCGACATCGTCTACTGCGACTTCCGCTACATCAGATACTACAACGACTTATTACCGGGTACATATCGATGCACCGGAGAAAGTGGAAGTATATCTCGATGGCAACTACGTGGGAATCTCACCCTGCAGTTTTAAAAAGACTTCGGGAAGCCATGTGATCACCCTGCGCAAGTCCGGATATGAGACCAGAAGTTATACCGTGCAGGTGGACGAAGAGAAGAAGGATGTGTCCTATTCCTTCGTAGATCTGGTGGCAAGTACATCGGCATCGGAGTAATCGTTACAAAGGCGTGAGAAATGCCGTAAATATGCGGAAATGCCTTGACAAAAGGCATAAAAACAGATATATATATTTATAGACGTTTCAAAAGAACTATTTTCGAGCGTAAATTTAATCACGAAAACTCATTATAGGAGGAGTTCAATATGAACAAAACAGAATTAGTTGCAGCTATGGCTGATCAGGCTGGTCTTTCCAAGAAGGACGCAGAGAAGGCATTAAAGGCTTTCACCGATGTTGTTGCTGAAGAGTTAAAGAAGGATGGTAAGGTTCAGTTAGTTGGCTTCGGTACTTTCGAAGTATCCAGCAGAGCAGCAAGAGAGGGTAGAAATCCTCAGAGCGGCAAGCCTATGAAGATCGCTGCTTCCAAGGCTCCTAAGTTCAAGGCTGGTAAGGCATTAAAGGATATGCTGAACGCTTAATAGAAGCTGTATTTTCAGAGACTCGAGAGGACAACCTTTCGGGTCTCTTTTGTATCTGTGAACGAATTAAGAGGATAGGAACATGAGATTAGATAAATATTTAAAGGTATCCCGTCTGATCAAGCGGCGTACCGTGGCAAATGAAGCCTGTGACAGCGGCAGAGTATTGATCAATGACAAGCCCGCGAAGGCATCCGCCAACGTAAAAGAGGGAGACATCATCACCATCTCTTTCGGTAATAAAGAGGTTAAGGTGGAAGTCCTGGATGTGCAGGAGACGGTGAAAAAAGAAGCAGCAAAAGAACTGTTCCGTTATATTTAATTTACGTATAAATTCCCATTTTGTACCATAAGATGAAATATAAGTCCGTACAACGGAACGGCGTGGCAAGGATGGGAGGACATATGGAAGATTTAAATACAACAGGACGCATGCATAAAATATCGATAACGAATCGCCGGACCTGCACGGTGAACGGGGTAAACGATGTGCTTTCTTTTGATCTGCGGGAGATCGTGCTGGAGACGGAGCAGGGGATGCTGATGATCCGCGGAAATGAGCTTCATGTGAACCGTCTGACCCTGGATAAAGGGGAAGTGGATATCGACGGCAGGATCGACAGCTTTGTATATTCGGATACCGCAGCATCCGGAGAAAAACAGGAATCTCTTCTCACCAGGCTGTTCCGCTGATGAATGAGAATGTTTTTCTACTGCATGCCGTTCTCCTGGGTGTGGAGATCACTTTTCTATATGATATACTGCGGATCCTGCGGAGAGTCTTTGCTCATAGTGGTATCATGGTGTCACTGGAGGATATCGCGTTCTGGATCTATTGCGCAGGGGAAGTGTTCCTGCTGATGTTTCGGGAGTGTAATGGGAATCTGCGGTGGTTCGCCGTACTGGGTGCTTTGACGGGGATGTACCTGTATCACAGAGCCTTCAGTCCGCTTCTGGTAAAATATATATCCGGACTGCTTAACAGCATTCTGAACCCTATCCGCAGGCTATTGCGGGCAGTGAAAAGTTGGCTAAAAAAGAAGTTGACGAGCCTGTGGAAAATGCTTAAAATATTCTATAAAAGGAGATGCGCGTATGGCAAAAAGAAGAATCGCCTACCGCAGGAGACGACACCAGAACCGGTTCAGCATGTTCTTAGTGAGCCTGGTCGTATTGATGATCATGGTCGTCGTGGCAGTGCGGAGTGTGGAATTACAACAAAAGATTGATGGATACGATATGCAGATCGCAAGCCTGAACGCGCAGATCGAAGCGGAGAATACCAGGATGGAACAGATCGAGGAGTATCGTAAGTACACACAGACCAAGGCTTATGTGGAGGAAGTAGCCAAGGATAAGCTGGGACTGGTGTATGAGGGTGAGATCCTTTTTCAGGAGGATAAATAAGCAGGGAGACTTTTTCTTAAGTTGACCTGCTTTTTTTGTCGCAAAAAATGAAGTACCCGGATCCTTAAATTTGACAAAAAGAAAAAAACGATCGTCCTATAATCGTGAAGACAGAAAGGGGAAGGATCATGGTTATAGGGAAAAAGGAACAGAGAAATCCGAGACAGGAACAGTGTGCACAGGTGTCTATGCTCTGCAGGCAGAGATTATTGGGATATGCGGAAAGCTTTGAAGAATTGGGGAAAAGTTTCTGTCAGGAAGTGGGGATTGTCGGGGATGACAGGCAGAGCATTCTGGAAAAATACATGCTTCAGCAGAGCCGTCAGATCATGGGAGATCATTTACAGACCGTGGCCCGGATCATGGAACGGGTCGCCGGAGAGGAATTGGTCTACCTTCCGTTAGAAGAGAAAAAAAGAAAAAGTCTGACGCAGGCGTTTGGTAGTGAGGGAATCCAGGCAAGGGAATTATGTTATGTCCGGAAAAAGAGCATACCGGGAGGCATCAGTATGACACTTTCCACGGAACGAACCGGATGCAAAGCTTCGCAGGCGGCGGATATGCTGACAGTACTGTTGGGGAAGCGGCTGCAGCCATCGCCGGGGAGTCCTTATCTGATCGAAAAGGAGCCCCATTGCTTCCTGTTCACAGAGGAACCGGGATATGTAGCTCTCACCGGTGTGAGCCGGGCACTGAAAGAGGGAGAGAAAGTCTCCGGTGATCAGTATACGATGCTCGAGTCGGAGAAGGGCAGGCTGATACTGTTATTGTCGGACGGTACCGGCGCCGGGGAGGATGCCGGCCGGGGGAGTGGCAGAGTATTGGATCTCATGGAGAAAATGCTGGAAGCCGGATTCGATACGGAAGCTTCTGTAAATATGCTGAATTCCGCATTGTATGCCCAAAATGAAGAGGGGGATCATCCCACTGTGGATATCTGCAGTCTGGATCTGTATACCGGAGAATGTGAGATCTGTAAGGTGGGCGGAGTGGCTACTTTTATCAAGGGAAGCAGTGGTACGGAATACATCGGCGGAGATAGTCTGCCTCTTGGCATATTTCAGAAGGCACAGGCTGAGCGGAACGTGCGGACGTTGAAACCGGGAGAAATGTTAGTCATGATGACGGACGGTGTGCTGGATGCATTGGAAGATGACTGTGAGGAGCGAATGCGGAATAGGATCGACATGCTGGAAGAACAGAATCCCCAGGAGATCGCCGAGAAGATACTTTCTTATGCCATATGCAGCTGTGGAGGCAGGATCCGGGATGATATGACAGTGTTTGTGCTGTGCTTGTGGGAGAATGCGTGATTGCTGCCTTGATTTTTCCGCATAATTAGGATAGAGTAAAAACATGAATACATGGATGGATACGCGAGAAAAAGTATTTGCATATATCAGAGAACACCGTATGCTGCAGGCACACGACCGTGTGGTAGCAGGCGTCTCCGGAGGGGCAGACTCGGTTTGCCTCTTATTTTTGTTGCTGGAATGGCAGAAAATATGTCCGATCGATATTGCTGTGGTACATGTGAATCACGGGATCCGTGCTGAGGCAGGAGAAGATGCCAGGTATGTGGAGAAGCTCTGCGAGGAGAGGAAAATCCCCTATTTTCTGACCCGGGCGGATGTACGGGACAGAGCCGGACGGGAGAAAATCTCCGAGGAGGAAGCCGGACGCAGAACGAGGTATGAAGCCTTTGAACAGGCGGCGAAGGACTGGGGGGCCATGAAGATCGCTGTGGCGCACAACAGCAACGACCGCAGTGAGACCCAGCTGTTTCATCTGTTTCGGGGCAGTGGGATCCGGGGACTGGCGAGCATACTGCCGGTGCGGGATAACATCATACGGCCGATCCTGTGTCTCGAGAGATGGGAGATCGAGGACTTTTTAACACAGCAGGGAATTTTCTTCTGTAAGGATGCTACCAACGATGAGGACGATTACACCAGGAACCGGATCCGGCATCATATTTTACCCTATGCGGAGCAAAATATTGCGCGGGGCTGTGTGGCGCACATGAACCAGACAGCGGAGTTGCTGGCGGAGACGGAGGATTATCTGGAACTTCAGACGGCGGAGGCAGTGAACAGATGCATACGGAGCATAAAGGCTCCGGGCAGTGCGCGTCAGCCGGATGTGAGCAGTCGGGCACAAGAGGTGCATATCGCGGTGGAACCTTTTCTGACACTGCATCCGGTGATCCGTAAAAGACTGTTGTATGAAGAGGTAAAAAGACTTTCCCCCGGCCAGAAAGACATCACCTATCAGCATATTGCGGAACTTCTGACATTGTTTACGCAGGAAGGAAACCGGACGATCTGCCTTCCCTTCGGAATCCGCGGCAGGCGGCAATATGAACAGGTCATCCTGACGATACAGACGAGTCAGACAACGAAAGAAACGGACAGAGGCATGCAGACTGCTGTTGCGACGTCGCTCTGGCAGCAGCGGGATAAGGATATGGCTCCAGGACAGGAGAAAACAGTGGAGTGTGCGCTGGGAACTCTGGAATATTCTGTATGGGAAGCGTCCCATGGACTTGAAAAAAACCAAGAAGTTCCCACAAATCAGTATACGAAATGGTTTGATTATGATAAAATAAAAAAATGTCCGATGATACGAACACGGCAGACAGGGGACTATCTGACCATTGCAGACGGTAGAGGCGGAATGATCCGTAAATCATTAAAAAGCTATTTTGTCGATCAGAAAATTCCTCGCGAGGAGCGTGACAGACTGCCGATTCTGGCAGAAGATGATCACGTGCTGTGGGTCATGGGATATCGCATCAGCGAATATTATAAAGTAACGGAGAATACAAAACGTATTTTAAAGGTACAATTAATAAGAAAGGAGTTCGCCTAAGAGCGAAGAGACAAAAGAAAATGGCAGAACATATCAGAGTACTGTTGACAGAAGAGGAAGTAGATAAGAGAATTCAGGAGATCGGAGAACAGATCAGTAAGGACTATGCAGGTAAGCAGGTACACCTTGTATGTGTACTGAAGGGTGGCAGCTTCTTTATGTGTGAGCTGGCAAAGCGTATCACTGTTCCTGTATCTCTGGATTTCATGTCTGTATCCAGCTATGGCAGCGACACCAAGTCCAGCGGTGTTGTAAAGATCGTAAAAGACCTGGATGAATCCCTGAAGGATAAGGAAGTTATCGTAGTAGAGGATATCGTAGACAGCGGAAGAACCTTAAGCTATCTGTTAGAGATGCTTCGTGACAGAGGACCGGCTTCCTTACGTCTGTGCACTCTGTTGGATAAGCCGGAGAGAAGAGTCATCGATGTTCATGTAGATTATACCGGATTTAATATTCCCGATGAATTTGTAGTGGGCTACGGTCTGGATTATGATCAGAGATATCGTAATCTGCCTTACATCGGTGTGGTAGAATTCGATTAAGCAATACGAAGATGCAGGAGGCCCGTGAAGTTGAAACAAAACGGCAGAACAATTAACTCATATTTTATATTTATCATACTACTGGTCATGGTGATCGTAGGACTTAACCTGTTGAGCAACCGGGAAGAAGAATACACCAGAGCAGAATTCATCGCGGATCTGGATGCCGGAAATGTATCTGAGATCGTAATACAGCCTAACGGAGAAGCCCCTACCGGCTATCTGGAGATCCAGATGAAGAACGGACTGAATCATAAGCTGTATGCTACGGATATCACCGAGCTGGAGACACTGGTCCGCGAGTACGGATTTGACCCCGTAGTGAATGACATTGAGAGAGAGAACTGGTTCCTTACTTATATGCTGCCGATGCTGGTAGTACTGGCTGTGGGTGTATTCCTTTTCATGATGATGAATGCCCAGCAGGCCGGTGGCGGTAACGGTAAAATGATGAACTTTGGAAAGAGCCGGGCCAAAATGTCCATGGGTGACAAGAGCGTCACCTTTGCACAGGTAGCCGGTCTGAAGGAGGAAAAAGAGGAACTGGAGGAAATCGTTGATTTCCTGAAGGAACCCGGAAAATACACCGGCGTCGGTGCGAGGATCCCCAAGGGTGTTCTGTTGGAGGGACCTCCCGGAACCGGTAAGACACTGCTGGCGAAAGCCGTGGCAGGAGAAGCCGGAGTACCTTTTTTCAGCATCTCAGGTTCTGATTTCGTGGAAATGTTCGTCGGTGTCGGTGCATCCCGTGTGCGTGATCTGTTTGAAGAGGCGAAGCACAATGCACCCTGTATCGTGTTCATCGATGAGATCGATGCTGTGGCGAGACGCCGTGGTACCGGTATGGGCGGCGGACACGATGAGAGAGAGCAGACCCTGAACCAGTTACTGGTAGAAATGGATGGTTTCGGTGTCAACGAAGGCATTATTGTCATGGCAGCTACGAACCGTGTGGATATTCTCGATCCCGCGATCTTACGTCCCGGACGATTTGACCGTAAGGTAGCGGTAGGGACTCCGGATGTGGGCGGCAGAGAAGAAATACTGAAGGTACATGCGAAGAATAAGCCCCTGGGAGATGATGTAAATCTACAACAGCTCGCACAGACTACCGCAGGATTTACCGGAGCGGATCTGGAGAATTTGTTGAACGAAGCAGCGATCATCGCAGCGAAGGAGAATCGCTCCTTTATCGCAAATAAAGATGTTAAGAGGGCGTTTGTCAAAGTAGGAATCGGTGCGGAGAAGAAGAGCCGCATTATTTCCGACAAGGAGAAGAAGATTACGGCATATCATGAAGCAGGTCATGCAATCCTGTTCCATGTGCTGCCGGATGTGGGACCTGTCTACACCGTATCCATTATTCCTACCGGCGTAGGGGCAGCCGGTTACACCATGCCTCTGCCGGAAAAGGATGAGATGTTTGCCACCAAGAGCCGTATGCTCCAGGATATCATGGTATCTTTGGGCGGACGTATCGCAGAGGAGATCATCTTCGGAGATATTACCACCGGCGCATCCAGTGACATTAAGAAAGCCACCAAGACAGCCCGCCGTATGGTAACCCGTTACGGAATGTCTGATAATATCGGAGTCATCTGCTATGATGATGACGATGATGAGGTCTTTATTGGTAAAGATCTGGCACATGCCAAAGCTCACAGTGAGGAGATTTCCGGTGAGATCGATAAGGAAGTCAAGCGGATCATAGATGACTGCTATACCAAGGCAAAAGACATTATTATGCAGCACGAGAATGTACTTCACAGCTGTGCTGAGCTTCTGTTAGAAAAGGAAAAGATCAACAGAGAAGAGTTTGAAGCACTTTTCGTATAGGAAAAGGTTTTCGAGGGTGTTTCGTAGATTTAGTAGTATTGTACAAACTGTTTTTGTGAAAAATTAACAAAAACAAATATACACTTTTGTAATATTTGTGAATTTTGAGAATAGTCAAAAATAGTAGTGCATGCTATTATAATACTCGTAACCCCCCCAATACATTATATAGTTTTTTGCTATACCCCATAAGAAAGAAATACCTTCTCTAAAAAGGACAGTCCTCCCAAGACTGTCCTTTTTACTGTTAAGAAATAAGGTGCACAGTTGTCATAAGCATAGAAAAAGGGTATAATTACATATGTGTGTGCTGCACAGGTAAGAATAGCAGGAGCATAATATAGATAGTAAGACATTAGTCTCAGAAAGGGTAGATACTATGGATCTGGAGCTATTACGTCGAACAGAATATAATCAGCAGTATATTGCTGCCATGAGACCCGTATTTAACAGGAGAGCTCTTTTTACGGATACAAGTGCGGAATATGTGATCCCGGAAGAGCCTGAACCATATTCCGAGGTGACGATCCGTTTCCGTACCGCCAGGAATAACGTGGACAGAATCTTCCTCGTAAGCGGGGGACAGAAGCATCTCATGGTACGAGTGGAGAGCGATAACGATTTTGATTACTATGCCTATGTGATGCGTCTGGAGGATCAGAAGGTATCTTACTATTTTGAGGTACAGACCGGCAGGATCACAGGTATCTTCGATATGAGAGGCCTGGTGCAGGAGGTTAACGAATATTACGATTTCATTATTATTCCGGGCTTCCATACCCCCGACTGGGCAAAGGGTGCGGTAATGTACCAGATCTATACGGATCGTTTCTGCAACGGCGATCCTTCCAACGATGTGCTGACCAATGAATACTGTTATATCGGGGAGCCGGTGCACCGTGTAGAGGACTGGGGACGATATCCCGCGCAGATGGATGTCCGTGAGTTCTATGGCGGAGATCTGCAGGGCGTGTTGGACAAGATGGACTACCTGCAGGAGCTGGGCGTTGAGGTAATTTATTTTAACCCTCTGTTCGTATCCCCGTCCAACCATAAATACGATATTCAGGACTATGATTATATTGATCCCCATTTGGGTAAGATCGTCAGCGACGAGGGTGATCTGCTTCCAAACGGACAGCGGGAGAACCGTTTCGCTTCCCGTTATATTGACCGTGTGACCAACAAGGCGAACTTAGAGGCGAGCAACGAGCTGTTTGCCCAGGTAGTGGCAGAGGCGCACCGCAGAGGCATGAGAGTCATATTGGACGGTGTGTTCAACCACTGCGGATC
>OIZP01000833.1_pt1 | contig 17781 bp, 21 predicted proteins | sample 1588531 | NCBI WGS metagenome assembly OIZP01 (sample SAMN03283283) | human gut metagenome | biome: human-associated habitat; material: feces | host: Homo sapiens | place: Peru | collected 2012
TGTGAACCCGTTGTACCCTATGAGCTACCGAACATTCCTTAGCTATTTGAACATACCGACACCGCCACAGCATAAACCCACAGCACTGGAAAGGTCATTATTTGACTTTTGGGACGATTTGCCAGTGTACCCTTGAGAATAATTAAGGCTGCGCCGTAATGGGTGCAGCCTTTTTTATTGGTGTTATACGCGATCTATAATTTACTTTGTGAATATCGGCTGTGCTCGGCAAAGCTCAAATAAATTTGGCTTTGCGCTCACTTGCACGATATTTCCATCGTCGAGAGCGTGACGGCTTGTCGTGGTCGGTCGGCGGTGGCATCAATGGCGTGTGTGAGCCATCGTTCTATGTTTTCCATGAGTTCGCCGTGGTTGTGGTTTGTGGCGGATGCAGTGAGCTGGAACGCGCCGAAGCCTTCGCCACTGAGTGCCTGCATGGCAGCGTTCACTCGGTCGATAAGGTCGAAGTATTGAAGTGCTGCATCTATGCGCTTGTCGTTTGCGCCAGCTGTGTAGGTTTGCGCACGTGTGACAATGTGAAGACGGACGGGAATGTCTGCCTCTCGTCGCCATGCGCTGAGCTGGTGGACTTCATATTGTTCAAACTCTATAAAGACGGCAGGAAGTGGCCACGGCACAGAGGTGGCGACCTCGACAATGTGCTCGTTCCATAGGTCGATAAATTTAATGTCTGGGCAACGCTCTGCAATACGCTGCGCAATTGCCTTAAAAATTTGCTTTCTCATTGTTATTTACTTTTTGTTTTTCGCCTTAAGAAGTCGGCTAAAGTGAGGTTAAACTGCTGGAGGTTGTCGTCGATGACGTTCTTAATGAGCTGCTGCGTCTCTTTGCCGTCGCCTATGAACTGACGCTTAGGCATATTAAAGCGTCTGCGGTGTGCCCTGACTTTGTATTGTTTGCCGTTTCGCGTTCGATAGTGAGCCTTGACGTTAAGCGTGCCTTTGCCGCCCTCGTTATGGATTGTTGTGTAGGGCAGCGAAGAAGAAAAGCGCACGCCATGGTTGACGACCTCGCTTTTGATACTTCGGCGCATTGCACCCGTAACGACAAGCAGGGAGCCAAGAGCTTTCGGGTCTTTGCGCGGCTTCCATGCGTCGGAAAAGAACGCCTTGCGCTGGAAGTTCTTGTCGAACTCGTCGGCAAGTTCCACACGCATATCCTTTAGAATGTTGGCTTCAAGCTGTTTGCTGTCTGGAATATTTGGCATATTGTTGAAATTATTGTTAATAACTTATTGAACTATGAGTAAAAGAACGTATCTTTGTGACATGAAACAGGAAAATAACCACATACCTGCTGAAGTAGTCCGTTATCAGAATGAAAACGGTTGCAATACTTCGGAGCTTGTCGCATCAAATGCGCAGGGCGACATTTACGCCCTTTCACGTATTGACAGCGACGGTATGCCTGTGCCTATCGGTCTGCCCTTATTTGTCATTGTTAAAAACGGCAAGGCCATTCTTGTAACAGGTTCACAGGCTCTAAAACTCACAAGCACTCTATTTGCTGATAAATAAGTTTTTCAGTTTCGGGCTTATCAGTTTGTCGTCTATTCTCAAACACCCCACCATGTTAGGCTTCATGCTATCAAGGTAGTAACTCACATCGTCCTTGCCGCTTTGTGGGTCGAAAAAGCGAATTTTGCCACCCTTAACCTCTGCACAGAACACATGAGCACTGCCACCTTTCCAAGCACAGTAAATCTCATATACACCATCGTGGCTGCACTTTTCGGCAAAATACTCGTCTAAACGCTTTCTTGTCATGGTCTTGTACCCCTTTTTGTTCTTCCAACTATATGTATAGTCATAGTCGGGTGCTGAACCGTCCAAGTTTGTAAAGCGTTCCGTCCAATTTATGCCCTGTTTCTTCATTTCGTCAAAAGCACTGCCCTTTATATTCGGCTTAGCCTCTAAATCAAAACCCAAACGGCGCAACCAGTGTGTAACCGTGCAAGTCTGACAGTTTACACGATAGCCGCCACCCTTTGAAAAGTTTGGGTTTTCTTTGCCTTTGTTCGCGCTCTCGTAGTCCATAGATTTACCCTTAGAAATGCCGAAAGCCTTTTCAATATCAAGGTTGTGCTCTGCAACCGCTTTCTTCTCGTCTGCGGTGAGCGTGTCGGGCAGTTCCTTAATCATTTCGTCGATACGGCGTTTCTTTTCTTCTTCCTCGCTCATTTGCTTAATGACTTTCTTTGCCTTTGCTGGTGCCTTATAATAAGGGTGCTTGGGTGGAAAGAGTGCCATTTCAGTGCCCGCATTGTAGCGGAACATCTGTTGCTTGTTTGTGGCTGTTGCCTCGTCGCCCAACTTCATGGCCTCTTTTGGGTCGGATGGCTGATATTTGGAGCGTCGCACCTGCACTGCCTGGCAACGGCAGCCCCACCCGTTAGGCGGGTAGTACTTAGACCAGAAGGGGTCGTCTGCTGGGAGCGTTATGCCGTCGAGAGCTGCATGGTCGGGACGCACGCGGGAGTCCTGAGCTGTGCGGTACTGGAGGAAATAACGGTCGGTGTCCTGTTTCAGGTCGTTCCACTTAATTGCCATGAGTGAAGAGCCAAGGGCGTGCTTATACTCAGCATTAAGCCAGTTGACATTGTAGTTCTGATTTATCTGCTGCACGTCTTTGCGGAAGTCTTCAAATGGTTTGACGTTTCCTTTGTCGTCGAGCATGGAAAGCCCGACCTCGCGTAGGGCATGAAAAGCCTTTAAGCCTGAGAAGATGAAGCCGTTGTTTTCGAGCGCATAGCGTAGTGTTTCGGGGACTTCATGCGGCACAGCGGTGTCGATGGCTCGGTTGATAATGCGCGCCGTCTCTTCAATGACCTTTTGCGCACGTGGGTCGGTGAGCTGTGCGGCATCGAATCCTCCTTCATCGTAGACCATTTGTGCGGCATCATCAAAAAGCCCAAGGTCGAAGTGTGGCGTGTCGTTATTGTCATCCTTTGCAAATTCCTCGTCAGAGGTGTAGAGCATCATCATGGCAGCACGGAAAGCCCCGTAAGAGCTGCGCAGTTCTGCGGTCTGCGCGGGGCTTACTTGAAAAAACTATCTGGCTGCGTTTTAGCCTTTCGCACGCCTGTGATGTTGATGTTATACTTCTCGACGAAGTACTGCGGGTCTATCTCGAAGTATTCGAGCAAAACGCGCTCAATCTCTCGTTGTTCGGCAGGCGTGAAGCTGGCAGCATCGTCCCACGCGAAGCGTAAGCCGCCGACTGGAAAGCCGTGCATGAGCATGAAAGGCAAGAGCTTGTCGTTGATGTTGTAGGCGAGCATGGTCTTGTCGTCTTCAATGACATTCTCGAATACTTCGAGGTGTGTTTCGGACTGTGAAAGGCTGCTACCGCTGTCAATGGTCATTGTTTGGTTGAGTATGCCTTTAGACATTTCGGAGTTGCAGCGGTCTATTCGCTTGTCGAAGACGTTGTAAGCATCGCCGCGGCTGCTTTCTTTAATCTCTATGTCGGTGCCATCAGGAAAGAGACCCCAGAAGGCTGACCCCATGTTGTCGAGCGCGTCTTCGATTTTCTTGCGCTCGTTATCGTCGGTTGTGGTGGCTTTGGCTATACGCATAGGCGCGCCGAATATCTCGCCGAACATATCCCAAAAGCCCAACATATTGCGTTTGCTGATACACTGAGGGGAACAGGCAAGGAGAAGCCCAAGGTCGTACTTGTTGCCAGCTTCGAGGCACCACTGCGCGAACTCGCCCTCTCGGTATGGAATGCCGCTGTGCCAGTCGTCGCCCACTGTTTTGAGAAGGACACCGTGTTCAGGGCAAACGTGTTTGCGTGGGACAAGCTCGACGTTCTGGAACCTTATGCCGTCGGCACCCTTCTGAATGTCGCCGAACTGAATAAGGGAGTGACCCCAATAGCGTGAGTTGAGCACGTGGGTGCAGTAGTCGTCGAACCACTCTTTACGGAGCAGGTCGGTGGCTTTTTCGTCTTCTTTGCCGTCTTTGTTGACGAGTCGGTATTTATTGCGCTTCACCATGCCGATGCGCTGAGATATACAGCCCTTGAGGTGTAGGTCGATAAGGTTGTCGGTGTAAATGTCGTAGAGGTGTGAGCGTATGGGGTTGTCCACATTGATGGCCATCTGCCACGCTTGCCTCCACATACCTATGTCCTTCTTGGTGAGGGCGTCGGTTTGCTGCATGAGCTGCGCGGTAAGGCGAAGCCCCTGCTTAGAACGTGCAAACTGTGCGAGCCTCTGCATATCGTAGCGGCTGTAAATCTGCCCACCCGTTACGGCGGTGTAGGCTGTTTTAAGTCTGTTGAGAAAATCCATTATATAAGTGTTAAATAAACCGTTTAACGCCGTTTAATAAGCCGTTAAAAGGCTATTAAACGGCGTATGTTAGTACTACCATGTTGGGCGTGTCTTTGGCTGACTGCCCCACTTGACTGGGTTGTTGGCATCAGTGTCGCCGTCTTCACTCATATATGTGGGGAATGATGGCGAAGCTTTGGAGGCTTGCACGTCGCGCAACCATTTAATGCTCTCGTTGTAGAGATTTTCGCGCCTTTCGATGCCCATATTCTGCGGCAGGCGGTGAACCATGAGCCAGAGGGAAATGTTGACACAGCACTGTACGAGCTGCGGGTTGCGGTCGTCGCCAGTCTGACGGAACGCGCGCGCCATGTCGTAACGGTGGCGCGTGTAGCTGCTTATCTGTTCCTGTGCCGCACGCTCGGCGGTCAGTCTGAGGTCGGTGTTGGCCTGCAACGTCTCAAACTCGAAATCATCGCACACCGCCTTGTAATCGTCGTCAGTTAGAAACATTGCGCTTGTAGAATATGTGAGAACAGTGGCGGCATTTGTCGAGTGGCTGGGGCATAGCCTCAAAGATGGCTACTTGTCGCGCTGTCTCAGCTGTGAAACCTTTAGTAAATCGGTGCTGACGTATGAGCTGTTTAACGTCCTGCATGGATATGACACGGGGACGGCCACCCCATAGAAGAACGAGAAACTTACGGCGGTGCTGGTTGGCACTGCGCTGCGCCTTACGGATGGCGCGTCGTACACGGAAGTCGAAGACTGCGGCACGAAGGAAATGCTTAAATTTATTCATATTTACCATGTTATGTTTTTTGCCGATCGACGTTTGCCGAAGGATGGCGTAAAATTTGAAATGCTTGAATGTTTTTGCAGTAGATAGATGGCACCCTCGTCTGCGTCGGGGGCATCATCGTGACCGCGCATACCTTTTTGAAAAGCCAGTGTGAAGTCGACGGCACGCACCATGTCGGGGTCGTCTTTCTGAGTCTCGTCGTAAAAGACAAAGCCACGCTCCCAAAGTGGTGCCACGCTCTCAATGCGCTGGAACTTGTCGGGCTTTTTTCGTTTGTCGCCCAAAATTGGGAGCTGGTAGCCTCGTAACATTCCTTCTGTGGCGAAGTCTTCGAGCTGTTTGTCCTGCATGAAGTTTGCCTCCATATAAAATTTTATGGCAATACCTTCGCGCTGTGCCCATTCGTAGAGGTCGTAACACCATCGCACCATTTCGCTGAGGGTGGTTTGACGGACAAAGGCACGGAGGTGCCAGAGGCGTGTTTTCTTGTCTTTGCCCCAAAGTTTGGCGGCTTTGTAGTCGTTCTTTGCTGTGGACTTCCATGCGGGGTCGATATAGAGCACAATCTCGGCAAAGTCGCGCCATGCTGGACGCTTTGCCCACTTTATCCAATCGGCACGGAAGACGGCACCCTCGACAATAGGGTTGTTCATGTACTCTTTTTGAAAAGAGCGATAACCCTCGAAGTCTTCGATTGCCTGCACCTCTTCGCGTGTCCACTTCGCCGCCCATGACACGCGACCTGCTTTGTCCAAAATATCGACCTGCGAGACTTTGACGGACTTAATGGCGCAAATGTTAGCCAGTACGGAGTTCTTGGAAATGAGGTTGCCCACCATGATGAAGCGACCGCGGCCACCATCCAAGGCACCGAAGAGGGCTTCTTTAACCCAGTCGGTGAGACGTGAGACACGTGCGGGGTTTTCGCAAAGTTCGTCGTCGTCCAAGTCGTCGATAACAATGTAGTCAGGACGGTGTGAGCGATAACGAAGACCACGGGGCGACTGACCGCGACCACGTGCGAAGAAGGCTGTGCCGTCTTTTGTGACGAAAGAACCCTCCTCCCATGTGCCGTTGTTGTATTGTTCGCCGAAGTCGGCAGCATATCGCTTGTTGTACTGAAGCTCTGCCTGTAAGTCGGCAAGCAGCGTGTTGGCGTTGTCCTGAGATTTACCCACCAAGACCATGACCCAAAACTGGCGAAGCGAAGCCCCGCCATAAATCTGAGCTTTAAGCCACATTGGTATAAATATGTCCAAATGGGTGGACTTTGCCGCACCACGGTGCCACTTGAAAACCGCCTTAATGTTTCGGTCGGTGATTATCTGCTTTGCAGCACGTAGATGGAAGGGAGCACAGGGCGTTTGTTTGCCCGTCTGTGGGTTTGTGGTGTAGTGTGGGAAGTAATAATCGACAAACGCGCCATAATCTGAAAGCAGGCGTTTAATGCGCTGTTTCTTCTGCGCGTCCGTCTCGTGTGCATCCACGGCGGTGGCTTCCTGCACTGTCTCGCAATGCGCCTTCCACTGCTGTAACGCCTCTTTCGGCGTAAGTTTGTCGTAATTTGGCATGGCTACTTAATTAGTTTGTTCTGCATGAGGTAGTTTATATATTGATTGTGATATTTGTTTATTGTCTTCAACAGTTCGGGCGTAATGTCCTCGTCGAACTGCGCCTGATATTGCAGCCATTTACCGAAAGCCATAAACACCTCGATAACATCCACGATGCTGGTGTGCTTGTCGAGCTTTTCTATTGTAGCGGCGAACTTTGCCAGTTTGTCGCCCAAGCCGTTGGCCGCGTCTGGGTCTTCGCTGGTATTTACCGCCTCTATCATCTTGTCGACCGTGCGCAGCAGCTTATTAACAAGTTCGGGGCGTGTGATATTCTGCGCGGCGCGTTGTTCTGACCAGTTGCCAGTATTTACCCACTTTGTGACGGTCTGAGGTGAGACCCCCGCCTTTTCGGCAATGGTCTTCTGCTGTTCGCCCTGCATGTAGAGGAGTCGGGCGTAGTCTCTTTTGTCCTCAAGTTCTTTCTTTGTTCCCATTCATAATTTTAAATGTTTTTGAAGTGTGACATAAAACGAAACGCCGACGCTTCACAATAGAGCAGGCATCGGCGTTTTTCCGTTGCAAAAGTCTTCATTTTTCGGGAGTGACAAAAAAAGAGTGTCAAACTTCGACACTCTATTTTTGCGACTGAGTAAAAGTCGCGACTTTTGCCAACGGTTTAACATCGCGGTGTGGAGCAAAGGTAGCTCGCAGGGTTCATTCCCCTGAGGTTGCAGGTTCGAGTCCTGCCACCGCAACTTAAAACGGTTTTTAGTTTCTTGAAGGTAAAGAGATTTGTAGATTTTTTAGGTTATTGGTTGGAGGGCGGCCAGCTGTGAAAGTTCGCCTCCCTCTCTTTAAGTTGAACATTAAAAAAAACGATATGAAAGAAGTAGTTATAAACACAAGCGGACTGAACAGCTACGGCAGCCGTGTGCTGACGTCGGGTCTGGACATAACGCAATATTGCAGGAACCCCGTGCTTTTGTGGATGCACCGCCGCGGTGGTGACAGTATGCCCATAGGCAGGATGGAGAACCTGAGAGTGGACGGCGACCGACTTATAGGAACGCCCAAATTCGACGAAAAAGACGAGTTTGCAAAGAAGATCGCGAGCAAATGGGCTGACGGCTATCTAAATATGTGCTCGGCAGGTATTGAAATACTGGAGTGCTCGACCGACCCTTCCATGCTGTTGGATGGACAGACGCGAGCGACTGCCACGGTGTCGAAGTTGGTAGAGGTGAGCATTGTGGACATAGGCGCGAACGACGAAGCCTTAAAGCTGTACGGCGGTGGCAAACTGCTGGAACTGGCGGCAGGGCAAGACTGTGACCTTCTGCCACTGGTGCAGTTCTCGAAGCAAGAGAATGAAGAAACCCCGCAGGAGACTGAGTGGAAGTCAAACGAAAATAATAACAAATTAAGTATGAAGAAAGAAACACTTTTGCTCCTCGCTTTGCCTGAGACGGCAACAGAGGAACAGGTACACGCCGCCATTGTGGCGTTGAAGTCGAAGGCCGACAGTGCGGAGACACTGACCCTTGCAGCCATCACGGCACAGGTGGAGACCGCCATCAAGGAGAAGCGCATCACAGCCGACCGCAAGGACTTCTTTATCAATTTGGGCAAGACAGCGGGCGCGGATGCTTTGCGCCAGACGCTTGAACTTATGCAGCCCGTGCGCAAGCCTACTGAGGTAATCGACACCACAAAGGACGCACCACAGTCACACGAGAAGGCGACCTTTGCAAAGCTCTCGGAGGTGCCAGCCGACGAGGTGAACAAACTGCGCAAGGAAAACCCAAACGAGTATATGCGCCTATACAAGGCGGAGTATGGCATCGAATGTCCGAAACTCGAAGAATAAACGGCGTTAAACACCATATTAAACAGTTAATTAAAAGAGTAATGAAAACTAAAGCATTGAAAATCAGTACAGTGTTATTCACTGTTATTGTGGCGGTGGCAATAAATGCAATTATAGGCGCGACCTTTGCTGTATTGTTCGGCTTCACAGCATGGAAGGGCGCGGTAATAGCCAACCTTGTGGCTATGTTCCTGCTTCCGCTATTACCCAAGAATGTGGCACGCGCTGGCGTGTTGACAGAGGTGTGGACTGGCGAAATGATTAAGGCATTCCGCACACCGCCCACAGCCGTAGGATGGTATGACCGTGTACGCTCATACGATCAGTATGTGAACCAAGACGTTATCCACTTCACTGAGTTGGGTGGTGACCCTAACGTGTTGGTGAACAACAAAACCTACCCTCTCAATATTACAAAGCTGGAGGACGCGGATAAAGCCGTAAGCCTCGACTACTTCGACACTGAGGCTACACCCGTGACCGACGACGAGCTTCATGCTGTAAGTTACCCCAAAATGGAGAGCGTGCTGGAACGTCACCGCGAAGCATTGAAGGAGAAAACATGGGCTAAAGCTATTCACGCCTATGCGCCTGACGGCAACAAGGCAAGCAAAACCCCTGTGCTTACTACCACTGGCGAAGCGGTGGACGGCCGCAATCGCATGGTTGTGGATGACCTCGTTGCGCTGAAGGCTCAGTTTGACAAAATGGGTATCCCTCAGGATGGGCGTGTTTTGGTGCTTTGTCCTGACCACAGCAACGACCTTTTGCTTACATCGAAGAACTACGCGGAGCATTACAACATAAACGACACAGAGGGCAAGATAACCCGCCTTTATGGCTTCGACATCTACGAGTATGGAAAGACCCCATATTTCAACGCCACCACCCTGAACAAAATTCAGTTTGACAAGGCACCTGCTGCAACAGATATGCAGGCTTCGGTTGCGTTCCATGTTGGCAGCATGATGAAGGCGAACGGCTCGGTGCAGTTCTACCATCAGGACGCTGTGAACGACCCTTTGCATCATCGCAACCTCGTAAACTTCAGAAAGTGGAACTTGGCTTTGCCACTTAAGAGTAACTGCACCCGTGCAGCCATCGTGAGCGCGAAGGCATCCTAACAATATATCCCCGCTAACTGAATGGCACAGAAACAAAAGTATTTAGTCATTCACTGCACAGCCACAAAGGCAGGTCGCGAAGTGACGGCAGCGGAAATACGCCGCTGGCACACATCGCCGCCGCCTGTGGGTCGCGGGTGGAAACAGGTGGGTTATACTGACCTTTTCCATTTGGACGGCAGTGTGGAGCGACTGGTGAAGAACAACGAAGACGACATCGTGGACAGTTGGGAGATAACCAACGGGGCGGCAGGCTTTAACTCGGTAAGCCGACACATCGTATATGCTGGAGGCTGTGGAGCTGACGGCAAAACCCCGCAGGACACTCGCACGGAGGCACAGAAGGCAGCCTTAAAGCGTTACGTTCTGGACTTCCACGAAACACACCCCAAAGTATTGATCGTTGGACACCATCAACTAAACAAAGCCAAAGCGTGCCCGTCGTTTGACGTGGCTGCATGGCTGAAAGAAATAGGCATCAAACAATAAAAAATGAATGAGCAGCGAAATAATTACCCTTATCGTGTCTTCGCTTACGGCTACCATTAGCGCACCACTGGGCGCATGGTTGGGAGCAAAGCTTCAAAGCCAGAAGTATAAGGCAGAAATCGACGGCCTGCGGGCAGAGGTACAGAAAAAACTCGCTGGTGTGAAAGACAGTGAACTGGAGAACGTGCGCAAGGCAAACGACATTTTGGTCGAGGGTATTGTAACGCCGCTTAAAAAAGAAATAAACAGTTTACGCCGTGACGTGGATAAATTCCGAAAAGCAGTGGAGAAAATTCCTTCTTGTGCTCACGCTGATAATTGCCCCGTTTCTCGCCAGTTGCAGAAGCTCGAAGAACGCGACAACAGAACAGACGACACAGACGGAGGAAAATAACGACAACCAACAATGGCTCGACAGCATGGTGAGGGTGGAAATAGGCAAGAGACTGACCACCCTGCACGAACAGAACAGCCAGAGCGAGACGGAGGTCGTGATTTTCGACACATCATTGCCCGCCGACAGTACGACGGGTCTGCCACCCGTGAAGGCAAAGGTGAAGCATCGCAAGAACGTGCAGAGCAAAGACAGCACCGCACAGACGAGCAGCGAGCAGCGCACCACCCAAGTGGAGAAGCAGACGCAAGACAAAGGCAAGAAGCAAACTAACACGCACAACAAGACAAAAGAACAAAAGAAGCCCGCATATACTGTATTTTATCCATGGTTCTGCGGGCTATTGTTCGTTCTGCTGGTTATTGCGGTGGGCATCATCAAATATAAACGTAAAAACAAAAAGTAGAAAACAATGGCAACAAGTTTAACAATCGTTCGACAGAACGGCAACGTGGCGAAGACGCTTGAAGGTCAAGACCATGTGAGCGGCTTTATTGCCTACCTATTGCAGGCAGACATTCCCGAAGCATTTGCAGGTGGCAAGGTTCACGCCGTTAGCACCATAGACAAGGCGGAAGAGCTGGGCATCACTTCGGACGCGAAGGCATGGAGCGTGCAGATGCTGCACTATCAGCTTGAGGAGATATTCCGCATTAACAACGGTATCAGCTTGTATGTGGGCATTTTCTCGAAACCTGAACAACCGACCTTTGAAGAGGTGAAGACGGTGCAGAACTATGCGGAGGGAGCCATCCGACAAATGGGCATCTGGAACGGCGAGGTGGAGGTAACTGCTGAGCTTGTGACAAAGCTGGAGGGTGTTGCTGACGCTTTGGACGCTCAGAACGCGCCCCTCTCTATTCTGTACGCGCCTAAAGTGACGAACTTTAAGAAACTGCCTACCAATATGGCGGTGAACAGTGAGCGCGTGAGTGTTGTTATCGCTCAGGATGGCAGCGGCACGGGTGCCACACTATACGCAAGCAAGGAAAACAAGACGAAGGCTTCGGTGTCTGCCATCGGTGTGGCTTTGGGCACTTTGTCAAGCGCGGCGGTGCATGAGTGCATTGCATGGGTGAAGAAGTTTCCTTCTGGTATCAGTGTGCCCGCTTTGGCAGATGGTACGCTCGTTAAAAACATTGACAAGGCAGAACTGGAGAAGCTGGACACTGCCCGTTATTTGTTCCTGAACACTGTGGTGGGTGTGGCTGGCAGCTATTGGAATGATAGCCACAACATGGCCAGCGCGACGAGTGACTATTCGGCGATCGAGAACGTGCGCACAATGGACAAGGCTGTGCGCGGTATTCGTACATATTTGACACCTGAGCTTGGTGGCAACGTGTATATTGACCCCGACACGGGCAAACTGCAAAGCTACACGGTGAGCCATCTGGAGACTACTGCAAACATTCCGCTTGAGGAAATGGATAAGTCGGGCGAGCTGAGCGGCTACAAGGCTGAAATAGACGCGGAGCAGGACGTGCTGAGCACAAGCACTCTTGAGGTGGTGATTAAGAACGTACCTGTGGGCGTTGTGAGAAAGTTCAAGGTTAAAATCGGTTATGCTAAATCCTTAGAATAATGAATTTAAAGATACAGAACGGCGTGCCTTACGTAAATGGTGAGGTTGTGAGCTGGGCGGACATCGTGGTGACAATCGCGGGTGTGCCTGTAACTGGCATTACTGGCATTGAGTATGAAGACGACCAAGAGGTGTCGCAGGTGTATGGCGCGGGGCGTTACCCCGTGGGCTACTCGAAGGGACGCATCACGTGCAAAGGCAAAATATCGCTATTGCAGGAGGAGGCTGTTTCAATTCAGAGACAGGCACCAAGTGGCAGATTGCAGGACATTGCGCCTTTTAACATTACTGTGGCCTATTTGCCTGCAAACGGTCTTGTTGTCATTGACAAGCTGCGCAACTGCCTATTCCCGAAAAATTCGCGCGGATGGAAGGAGGGCGACACAAAGTCGGTGATTGACCTCGACCTCGTTATGTCACACATTGAATGGCATAACAAGTAATAAACGATTAAACAGTATTAAACAACAGATTAAACAGCATTAAATTTATGGCAGACAAGAAAACAGAAAAGCAGATTTTTGACGGTGGTGTGACTGAGGAACAAATTAAACGTTGGAGGGGTCAGCACCGCAAGGTTGCACGCATTGAGGTGGAGGATGGCGACGAAAAGCACGTCGGCTACTTTAAACGCCCAAGCATGGAGGTAATGGCCGCCAGTACCAAGGTGGCGAAGACAGACGAGGTAAAGGCTGGCACAATCCTCTTTGAAGGATGCTGGCTCGGTGGTAGCGAGTTCATGCGCACCGACCCTGTTCTGTTCGTGCCTACCATGGCACAACTCAACACCGTGCTGACAGGAGCAGCCGCCAGTCTAAAAAACGTATAACGTCGCACCTGCTGAGGGTTGACGTGCCAGAGGGAAAGGAAGACAAGGACGGGTTTATAAAAGCCTGTGCGCTCATTCGCTCAAATCTGCACATCGACCCGACGGCAGGGAGCGGCGACGACTTCGCACAATGGTACGCAGAGGCTTTGTGGCTGGAAGAAATGAGGATGAAAAATCACGCTGAGATTTTATCGCGCGTGCTTTTGGCTTTGTTCGGGCAACGACAGTCCTTGTAAATTGCGTAAAACAAAGTGGCAATGAGATATAACGGCAAAACAAGGAAACCAGCGCAAATAATCACTGTTACCACCTTAGCCAAAAATAAAAAAATTGCTTCTACCATAGTGTTATGTTTTACTATGCAGCAAATGTAAGAAAATAAAATGAGATATGCAACAGTTTGTCTATAATTTTAACATAAGCGGCAATTTTTCGCAGAACATAAGCCAAATGTCGCAAAATGCCGAAACTTTCACAAAGAAAGCGGAAAACGTTTGCGAGGTATGCGAGAAATGGGCTGGCAGACTTGCAAAGCTCAATTTGGCTTCTGACTATTTGCAAAACGTTTCGGGCGTATTAAAGGACATCGGGTCTGGTGCGGTAACTCTCGACAGCCAGATGCACGACCTTTCGGCAGTGGCAGGCGTGACAGGCGAGGGACTGAAAACCATAGAGGGGTACGCAAGAAGCTCGGCAAAGGCTTTCGGTACGGATGCAAGCGTAGCTGTACAAGGCTACAAACTAATCCTTTCCCAACTCTCGCCTGAACTTGGCAAATGCCCCGCTGCACTCAAAGCCATGGGCGACGCTATCCAGACGACCAGCAAGTTAATGGGCAATGACGGAACGGCAGCCGCCGAAGTGTTGACCACAGCCATGAACCAGTACGGTGTGAGCCTCGCCGACCCTATGGAGGCGAGCCGAAAAATGGCGGAAATGATGAATGTCATGGCAGCGGAAGGACAGGCGGGCAGTGCGGAGCTTCCAGCCATCAAGGCTGCGCTGGAACAATGCGGTATGGCATCAAAGGCAGCAAACGTGAGCTTTGAGGAAACGAACGCAGCCATTCAGGTGCTCGACAAGGCAGGCAAGAAAGGCAGCGAGGGCGGTGTGGCTTTGCGCAACACCCTATCTATACTCTCACAAGGCCGCTTCCTGCCCAAGGACACGCGCGAGGAACTGGAACGGGCAGGCATCGACGTACTGGCATTAGGCGACAAGAGCAAGAGCCTGAAAGAGCGGCTCGAACTGTTGAAGCCAGTGCTTAACGACTCGGCACTGTTCAGCAAGCTGTTCGGCATGGAGAACGCCAACGCGGCGCGCGCCCTCGTGCAGGGTACTGAGCAGCTTGGACAGTTTACCGAAGCCGTAACGGGCACAAACAGCGCAGAGGAGCAGGCCGCCACCGTTATGGAGAGTACCGCAGAGAAACGTGCCCGTTTCCGCCAGCAGATAGAGGACATAAAAATCAGCTTTACACAGCTTACAGGCGGTGTCTTTGCATGGGTTGGGGTTGCGGCAAGTGCAGCCGCGCCTTTATCACAGCTTACACCTGTTTTTATTGGTATATATAAAGGCGTTAGGCTTGCCATGAGCCTAAACTATGCCGCAGCTCTCGGTCGCGTCGCCACCATGGCACGCACGGCAGCAATAAGTATCACGCTTATGGGTAGCCGTACAGCTTTGGCAAATGGCATTTCTCTGGGTTTTATTGGAAATTTAGGTCGTGCCACCATCATGCTGCTGCGCTTCGCTACAACGGGGCTTTTGTCTGGTCTTAAGGCGTTGGGAGCTTTTGCTCTCTCTCTCGTTACTACTGGCGGTGCGTCTGCCACGTTTGCAGGTATCGCCTCGGCATCGTTTGGGGCTTTCAAACTTTCGGCAGTCTCGGCTTGCAGGGCTGTAAGTACGGCCATAATGAACATCCCCATTGTGGGTTGGATAGTGGCAGCCATCGCGGCACTCATTGCCGTGGGTGTGTACTTCTGGAATACTTCGGTTAAGTTCCGTGCGGTATTGAAGGGACTGTGGGCAGCTTTCAAAGCCGTTTTCTCAGGTATCGGCAATATGGCCAAGCAGACTTTCGGGGCGATTGGCGACCTTATAAAGGCAGCTTTTAAGTTGGATGCTGGCGGCATAACGGCAGCACTCGGCAAATTAAGAGGTGCTTACAGCAGTTACGGCAAAGAGGTGGGCAAGGCTTTCAACAACGCATACACCGCTGAAATGAAAGCAGGCGAAAAAGGAAACGCAAAGAAGAACGCAAAGAAGCAAGGCAAGGCAGCAGCTTCGCCGACGGTTGGGGTGCCGACAGTTTCGACCCCTACCGTGCCCGACGTGACAGGCGGCACAGCTGGAAAGGTAAGCAGTAAAGGCAGCGGAGGTTCTTCTGACAGCGGCGGCAAAATTAAGAACGTGTCCATCCATGTGGACAAACTCGTGGAACGTCTGGAGATACACACCGCAAACCTGCAAGAAAGCGCGGAACGTGTGAAGGACGTGGTGGCGCAAGCCCTGCTTTCGGCTTTGAATGATACCAATTTAGCAACAGAGTAAAATGTTACCTATAAGTTTCAAGTTTGTGGCCGCTTCGGCGGCTACACAGCTAAAGGGCTACCTCTACCGCTTTAAGCCTGCACGTACAACGGCATCGCCTAACTGGGACGGGGCAGGTGGAGACATACAAGCGGCTGAGGTTGCAAGCCCATACACCGACAAGAGTTTCTGGGCTGACCGCTATGCGCTTTGTGAACTCACATTCAGAAAGGAAAGCGGTGAAGAACTGACCATTAACGACGCGATTGCAGCCATATCGAAACGTAAGAACATCGTGACCACCCAAATGGTGGGAATGGATGGAACGGTAAAAGAATACATAAACGATGGCGACTACAGCATCAATATTCTGGTAGGGGTGCAAGCTATCAAGGACGGCAAAATCGTGGATGAGTACCCGTCTGACGGCATTGCACAGCTGCGCCAGTTCTTCGACGTGAAGGAGACCATATATGTGCATTCTGAGTTTTTGGAATTGTTCGACATCAGCAAGGTAGTGGTACAAGACTTTTCGGCTACGCAAGCGACAGAAAGCAACTACCAACCTATAAGCTTGTCGCTGCTATCAGATGGCGATTATAATGTGTATAGTACAGATTATAAATAAACGGTTAAACAGCATTTAAACGGCTTTTAAAATGTATAGACTGACGGCAAAAATAGAGATAACGGGCGCGAAGTCGTGGCGGCTTGATTTTGTTACGGGGGTGGAAATAACCCGCGACACTGAGAAGCTGACGGACATCTGCAAAATAACCCTACCTAAAAAAATAAAGTGGGACGGGGAGAATGAGGTGCCCGTTAAGCGTGGCGACGCTGTTAAGGTGTGGCTTGGCTACGACGACCGCAACGAACTCGCTTTTGCTGGATATGTCAAGGAGGTAGGCTTCAAGACACCCGTTGTGCTCGAATGTGAGGACGAAATGTTTAAACTCAAACAAATGGCAGCCATTAAAAAGGCATACAAGAGCACAACGCTGGAGCAGCTGCTTAAAGATCAAGGACTGACAGACGTTAAGGTTATGGGAGAACAAACGCTGGGCGCGTATCGTGTGACAGCTGACACCGTGGCCAGTCTGCTGGGTAAGCTTCAAGAAAGCGGCATCCGTTCGTTCTTCCGTTGTGAGGATGGGAAGCCTGTGCTTTATTCGGGTATGATTTTTGAGCGTGGAATGGGTGCCTCTCAGGTCTTTTCCACAGGTATAAACATAATTAACGACCAAAGCCTTGAACAGCAAAAGGCTGACACCATGAGGCTGAATGTTAAGGCTGTGAGCATTTTGCCCAATAACAAAAAAATAAAGGTAGAGGTCGGCGACGCTGACGGCGAACGCAGAACGATCACTACTTATAACAAAACAGAAAGCCAGCTAAAGGCATGGGCGGAACAGGAAATAAAACGACTGAAACGTGACGGCTTAAAGGGTAGCCTAACGACATTCGGCTACAAATTGGTTGACAAACTGGACACGGTGGGCGTTAAGATAGACGGCACACCGATGGGCGTGTATCAAGTTAAAAAGAATATCATAAAATACGGCTCTGGCGGTTATCGGCAAGAGGTGACGCTGGGGCTGAGAGTAGCGGAGTAAGGACATGAACATTGCAACAATGATTAAGCAGATAGCGAGCCAAGGCGGCAGCGGTATGGGGTTCGCGGTTGGCACTGTTACGGCAGTGGACAAAACGGCTCGTACGGTGGACGTGCAGCCATTGACTGAGGACGCACCGCTGCTGGGTGTAAACCTACAAGCTAACCAAGAGAGCACGGTGGGCGTGGTGCAGATACCTCGCGAGGGTAGCTTTGTAATGGTGGGCTTTGTGCAGGATGGCGCGGCTGGCATGGTGTTGCTTTGTGACGACATAGAGGAGGCGCAGGTGGTAATTAAGGACGTGAAGACTGCAAGCATGGTGGTGAATGAAGACGGCATCGTTATGAATGGCGGTGAGCTTCATGGTCTTGTTAAGGTGGAAGCCATGACTAAACGCCTGAACCTTATTGAAGACGACATAAACAAGCTTAAACAAGTATTTATGAGCTGGAAACCCGTGCCGCAGGATGGTGGTGCTGAATTGAAGACTTGTGTGGAGTCATGGGCGGGCAGCCAGCTGGTAAAAACGAAGGTTAAGGACACAGAGAACGAAAAGGTGAAGCAATGAACGGACTAACAACAGACATCGAGACGGGCGACCTGCTTGTTGAACATGGGGCGGCAGTTGTGGCGGACAGCGACGGACAGACGGTTGAAGCTGTATTGCTGGCGCAACGTGGAGAGTTT
>OIZP01000838.1_pt1 | contig 17691 bp, 17 predicted proteins | sample 1588531 | NCBI WGS metagenome assembly OIZP01 (sample SAMN03283283) | human gut metagenome | biome: human-associated habitat; material: feces | host: Homo sapiens | place: Peru | collected 2012
CGATGACTTCATTGGCGTCCATATAAACGATGGCATCGGGGTCTTTCTTATTCAGCGCATAGATGCTTTTTCTATTAAACATTTTGTTCCTCCGTTTCGGTGTTGGGTGGTTGGTGTGCCAAGCCAACACCGGCGGAGAACGACAGCCGACAGAAAATAGAAACGCACATATCTTCCACGACGGAGATATGTGCGCATGAAGAAATGATTTGAGTTTACTCGGAGGAGGGCCAGCGTCAAAAATGCTAAAAGACGCAAAAAACGCCATAGTCCATCCAAGGACTATGGCGTAATACGGATATAAACTTCGGTAATGGCAACGCGGTCGTCGACTTGATCCTGACAACATACCCGTATCCCCCATAAAAGGAGAACCGGGTGAAGTGGGGTCTTGCCCGGCCTCGCTTCATCGTTTGGGGGAATTATATCGGGGAGATTTCTACATTTGCTCCTGAAATAGTCAAGAATTACTCATTATTTTGTGTCACATCGAATTTGTAGCCAACACCGTGAACGCTGACAATATATTGTTGCCCGGAAGTAACTGTACGAAGTTTCCTCTTTATATTGCTGATATGATTATGAATCGCTTTTCTGGAGTAAAATGTGCAGTCTTCATGCCAAACAATATCCATAATCATCTCATAAGTAAAAACTCGCTTCGGATTAGAAGCAAGGAGTAGGAGCAGATCAAATTCTTTTTGCGTTAAATTTACCGGCTGTCCGCAAATCATAACCATTCTTTGCTCAACACACAGTTCCAGCTCAGCAATTTTTATGAAAGTCATCGGTGTCTTTTGCATTGGCTCTGCTTGATCTGCTTTTCCGGTATTGTCCGTCCTCAGTTTCGTACAATGCACTGTAAGTGTAGCGGTTTCCGACAACTCACATTGTTCTACTGATAACAGGAGAATTGGAACCTGCGATAGTTGGCGGAATAAATTGATGTAGGATAATCGCTCCAGCAATTCCGGGTTTGCAACAATGCAGTTGTATTGCATGCTTTTGACAGACAACTCGAAAATGCCATCAGAAGCAAGCCGAATCTCTATTGCTGCCTCAAGTTCGGAAAAGCACTTTTTCAGATACGATAACTCTTTATCCGTATAACCAATGGCAAGTATTGTATAGCTGCCCGTCCTTATCACCTCCTGCAAAGAACAGAGCCAACAGGCAGCACACTTCCTGTTGGCTCTTATTCCTTGGAAAAGGAGAAAGGGTATTGAGATTCAATAAAAGCTCTGTATCGGGTGTGTACTGTTGATTTTTTTGATTGCCTGTGAAGCATAGTATCCAATCAGCACAAACACCACCATTACGGAAAGATAGTCAATCAGGAAGAGGATCACAGGCTCGGAATAATCGTAGAATACGAAGTGGCTTCTGAGCAGCAGATACAAACTAACGCCTCTGCGTCGGAAAGCGAACGCGCCATATACTGCCCAAAGCCAGCCGATCAGTCGCAGGTTCCACGTCCGCAAAGGCGAGGGCTGCAAGTGCTTGCGCGCCATCGCCAGCATCATGCTCCAGTGAAATCCCAGATGCAGGCTCATACAGACGAAGCCCCAGTAGGCGCAGAGGATATGCACCTGCTGTGCAAGCTCATAGCCACCGTGCTTTGGAAAAAACGCAAATACATAACGGGACAGCACAACGCCGCTAATCATTGAACCGGACATAGAAAGAAAGATGATTCCGACCAACGCCGTCTGAACCATGCGGATGGGCGTGTATTTGCCCTTTCCGACTGCCAACAGCCACTTTCGGTTGAGTATATGGTGTACCACGAACAGAACGAACATTCCCGTACCGATCCACTCGTGGGCTGCCTCGCCCACAAGACCGTAGGCCATCAGAAGCAGCATGGACACCGACATGGCCGCATCTACGGCAATTTTTATTTTGAGAATTGGTTTCATGTTCTCATCCTTTGCTGTGGGAGATCACCCAGTTCAGGTTGTCCGGGTCGTCAAAGACCACATTGGCTCCGCCGTGGTAGTTATAAATGCCCTTTTCGTTGAAGAAGGCGTTGTCGGGTGTTTCGATACGCAGAACTTTGTCGATGTCGGTATCGCTCCAACCGGCGTTTTCATAGGCTTCGTGGAGATTTTCGTAGGCCGAGCGGGCCTTGGCGCTGCCGTAATACTCGTCGCCGTCAGCCATGTAGATATAGATTGCCACACTATTCTCCGCAATGGGTGCATAGCTACCATCCCACTGAGAAGCGCCGTGGAGATAGGCGGCGTACAGGTCGGGCCGCATGGCCACCGCACGGGACATGGTCTCGCCGCCTGCGGAATACCCGGCGGCATAGACCCGGCTGGCATCCACGGCAAAACGATTGATAAAGTATTCCGTTAGTTCAATGGCCTGTCGGGCGGATTTTTCACCCCAGTCAGTGAGCTGTGCAGAAACCACGACCATCTCGGTGTCCAGCCTTGTCCATGCGGTAAAGCCACTCCAATTCAGATTGCTGCCGGAAGAATCTTCACCGAACCACATCATGTTATAGCCTGGCATAACGACCATCATCGGAAACTTGCGGCTGCCATCGTAACTGTCTGGCAGATAATAGCTGTAATGGATGTCACCGTCCGCACCGGAGAAGATTTGCTCTGCAAACAGGCCAGTCTGAACCGGCTCCGATGTGACAGCCGATGCTGTGCTTTCCAACGGTTCTTCCGCCAGTTCGGCACTCGGTGCAGGCGTTATCTCCGGCTGGGTCGGCGCTGCTGTACCGGCTCCGCACCCCGCGAGAGTCAGTATCAACACAAGAGTCACAGCAAGCGAAAGAAATCGATTCACTTCTGCTCGTCCACCGGCGGAACCATTTCCGCATACTTTTTGAGCATTTCCGGGGTGCTGGTGTAGTAGCGCACATTGCGGTTCAAGGCGGCGATCTGCGCCATTTCATCATCGGTCAAGGCAAAATCAAAGAGGTCAAAGTTGGACTTGATATGGTCGGGGTTCTTGGAGCCGGGGATGACGATGTTGCCGCTCTGAATGTGCCAGCGGAGAATGATCTGGGGCGCGGATTTGCCGTACTTCTTGCCAAGCTGAGCGAACAGCGGCTCCTCCAGCAGCGCCTTGTCACCGTGGCCCAGCGGATACCATGCCTGCGGCACGATACCGTTCTCCTTCAGGAAGGCTTTCAGTTCAGGCTCCTGATGATAGGGGTGCAGCTCGGTCTGTAAAATCGTGGGTTTTACTTCACAGAGGGAAAGAATCTCCTCAAGCTGCGCTTGGTTGAAGTTGGACAGACCGATGGCACGCACCTTGCCCTCCTTGTACGCCTTCTCCATCTGACGGTAGCCCGCCACATAATTGCCTGCGGGCTGGTGGATCAGCAACAGGTCGATGTAGGGAGTGTCCAGACGGGCAAGGGTCTTGTCCACCGCATCGGGCTGCTCATAGAAGCTGGGCCACAGCTTGGTTTCGAGAAAAATTTCCTCCCGCTGCAAGCCGGACTTCTTCATGGCGCGGCCAACGGCCTTTTCGTTTACATAGGCGTTGGCGGTGTCGATCAAGCGGTAGCCGTTCTGCAAGGCGCTGACGCAGGAGGCCTCCGCCTCGTCCGGGGTCAGAAGAAAGGTGCCGATACCGGCCATGGGCATTTTCACGCCGTTATTGAGAGTTGCGTATTCCATAAAAGATTCCTCCTTAAATGTTCTTTCCAAGTTTCGTGGCTTCGTTTTCATTGGTCGCCATGCCGCCGTAGGTCATACCGTAGAGACCGGCGAAGCGCTTCATGGTGTACTCGCCCGCATCCAGCATCCATTTCTCCGGAGCTGCGCCCTGAAACACAAAATACAGTTTGCGTCCGGACAGTTCGCCGTCCTCCACCTTGCCGTAGAAACGATCCAGCACATTGCGGACGCCGCCGCAGATGTTATGCCAGTAAAGCGGCGAGCCGATGACGATGGTGTCCGCCTGTTTCATCGCGCCGATGACGGTATCCAGTCCGTCGCCGGGGAGGTTCTGGCCGTATGCACCGATGGTGTAGTCCGTAAGGTTCAAAGTCTCATATTCGTGACCTTTCAGCAGCTCCGCCGCCAGCTTGGCGGTGTTGCCATTTTTGTTGGGACTGCCGTTGATAAATAAAATGCTCATAGCAATGCTCCTTATTTCAGTTTTCGATATTCTTCTTCGCTCACCGGCTCACACCACTGACTGCGGCAGTTTTCTCCCGGTACTTCCACAGCCAGATGGGAAAACCAGCTGTCCGGCGCAGCGCCGTGCCAGTGCTTGACACCGGGCATAATGTTGATCACATCGCCGGGGTGCAGCTCCTGCGGCTCCTTGCCCCATTCCTGATAGTAGCCCCGGCCTGCCACGCAGACGAGGATCTGCCCGCCGCCCTTGTCTGCCTCGTGGATATGCCAGTTGTTGCGGCAGCCGGGTTCAAAGGTCACATTGAAGATTTTGACCTGCGCCGTGGAGACTGGCGCAAGATAGCTCTGCCCGCTGAAATACTGTGCAAAGCCGTCATTGGGCGCGCCGATGGGGAAGACCATACTGTTCTGGTGCAGCTGCTTTTCATCAGTGTTTTCCGCATCTGCCCAGATGTCCTTTGCCATTCGGAATGCCGCCCAAGCCTTGGGCCAACCCGCATAAAATGCGGCGTGTGTCAGGATCTCCGCAATTTCGCTGCGGGTGATCCCATTTTCCTTTGCCATTGCCAGATGATGACCGAAGGAGGTATCTGTCAGCCCCTGCGCCATCAGTGCTGTCACGGTGATGAGGGAACGGTCGCGTGCGGAAAGCTCGCTTTCCCGGCTCCAAACCTCACCGAAAAGAACATCATCATTGAGCTGTGCGAACTTCGGCGCAAATTCACCAAGCACATCTCTGCCTGCTGTAATTTTCCGCATACCGCGTCACTCCTTATCTGTAAAAATTCGTAAAGATCGGTGTTTCCTTCTGGGGCAGGCCGAATTGCTCCTTGCCCAGCCGGAAAGACTTCATCATAAATGCCATGTTGCGCCCCAGTGTCCGCATAGTCTGCAATCCCTCAGCATCCTGCGCTACTTCTTCGGCCGAGCCGCCGTAGACCATGTTCCAATACTGGCTGCTGGCCACTGGCATCCCACACATGGTAAAATATTTGTTCAGCACATCGTAGGAAGCAGTGTTGCCGCCGCGCCGACAGGTCACGACCGAAGCACCCACTTTCATGGTCTTGTCGATGTTCAGGGTACTGAAGAACAGGCGGTCCATAAAGGAGATCGCGCCGTCTGCCGGGGAACCAAAGTACACCGGTGCGCCAATGACAAAGGCATCGGCTTCAGCCAACTTGGGGGCTACTTCGTTGACAATATCATCAAAGACGCACTTGTTGGAGCCGGTGCTGTGGCAGCGGCGGCAGGCGATGCAGCCCCGGATGTCCTTGTTGCCCACATGAACGATCTCGGTTTCAATGCCCTCGGCTTCCAGCGTATTTGCCAGTTCGGTCAGGGCCGTAAAGGTGCAGCCGTTGGGCCGCGGACTGCCGTTGATGAGCAATGCTTTCATACAAACATTCTCCTTTTGATACTCTCTTTTGCGTTTGAATTACTTCAGCTTTGCGCCATCGGCAAACGCATTGCCGACCCGCTGGCCCAGCGGATAGTACCGATGATCATGACCGGTTTGAATTTAATACTCGTAATCCGGCACCAGCAGCTTGAGCAGGGCATCGTCGTGGTGATAGACCAGCTGAGAGGTGGTGTCCAGCAGCATGGTCGCTCCGCCTTCGCGGGTGTAAGGTTCCCAAGTTGGCAGAGAGTCTGCGCTGGGAACGCCACTTCGTGCAAAATTGACCCAGATGGAGCTGAACAGGTCGTTCATAGCGGAAACGTCCGAGTGGCGGAAAATATAGGGAATCTCTGCACCGTGGTTCGAGCTGCCGTAGGTCAACAGATAGGCATAGACCGGCGCGCCGTTCTGATCCGCTTTGTGGCTCATCGTTTTGAGGATGGGCAAGCGAATCAGGGTATCCACATGGTCAGCGGTCAGGTCGGTTTTGTCCGGGTAGGCCGTTTTCAGGGCCGCAGAAAGCGCATCGGTATCCACACCGTCCGTCGAAGTGCGGTAGAAGCCGGTCCACTCGTTCAGGTTGCTGCCAATGAGCAGGGGAATGTCCTGCCCAGCATCGGCAAAGTTTGTTTCGGTGACGGGGCTGGTGGGCAGAAAATCGCCATCCACCACCGGCTCCCACTCCATCTGGTAGCCATCGGTAAGCGGTGCCGGGATCTGGAATTCCTGCGCCGTTGCGTCCAGCGCCTTGGTGGCGGCGGATTGCAGTTTGTCCACGGCAACGATCTGGAGCTGCTCGATGTTTTCAGGGGCAATGTTCAGTTCTGCCAGCAGGTTTTCGGCCAGCCGGGTGCTGGCTTCCTGCGAAGTGAAATTGACGCCCACAGTCTCCGTGACGCCGCTTTCCACGATACCCTTGTGGAAGAGGCCGACGGCATAAGGCGTGGACATGAGTCCCAGCACCTTGGCACCGCCGCCGGACTGACCGAACACGGTCACGTTGTCCGGGTCACCGCCAAATACTTCGATGTTCTGCTGAATCCATTCCAATGCGGCGATGATATCCCACATGCCGACATTGGCGGAATCCTTGTACTTCTCGTCATAGGCAGAAAGGTCGAGGTAACCGAACACGTTCAGCCGGTGGTTGACGCTCACCACGACGACGTCTCCATTTTTTGCAAGCGCTTCGCCGTCGTAGCTGAAATCATTCGCCGTGCCGGTGGAGAAACCGCCGCCGTGGAGCCAGACCAGCACCGGGCGCAGACCGCCGTCGTTCAGGCCGGGGGTCCAGATGTTCAGGTTCTGGCAGTTGTTGTCCGTGCCGTCCTGATTGCCCGCGCCAAAGCCCAGCATCGAGCCTTGGGGGCACATCGGCCCGTAGCTGTCCGCCTTGAGGACACCTTCCCATGGAGTGACCGGTCCGGCGGTCACAAAGCGTTCGGCTGCCTCGGCATAGGGGACACCCAGATAGCGGCAAATGCCATCGTTGATCGTGCCCTGAAGCTGGCCTTCTGCCACGGTGACGATCTCACCGTCCTCGCCGGGGCCGGGGGTCGTATCCGGGGTGAAGCGACTGCGGATGTAGGCCGCGCCGCCGACGCCGCCCGCCACAAGAACGCCGCCGGTCACGCCGAGGATCGTCAGAAACTTACGCCGGGAAATCTTTTTCTTTTTCATGGGAAGATACTCCTTTTAGATTTTACAAATTCAGCCCTGCGATCCAGCTTGCAATATCGCTCTCACTGCTGCCGCGGCTGAACCGCTGGCCGTCCAGCCAAGTGCCGGCGTCCGCTAATTCGGCCAGCAGATCACCGCTCTGGCCGATGCCGGAGGAAGTCGAAGTGCAGAACGGAATGACCGTTTTGCCGGTGAAGTCATTGACGGCAACAAAGCTGCTCATGGGCCATGCGGCGATGCCCCACCAGATGGGGTAGCCGATGAACACGGTGTCGTAATCGTCCCAGCCGTCCACATCGGTGCTTTCCAAAGCCACAGCACGAAGGCCCTCGTCGTTGTGTTCACGGGAAACGCGGCTGTCATTGTTCGTCCAGTTCAAATCATCGGAGGTGTAAGGGTCGGACGGAACGACTTCAAACAGGTCAGCACCCACGGTGTCGGCGATGGTCTGCGCTACGCCCTGTGTAGTGCCGGTGGCGGAGAAATACACCACCAGCGTTTTGCCTGTAGTCGTTACCGTGCTGGTAGCTTCCGAAGAAACAGCCGCGCTGGATGCGGCTTCACTGGAAGCGGCCACAGAAGAACTGCTCACACTGCTAGCGGAATTGCCGGAGCAGGAAGCCAGCAGCAGGGCGGCAGCAGATGCGCCAGCAACCTGCAAAAACTGGCGGCGGGAAATTTTATTCTTCATACGAAGCACACCTCTATCTATGTGAAATGCCGGGAATCTCAGAGAATCGCTCATGCCAGTGAGCGGCTCTCCAGCCACTGATAAATGTGATCAGCTATCTCTTTGTTGTTCAGCTCTTGGAACATGAAGTGGGAGTTGCCGGTGATGCCGATTTTCGGCAGATCGACCACAGTGCAGTCACCGCCATCGGCATTGTACTGGGCGGCAAAGGCCAGTGCGCCGTCCCGTACCTGCCGCCAGAAGCTGGTGGACATGATATCTTCCGGGCCGTTGTCGATGTAATCGCCAAAGTAGATAGCGATTGGAATACCTGCGCTCAGCAGTTTCGTGTACTGCTCCGAGCCGATGGCAGGGGTTCCGCCCGGCTCAATGGCAACAATGGCGGCAATGTTGTCGGCGGGCACATCCCAGCCGACTGCACCGCCCTGCGAGTGGGTGACGAAAATGGACTTGTGGCCGGTCAGGGTCTGCACGTCCTTCATCACCTCGCCCAGTGCGGCGGCAGCAACTGCCTGATCGAAGTCGCCGGTGTTGGGGGTCATCTGGCGGAAGAACTGATTCTGTGCAGCATCGCCCTCCGGGAACTGGGAGCCTTCGTACCGTTCCGGGGCAACGCGGCCAATGCGGAAGTGGGTGTACCATGCCTGATCGCCGGGCTTGTAGTCCTTGGAGTCGGCAGACCAAGCATCGAGGAAACCGTCCGTGCTCATCTGGGCGGTACTGCCAGCCTCACCACGGCGGGGCTGGTCTACCAAGAACGCAGAGTAGCCGTTGCGCAGAAACAGATCGGCCCAGCCCTGACGGCCGTCCGGGGTGGTTATCCAGCCCATGCGGGACTGTCCATAGCCGTGCAGATAAACCATCGGCCAACCGTTGCTGTCTGCCGGGATTTGATACAGAACATTAGCGTGATCCACATGAGCGGTGTTGCCTGCACGGGTAGCGTCCAGCCAGTTGGTGGTGGCATTATAAGTGCCTACCACCGGTGCCGTGACCGTGCCGCCGGAGGAGAACATTCCTTGCTTGGCAATCGTCAGCGGGCCGTCCGGGTTCAGGTTGTTCTTTACCCAGCGGCTTACCTTGCCGTTTGTCTCGTCAATGGAAACAGGAGCCGCTGCACCCGTCAGAGCGGAAGCGGCTGCACCACCCACCATGGTGGCGGCAAGAACTTTCAGAAAACTTTTGCGCGTGATCTTATTCATCTTCATTTACCCTTTCATCTGGTTCATTTTCCGCAAAAAACTCTCCGCACCCAGCTGCAAACTGCTTGAAATTTACTTCTGATCTTCCACGGGAGGAAACATGGTGGCGAATGCCGCCAGCTTATCCTCCGTGACCTCATAATACCGTTTATCCTTGTTCAGCATGGTGATCTCCTGCATTTCTGCATCGGTCAGCGCAAAATCGAACACATCGAAGTTGTCGTGGATGTGGGCCGGGTTCTTGGAGCCGGGAATGACCACATTGCCTGCCTGAATGTGCCAGCGCAGAATGATTTGCACGTTGCTCTTGCCGTACTTTGCTGCAAGGCGGGTGAACAACGGCTCTTCCAGCAGGCCCTTGTCAGCGTGGCCCAGCGGATACCATGCCTGAATCACCATGCCATTCTCGGCGAGGAAGGCTTTCAGTTCCTTCTGCTGGGCGTAGGGGTGAACTTCGGTCTGGAGGATGGTGGGCTTGACTTCGCAGATGCTCAGAATTTCTTTGATCTGCTCCTCGTTGAAGTTGGACAGACCGATGGCACGGACTTTGCCCTCCTTGTAAGCCTTTTCCATCAGGCGATAACCGGCAACGTAATCACCGGCAGGCTGGTGAATGAGCAGCAGGTCGATGTAGTCGGTGTCCAGACGTGCCAGCGTCTTGTCCACAGCATCGGCATCGGTGTAGAAGCTGGGCCACAGCTTGGTTTCGAGGAAAATTTCCTCCCGCTGCAAGCCGGACTTCTTCATGGCGCGACCCACGGCTTTTTCGTTGCAGTAGGCGTTGGCGGTGTCGATCAAGCGGTAGCCGTTCTGCAAGGCGCTGACGCAGGAGGCCTCTGCCTCGTCCGGGGTCAGCAGGAAGGTGCCGATGCCCTCTGCCGGCATCTTGACGCCATTGTTCAGAGTAATGAATTCCATAATAAACAGCTCCTTTTGTATTTTTCGTTCCTTGATTACTTGCACTCGTTGAGGATGTCCAGCAGTTCTTCGCGGCTCAGCTTCTTGCAGCAGCCGCCGGTCAGCACGGTGGAATCGGCCACAGCCTTGAGGTCGGTGTCGGCAGGGATGCCCAGTTCTGCAAAGGTGGTGGGCATCCCGATCTCCTTGATGAAGGCCGCCAGAGCCTCCACGCCAGCCTGTGCCAGTTTCAGCTCGGATTTGCCCGCCGGGTCGATGCCCCAGACGTTCTGTGCAAAGCGGGCGAACCGTGCGGTGTTGGCCGGGAGCAGGTGACGGTACAGCACCGGGTGAATGACCGCCAGACCAGCACCGTGGTTGCAGTTGGTGTAGGCACCCAGCTGATGCTCGATCATGTGACACTGGAAGTCGGTGACCTTGCCGATTTTCAGGATGCCGTTTTCGGCCATAGCCGAAGCCCATGCCAGCTCGCTGCGGGCCTCATAGTTGTCCTTGTCGGTCAACAGGACGCGGATGTTGCGGATGACGCTGCGCATGACGGCTTCGTTGATGTCATCGGAGAGGTTGTTCTCGTCCGGCTTGCCGAAGTAAGTTTCCATCGCGTGGCTCAGGGTGTCGAACGCACCGGAAATGACCTGCTTCATGGGAACGGACAACGTGTAGGTGGGGTCGAGGAAAGCAAAGTCGGCCTGTGCACCCCACAGGGCCCCCTTAATCTTCTTTTCCTCATGGGTGATGACCGCGCCGTTGTTCATCTCGGAGCCGGTACCGAACACCGTGACGATGGTGCCCAGCGGGATGAACTCAGTGGGACGAGTATGCTTGGTGTTTTCCAGCTCCCACAAATCTTCGTCCGCCTTGGCCTGTGCGGACACCACCTTGCAGCAGTCAGACACGGAACCGCCGCCCACGGCAAGGATCAAATCCACATGGTTCTCACGGGCCAGCTTTGCACCCTCCTGCACCTTGGCGTAGGTGGGATTGGGCATGATGCCGGGAAACTCCACGATGCGCTTACCCTCGGCGTTCAGAATACCGACGATTTCATCATAGACACCATTGTGCTTGATAGAACCGCCGCCGTAGGCCAGCATCACGGTATCGCCGTAGTGCTCCAGCAGACAGCCCAGATATTCCTTCACGCCACCCTTGCCGAAATAAACCTTGGTCTTATTTTCAAACAGAAAATTGTTCATAGCCGTTACACTCCTTTATATAAAACTGGGAAATCAGACGTTTTTGCCCATCTCGTAGGCTTCCTTCATGGCCGGGGAGGACATCACCTCGCCGGGCCGATATACGCCGGTGCCGTAGATGACCCCCTTTTCCTTGGCACCATTCAGGTAGGCGGTAAAGCCCCGGAAACACTCCAAGGTACAGGCCATGGCAGCACGGTTATCGTCCGCGCAGGTCATGATGAAATAGAACTCCTTGTTCGGAATGTTCGTCCACCGGGCAAGGCTGCGGTCGATGATAATCTTCATCTGCGCACCACGCATAAACTCACTGCACAGCAGGTCGGAGCTGCCGTCCTTGCGGGGACTGCCAGACAAAATCAAAATTTTCTTCGTCTCAGAACTCTCCATCCCATTCGCGCACAGGGTTCACGAATGCTCTTCCCATCAAATCATAATTCAGATTGAAGTATCTTCCTCTTTCGCCCTGATCCATTGCGCGAATCTGCTCCATTTCGGTATCCGTCAATTCAAAATCAAAAATATCAATATTTTCCCGGATGTGGTCAGGATTTGTAGAGCCGGGGATTGCCGAAAGCCCTTCCTGCATGTGCCAGCGAAGAATCGTCTGCACAACGCTCTTGTTGTGAGCGGCTGCAATCGTAGTCAGCGTCTCGTGATTCAGCAGCTTGGGGTCGGCGTGTCCCAGAGGATACCAGCACTCCACCTGCATATTGTATTGTTTTGCAAGCTTTCGGGCCTCCTGCCGCTGTGCAAAAGGATGGCATTCGATTTGCATGATTTGCGGGTGGATCTCCTGCTCCATGATGGCGTTGAATGCTTCCATCCGGTTGTCGAAGTTGCTGATGCCCAGTGCGCGGACTTTGCCTTCCCGATAGGCTTGTTCAAGTCCCTGCCATGCACTGATAATCGTTTCAATGTCGCCTGCGGGATGGTGGAGATACACAAGATCGAGATACTCGACGCCCAAACGGTTCAGCATCTCATCCAACGCCTGATAGAGATTTTCAAAATCGCTGGGCCAGAACTTGCTCGTAAGCCAGATTTCTTCGCGCGGAACACCGCTGTCAACAATACCCTGTCCGACACCGCGCTCATTCAGGTATCCATGTGCATCATCCAAATGCCGATAATCCAAGTCGAGGGCCGTCGCGGATGCTTCGCGGGATGTCCGATTGAGAACGCCGAGGTCGCCGCGTTCCAGACTTTGAATCTGCGTGCCAAGACCAAGCTGAGGCATCTGCACTCCGTTGTTCAAAGTCAGAAGCGGTACATTTGCCAAAGAGACGATATTGGAGACACTTGCGGCTCCCTCACCCGGAGCTTCTGCCTGATACTTGCTGAAGTCGGTTGTGTCGGCAGAAACAGAAGGCTTCCTGCGCAGCCAATCAAAAATGCCGATTTGTCCGGCGGCACTGGCGTTGCAGGCAGTCGTAGCTGTTGCAGAACCAGCAATAGCGCATACTTTCATAAAATTACGACGCGAAATCATCTTTTTCATATGGTTCAGCTCCCTGTTAAGATTTGCTCTCTTTTTACTGGTTTGAATATAGCTTTTACTGGTTTGAATATAGCATATTTTGCAGCCGAGCAGAATCTCCGATTTGTTCATCTGTTAGAAGTCAAAGGTTATAACTGAGCCATAATACCCGTTCATTGTAAATCTTGGAGCGCACTTCAGGTCAAGTGAAAATTCAATGAAAGAAAAAAGACCGCTGCACGTTGTATCGTGCAACAGTCTTTACATGGTAGTATGATCAAAAATCAGCCGTACAATTCTTTGCTGGCAATTTTAGCGGCATCCAGAAAACGCTGAACGGTATGTGTTGGGTGGGGGGAATGCAGGATACCGTAAGGAATGCTATACTCCCAATCCACAGGGAGAAGTTTCAACAGTGGATGGACATTTGCCCATCCGGAAATCGCCAATAAGACATCATTGCTGTTTTCACAGCGGTTGAAGATGTCCATATTATAGAATTCAAAATCCACGATTTTGATTTGTGGGTGATGCTGCCATAAATCATCCCGGAGCTCATCTACATAATGGCTCCAACCACGGTGCATCAGCAGTAGATTTTCGCCGTACAGGTCTGTGATCTGCAAGCGGTCTTTTGCCGCAAGTTTATGATGGATGGAAACCGCGCAGTAAAACGGCCCGCGAACCAGTTCCAGACCGGCACATTTGCGCAGATGCAGTATCGCATCATCAAAGATGCCGCCTACTACATCAATGTTCGTGCCGAGGTTCGCCAGAATTTCCCGTGCATTTTCCGGGGTGTTTTCAAAAGGCACAATCTGGAATTTGATGTCCGGGCAGATGGTCTGCACTTTCGACCACAGTTCCATGAGCAGCTGGGCAGGTGTCATGGGAGAGGAACCAATGCGGATGACGTTGGAATCCTCCTGCATTGCGTTCCGGGCACGAATGACAGAATCATGGCAGTATTGAATGATGTACTTAGCATCCTGATACATGGAACGGCCTGCTTTGGTCAGTGTTAGTCCCCGGCGAGTACGCTCGAACAGCTTGACACCAAGGGAATCTTCCAATAGGTTGATCTGCTTGATGATGGCCGTTGGCGTGATGTAGCTTTCCTCTGCCGCCTTGTTGAAGCTGCCTGCATCCGCCACACGGATGAAGGTTTCCAGCTGATGATTGTACATGAAAACACCTGCCCTTCGGAGATTTCTATAAGAATAGGATAACATCCGATTGTGTTAAAATCAAGAAGTGTTCCAGCGAGATAAGCGGTATGCGATTGTAGCAAGCAGGGCATTCGTCTATACAAATGCTATTTTGCTTTGCAAAATGTTTGTTGGGCTGTGCCCAAACCCCATTTGTTCTGCATCGTGCCGATGCAGGCGGCGCGTTTGTTCCAAACGCATTTATAACAAAAAAGATAGCCTAGGGTTCTTCCATGAGGGAAGAATCCTAGAGCCACAAGAATCGTCATTATCACGATTCTTGACACTCTCCTTTGAAGATTCTGCCGAAAAGTTTTTCACATACACCAAACATGGCTTTCCTTGCCCTCGACGTTTTCGTTCAATCAAACCAAATTCTTCAAGTTCCCGGAGCAGTCTGGTCGCTTTGTTGTCTGCGCAACGCAAAGTCCTCTTGACATCCTCAATCGTGAAGATGATGAACACTCGGCCTTTTTTGTCAAACCATTCATTTTTAACAGAAAGGCTCATGCGGTCAAGCAGGATTCCGTACAGGGTCTTTGCATCGGTTGACAGATCTTGAAACCGCTGCTCCTGAAAAAGAGCCTTTGGAATGCGGAAGAACGAAAAGAGTTCTCCGGCCTGTCCGTAAAAGTAGTCAAGGGTCATACAATTCTGTCAAGGATGAAAAAACAACGATGGCTCATTGACATGGTTGACAAATCCTCCTTATAGATAAATCGTGCAAACAAAAAGCGCAACTTCGATTGGTGAAAATCGAAATTGCGCGATGTAACTTAGCTGGGGGAGAAAGGTCATTTGTCGGGGTCGTTTGACCACAATTTGACCACAAAAGGAATGAAACGTCTTGACATCCAATGAAACAGAATGGTATAATACATTTGAAATTTAACGATACTGAGTCTAGGCAGTATCGGATTGTACATTGTGTTTTCGAGAGAAGCACAATGGGGTTCAAGAGGCCGTGAGTTCGATTCTCGCCACTCGGACCAAACAAAAATAATCCGAACTTGTTTCCGATAGGAGATGGGTTCGGATTATTTGTTTTCTTCGGAAAATTAGCGTTTGCGAAGCAATGAAAGCCCCAGTGGGGCTTTTAAGCGACGGAACGGTCTGCGTTAGCAGATGGAGGGGCTTTGCCCCGACAAGTTCCATGCAGGTGTCCGTGGAAGATGAAATCCGAAATCATAGATTGACCGACATAAGCCACAACATGATTTCAGGAGGACATGAACATGAAGTATGATGAAAGCGTTTGCAAGTTCAACATGGACACTGGCTGTGTGGAGCTTCTGCTCCGGGATGGAAGAAAAATATCCATCGACTGCACCGGGGTCGAGGATGCGCTGGACATTACTGCTTTTTTGAGCTGGTGATGTCCGGCATTTTTTAGTGTTGCCCGATCAATTTTAATGGAATCTTTATACTTCTACAATTTTCTTTACGGCTCCTTTATCTATTCCATGCTAATCTTTATGCACACGGATAGGTAAAGGAGCTTTTATGATTCAATATCCTCGTTACAGGCAGCACCGTTTTTCTTCTTTTCAGGTCATTATTGCAGGTTTTGCGGCAGTTGATCTGGTGGGCGCGTTGCTTCTGATGCTTCCGGTTGCTGCACAGCAGCGGTGCGTCACACCGTTCCATGAGGCACTGTTTACCTCCACTTCCGCCCTTTGCGTGACCGGGCTTGTGGTTCAGGATACCGGCAGCTACTGGTCGATTTTTGGGCAAAGCGTGATCCTTCTTCTGATCCAGATCGGAGGATTGGGTGTCATTACAGTGGGTGCCGCCTTTGCGCTGCTTTCCGGGCGAAAGATCTCCCTCAAACAGCGCAGCACGATGCAGGAAGCTACGGCGGCTCCACAGATGGGCGGTATCGTGCGGCTGACCGGTTTTATTCTGCGGATTACCGCTGGGTTTGAGCTTGTCGGTGCCGTGCTTCTTCTGCCGGTGTTTTGTGCGGATTACGGCCTGCGGGGAATCTGGTATGCACTGTTCCATTCTATTTCAGCGTTTTGCAATGCCGGTTTCGACTTGTTAGGAACCAAGAGTGCAAAATTTGTTTCACTGACACAGTATGCGGGCAACCCATTCCTCACTTCCGTAATCGCTGCGCTGATTATCTTTGGCGGCCTCGGTTTTCTGACATGGGAGGATATCTGTGTTCATCGTTTCCAATTCCACCGGTATCGAATGCAGAGTAAGGTGATTCTTGTCACAACCGCAATTCTTCTGGTGCTGCCAGCATTGTACTTCTATTTTTATGAATTTACATCGGGTTCTGCTTCGCATCGGATTCTATTGGCAATGTTTCAGTCCGTTACACCCCGTACTGCCGGTTTTAACACTGCTGATCTTTCTGCAATGGGCAGTGCTTCGCAGGCTTTGATGGTGGTTCTGATGCTGTTGGGCGGTTCTCCCGGTTCTACGGCAGGCGGCATGAAAACCACAACGCTTGCTGTTCTGTTGGCTAATATGTGGGCGACCTTCCGTCGCAGAGAAGATGCAGAGTTTTTTGGGCGGCGGATCGATGGTGCTGCCGTCAAAAATGCTGCTACGATCGTGGGAATGTATCTGACGCTGTTCTTTCTGGGAGCGTTCGTGATCTCGACAGCTGAGCAGCTTCCGATGTCGGTCTGCCTGTATGAAACTGCATCAGCAGTGGCAACGGTGGGATTGACACTGGGCATCACGCCGCATCTGGGAATGCTGTCACAGGGAATCCTGATTGCCCTGATGTTCCTTGGCCGTGTCGGAGGACTGACTCTGATTTATGCGGCATTTGGCAGCAGTCCTGCTCATTCGCGTCTGCCGCAGGAAAAAATTGCGATTGGATAAAGGAGAGAATACGAGCATGAAAACCATTCTTTTGATTGGCCTTGGCCGTTTTGGACGTCATATTGCACAGGAATTGAATCAACTGGGTCATCAGGTCATGGCAATCGACAATAACGAAGACCGTGTGAATGCGGTATTGTCCTATGTGACGAACGCACAGATCGGTGACAGCACCAGCGAATACTTTCTGCGCTCTCTTGGCGTTGGAAACTTTGATGTTTGCATCGTGACCATCGGCAGTGATTTCCAGAGTTCGCTGGAAACGACATCGCTGCTCAAGGAACTGGGTGCAAAGTTTGTGGTCTCCCGTGCCGAGCGGGATGTACAGGCCAAGTTTCTGCTGCGCAATGGTGCGGATGAAGTGGTCTACCCGGAAAAGCAGTTGGCAAAGTGGGCGGCAATCCGGTATAGTTCTGAACATATTTTGGATTACATCGAACTGCAGGATGACCACGCCATCATGGAGGTGACCATTCCACCGGAATGGATTGACCGCACGATTGGAGAAGTCAATATCCGAAAAAAATATAACATCAATATTCTCGCTCTGAAAAAGGACGGAAAGCTCGATATGAACATTACGCCGGATACGCAGCTGTGTCGGGATGAAAGTATGTTGGTGCTGGGGAAATACGGCTCAATTCAGAAATGTTTCCGGCTCTAAAAAGATAGGACGAATCGTATGGATGTTGTGTTGTTGTTGATGGTTCTTGGAGTCATGCTGAGTGGCTTTCGTCTGGCGGATGTGTTGGATCACATACGAAGAAAAATCATTCAGCAAGAAGGAAGAAGACGCGGCTGGTGGTCGTAACGCTCGAAATGTGCTATACTGTGGGAAAGGCAGGTGATTCGATGAATCAGACTAAACAGCCCACAGAACACATCCTTGCCTGTTTGTCGTCTTCGCCCTCCAATGCAAAGATCGTGCGGACGGCGGCAACGATGGCAAAGGCGTTTGGCG
>OIZP01000849.1_pt1 | contig 17554 bp, 9 predicted proteins | sample 1588531 | NCBI WGS metagenome assembly OIZP01 (sample SAMN03283283) | human gut metagenome | biome: human-associated habitat; material: feces | host: Homo sapiens | place: Peru | collected 2012
CAGTATTCACATACTCGGAGATCTCCTGCATCCATCCGGCGCGTTCCTCACTCATCCATACATTCTGCAAAGTATCGTTGTTGGTCACCTGTGCACTGAGCTCCTGCACACCGGTGCCCTCCACGAATACAAAGCTTCTGCCAAACAATCCCACCTGGATGAAAAATAACAGGAAGAACCCACCAAAGATACATTTTGCGGGAACAGCGGATAGCGTGACCCGCTTCCATCGGAAGCTTCCGGCATATTTGCAGAACCGATAAAACTGCCAATACATATAAGGCAGTGCCAGGAACAGATTATTCATGCTGGGATAAAGCTTATTGTTACTTCCAAGAGAAGTGATCAGCACGATCAGGAAGATCAGACCGCTGACCAGCTTTTCCTCCTTCGGTGCAGAAGGCGTGAATATCCGCCACAGCGTCACCAAAAGCGTCAGTGTTAAAAAGGTCACTCCCGGCCAGATAATTGCGCCGTAATGTGTGTATTCCGTAGCACAGAACCCCTGCCGGTACAGCCAGAATACCATGATCACAGCAAGCAGCGCACTTACGGCCCATTCCAGGATCCGCAGCACCTTTTTTATCGTGTCCTTCCCTGCAAAAGAGTCTCTTACACAAGCTGCGGCGAATTCCAATAATCCCACCGCTATCATTCCCACGACCAGGAATACGCACATCCGTATCTCCCAGTACAGATTCTGGAAATACCAGTCGAACATTCCCAGGATCATGGATGCGGCAGTATAATCCGTAGCCACCTCCGTCATGGAGAACAGCCTCTGAATGCCTCTTACATACGCATCCATGCCATAGCGGATCTGAATGTAACCGAATAATACCAGCAATGCCGTAAGATACCCCGCCAGGCACATCCCGGTATCCTGTAACAGCTTCTTACGAAGCCTCCTGCCTGCTGCTTTTTTTCGTGCTTTCTGTTCATCCGTCTTTTCCATGGAGTTTTCCCTGGAAAAGTCCATGGATTGCCGGGAACTTTTCACGATTTCCCTACGCTCTTCCAGCCAGCAGATGATCCCGTATGCCCACACACCCACGATCATCGCCGCTTCCGGCAGATTGGAAAATCTTGCCAGCACATTACAGCCCAGTGCCGCCCCTGCGGCGAACAGCCAGCCTCCTTTTCCCCGGGACAGCCCCAGATACAGACAGATCACGGAGACCAGGAAGAATACATAAGTCACATAATTATAAAAAGATCCCGTAGGGCACCAGCAAAAGCTTACCGCTGTAAATTCGCCCAAAAAGGCAAGCCATGACGGAATCTTCAGCACTTTTGTACAAAAATAATATCCCAGAACCGCCAACAGGCTGATGCTTAAGCCCGTGTAAAAATTCATGCCGATCAGCGTCTTCGCTCCGGGCAGCAGACTAAGGAAATGTCCGATGGCAGTGGTCAGATAAGTGGAAAACAGCCACATGGGATCCATATGCCTGGTTCCCATATATTCAAAGTTCGCATAGCCGTAGCCGGTATCCCACAGATCCAGCCCCCAGGCAATATGCCGCAGCGGATACAGTACCAGAACAGCCACAAATACAAATTCAAGCAGACGTTTCTGACCACCGGTTCCCGCTATTTTATTTTTAACGTTATCTGTCACGGTGTTACCTCTCTTTTAAACATAGTATCTACGGTCTGTATTTTTTCCGTAAGAACACGATAAGGACGAATGTTCAGGAATATCTTATGCAATCCTTCACAGATATTTTTGCGGATAACATCCACCAAAATTCCAAGGACAAATACCACGATCACTGCGATGACAGTCCATAAAAGCAACGATACGACACCGTCTATGCGGTCTGAGCCAAGCCAGGGTTGCCAGGCATAACGCACCCCCAGGTTCTCATGCAGCAGATACACTCCTAATGTGTAAGGCGCGATCTTCACCGCCACGCTGCCGATCTTCCCCCGGATGTCACTATCCAGGAACAGGCAAAACAGTCCGACGGACGCTAAGAAGGGGAAAATATGGTTATATTCATACGGAATCTTCAAAATCAGTTCCAGGCTGCCGGTCCGCAGATAAAATAAATGCAGCAGCATTGCCTCTCCAAAAGTTCCGAGGACACCGATCAGATACAACAACAACGCCCGGGATTTTTTCTGTAAAAAGGGAATTCCGAATCTGCGAAGATAAGCGGCTGCACAAAACACACACAGATACCAGATGCAGTCATAGCCCTTGCTGTCCTCCTCCAACCGGAAGGGCAGAATGGATTTAACCAGACAAAATGCAGCAAATAGCAGCACCAGAGCCACCTGAAACTGCTGCTTCGTCATCCGTCTGAGCCCGATTCCCACGAAGGGTAACAGGATATATAAAAATACATACGCCGTCAGGAACCAGTAATGCCCCATGGTCACCGGGAACAGTAATGTCAGATAATAATGCGTACTCACTTCCGCCGCAGGAACGATCCCCGTCATCGCAGCCAGCACACCGATGCCCACAGAATACAGCCACAGCTGCAGCCACAGCGTAAGCAGCCTGCTCAGTTTAAAAGAGCTTTCGCATAAAAAATATCCGCTGATCATCATATACACATTCACGGCTACAATGCAGATTGCTTCCAGCAGCCAGGCTGCCAGATCCTGCACTGATAAAGGCGCTGTCAGATCCGGCAGCAGTCCTCCCTTGCCCAGATAATGCAGCACCACGACCATCATCATTGCCACACAGCGCAATACTTCCAGATTTGCCATACGTTCTTTTTTCTGCATATCGATTCCTGTTTCCTTCCCGCCATTGCTTCCTTCATCTGGTATCATTATATTACTTTGTAACATATTATGTAAAGCAAAAGCGCTCCTGCCTATGAAAGAGGCTCATTTTAAGAAATCGTTTTCATATTGATGTAGATATTTGGATAAAACTTTGGTAAAATGTATCTATCAATACTAATCCGCATCGGAGGTGTCTATTTTGACAAAAAATACTAAGAAAAACCCTATTCCTCTCTGGAATCGGATACGCTTTAAGCTGATCTTCGCTTTTCTGATCCCTGTGGTCTTCATCATTGTCTTAGGCTTCGTATCCTATCAGAAGGCTACCACACAGATCATTGCAACCTACCGCGACTCCGTGGACCAGACCGTCAGCATGATGAATCAGTACCTGACGCTTTCTTTTGACACGGTCCAGTCTAACTACAAGGGATATATGAATGAGGATATCCTGAAGCAGTATCTGAACGGTCTGTATGATAACGATGCCACTACCTTGTACAATACTCCAAACACCTATGAAGACACCTTTATCAAAGCCGTGACCACGGATGCCCTGCTCTCCAATATTTACGTGCTCTCTGACAAGGAGAAGACGATCTCTACCACGAAAACGAAGGAGACCGGTCTCTTAAGTGCGTACCTTGAAAGCTCCCAGGGTCAGATCTTATCCGCGGACAAGGCAAAATATTACCTTTTCGGCAACCAGTCCGAGATCGATGCAAAGCTTGGCACGGATTCCTCCAAATACAGTGTCCGCCTCGCCAGATATTTCTCCAATGCTCCGGCGATCCTGATCATTGATTTCAAACCGAGTGTACTGGATACCTCCTTATCCTCTCTGGATGGCGGCGAGGGCAGTCTCGTAGGCTTTGTCACCTGCGACGGCACCGAATACCTCTCCTCCGGCTCCGATACAGCAGCAGAAAATACGTTTGTCGGCAAATCCTATGTAGATGAGGCATTTGCCTCTGCGGAAGACAACGGCTCCTCCTATGTGGAAGAGGCAGGCGAAGAATATCTTTTTCTCTATTCCAAGATCAGTACCCGTAATGCCATGATCTGTGCCCTGATCCCTCAGGCAAATATCATCGGTCAGACGGCTGAGATTAAAAATGTGTCTCTGATCCTTGTCATTGCAGCAAGTGTCGTGGCGATCTTACTGGGATCTCTGCTGGCCGGGCAGTATGGCGGCTCCATCTACTATTTTATCCGCCGCCTGAAAAAAGTCTCTGACGGAGATCTGACGATCGAAGTCCACTCCAAGCGCAATGACGAATTCCAGCTATTAGCTGAGGGTATCTGTGATATGATCTCACACATGAAGAAGCTGGTATCCGGGCTGAAGGATGTCAATGAAGAATTATCCCGGGCTGCCACCGATATGTCTGCGGCTTCCTCACATTTCCTGGCGACCTCCCAGGATATCCAGAATCAGGTAGGTGAAATGCGCCAGGGTATCGAAAAACTGGATGAAAGCTCTGAGGACTGCCTGCAGCAGATGGACTCTCTGTCCGACACCATCGGCAGCGTATCCACACATTCTGACCAGATCAGTGCGCTTGCCACCGGCACCACCGCTGCGATCCATACCGGTATCGAATCCGTGGAACATCTGAAGGAGAACACCTCTTCCACCATGCAGATCACCTCCAACATTGTAGATACCATCGGCAGGCTGAACGAGAAATCCAAAGCCATCGGCTCCATCACTGAAGCCATTAACGAGATTGCAGAGCAGACCAACCTTCTGTCCCTTAACGCTTCCATTGAAGCTGCCAGAGCCGGGGAATCCGGAAGAGGCTTCGCAGTGGTCGCTCAGGAGATCCAGAAGCTGGCGGATCAGTCCCTGCACTCCTCCGGTGAGATCTCCCGGATCATCGAAGAGATTGAGATTACCACTGACGAAGCTACGCAGGTTGCCAGACAGGCCAAGGGCATTGTAGCGGATCAGAACCAGTCCGTTGGCAGTACCACAGACTCCTTCCGTGAGATAGATTCCAAGGTAACAGAGCTTCTGAAATTCCTGCAGCAGATCAATGCAGGCGTGTCGGAAATGGAACACCAGCGTACCACTACCCTGTCCGCCATCTCCGGTATCTCCGCAGTATCCGCAGAAACTGCTGCCGGATCCTCCAATGTACAGACTGCTGCCGAAAAACAGCTGCAGGCCATTCAGGATCTGGACAAAGCCACTTCTGCACTGGCAGCGCGCTCAGAAGAGCTGACTACTATTCTGGAAGGTTTCATTGTATAGAAATGGCTATACACCCTGGAGAAAATATGTTATACTGATAACATCTTTTGACGAAGAAATTCTTAGGAAAATACATATAGAGAGGTAATCTTATGAGCAAAAAAAGAGTTGTCGTATCTCTGGGACATGATGCCCTGGGCTATACCACTACCGAACAGTGGGATGCGGTAAAAGTAACCGCCAAGGCACTGGCAGACCTGGTGGAGGCAGATTATCAGCTGACGATCACCCACAGTAACGGTCCGCAGGTCAGCATGATCCATAAGGCCATGACCGAGTTACGCCGTGTTTACATCGACTATACCCCCGCACCTATGTGTGTCTGCTCCGCTATGAGCCAGGGTTATGTAGGCTATGATATCCAGAACTCTCTTCGTGCAGAGCTTCTAGACCGCGGCATCTCCAAGCCGGTCAGCACCATCCTCACCCAGGTCACGGTAGATCCTTATGATGAGGCTTTCTATGAGCCCACCAAGGTCATCGGTCGTTACATGTCCAAGGAAGATGCTGAGATTGAAGTAAAGAAGGGCAACTATGTCAAGGAAGATCCCGGCAAGGGCTTCCGCCGTGTCGTTGCTGCCCCCAAGCCTATCGACATCGTAGAGATCGAAGCCATCCGTGCGCTGGCAGCCGCAGATCAGGTAGTCATCGCCTGTGGCGGCGGCGGAATCCCCGTGATCGAGCAGAAGCATGCGCTGAAGGGTGCTTCCGCAGTCATCGAGAAGGATGCCATCGCCGGTAAGCTTGCTTCCGACCTAAGCTGTGACGAGCTGATCATTCTCACCTCAGTTCCTTATGTTTATAGGAATTTCGGTAAGGAGGATCAGGCAGCACTGGAGACTCTCACCGTAGCAGAAGCAAAGGATCTGATCGCAGCAGGACAGTTCGAGGAAGGCACCATGCTTCCCAAGATCGAGGCAGCCATCGCTTATCTGGAGAAGGTTCCTGCCGGCAAAGTCCTGATCACTTCCATGGATCATGTCAAGGATGCCATCAAGGGCAAGGCAGGCACTGTGATCACAGCATAATTTCATTCGTAAATAAAGGAGATATCCATTGTGGATATCTCCTTTTACTTTTTTACTTACTTATATTTTTCCAAGTAGAAGGAATACAGGATCCGTTCCTTCACGGGCATCTGCATCAGCTTCATCAGTGCTTCCTCATAGTACTGGATCTGGACGTTGTAGCGGTTCCAGAGGGCTTCCAGGGAGTCGATCACATCGGTCTTGTAGTCCAGCAGAACAATCTCACCATCTTCTATGAAAAAGACGTCGATGATACCCTGAATGAGCACCTTTTCTCCCTCGGGCAAGTCCGAATCCAGGCGTTTTGCATCAATTCCCAGCACGAAAGGCTGCTCTCTGTACAAAAGCCCCTGCTCCTGTGCACGCCACATGCGATATGCCAGCTCCTGTTCCAGGAAATTGAGGATCTTCGGCAGACTGACTGCTTTGGCATATTCCTCCGTCAAGCGTAAAGATACCGTTTCCCGCTGTAAGAATTGTTCCAACCGCTTCTTAAGTCTCTCCGCATCCAGTCTCTTACGGTATGTCTCATAATCTCCGGGGCATTTTTCAAACAGTCCCGATTCGACAAATACATACGTAAAATCCAACAGCTCCATGACACGGTGGAAAGCACTTCCCCGGACAGCTCCGCTGACCTTCTCCTGCTCTCTGCGGAATGCCGGGATGTATGGTACCACTTCTTTTTCCTCAAAGGTATGGAAGGCTGCTTCGTCCTTCTCCGCCATGGCTGCGATTTTTAACTCTGACACTGTGGTCTTGGTATACAACTTCTGTAACCCGGCATGGGGATATTGATAAGCAAAACGCTCCCGCAGACGCATAAGCTTCCGCTCATTTTCTTCCGGGTCCCCGGGTAAAAGTACCTCCCCGTCCGCTACCCGCTGCAGTTCCTCCCTGCGGTCACCCATGCGCAGTTGCTCTCTGATCTCCTCTGCCGCCAGGTCCTCCGTTCTCAGTGTCTTCACCGCAATTCCCGTCTTTGGCAGGATCGGCAGCAGGAAATCCATATAGCTTCCCGCCTCACAGAAATCCAGATAAGTTAACCTCTCCTGTCCGGTCATCTGCGCCAGCTCCCACTTTTCGTCGGCTTTGTCCATCACAGAAGTTAAGATCAGTTTTTCTCTGGCACGGGTCAGTGCCACGTAGAGGACACGCAGTTCCTCCGCCAGGCTGTCCTCCTTCATTTTTGCAGACAGCACCGCCCGTCTCAGTGTCTTATTTTTGATCCGGCGTCCGGGATTCACATAATCCACCGCAACACCCAGATCCATATCCACGATCAGGGACTGGTTCGCATCCTGCATGTTGAAGCGTTTCGACAGTCCGGAGACAAATACCACCGGGAATTCCAGCCCTTTACTTTTATGGATACTCATGATCCTGACCACATCTGCATTTTCATCCAGGGTATCCGCCTCGCCGTAATCCACATCGTATTTCTCCAGCTGTTCCATATAACGGATAAAATGAAACAATCCGAAATAACTGGTCTTCTCAAAAGCAGAGGCCTTCGTAAGCAGCATCTCCACATTCGCACGCCGCTTGCTGCCGGCAGGAAGTGCCGTCACATAATTCAGATAATCATAATCGTCCAGGATCTGCTGCAGCAGATCGCGGATCGAGGTATAGGGAGTGAGGTCGCGGTAGTGACCGATACGCTGTAAGAAGGTATCTGCCTTTTGTGAAAGCTCTGCTTCTTCCCCAGCGCTTTCGCCCGCTGATGTTTCTTCTCCCTCTTCCACCGTCCGTCCGCTCTGTGCCACTTCCTTCAGTGCTTCATACAAGGTCATCCGTTTTCGGGAATGTCCTTCCCCGCCACTGCGGATCTGCGCGATCTCTTCCTGGGTGAATCCACCAAAGACGGACTGCATCACGCCAAACAGCGGAATATCCTGTCTGGGATTATCCAACACTCGTAAAAACTGCAACAATTCCTGCACTTCCAGTGCCCCGAAATATCCCGTCTTGGAAGTGATGTAGACAGGGATTCCCTGCTGTTCCAGTGTCTTTTTGAATTCCTCGTCCCAGCCACTGGTGGTACGGAGCAGAATGACCATATCCGAATACCGCACCGGGCGAAGTTCTCCCGTGGACTTCTCCATGACCTTCAGGCTGCCCTTCAACTGCTTTATACGGGCGGCAATGGCGAGCGCTTCCAGCTGGCGTACATTGTCGTAATCCACAAGAACTCCTGCACCCTTGGCATGCTGATCTCCGATGCCACTCTCTTCGCGCTCTCCCTTTTCCGGCTTGCGGATCAGCAAAGCTTCACTGCCGTACGCAGGATCCTCCGCCGCAGGATAGGTTGCCCCTGGATACAGTGCCGCCTTGTCATCGTAAGCAATACCGCCAATCTCCCTGCTCATGATACGGGAAAATACACCATTGACCGCATCCACCACCTGTATGCGGCTTCGGAAGTTCTTCGCCAGGTCGATCCGGCACAGATCTCCGGTCTCCTGATAGGTGTCATATTTTTCCAGGAACAGCTCCGGTCTCGCCAGACGGAATTTGTAGATGCTCTGCTTCACATCGCCTACCATAAAGCGGTTGTAATGTCCCTCCGCTTCCCCGGAGATGGCGCTTAACAGATACTCCTGCACCAGGTTGCTGTCCTGATACTCGTCAATAAGGATCTCCTGAAAATACTGGCGGTACTCCATCGCAACGTCACTTGGCACAATACGATATTTTGTTTCGGCACGATCCGTTCCTGCGTCGCCTGTTTCTTCCACTTTTTCCCGCTTTAACAGGATCTGCAGGGCATAATGCTCCATGTCGGAGAAGTCGATCAGATGTCTCTCCTGCTTGGCAGCGAGAAGCCTTCTGTCGAATTCCAGTACCAGGTCAAGCAGCATCCGAAGCGGCTCCCTGCAGGCTCTTCCCTGCTCTACTGCCAGTTCTAACGGGGTCTTAAAATAGCTCTCTGACAGATCACTTAAAGTATCCTTCACGCTGTTTCGGATTGCCTTTGCAAGTTCCCGTTTGGCGGGATCCACACTGTCGTCCTTTTTAGAAGGGAGCCGTGCGAAAGTCACAGCGGGAATCTTAGCAGCCTGTTCCTCCAGGTTCTTGCAGTCTGTAAGTCTCTCCAGCTGTTCGATCTCTGCATCGGTCAGTTCTCCGTACATATACGGACCATCCGGCAGTTCACACAGCCGCTTTACTTCCCGCAGTTTTTCCAGGCATCCCTCCACCGTACGGTTCACCCGTTCCGTCAGATATTGTCCGTAATCGCTGCGAACCAGTGCTTCCATATCTCCTGCTGCATAGTCATTTTTGCGCTCCTCCAGCCATTCCTCCGGCCATGGAAAGCTTCCCGCATAGCGGGACAGATTCAGGATATGCTGCTCCAGCACGCTCTCCCTACCTCCCGGGCAGAAATACTCCACACAAGCGTGGAACTGTTCCAGTGCTCCCATTTCCGGAACTGTTCCTTCATTATCATGACCTTCCCGGGATGTCAGGACCTCTTCCGGAACAAAATTCCCCGCATAGGCATCCTCTAACAGCTGTGCCAGCACATCCTGCAGCAGCAGCTTGATCTCGCCCTCGTCCGCCACGCGGAAATCCGGATCCAGACCGATCTCATTAAAATGGTTCCGGATCAGGAACAGGCTGAAGCTGTCGATAGTGGTGATCTGCGCATTATGCAACAGTGCAGACTGCTTCTGGATATGCTCGTTGCCGGGATCCGCCTCCAGTCTGGCGGCGATTCCGGCTGCGATACGTTCCCGCATCTCCGCGGCTGCCGCATTGGTAAAGGTCACGATCAGCAGCCTGTCGATATCCGCCGGATGTTCTCCTTCGCAGACCATGCGGATGATCCGTTCCACCAGTACCGCCGTCTTACCGCTGCCCGCTGCTGCCGATACCAGAATGTTGCTGTTATGCAGTTCGATCACCTTTTGCTGTTCGGGGGTGAATTTCATTCCCATACGCTACCTCTGTTCCTGTTTCTATTATCCTATCTTTATCCTGTCTCTATCCTGCCACCCTGTTCCTACATGCGGCAGGCGCTTTTCTTCGTGCTTTCTGACGGGAATGCACTCCCACCGGGCACCTTTCGCCCTACGCTTCCACCGTCTCCTGCATCCGCTGCATCAGCGTCTGCTTATCCAGATCCTCCAGTTGTCTCTTCTCATACCCCGGGATACTGCCGTCGAAGCCACAGACCTTTTTATAGGCACAGTACGTGCAGGCTTCCTCATTCCCTTTCTCGTAAGGGTTCGCCGCTATTTTGCCGTCCAGAATCTCTCTGCCAATATCCCGGATCTTCGCATCCACGTAGGCAGATACCAACTGCATCTCCTCCCGGCTTAAGATTCCGCTTCTGGCACTGAAACTTCCGTCCTTTTTCTTTTCCACCGGGATGACCACCGATTTGTCCTGCAGATACCGGTCCAGCCGCTCCACGACCTCGGGATCACTGTTTACCACACCGTTCATCCGAAGCTTTGTAAGGATCTGCTCATTGATCTGCTCGTCCGACAGTTCCACCGGTGTCTCTATGGTAGGATCATCGATGTGATAGTATAAAAGCGCTGCAGGCACGATCTCCTTGTCCGGATGCTTTCTGCCCTCCAGCTCCATTGCCGCATTCATATAGACCACAAGCTGTAACTGCAGTCCGTAATACAATGCCGCCAGGTCGAATTTCTTATTGCCGGACTTGTAATCGATGACCTTGACATAGACATGCTCCGCATCCTCCGACACATCAATGCGGTCGATCCGTCCCTGCAGGTGCATCTTCTCTTCTTCGGACAGATCCACATGAATGCTGTCCAGATCCTCCGCGAACCGGAAGGACAGCTCATAGTCATCCGGCTGAAAGCTTCCCTGCTTCAGATGTTGCTGTAAGGTCAGCACCGTCCGGGTCAGTATCCTGCTCATACGTATAATGGCATATTCATTCCGCGCAGAGCTGTATAACACGGTCTCTCCGTAAGTTGCTGCGTAGGCTTCCACCGATTCTTTGACCGTTTTTAATGCAAAATCTTCGGAAAAATTCCACCATGTCAGGTTGGATTCTGCAAGTTTTCCTGCAAAATTTTCTAATACCGCATGGTAAATATTACCCATATCCGACACTTCAAAACCGAATTCTTCCCGCTCCCGCAGGGACAGACCATATTGCAGAAAATGTCTGCAGGCGCAGGCGGCGTAAGTCTCCAAGCGGCTCACACTGTTCTCCAACTGTCTGCCGTACAGTGCTCTCGCCACGATTCTTGACAGACCGCTCTCCTTATATCTTCTAAATGCTGCTGCCGTCAGACGATCTCTGCCCTCCGGATCCGCTTCATAGGCACGGTACATGAGATAGAAATCCTGCCGTTCCTCTTCCCGCAGCGTTCCGTCCGCATATTCCCGCAGTTCCTCCGCCAGATATCTGGCTCCTTCCTGTCTGCCCTCAATCTGCTCGATACGACTGCGGTTCTGGGGATATTCCACCGCAAGCTGCGGGAAAAGCTTCCGTACTGTATCGATCAGGTAGGACGGACGGATTCCCTTTCCATCACTGTTTACCTTGGCATAAGACAGATACAGCCGTTGTGAGGGTTTCGTCATATTCAGATACAGATACAGTCTCTGAATGTACATCTGTTGTCTGGGACTCGGTGCCATCTCTGTTCCGGACTCTATTAAAAATTCTCTGTCCATATCGGAGATAATGCCGCCCTTGGAGGCATTTTTCGGAATGTTTCCGTCATTTACTCCCAGGAAAAACAGTACTTTAACCTGCTTTAAGCGGGTCCGCTCCATATCGCCCACCACGATACGATCCACATTCTGCGGAATCGTACCTACCGTGATCTCGCCGAATCCGGCATCCAGAATATCCGCAAATTCTTGTAACGATATTTCTTCCTCCCCCAAAAGTTCATAAATCTGATCCAGCAGATCCATGACCAGACGGTAGATCTGTGCATATTCCCTGGCTTTTGCCAGGTCGCCCTCCTGCTCGAACTGCTGCTGATAATTCAAAAGCTTTTGCTGTACATGATTCTGCTCCAGGAAATCATACAGATGGCTGACATACTCTCCGGCTTTGGCTCGACTGCCCATATGCAGGATCTCCACAGTATCCGCAAACTGCTGCCTGATACGGTTCAGACGTTCCATGGTCTCTTCCGCCCGCTCTGTGTCTTCCTGCCCGCTACCCTGCAGCATTTCTTCCGTCCTGCGGGTAAACAGCCTGCTGTAAGTACGATACCCTCTCGCTCCGGTACGGATCACATAATTTTCCAGCTCATCGATCTCCTCTCTGGAAATGTCCACCATGCCGCTTCGCAGAAAATGAAATACGGTATCATACGAAAAATCCTTGATATATAACTGCAAGGCACTTTTGATGTATTCGATCATGGGATTTAAAACAATCCCTCTGGTCCGGTCTAGAAAGCAGGGAATCTCCAGCTGCCCGAATTCCGTCTCCACATAGGATGCATACCCCTCCAGGTCACCGATGACCACGGCAATATCCCGGTAAGTAAGTCCTTCTTCCCGGATCAGCTTCCGGATATACAATGCCGTCTGATGAACCTCCTCTCTGGGAGAGATTGCCTCATACATATGGATCTCCTGCTGCTTCTCCGTATAAGGCTCATACTGATAGCGGAACAGATTCTGTTCCAGATAACATAACGCCGGTGCCTCGGTGAAACGGTTGGGACCGCCCTTTACAAATACATCTTCCCCCCGTGTCACCTCTGCCTCCGCCGCCAGCTTCACCAGATCCGCCACTGTCTTTTTACTTAGGTGAAACAGCTTCTGCTCACCATCCATCTGATAAGGGTCTTCTTTGGCACCGATGGTCACAGTGACAATGGTCTCTTCGCACACCCGCATCAGTTCCTGGATCAGGCGGTTCTGTATGGGGGTGAATCCCGTAAACCCGTCAAATACCACCACACTGTCCTGGAGGATCTTGGACTTTGCCAGAGATCTGCGCAGCACATCCAGTGTCTCCTCCGTGGTGATAAAATGATCCTTAATATAATCCTGAAATCCCCGGTACAGGGTTTTTAAGTCTCTGAGCTTCATTGCCAGTGCACCCCGTTTTTCTGCACTGGCGATCAGTTTATCCATATCCTGTGTGCTGATGCCGTACTGCATGAACTCGGAGATAGCACTTTTCACCTCATGAATATACCCCTGCTTATGCAACAGGCTTCCCATGGCAGGCAGCTGCTCCTTCAGATCTGCCGCGATCTTCTGCAGCACCAGGCTTTTGCCGGTGTCATCCAGTACGGGCATTTCCTTCGTTCCTACTTCCTCCAGGATACGATGGCTGAGTCGTCCGAAGCTTAAGACATCGATATTCAGGATACCGCCACGGTCACTGCGCATGACCAGATCCTTCTGGGTCTGCATGGTGAACTGATCCGGCACGATGATCAGGAAATTCCTCCCCGGCTCCTGCGCCGCCCGCTGCATGATCTCTTCATAGATTCTGTGACTCTTGCCGGACCCGGATGGTCCGAAATAGAAACGTAAGCTCATAGGTCTCCTTTTGCAGTCTTCTGCCTATTGTATATCAAGCTCGATCGGGCAATGGTCCGATCCTGTGATCTCCGTGTGGATCTTCGCATCCGCCAGTCTGTCCTGCAGGCACTGCGATACCACGAAATAGTCAATTCTCCATCCGGCATTTTTCGCTCTCGCCTGGAATCTGTATGACCACCAGGAATAGATTCCGGTCTGGTCCGGATAAAAATAGCGGAAAGTATCGATAAATCCGTTTTCCAGTACTTTGGAGAAGCAGGCGCGCTCCTCGTCGGTGAATCCCGCATTGCCGCGGTTCGTCTTCGGATTCTTCAGGTCGATCTCCTGATGCGCAACATTCAGGTCTCCGGCATAGATCACCGGCTTCTTCTCTTCCAGCTTCTTCAGATACGCCAGGAAATCCGCTTCCCACTGCATCCGGTAATCCAGGCGCTTTAATTCCTGCTGGGCATTCGGTACATAGACTGTCACGAAATAAAATTCCGGATATTCTGCGGTGATCACGCGCCCCTCATGGTCATGCTCTTCCACGCCGATGCCGTAAGTCACCTGCAAGGGTTCCTCCTTGGTAAAAATGGCGGTGCCGGAATAGCCCTTTTTCTCCGCATAGTTCCAGTACTGGTGATATCCGGGCAGATCCAAGTCGATCTGTCCCTCCTGTAATTTTGTCTCCTGCAGGCAGAAAATATCTGCGTCTATTTCCTTAAAAAAATCTAAGAAGCCCTTCTGCATGCAGGCTCTCAAGCCGTTTACATTCCACGATATAAATTTCATGTTGTTCCCTTTCCTGTCAGTCCTATCTGCTATTATCTACTTTTCTTGTCCCATTTTCCGGACCTAATTCTAACCTTCCACCAGATTATAATACATCACATGGATGTCCTCATAGATGCCGTCCTTATTCAGGAATCCGCCGGGTATGATACCCAGATCCACGAAACCAAGTCTCTGGTACAGATGAAAAGCGTGGATATTGGAAGCCACCACCGCATTGAACTGCAATATGCGATAACCGTTTGCCTTCGCCTGTGCCAGGCAATCCTTCACCAACAGTTCTCCGATATGTTCTCCTCTGCACTGCCTGTCCACGGCATAACTGGCGTTGGCGATATGTCCCACTCTGCCGATATTGTTGGGATGCAGAATATATAAGCCCTTCACATTGCCCTGCTCATCCTCCGCCACGGCACTTACGGTCTGTGCGGCGAAAAAGTCTGCGGCCTGCGCCTCTGTGAGTCCTTCCTCCTGGGGAAATGCCACGCCGTCCTCTACCACCTGGTTCCAGATCTCTGCCATTCTTGCGATGTCTTTTGCTTCAAATTTTCTGATGGTGATCAATTTCTCTGCCTCTTTCTTATTTTATCTACTCTATCTGCTATACCTGTCCGCCATGCTTTTCCAGCCATTCCCGCTCCTTGCGGGCAGCCTCCTGGGACGCTTCGTACCCTTTTAGAATATCTGTAAGTCTCTGCACATCTGTGATTGCGCTTGCTTTATTTTCCGGGTGATCCATCCAGGGATGTCTGTATTTTGCAGGATATATGTTTTCTATGGTATTCTCTCCAATTATGTACCATTTTTTCTGATAACAGATTGTGTTGTCCTTCGGGTTTAAGAAAGCGAACAGCTGTGCCAGCGGATAGCTCTCCATCTCCGTCGCCATCTTCCGATTCTTCGGATTCTCTTCTCTGCCAGTCTGAACCTTACGAATCTTCACGTTCGCTCCTTCCGGTTCTATGATCAGCATCATAGGTTCTGCCGGTTTCTTCCACAATTTATCCAGTATAAAATTTAACGGTCCCAACAGCAGGATCGTCATAAGAACCGCCAGCACTCCCGTCAGTTCCGGGATCCAGTCGCCCAGTACTAGCATCTGGAACAGCACATGATCACTGTTCCGCACGCCCCAGACTTTCATTACGACAAATGCCGCCGTCACCACATAGATCAAGACCGTTGCTATGGTAAACGGTATCAGTACTTTTTCTTTTTTTATGCCCCAGGCGGCGTAAGTGTTCCGCTCTTCCTCCGTAAAAAGGACGGGCAATTCGTAGCGTTCCGTCATGCTCTTATTCTCCCTCTTAATTATTCTCCGAGAATGATGCGAATCAGCTGCTTGTCTAACATCAATGTCCGGTTCCAGGGGTTTAAGATCACGCCTTCAATGCCCTCTGCATTCAGCGTCATGCGAAACAGCTGCTCGATATCCGTGAGGAACGTAGACATCACACTGCCGCTTCCTTTTAATTCTTCTTCGAAGCCGGTAAATGCCGACCACCATTTGTTCCCGTCGGAGGTCTGCACCGCCTGTAATCGCATAGCGGTTCCGGCGGCCTGTGTCATCGCTTCCTTCACATCTGCGGAAGGCGGTTCCACCGCCACGATGAACTGCCCCTGCTCCCGCATCCGTCTGCGCACCACCGTCAGAGCGTGTGCCAGAAGTTCTTCCGTGGGCTCCTGCTGTAATGCCAGAATTGCCTCTTCTATTTTTTCGTTTCCCTGTAAACCTTTATCCTTCTTCTCATCCATAATCGCTGATCGTATCCTTTTTTATTTGTCATTATCAGGCAGCTTTACTACATATTCCGCCCCCCGTAACTCCGGGATATCAGGGTGCTGTCTCATGCTCCGTGTTCCATACGCAATTTAATCGGTACTCACTGCGTGTGGCGCAACGCACATCTATGCCTATCATACCATAAATGCTTACGCAATTCCACTTACGTTTCCCTCCGCACATTTTCTCTTCGCACATTTTTCCTCCGCGCATTTTCCCGCCGCGCGCTGTCTTTTCCTTGACAGTGACTATATTCATTGCTAACATGAGTCTGAGCGTTTTCGCTTAGAAATGAGGACAATTATGAATACTTTTGACCCGAAGCACATTTACAGCGATGCTGCTAAACTGGCACGTCTGAAAAATAAAAAGCTTTTCCTGTTCGACATTGACGGAACGATCGCCGTGGGCGATACCCTGTACGAAGGCAGTGCGGATCTGATCCGCTATATCAATGACATCGGCGGCAGGGCTTATTACATTACCAACAATTCCACGAAAAGCGGGCTGGACTATGTGAAGAAATTCCACGATGCGTTTCACTTGGACAGCACAGAGGATCAGTTCATCACCTCCGGCTATATGACACTGCGCTTTCTGAAGGAAAATTATGCAGAGAAAAAAATCTTCGTACTGGGAACTGCTTCCTTCGTCGCCGAACTGCGTAAAAATGGGCTTCATGTCACCGAGGTCTGCGAAGAGAATATCGACTGCGTGGTGGTTGCCTACGACAGTGAATTAAATTACGGCAAGCTTACGGAAGTCTGCAAAGTTTTATTCACCCAGGACGTTCCCTTCTATGGTACCAATCCGGATCTGCGCTGCCCCATCGACTTTGGCTTTATCCCCGATTGCGGTGCGATCTGTGATATGATCACCGCTACCACCGATAAGCAGCCCATTTACTTAGGCAAACCCAGCAAAGAAGTCGTAAACTTATGCCTAAAGGTATCCGGTTTTACACCTGAGGAGACACTGGTAGTCGGTGACCGTCTGTATACCGATATTGCCTGCGGCATCAACGGCGGCGTAGACACCTGTGTCCTTTTCACCGGCGAGGCACAAAAAAAGGATATTCTGACTCCCGAGGGGGAGCCGAATACCCAGTATCTGCCAGACTATGCTTTTGAAAATGTGCAGGAACTGTTAGATGCCTGCAAAGAATAAATTGAGAGTTAAATGAATAGTTGCTTTAAAATCCACGCAGAAAGGGCTGCTCCCCCGGGCGTAGTCCTTTTCTGCTGGGTTATGAAAAGCATCCCAATTGTTTAGGCAAAACATTTGAAAATACATGTGCGAAAGTTAAAAAACAAGAATCTAGTATGTGCGAAAAATCAAGAAATACATGCGGACAATTCAAAAACAGGAATTAGGTATGTGCAAAAAAGTAGGAAGCACATGCGAATAATTCAAAAACTGGAATTAGGTATGTGCAAAAAAGCTGGAAACACA
>OIZP01000853.1_pt1 | contig 17505 bp, 35 predicted proteins | sample 1588531 | NCBI WGS metagenome assembly OIZP01 (sample SAMN03283283) | human gut metagenome | biome: human-associated habitat; material: feces | host: Homo sapiens | place: Peru | collected 2012
AATCGGTGCTTATGAAATTTAATTTTCACTAACCTGTGGTTTGTGGGTATTCAAAAAATTTTTTATTGTTAAATTTGAAAGCTAAGAAAGTAGCATTAAAAACAAAAAAATTGAAACTTTGAGAAAAGATATATTCTATATTGTAAAGTATTATAAGTCATAAAAGGAGAATAATAATGAAACCAATTTTAGACTATGATGCAAATAAACTATTGTATCCTATTCACAAAAATATGGCGATTGATTCTGATGGAAATCAATTCATGCGTGTTTCTAATCATATGGCTAGGGAAGTGAAAACAGGTAAAATTCATGCAATTTCTTCTTGGCCAAGGGATAAAGAAAAGTAAATAAATCTTTTTTAGCGGATTAAGTTAAAATATTAATGAATTTGAACTATTGATGTGTATATTAGCTTTTATCTGGTAGCCATATCATTATTTCTCTAAAATACATATCAGCTGCTATGTTCATGAGTAATTTTGCTGCAAAAGATACTTCTCTATTTAAAAAAGGGCTGGAATATGTAGGACCATTTCTATCAATAGAAGCCATCCTAGCAATAATCGTTGGTATTTTGTTTTTAGGATATGGATTGTACACTGATTCAAAGAAATAATAATATTAGACAAGCACCTATCGTATCTGATAGGTGTTTTTTACACTTTATCTCTAATTTACATGACATGACCAACTTATCTGCTATATAATACTCCTTGAGGTGAAAAAGTATGAAACTAATTAAAAACATTCAAGTCTATGCCCCTGAAGATTTAGGTGTTAAAGACGTATTGATTTCAGATTCTAAAATAGAAAAGATAGATGATCATATCGCATATCCTTATTCTATTGAAACAATTGATGGTACAGGTTGTATCCTTACACCAGGTCTTATTGACCGCCATGTACATATTACTGGTGGTGGGGGAGAAGCTGGTTTTATTTCTCGTGCAAGACCTATAGAAGCACATGAAATATTAGATGCAGGTATTACTACTGTTATTGGATTATTAGGAACTGATGGTTATACAAGAAATACAAAAGAACTATTTGCTAAGGCAAAAGAATTGACTCAAAAAGGAGTCCATACCTATATCCTAACAGGAAGCTATACATATCCTACTTATACTCTTACTGATTCAGTAGAAGATGATATTGTATTTATTGATAGTATTCTAGGAGTTAAACTTGCTTTAAGTGATCATAGATCAAGTCATATTACTGATGATGAACTTATTCGTTTAGCTTCTCAAATCCGTACAGCAAGTTTAATTGCTGGTAAACAGGCTAATTTAACACTTCATATGGGTGATGAAAAACAGGGATTAAATCCTGTATTTCATGCATTAGAAAGAGCTGATATTCCTGTTTCTTTATTCCATCCAACACACTGTAGTCGTAATCCACATTTATTTAAAGATGCACTCAAGTTTGCTGAAATGGGTGGTACAGTTGACTTAACATGTGAAGGTGATGGAAAGACCCTAGAATTCATTAAACAGTTCAAGGATACTTCTAAAGTCACTATTTCTAGTGATGCACAAGGTTCATGGTCAACTTATAATGAAGATGGTTCAATTAAAGAAATTGGTATTACACCAGTCTCTAACTTAAAGAAAGAATTTATTTCTCTTAAGAATGCATTAGGTTATGAAGAAGCTTTACCATTCTTTACTCGAAATGTTGCTCAAGTATTAGGTTTGAAAAATACAGGAGTTATTAAAGAAGGCTTTGATTGTGATTTAGTTATCTGGAAAGATGATGAAATCAAGCATATCATTACAAAGAAAGATTAATACTAAATAAAGGTTCTGATTTTGATAAATGTCATTCAGAACCTTTTCATTTCTAAGAAATACTTAGGGGATACCATACTAATATAAAGAAATATGTTATATTCAGTCACTTATCAAGCTGGTTATATTTAATCTGACTATTCTTATAAATACAGATGCTAGCTCACACTATTGTGAATCATCCTTTTATGTCATGAAGTTAGATGAATTTCACTTTTTTATATTATAATAAGAGTTCAGTATAAGATGCTGAATGTATGGCTTTTTCTGATATGCTATAATATAAAAGCAGAGGATCTTATAGATGAACTAGGAGATTTTATTCTAAAAAACATATTATAGTAATTATCAAGGCTGATTCCTTTGTGAATCACCCTTTTATGTTATAATGAAAAAGAAAGGATGAGACATATGAATAATATAAAAGAGAGAATCAAGATATTCTCAGGTGCGCAGTTAAAATATATCGCATTTGCCTCAATGCTGATTGATCATTTCAACAAAGCCATCATCTATCCTAATCTAGATGGTGGGATGTTAAATAGAATAAGTGATCTATTTGATATAATAGGTAGAATCGCATTTCCTATATTTATCTTTCTTTTAATAGAAGGGTACTTCCATACAAGAAACAAATGGAAATACTTAGGAACTCTTTTACTCTTTGGAATTATCTCAGAAGTACCATTTGATATGTGTACATCAGCCGTATTCTTTGAACCAAACTGGAACAATATCATGTTTACACTTTCATTTGTACTTGCCATTATATGGGTGATAGATGTATTGAAAAATAAGTTGAATAAACCATTATGGTATGTTGTATCCATCCTCATTGTCGCAGTTATGTGTTTTGTCGCTATGAATCTAGGATTAGATTATGAACATCATGCCGTACTTATTGGATATTTCATGTATCTCTTTCATGATAAGTATATCTATTCTATACCATTCTGTTATGCTTCGATGTTCAAGGAACCATGGGCATTGCTTGGATTTGGTTTAAATCTCACTTATAACGGTGAAAGAGGGAGACAGAATAAATTATTTAACTACTTCTTCTATCCAGTACATTTGCTTATTTTAGGAATAATAAGAATGACACTTCATCTTTAACAACATCATCTCTAGTTCATAATAATCGTTTATTATTGGTGTAAAGATAAAATAATTGAAATGAGGTAACTAACTATGATAATTGAAACACTAATATCAAAAAGAGATCAATTACCACTGGAACTTGCTATTATTGAACCAGAAGGAGAACCTGTCGGTATTATTCAGTTAATACATGGTATGTCAGAACATAAAGAACGCTACTATGACTTTATGAATTATTTAGTCAAACAAGGCTATATCTGTGCTATTCATGATCATCGAGGACATGGTGCAAGTGTAAAAGATAAATCTCATTTAGGATACTTCTATACAAATGATATTTCTTACATTGTAGATGATGCTTATCTTGTCACAGAATATCTAAAAGATAAATATCCTACATTAAATATATCTATATTTAGTCATAGTATGGGGACTTTGGTTTCTAGAAACTATCTAAAAAAATACGATACTCATATTGAAAAGATTGTATTGTGTGGTCCACCTACAGAAAATAAACTTGTTGATGTAGCACTATTTGCAGGAAAACTTACCGGATCATTTTATGAAGAACATAAACCTAATAAGATTCTGAATAAATTATCTGTAGGATACTAAGGAATGTCGAAAAGTGGCTATTTAAGCCACTTTTTTATGCGTGTTTAAACTGATTTAGTTGAGAAAGATAACAAACAGGTAACGAAGAATTAATAAAAAAAGAGCTATCTTTCGATAGCTCCGCAGACACGCATATTCAAACTTTTATTTTGTTTATTTCAGTCCATAATCTATTCTTTGACTCATTGGTGTACACATCAAATGTAATATCGTTCATTCTGTGGCCTAATACCTTCTTTCGGATATAGACATTAAGGTTATTCATTTGACATAGCGTAGCGAATGTTTTACGCGTATCATGCATTGTGTGATGTGTATTCAATAGCTTGTTTACTTTAATCAATACAGTTCTAGTAGTAAAATTAGCATAAGTTACATCTACCAGTCTCTTCTCGGGCTTTAACAGTTCATCGATAACATATTGTTTAATATCATCATGAATAGGCACAATTCGATTCTTACCGGCTTTTGTCTTAGACCCAGTAATCATATAGCTTATGAGTCTTTCAGTGCCGTCATCGTCGCATTTTTCATCAATATGAATATTATCTCTATTGATATTCAGCAGTTCATTAATTCTTACACCAGTATAGATAAATATCAGCATTATATGCGCTTCTGGAGTATCAGCTTTCTTTAATGCTAGTATTTCATTAATAGTATAAGGTCTATGCATATCAGACTCTTCATACTTAGCAATTCTTATATAAGAAGTATAATCATCATTACGTTCAATACACTGATTAACAACAGCATATCTAAATACCTTTGTGCATATCGTCTTCATATGTACCTGTGTACTGTGGTTAGATCCATCTTCATCAAATACATCCTGAATCATTCTCAGAGTTATCTGATCTATCTTTAAATAATGCAGCTTCTTCAGATGTTTAATTGCACCATGCATACTATTCTGTGTTTGAGGTGACAACAAAGAAAATTCATCCTTATCAAGAATATAATATATATCCAGGAACGTAGGCACTTTCTTACTCATCTTATCCTGAACCTTCTGGTAAACCTCAGGATCAATCTCCATTGCTTCCTTCTTGCTTATCGTATTATTCACAGTAAGAGAATACAAAGACAATGCATTAAGTGCTTCTTGATACGTTTCAAACGTTCCAATTACTAATCTTTTCTTTTCTCCATTTGTCAGATTTCTTTCATCCAATGTAACTTTTGCGCAAAACGGCTTTCTTCTTCTGCCGCTAAGCTTTACTACCGTCCCTGATCCATTAGGACGTCTTTTATACTTTACCATAATCATATTCCTTTCTTGATTGCCTCAAGCGTACTAACTATGGTATAATTGAGTACGCAAAAGGACTATTTACTCGATACAAACTTTTGCTCGACCAATGCTGTTCCCGCAGTATTGGTCTTTTTTAGTAGTTTTTTACCAAAAATTTTAAAGTCAGCTTGAACTGATAGTCTTCTTCACTTACCAATCCATTATTATGCAATATCTTGCAAGGACCACTGTGTATGATAAGAGTTGGATTATATATCTTATTAGTCTTTGACCATTCTCTTATTCTTTTGCTGTATCTTTGAGGCACATAACTTAATTTACATAACTTAGCAAATATATACATAGCATTAGGATCATGCTCATTCTTATTATCTGTAAGAATATTAAAGTCACATGTTCTATATACATCATATTTAAAAAGTACCTTGCGGTCACCAAAGTTATCAGCAAAGTAATCCATTGAAATTGGTGCTACTTTCTGCATATATCTCTTTATTTCATCCTGAGAATATGCAGCAGAAGTTAACTCCATTTCATAATAAGTAGTATTGTCTTTAGTTGGTTGTTGTGGTTCTTTAAATAGTTCACTGAAAAATCCCATGTTGTTATCCTCCTTCCGCCCATTTATAAAATGGGCTTTTTTTACTTTTCATCCATCTTTTTTTGGATTTTTTGTGTGAAATCATTAATGTCAGCTTCATACATAGATATTAGTTTTACTAAATCAATTGATGAAATATTGTTTCTGCCATTCTCGATTTCAGATATCCATGATTTTGTTTTACAAAAACGATTAGCAACATCTTCCATTGTATAAGAAGTATTTTTTCTAAGCTGTCTCAATAGCGTACCTTGATATTTTAATAGCTCAGATGTGTGCTCATCTTCTATTTTTTTCTTCTTCATCAAATACACCTCCTGTATATAATATAACAAAAAGAACATAAATAATGTATAAAAATACATTAATTCTGTAAAAAAGTTCTTAAAGTACATTGACAATGTATTTTGTCAATAGTACACTATAAATGTACAAGGAGATGAATACAAATGAACGAACAAATTAGATTAACCCCCAAAGCAATCCGTATCAATATGGGGTACTCACAATCTCAAATGGCATCAGAAATTAATAAGTACGTGTCAATGGATGAGCGAAAGTACAAAGAAAGAGAAAACAAAATTTCTAAATGGACTGGTCTAGAGATCATCGCTTTCGCAAAAGTCGCAAATATATCAGATATCAGAATCATTAAATTAGATTAATTTTTTTAATCTATTTGTACATTATAAATGTATTTTACATCATGCCCACATACAGCCATATCACAAACCATTTTTTTAAACTATCCCATAGAATAAAAGTAAAAGTTTTGTATCGAGTATCTTTTCATTAGATTAAATGACTATCAATAAGTGGTATGGCTCTATGTGGGTGTGATAACAAGGAGGTGATAGAAAATGCGAACAGCAAATAAAAATGAATACTCAATGAGTATTCAGGAGGCAATGGATATGACAGGAATGTCCAGGAACTTTATTATCAATGCAGTAGAACAGGGTAAGTGGCCCGGTACAGTAATTACAGTAAAGGGTCGAAGAACTGTTCATATTCCAAGAATAGCCTTTATGCATTATCTTGGCATATCTGAAGATAACAATTAAATATTAAACAAATTTATAGGCATCTAAGGCCGGAGGATTGATATTTTTTCTAAGACATTAGTTATTTTCATTAATTTTCACTTTCGATATAGGACCCTTGTAGGATGCATGTTGCTTTTACTGGTCCTCCGGCGCTAGATGCCTATGAATAATTAGAATCTCAAGAAAGGAGAATTAAACATGCTTAAGGAGAAGAAGACTTATGAACTATTTTTCTGTGATCCTGATGGAGCACGCAGAAAGATAGATGTTATTCCTGATTATTGTAAAGCCGTTTTAACTGCAAGAGGATATTCTACCAGTTTCAAGAGTGATGTAATCATTCACGAAGTATCAGGAAATAAGATGACAGGTAGAATGATGCTCTACTCATATGCTTCAGGGCAGTGGTGGAGACCTCTAAATAGCTAAAAAAAATGGAATGCTTTGCGATAGCATTCCAGTGTCTTAGAACAAAATTCTGAATGAGCCTCTTTTAGAGGCAACTTCATTATAACAGATATTGAAGAAAAAAGGAGCGATTTTGAATGAAAAAAATAAATAAGAATAGGGCAGTATGCCTTATTGCTGATGCATGCATATTAATTATTCTATATTCCATGGTAACAACAGGTAACAATTGGAACTCAACAGAAGTGAAAGTCTTCTGCTGCAGTTCATTATTCATGAATATGCTGTTTGTACAGTGTTTCTTGATCATGGGAGGTAGATAGCATGAATCTAGAGCTACAGAAAGAGATGTTTGCTGATCATGTAGCAACTCTTAGAGACTATGGTGATATTAAGATTGTTGACTTCCAGAAACCGGAAAGCAACTACTACAGAATCAGATTCATATTTGAAGATGACCATGACAGAGTGCACATCTCTGGTGATCTTGGCGAGATGATTGCCTATAGCTATGCCGGCCTAAATTTTAGAAACTTCATAGATTGGTGCCGTCGAGATTCTATCTTTTTCAAGCTTAAAGTGAAATGCAGTAGTCATTCTCTTTATATATATGACAGAGAACTTGCTGAAAAAAATCTTCTTCAGATATTAAAGGATAAATATGTACTCGACAGAGTTGCTGATTACTACGATATATGTGAGCCTGAAGATGCTGTCGAACCTTTTATAGAAGATGTTTTGGACGGCTTCAGCGATACAGAAGGCATCTGTGAGATAGGAGAAAGAAAACTTTTGAATATAGATTATTCAGCCTTTGACCCGATTGATGAAATTGGATTAGAAGAAGGCCCTGATGTTTTTGATGTCTATCTTTTGGCTTTCAAATTAGCATATAAACAGCTGCAGGAGAAGGGAGTGGTGAAGTAATGGATAAAGCAGCACATGCTCCAATGGAGATGATGCATAAGAAAGTGGTAAGAGATATCACTAAAGCAATTGATCATACCTATTATGGCGCATCAATAGAAGATGTCTCTTACTCAGAAGAGATTATTGATGATATGGATATCATTTCTACTATTCATATAAATGGTGCTAATGGTTCACACTTTAAGGCTCAGGAAAAAAATCTTCCTGAGTATGAGATCTTAGAGTGGATCATGCATCAGTTTTTAAGATTTCTAAGGGAGGAGTCACTATGATGGCAGAAATTGATACAGCTATATTGATAGGCAGCATCAGTGATATAAAAGAATTGGAATATCTGAAGGATATCATTGATGCAAGAATAAAATATCTCAAAGAGTGCACTGCCAGTGCAGTGCTTACTGCTGCGCTGGAGGAGGAATAGACAATGAATGCATATGAATTATTAATATTAATTTTCTTTGCTCTCACTATCAGTGTTGATGTCGTTGGTATAGTAGCAAGTTTCAATGCAATTAGAAGGTATCAAAAAGCATTGGATATTCTTCACGAATGCGAGGATATCCTGGCTATATTAGAAAATTATAGAAAATAGGGGTGATGCACTCTGACTGCTGAACAGATGGAAGCGGTCTTGAATGATTTTCTGAATGAGTTGAAGTACGAAGAGAAGGCCCCCAACACTGTGAAGCAGTATAGAAGGGCATGTACTAATTTCCTATCCTCTATTGAAGATAAGAACAAGGAAGTTAAAAAGGATGATGTGATGGCTTATAAGAGCAAGATGCTTGATACTTATAAGCCATCCACTATTAATGTATCAATAATCTGCATAAACAAGTTCCTACGCTTCTGTGAGACGGAATCACTAGAAAGGGGACAACGCTCCAAGATGGAAGTAAAAACCATCAGAGAACAGCGTGTATCCTCTTTGGAGGACGTTCTAGAACCAGGTGAACTGAAAAGACTTTTAAAGTATTCAAGAAGGCTTGGATATGATGACATATATCTTATTATCAAGATTTTTGCATATACAGGAATAAGATGTCAGGAACTGAAGGACTTCACTGCGGAGAATATGAAGCACACTATTATCAGAACCAACTCAAAAGGGAAGGTTCGAGAAATCATTTTAAGAGATGATCTGAAGAAAGAGATTAACCAGTACATGAAGAGACATGGGATTACAGGTGGTTATGTATTCAGGAATGATGATAATGATGGATTGATTCCTTATCAGACTATATACAGAAAGCTTCAGAAGGTTGCTGGAGCTGCAAAGGTCAATAAGAGGAAGGTTCATCCTCATTCCTTCAGACATCTGTTTGGCATAGTGTTCATGCAGCAGGGCGGTAATATAGACGAGCTTGCTGATATCTATGGACACTCATCACTAGAAACTACACGTATCTATCTTCGCACTACTGCGAAGATGAAAAAGGAGAAAATGAGCAGACTGAAGTACTAAAAATACTGCTCAGAACGCTTTAAAATACTCCAAAAACACTCCAAAAGTATTGTTTCAAAAATATCGTAAAAAACATTGATGTATGCTACATATTTTCAAGAAATCGGAGTGAGAGATAACATAGGGTTATCTTACACGCATTTTATACGTTATGAAGGTCCGACAGAAGCCCTCATAACTACATACTAGATTATCTACATTCTAGATTAAAAGTGCATTCTAGATTATCTACAGTTCTAGTCAATTCTGTCAGATTCTGAATGAAAGGATGACTGTTATGGGTTGGATTGGAATAAACAGGGATATCATCAACTCCAGCATATACAAAGATCATGGAGCAATGAGAGTCCTGCTTCATCTGCTACTCACTGTCAACTATTCGGCTGTCGAATGGCAATCGATTGTGATTGACAGAGGCGAGACAGTCACATCGCTTAAAAGGCTTTCTGAAGAACTCGGAATGTCAAAAAATACTCTTCTTAAATCATTATCAATACTCGAATCCTCAGGAGAGATATCAAAGAAAACTACTAATAAGTACACTCTCATAAGAGTGATTAACTATGATTTCTGGACACACATGTTCGTGTCGGATTCGGAAAATAACAAAAATAGCGGTTCAAAAAATGAACCACAAGGCAATGACTGCGGTTCAAAAAATGAACCGTTGGTGTTCAAAAATTGCACCACTGCGGTTCAAAAAATGAACCGTTGCGGTTCAAAAATTGAACACAATATAACAAAATACAAGAATAATACAAAAAAACAAAAACACTCTCAGGATGCGGAGCATCCTTGTGAGAGTGAAATGTGTGATTTTCTGAAATCGAAAGGATTTGAAGAAGAAGTAGCAAAAGCAGCATTTCTTTCTTGCGATGCATTCGGCTTTGAGAAAATCGGTAACTGGAAAGCTTTCTGCTTAAAGGTTGCTAGAACAAAGCAGGCAGACATCAAGCCTTTGCCTACCAAACCGAAGAGAAAGAAAGAGCACAAACCTGTGACTGAGGAAGACAAGGCAGAGTTAAGAAAGTTTATGGAAAGCCTAGGAGGAGATTTATAAAATCAATCATAAACAGTCAGGTTAAGAAAATGGACAGACCGGAAATGTTTGAAAAATTCATAGATGCATTATCTGCATCAGACGTATCGGGCAAGCTGAAAGTAATGCTGCTCAAGAAGGGGATTGATATGATTCAATCCGCAGAGTGTCTGCAGTATCTTCAGAGGCTCGATGATCTGGACATGATGTGCATTCTGAATGTCTCGGAAGACAAGAAAAGAGGTAATAACGCATGATCAGCAATCTTCATTTTGAAAATCTAAGCGTAAATACAAATACAGTTCTCAGACTGATCATAGCGCAATGCGTCGGCAGAAGAGTACCTCACTGTACTTATTCGATGACAGCACTAAAAGACAAGACTAAATTCTCAAAAGAAAGGATTCAAAGAAGCATCAAGCAGCTTGAGGACCTTGGGTATATCAGCATAACAAGAGTGCCGATGGGTGGGTACAGATATTACCTGGATGGTAAATCAATTGCCATCTATACCAGTGAAGTTGAAAAGTATTCAGGCAGCACACGCTTTTAATAAATTCAAAAAATAACAATAGTCTCAAGCGAAGTGACTTTGTTCAATATTTTACATGCACATCTCATGCGTGCAGCTGCTTTGAATAAATATTTTAATCAGGAGGAAAATATGGAAAAGGAAACAGCAATGGAGTGCCTTGATAGAATAATCGACAGACTGAGTGATGATCAGTTTGGATTTCTTATCGGCGCAATTGGCTATTTAAAGGATTACATCAACTCAAAGGAATAAATACTACGGCACCATGGTCTTTATAAACCTATAGTCTCATAAACATTAGAATGACCATCTCATGACTGTGGTGCCGTAGCGATTTCTATTACATGCAATTTGAAAATAAACCAAACAGTGCTTCATGATTTCATAATTTCGTGAGAACACACCACATATCTCTCTAATTTTGCTAAAACGAAATCATGTGCACTGGGAAGGTAGAAAGAAGGAATTGAAAATCAATTCGACAGAGTAAAGGAATTCTTTCTACTCTTCTAGAAAGGAGGAGCAATGAATTATCTGGTATTGATATTCATACTATTCATTGCGATATATGCATCATTATGAGCATGAAAAATTATACAAAATTAAAATATGACGGTTATGAAAAATATCTAAAGCTAGAACGAAGATTATATGACGGGTGGCATTGGATATTTAGATTTGACAACGGATATAGTGTCAGCGTTATTAAGCACGGCTTTTCGTATGGTGGCAGAATGGATCTATTTGAAGCGATACAATACAATACATATCGTTTCGAAGAAGGAAAGGTATTCGGTAGCTTAAGCAATGACGATGTGCTTGAACTTCTAAAAACTACCAAAGAATTAAAATAAGAAAGTGGGGAATAATTGTGAGCAATCATTTAAGAACATGCAGATTTAAAGATGAAAACTATCTTTTTCACTGTTTTGAGCAGTATGCCAATGTTGTTGGTGCTTCAGCTTTAGTAGGAGGCCCTCCAGGAGGGCAGATTAGTCAGGTATGTGCCATAATCGAAGATGAAAAAGGCAATATCTTCCGAGTAGATCCTACAGCAATTGTTTTTACTGATAATGAATTTAGAAATTATTTTTTTCCGGAGCCAAAGAAATGAAACAGGAACAGATATGGAAGTTCTGGAAAAACGGCAGAAGAGAAGGAACTTTTTTTGAAGTTTCCAACACAGGCCATGTCTTAAAGCATTATAAAAATGGAACGACTAATATGTGCAGCCCATTCTTAAGAAAGCCACAGATAAGAATGGGCCATTCTCCAATACTTTATGTAAAAGTCGATAATAAAGATATGAATCTAGCTAGAATCGTATATGAGGTATGGCATGGGCCAATCTATAAAGACTGCAGAATCATCCATAAGGACGGCAACTACAAGAATAATCATCAGGCAAATCTTCTGATGGTAACAAATGAAGAAGCAGGAAGGATAGGCGCTTTAAGGCAGAGAAAAGGCAAGCCTATCTATAATGCTGAGACAGGTGATATATACAGGAGTTCAAGAGATGCTGCACTTAAAACATATATATCACGTATGACGGCGCTTGAATATGCGAATGGTAAAGTGTTTAGTCCGCTCATCCCGATGATGTTTGAAGAGGATATGAGAAAAGTAGCTGCTGCATATAAAAGAGTCAGAAAAAGAGGAAACTTCAATAGAAAAAACAAATATGAAGTAATTGCAAATGCTCTTACTCCTAAACAGTATGAAAGGCTAATGGAAAATATCGAATTACTGTGTTGGGATGAAAAAGCAAAGGCGTACTACTAAGGAGGCCGCTTAAGAATGAAGTATATAATTGACAATATCAACAGAATGGCTGGAAAGTATACTCCTCACCAGGTATTTGCTGACTGGGTGGAGATGTCAGCATTATCAATTGCACAGAGCATCGAACCAGCTGAAGAACGTGAAGAAGCTTTCTTCAGTATTGCAAAAAAGTACAGTGAAGATGATTTCTTCACACTAGGATGCATGCTAGGACGTCTTTCTTTTCTTCTGGGGAATGGCCTAGATGATTACTTAGGGAAGATCTACATGGAATTAAGCACTGGAAACAGTCATACAGGGCAGTTCTTCACTCCATTTCATGTATGCAAGATGATGGCAGGCGTTGCATTAGCTGATTATAAAGGCGGCATAGAATATTTGAATGAGCCTTCTTCTGGTGGCGGTGCAAATATTCTTGCTTATGCTAAAGTAATGAGAGAAAAAGGGTATAACTATCAACAGCTACTAGAAGTGAAGGCACAGGACCTGGATTATAAATGCGTCTACATGACATATGTGCAGCTTTCACTGGCTGGAATTAATGCAGAAGTCATTCAAGGCAACAGTCTTGAAGATAAGTATAATGTAGTGCTGCATACTCCGATGTATGTAATGAGAGGTGGTTTTAGTGTTAAAGGACGAAATAATCAATAGAGTATTAAATTCTATGAAAATGCTGGATGGAGAGGAACTGACAATGCTGCGAGGGGTATTGCTTGTAGCACTGGATGGTGTTGAAGTTGTAAGATCACAAAATCAAATATCTACGGAGGTATTGGATGATAACGAACTTATTCAGAGATTTCTTATCCAGAAGAAAATTGACGGGTTATCAAAAAGAACCATCGACTATTACAGAGTAACGCTAGAAAAATGGCTTCATTTCTACATCAAAAAAAGCGCCCTTGAGTGGACTAGAGATGATGTAAGAATGCACTTTGCAAGAAGAATGATTGATTATCCTGATGTTTCTAAAGTGACTATAAATAATGACAGAAGAAATTTTTCATCCTTCTTCACATGGCTCATGGACGAAGGTTATTTAAGGAACGGCAATCCAATGAAAGCCATGAAGAAAATAAAAGTAGATAAAGTGATTAAGGAGCCAATACCTGATGATCAGATTGAAGTGATGCGCGACAAGCTCGCAGAAAAGAAGAGCGCCAATAAAACAGGCACAAGATTGTGGCTGAAGGCAGTGAGAGACCAGGCAATTTTTGAATTACTGCTTACAACAGGGTGCAGAATCGGAGAATTGACTACTGCAAAAATAAAGGATTTAGATTTAGAACGTAAAGAAATTAAGGTATTTGGTAAAGGTGCAAAAGAAAGAGTGTGCTATCTTAATACTTTAAGTGTACTCAGGATGCAGCAGTGGCTTGAAGCTAGAAAAGATATAGAGAATGAATATATATTCGTTTCTTGTGATAGTGCTAATGGAAAAAAAGGAAACCATGCAAGACTGCAAATAAGCGGCGTAGAAATAAATATCAGAAAACTCGGAAGAGAATGTGGCTTCGAAAATATACATCCGCATAGGTTCAGGCGAACTGCAGCAACTACTGCTCTACGAAAAGGTATGCCAATTGAACAGGTGCAGTTGATGCTAGGCCATGAGCAGATTGACACAACAATGATCTACGCTAAGACGGATACTAAGAGTGTGAAATACTCGCATGATAAATATATGTAATGGGATGGTGATTATATGAGTTATAGCATTGGTATTTATATAAAGGTTGAAGGATGCAATAAATATGCAGAGATTGCATACCCTGATTATTCTTCTCCTACTTACAATCTAGGAAAGCTATTTAGAGCCTGTATGGATTGGAATTTTAAAAGTAGTGAATATTATAGATGTGATTATGTGATGGAACGTATAGATAAAGGAATTAAAGAAATAGCATATAATTCTGATGAATATACAGAGTTGCTGCCCAGCAATGGCTGGGGAACAATGTCCAGTGCTCTTAATACGTTGGATTCCATCAGAGAATGTATTCTAGAACAGGCTGAAGATATTCCACTTGAATGTATGTATATGAGATGGGAGTGATTGTGAATGACATATAATGAAATTCTAAGAATGGTTAAGAATGCAGTGGATAATGTATGGAACCGTGGAAATGATTATGAAAATTTAAAGAAGGTTATTCTTAGGTGTGCAACTGATATATATATTGAACAAATGAAAGCAGGAACACCTAAAGATGATTAAGTTTTCAAATATAGTGTCACCATCTGTAGTTAAGACATTAGAAGAACATGAAAAGCGTGAGTTGTATAAAGAATACTTAGAAACAAATGAACGTTTGGAACGCCAGAGACTTATTGATTTCCTTACTTTAGGAAAAGAAAAAGCAATAAAAAAGAACCTAGGCAAATTGAATCTTATGATTGAGGAAATAAATCAAAAGGAGAGTTCAAAAAAATGATTAAACCAACACTTCAGAAGCCTATCACAATAGGCAGCTTACAAAAATATTCTATTGAATTAGAAGCATTAGTACATTCTCTTGAATATGAAAGAAGTGGGCTGATAAAGGCATACAATGAATTGGCTGATGAACTTGATAAAGTAAAAGAAGAAAATGAAGTCTTAAAAAGTGAAATAAAAGGAGACACTAGTTTACCTTTTAAATTAAAGCTAGATGATGCTTATATTTTTTCTGGTCCGATTACTTTTTATAACGATTCTGTAAAGGAATGTTCATCAAATTGCGAGGCATGCAAACAAAATTGCGTGGAGGATCTAACAAAATGTATAAAAGGCCAAAAATAGAAGATTACATCCATGACCCTGATAGAAATGGGTCTGACGGATGCACCGTTGTGTTTTATCAGGATGAAGAGGAAGAATACTTAGAAGCACTTGAAAAATACTGCGATTTTCTTGAATCTATTGGTGGTGCTCAGGTTTTGTTAAGAGCTAGAGAAGAAGAAATTGAAGAACTGAGTAGATGTGTCAAAGCATACGATAATGATATTATTGATACTAGACATGCTTTATTTATGGCAATTGAAGATGCTACAGATGGTTTAGTGGATTGGAAGAAATATGTAGATAAGCGTAATGCACGTGAGTTATATGAAATATGTAAACTTTACTATACTGACATTAATACCTCAAATAGAGAAACAAAAGCAATGGTACTGTTCTACAACTTGCTAGCACAGGAGGAGTCAAAACAATGATTGTAACAGATGATCTAGATGAATATGTAGCACTTAAGGGATTGATTAATCATTGTACATATACACTAGAGACAACAAGAAACTGTAGTAAATGTGAAATGAATAAAGTGTGTAATGTAGCTTTAGGCATTTCAACATTGAATAATTTCAAATTGAAATATGAACCGTATTATGATGTTTCTAAAGCAGCTCCAAGAGATTTAGAAGCCAAAACATTAGATGAATGGAAGAAAGACGGTGATAAAGTTGAACTTACTTTTTAAATATGCAATTACCTACTTTTATAAAAGTGGATACATCTTCAAACTACATGCACAAAATAAAACCGAATTAGAAGTACTTAAAGAAAGATTCTATGAATGCAAAGATAAGTATCTTTATATTTCGCATGCAGTCGTCACTTATTGGATTACAGGAATCGTTGCAGATGTGTGGTTGTAGGAGGAGTGATCAGTGTCAAGGTTCATTGAAGTGTGGTCATTATTTAAATGTCCAGAAAAAAGAAGCGATTATTTTAAGATGAGAAGATACTTTTCTCTTATCAATTTAGATAACGTAACATATAGACTTGAAACTAGGAGAGGATACAAGTATAGCAAATGCATATCTTTCTATTTTAATAATGACAAGATATTTGAAGAAAGATATCTTGATGATACTCTTGCATTCAAAAGACTTAACTATCTGAATGAATTCAATATTGATAAGGATTTTGATGGAGTAATTGAATTCGAAAACAAAAAGTATGATACTAAAGATATAGTAATGATTAAGCATACCGGTCCTTATAAGATATATGCAGGAAAGACCAAAAACTTCTACAGGTTAAAGCTGCAAACAAAAGATACATTTATAACTATAGTTAATGAAGGATTAACAGATGGATTTAATTTTATAAGCAATATTCAAAGAAATTATATTAGATGATCATCAGGAGGAATCAAATGAGTAGAGTCAAAGAGCAACTAGAAAATTATAGATTTCTAAAAGAGCGAGTTGAATACTTAGAAAACAGATTAGTAAATGTTAAAGCTATTAGTTATTCTTCTTATGGCTCTACTGGTATTCCTAAGACTAAACAGGATTTGATTCTTGAAAAGGATGAACTCATTAAAGAGATGGATGAGACTAGAAATCTTGTCTATTCAATTAAAGATACTAAGCATAGATGCATATTATGCTATCGCTATCTTGACGGCATGACTATTGAACAGGTAGCAGATGAAATGAATTATTCAGCTCACCACGTCTGGAAAATGTTAAGAGATGCATTAAGTGAGTTAGAAAATGCACATAAATGCACATAAATGCGTGAAAATGAGTGGAAATGATAGTTTATGTAGTTGAATGTCATGTTATCAGCATTATATAGTTAAAATGTAGAAATAGTTTGAGAGAGAACTATTATTTCAAAGCGCTCATAGTAGCGCTTTTTATTTTGTGAGGATTTAATATGGCACAAGGAATGAGAGGTCACTGGCATCAGTTTTATGAGGATCATTATGAGATTAAGTATGATGATGAGCGTCATTGTGATAAGAAAATAGTGTTCTATCGCTGCATGATATGTGGACGTGAACACGTTGACGTGTATTTCAGCAAGCACATAGATGCTAAACAGAAATCATGCAAGTCTTTGGAGAAGAATAAGAGGAAACATCATGACTAGAGGATACTGTTAAACCGCAAACTCTACCCATCTGATGACTGCAAATTATATTACCCTATATA
>OIZP01000856.1_pt1 | contig 17463 bp, 9 predicted proteins | sample 1588531 | NCBI WGS metagenome assembly OIZP01 (sample SAMN03283283) | human gut metagenome | biome: human-associated habitat; material: feces | host: Homo sapiens | place: Peru | collected 2012
TGAATATAATTATATAATAATAACGAACTTTATTGGAGTATCTCCAGTTTAGTATACATAATGTAAAGGAGGGGAAATTTATGAAATTTCTTCAAAAACTGGGTAAAGCTTTAATGCTTCCCGTAGCAGTACTTCCTATATGTGGTATCCTCATGGGTATTGGATATTTTTTATGTCCTGCAACCATGCAGGGTGGTGACATCGAGGGAGTGCGTAATTTAATAGGTCTGTTTTTAGTTAAAGCAGGGGGCGCTCTGATTGACAACATGGCCATCCTTTTTGTAATCGGCGTTGGTGTCGGTATGTCGGAAAAGAACGACGGTACCGGCGGTATTGCAGCTTTAGCTTCATGGCTGATGATGACAACACTCCTGTCTACAGGCTTTGTTACAACAATCATGCCATCTATCGCTGACAGCGCTACAAAGACACTTGCATTCGACAAGATTGCAAACCCATTTATCGGTATCTTAGCCGGTGTTATTGGTTCTTTGTGTTACAACAGATTTAAGGATACAAAGCTTCCTGACTGGCTGTCATTCTTCAGTGGCAAGCGTTGCGTAGCAATTATCGCAGGTGTTGTTTCAATCCTTGTATCTGTAGTATTACTGTTCGTATGGCCATTACTTTTCGGTGCTCTTGTAGCTATCGGTAAAGCAATCGTTGGTCTTGACGTAGTCGGCGCAGGTATCTATGCATTCCTGAACCGTCTGTTAATCCCTACAGGATTACACCACGCATTAAACAACGTATTCTGGTTCGATACTATCGGACTTGGAGACCTCTCTCATTTCTGGGCAGGCGAGACATCAAAGGATGTTTCATGGAGCCTCGGAATGTACATGTCAGGTTTCTTCCCATGTATGATGTTTGGTATTCCTGGTGCTGCACTTGCCATGGTTAAGTGTGCAAAGACTGCTAAGAAAAAGGCTGCCATCGGTATCCTTGCTTCTGCAGCTATCTGTGCATTCATCTGTGGTGTTACAGAGCCTTTCGAGTTTGCATTTATGTTCCTTGCTCCTGCTCTCTATGTGATTTATGCTTTACTTTATGGTATTTTCACAATGATTACAGTAGCGCTTGGATTTAGAGCAGGCTTCTCATTCTCAGCCGGTGCGATGGATTTATTATTCTCATCTTCACTTCCGGCTGCAGCAAAGACATGGCTCATCATTCCTCTTGGAATCGCAGCTTTTATCGTATTCTACATTGTATTCTATTTCGCTATCAAGAAATGGGATCTTAAGACCCCTGGTAGAGAGGACGATGATGTCGAGGCAGAGAAGAAGGCAGTGCTTACTAACAATGACTACACAGCAGTAGCAAAGACTATTCTTGAGGGCTGCGGTGGCAAAGACAATATTGCAAGCATTGACAACTGCATCACAAGACTTAGACTTGAGGTTAAGGATATCACTCAGGTTGATGACAAGAAGATTAAATCTGCAGGTGTTGCAGGCGTTATGAAGCCTGGCAAGAATTCTGTTCAGGTTATTATCGGAACCAAGGTTCAGTTTGTTGCGGATGAGTTTTCTAAGCTTTGCGAGTAGAGTTGTTCTGCAATATAGCAGTGTTGATTCACATTAGGTGATTCACATAATTTCATAATACATGATTAAAAGCCACACCGGGTGTTATGCCTGGGGTGGCTTTTTTGAGTTCGGGCCGTAAGCTCTGCCCGGTCGTGGTGCACACGGCCCTTACGCTGTGGTGGAATCCGCTTAGGAGAGAGTTGCGAGTTGCACATTGTTGCAATCGGCAACGGTTTTATCTACGCCTTGCTTCTACGAGGCTGCGATGGGATAAAATAAGAAAGGATTGAAAAACAAACAAACGTTTGCTATAATAAATGAAGCGAGGAAATAAAAGTATATTAGGTTTAGTAATTTAAGTATTCATTTAATTTATTGTGATTAGGGAAAATCCAATATCAATCGATTGATAGAAAGAGTGATTTTATATGAACATATGGCTAAAGTTAAGGAAAACAGCTGCAATTACACTATGTGAATTACTTGCAATAGCTACAATTTTTACAGGCTGTGCCTCCACTGATTTATCAGGCACTGAAGGTGCCGGGCATGCCGCAGGAGCTGAAGTGGCAGGTGAGGATTCTTCCGGTGCTTTAGGCAGCAAGGATAATGCGGATGGGCCACAGGAGGATCTTGTAAACAACAATTCTTATGTTTCACTTGATGCGATTCCTGCATATGATGGCAAGGCATACGTGGCTGTCAACAATAATGAGCCTTTTTTTACGGACAGCGATATGACTACCACTGCTTTTGAAAATTACAGTGATTTGGATTCACTTGGCAGATGCGGTGTGGCTTATGCCAATATCTGCAAGGATATCATGCCGACTGAGGAGCGTGGCAAGATAGGCATGATAAAGCCATCAGGCTGGCATACGGTGAAGTATGATGTGATAAAGGACAGGTATTTATATAATCGCTGTCATCTTATTGGCTATCAGCTTGCCGGCGAGAATGCCAATCCAAAGAACCTTATTACCGGTACGAGATACCTGAATGTGGAGGGCATGCTGCCGTTTGAGAATCTGGTAGCGGATTATGTAAACAATACAGGAAATCATGTGCTTTACAGAGTGACTCCGATGTTCTCGGGCAGCAATCTAGTTGCAAACGGTGTTCTCATAGAGGCAAAGTCGGTTGAGGATAACGGTGGCGGCATACTTTTTAATGTCTATTGCTATAATGTGCAGCCCGGAGTCGGAATAAACTATGAGAATGGTGATAGCTGGCTGGAAGGCACCACTCCGCAGCAGAGCGCTCAGACGGATACACCGCAGAATGAAGGCTCGCAGAGCAGCGCTGGAAGCGGGGCAGTAGAATCCGGCTCTTCAGGCAGTACAACAGGAAGTGCATCATCAGGTTCAGACAGCTCAGCAGCAGAAAATAGCACTGCAGATTCCTCAAACAGCGAGACGATGGTTCATATCACTGCAACCGGCAAGAAATATCACCGTGCGGGCTGTCGGACCTTGAAAAAGAGTGACACAGAGGTAACGCTTGATGAAGCAAAATCCATGGGGTTGTCTCCGTGCGGCATCTGCAATCCGCCGCAGTAGATGTGCATTAGCATTTGTAATTCACCGCAGTAGATGTGCATTAGCATCTGAAATCCACCACAGTAGATGAACATTTGCATTTGTAACCTTTCACCGCAGATGCTCGTTAGCTTTGCAGTACAACCAAGTTTATTGAAGAAACTAGGAAGAAACCGTGCAAATGAAAATACTGTCACAGAGTAAGGGCTGCAAGTCACGGCACCGCCGGGGCGCACGCATATGCATTTGATTGAGCGAATAGCGAAGCCGCTTAGATACTGTAGGATTATGCACATGAAGCACAGAAATGACTTGCCATGGAGGGCAAGTCAAGGAGAACCGCGCCACGGAAGGCGCGGTTCGACGGTTTCGTCAAGCATAGAAGAATAAAAAGCATAATCCGTACAGTATCTTAGCGGCAAAGCGTAGTGAAAGCAAAGCATATGCGTGTGCCCTAACGGTGCCGTGGCTTGCAGCCCGTCCTATAGCACGTACAGCAAAATCCCCTGTAACCCTTGACGATTGCAAAACCGAAAAGTATAATAGAATAGCTAATGAATTCAATATTTTAATATAGATAGATGGAGGAAACCAAATGGCACTGAGCAAAAAGCCGGTCAACGGCATGAAGGATATACTACCTGCAGAGATGGAAATCCGTGATTATGTGACAAGTGTGATCAAGAATACATATAGAAGCTTCGGATTTACACCGATAGAGACACCATGCATGGAGAATATAGCAAATCTCACAAGCAAGCAGGGCGGAGAAAATGAGAAGCTGATCTTCAAGGTAATGAAGAGAGGCGAGAAGCTGAATCTGGAGACAGCAAAGGAAGAGTCGGATGTAGTAGACTTTGGAATGCGCTATGACCTTACAGTGCCACTTTCAAGATATTATTCAAACAATGCCAACAACCTGCCATCGCCGTTTAAGGCACTTCAGATGGGCAGTGTGTGGAGAGCAGACAGACCTCAGAGAGGCCGCTACAGACAGTTTACACAGTGTGATATAGATATACTCGGAGAGCCAAGCAATCTGGCAGAGATAGAGCTGATTACAGCAACTACTACCACAATCGGCAGACTCGGCTTCGAGAACTTTGAGATAAGAATCAACGAGAGAAGAATCCTAAAGGCAATGGCTGCCTACAGTGGTTTCGCTGAGGAGGACTACGACAGCGTATTTATCACACTCGATAAGATGGACAAGATAGGAGTGGAAGGCGTTGCAAGTGAGCTTGCACAGGATGGCTACCCACAGGAAAATATTGACAAATATCTTGATTTGTTCAAGCTTTTGGAGCAGACAAGGGATGTTACTGAGGGTGTAAAAATACTTTCAGAAAAGCTCGGTGAATATTTAGACGAAGAAGTGGTTACAAATATGACAGAGATAGCTACTGCTGTTAATGCCACAAAGGGAGCAAAGTTTGAGCTCGTATTTGACCCTACACTTGTTCGTGGAATGAGCTACTATACAGGAACTATTTTTGAGATATCAATGCCTGAGCTTGGCGCAGCCTGTGGCGGTGGCGGACGATATGACAAGATGATTGGAAAGTTCACCGGAAATGATGTACCTGCCTGTGGTTTTTCAATCGGTTTTGAGAGAATTATCCTGCTTCTCATGGAGAGCGGCTTCAAGATTCCTGAGAGTCCAAAGAAAGTGGCTTATCTGGTTGAGAAGAAATATCCGGCAGACAAGCTTGTTGATGTCATGAACCAGGCAAAAGATGCAAGAGCAAACGGACAGCAGGTGCTTGTTGTGCGCATGAACAAGAACAAGAAATTCCAGAAGGAGCAGCTTATGAAAGAGGGCTACGAGGAGTTTGTTGAGTTCTTTAACAGATAGGAATCTGATAAGCAGCAGTTTAGCTGTGTAGCAGCGGTACCAAACAGTTATTAGAATAAATATATAGTAGAAATATAAGGAGTATAAAATGGCAGAATCAATGCAGGGCTTACATAGAAGCCATAGATGTACAGAGGTATCAAATGCCAATATCGGTGAGAAGGTCACCGTGATGGGCTGGGTACAGAAGAGAAGAAATTTAGGAAGTCTCATTTTCGTAGATTTAAGAGACAGAAGCGGAATACTTCAGATAGTATTCGGTGAGGAAAATGTAGGTGCAGAGGGCTTTGAAAAGGCAGGCACCTTAAGAAGTGAGTTCGTCATTGCAGTTGAGGGAACTGTTCAGAAGAGAACAGCTGCTGTCAATGAGAGCTTAAAGACAGGTGATATCGAGGTTATCGCTACATCAATCAGAGTGCTTTCAGAGGCACAGACACCTCCATTCCAGATCGAGGAGAATTCAAAGACCAGCGAGGACATCAGACTTAAATACCGTTATCTGGATCTTCGCCGTCCTGATATCCAGAGAAATCTCATGCTCAGAAGCAATGTGCTTCGCGTGATGCGTGACTTTATGGCAAACGAGGGCTTTTTGGAGATAGAGACACCAATCCTTTGCAAGTCTACACCGGAGGGTGCCAGAGATTATCTCGTGCCAAGCCGTATACACCACGGACATTTTTATGCGCTTCCACAGTCACCACAGCTCTTTAAGCAGCTTCTGATGGCTTCAGGCTATGACAGATATTTCCAGATTGCAAGATGCTTCCGTGATGAGGATCTGCGTGCAGACAGACAGCCTGAGTTTACACAGGCAGATATGGAGCTTTCATTCGTAGATATCGATGATGTAATTGAGGTAAATGAGAGACTGTTAAAGCACCTTTTTAAAGAGGTCATAAATGTGGATGTTGAGATTCCGTTTAAGCGTATGCCTTGGCAGGAGGCTATGGACAGATTTGGTTCTGACAAGCCTGATACACGCTTTGGTATGGAGCTTTGCGATGTTTCGGAAGTGGTAAAGGACTGTGGCTTTGGAGTATTCACAGGAGCTCTTGAAAACGGTGGCTCTGTCCGTGGTATCAATGTAGAGGGACAGGCAAAGATGCCTCGTAAGAAGATTGACAAGCTTGTAGAGCATGCAAAGGGCTGTGGAGCAAAGGGACTTGCTTATCTGTGCATCAATGAGGATGGCACATACAAGTCATCATTTGCCAAGTTTATGACAGAAGCTGAGCTTGATGCACTTGTTGCAAAGATGAACGGAAAGCCGGGAGATTTACTCCTTTTCGCAGCTGACAAGAATAAAATCGTATGGAATGTACTTGGAGCGCTTCGTCTCATGCTCGGAGCTGAGCTTGGCCTGATTGATGAGAACAAGTACAATTTCCTCTGGGTAACAGAGTTCCCACTCCTTGAGTGGTCTGATGAGGAAAACAGATTTATGGCAATGCATCATCCATTCACTATGCCTATGGAGGAGGATTGGGACAAGATAGACTCAGATCCGGGCGCAGTTCGTGCAAAGGCATATGATATCGTACTCAATGGTACAGAGCTCGGTGGAGGCTCAGTGCGTATCCATCAGGATGACATCCAGGAGAAGATGTTTGAGGTGCTTGGTTTCACAAAGGAGCGTGCACATGAGCAGTTTGGATTCCTGCTTGATGCATTCTCATATGGTGTACCGCCACACGCAGGACTTGCCTTTGGTGTTGACCGTATCTGCATGCATATGCTGCATACAGACAATATCAAGGAGGTTATTGCATTCCCTAAGGTAAAGGACGCTTCGGACCTCATGTCAGAGGCACCCGGAACTGTAGATCCAAAGCAGCTTGAGGAGCTTGGAATAGCTGTAGCTGCAGAGGAAGATGAGGAATAACACTATAATATGAATTTGAAAAAAAACATTTTCAATGCGATTACCATAATACTGCTCGCCGCACTTATTGCGGGGGCAGTATTGCTTAATAACAGGATAAAAAAGCTCGAGACACAGATGTCATACACCTCAGACAACACATCGGTGATACTTTCCGATGTGCAGACCATGCAGGATGATATCAAGTCCACTCTTGAGGAGGAGGCCAGCCTCATAACAGACTGGGACATTTCCTTAAAAAGCGCAGACTTTACCGATATGACATACACAGTCTCTGTCTCGGTGGTGCCAAAGGAGTACACAGAGGATACAAAAACCAGTGTATTTTTCGGTACAAACGAGATACCGCTCGAGCTAAACGGCATCAAGTATACGGGTGAGGCCACACTTCCGCTGTCTGAGGACTATGCAGGCAATGTGACATTTCTGTTTGTTGACGGAAATAAGAGAAGCACAGAGGTGCTCGATGAGTTTGAAGGTGTGACATCAGTGTTCAAAAATGTAGCATCAGGCATACTTGCCGATAAACCAACCTTTGACAATGGCAGCATAAAGCTTGGCACAGATGTAGATGTAGCGGTCATGGGAAATGATTACTTTGACTTTAACAGTGTGCAGCTTGTAGTTGCAAGCTCAGATACAGAGCTAAAGACCTACGATATCCGACAGCTGTTGGCAGAAAACGGCACGGATAGTGCAGACTCTGCAGACACAGACTCCATCACATCCGCCTTAAGTCGGAAGGATGATGCCAAAAAAGATGGCTCAAAGAATAACACGGAAAATGATACCTCTGATGCCTCAAAAGAGGACGACGGTAAGCTCCATAGCCTCGAAGGCACAGTCAAAATCGAAGACTTAATTCCTGTCACAGCCGCAAGCAATATCAAAATATATGTCAAAGCAGTATCGGCACAGGGCTATACATTCACATATGACCTGTTCGATGGTACCGTAAATCAGGACATCACAGACTTTGAAACCACAGCCGACATATCCGGTGGAGACTACACAGTAACCGACCCGGCCGGCAGCAAATACGAGCCGTAAAATATGATATAAGCGTCATTATTTAAAATCAGTTTTTCTTGTGTTTTCAAGGTGGCTCAGAATATTTATAAACAATATATAACTATTAAATAAGCTCATTTCGCATCAGTGAAATGAGCTTTAAATTTTAAGAAGAAAAAAGTGCCGGACAAAATTTCACGCCAGTGAAATAAGTCCGGCACTGCCAGAATGCAAGGTAGCAAAGCGCCTCGCTCGTAAACCTGAATTAGCCGGAGAGTACACGGTGTGTTCCGAAGAAAAATGTGAACTGCCGCGGAGTTCCATAAAGTAAAAAAGAAAGAAAATGTAAATAAAACCGTAATCTGCCCGGACAAAAAACCGCGGCTGACTTCACATTTTTCTGAGGAATATACTGTGTGCTATGCCGGCAACCTCACAACCTAAAAAGCGAGGCGCCCACCACACCTATCATATGATGAGCTGCGCCTCACCCTTCTTTTTTGCTGAGCGGCAGCGTAAATATAAACTCAGTTCCCACACCCTCAGTGCTTATCACATTTATATTCTCACCATGCGCCTGCACGATTTCTTTAACTATAGACAGGCCAAGTCCAGTACCGCGCTTATCCTTTCCGCGGGATAAATCACTCTTGTAGAAGCGCTCCCAGATCTTTGAAAGGCTGTCCTTTGGTATACCGATACCGTGATCCTTTACTGATATAAATACCTTTTCATTTCTGATACTCGTCTCAATCTTGATACTCGAATCATTATTTGAAAACTTCACAGCGTTGTCAATCAGGTTGTAAAGAATCTGTTGGATTTTGACCATATCACCGCGCACGAAAAGCTCTTTTCCGGTGAGCAGCAGGTCAAAGCTTAAGCCCTTTTCGCTGCATTTACCCTCGAAGGTGAGGATTGTCGTGCGGATCATTGTATTGATGTCAAAATCAGCAATATCCAGGTGTATGCCGTGATGACCGAACTGGTTCAGATCAATAAGACTCTTGGTGAGCTTATTAAGCCTCTCGGTCTCAAAAAGTATGATATTTAAATATTTATCCTGCATCTCAACAGGGATGGTTCCGTCCAGCATAGCCTCCACATAGCCTTTTATCGAGGTAAGAGGGGAGCGGAAGTCATGTGACACGTTGGAAACAAACTTGCGCTGATCCTCCTCAAGCGTATCAAGCTCCGTTGCCATGTAGTTTAGTGTGTTTGCCAGATAGCCGATTTCGTCGTTGGAATGTACATCAATCTGGGCAGTGAAATCACCCTTTGCATACTTCTTTGCAGTCTTTGTGATTCGTGTGATTGGCCGGTAAATAGAGCGGCTCAGCATGACAAGAAGAATAAATGCCACTGCAAAAATGAGCGCTACAGTGTAAAAGGAGATATTCATAAAACCGTTTACACCTGCCGTGATATGGCTCATTGTCTTGTGAATGACTATGTAGCCGATATTCTGGTACGAGACATTTACCGGGGAAAATACGGACAGCATCTTATGCTTGAAGGAACCGTAAAAATCTCCAATCATATAGTTGTCGCTGCCAAAATCGGTGACATCAAAGCCATTTATCACCACAGGCTTAGAATTGTCATTTTGGGTATCAATGCCTATTGACGGATCATCTGAGTCCATGAGCAGCTCACCGTCAGGGCTGACCACCCATACCTCGGCATCCATATAGTCGGCTACGATTTTCATGTGATTCTGGAAATCGCTAAGCGACATGGATGAGCCAAAGTATTCGGCGGCGTAATCACCTGCAATGATGGATGCTTCTCTGTAGAGATTGGAAGCCTCCTGCTTTTCAATATAGTCTGTGGTGAGATGCTGTGTAAAGGTGCATATAATGAAAAAAGCAATGACACCGTAAATCAGGTAGCTGATTAACAGCTTAGTGTAGATGGTATGCTTCATTATTTATTTTACCTCAAACTTGTATCCGATGCCCCAGACAGTTGCGATGCGCCAGGTTGGCTTGTCCTTGATTTTCTCGCGGAGACGCTTTACATGCACGTCGACAGTGCGTGTGTCGCCGACATATTCATAGCCCCATATGTTGTCCAGAAGCTGCTCCCTTGTAAACACCTGATTTGGAGATGAGGCAAGAAAATATAAAAGCTCAAGCTCCTTTGGCGGCATATCAACCTGCTGTCCGTCATAGGTGACAGAGTAGTTGGACAGATTTACAATAAGCCCCGGATACTCCACACACTTGATATCTACGGAAGCATAGGCCTCAGGCTTTGCAGGCTGGAAACGTCTGAGCACGGCCTTGACCCTTGCCACAAGCTCCTTTGAGTCAAAAGGCTTTAGTATATAGTCGTCGGCGCCAAGCTCCAGGCCTAAAACCTTGTCAAATACCTCGCCCTTTGCGGAGAGCATGATAATCGGCACATCGGACTTTGCACGTATCTCACGGCATACCTGATAGCCGTCTATGCCCGGAAGCATAAGGTCTAAAAGAAGCATGTTTGGCTTGTAGTGCTCAAATGCGATAAGCGCCTGCTCACCGTCATTTACGATTTTGGTGTCATAGCATTCCTTTGTCAGATATAGAGATATAAGCTCTGCTATATTGTTGTCGTCGTCTACTATCAGTATTTTCTGTTTAACAGCCATTTCTAATCTCCTTCTTAAAAATTATATATATTCCGTAAAAGTAAATTGTCGTTATTTAAAGGTTGCGATGGTCACTCCGGCATCGCCCTCACCAAACTCACCGAGATGGTATTCTGCAATAGTTTTTGTTCTCTTAAGGAGCCCATGCACAGCCTTTCTCAGTGCGCCGGTGCCTTTTCCGTGAACAATGCGCACAGATGAAAGATGGGCGATATACGCATCGTCTAAGTATTTGTCTAAAAGAGCAAGTGCCTCATCCGTAGTTTTTCCAATCAGGTTGATTTCTGATGAAACTGACATTGACTTGCTCATCTTTATCTTGCTTCCGCTGCCGCCGTACTTCTTGGCAGGTGAGACATCGTCGTTTAAGAGCACGAGGTCATTAATATTAACCAGCGAGCGCAGTATACCCATCTGCACATACAAATCGCCCTTGGCGTTTGGCAGAGTGTGGACGGTACCCTTCAGATTGAGGGAGAGCACAAGCACAGAATCACCGATGCGCAGCTTCTTAGGCGCCTTGTGATTTGCCTTGGCAGTGTTTTTCTTGATGTCTGACAGCTTCTTTTCCTTGTCATTCATCTTGTCACGAAGGGCAGAACGTTCCTTTTCCATCTGGCTCATAGGAGCCTGTCCCTGTCCGTATTTGTTGAAATTGCGGATGGTTTTGTCGGCGAGCTCCTTGGCATCCTGCAGTATCTTGTAGGCTTCCTCGTTTGCCTCGCGCAGAATCTTGTCCTTGCTCTTATCTATGCGCTCGTTTTTCTCCTCGAGCTGTTTCTTGAGCTTTTCAATCTCAGCCTTGTAGCTGTTGATTTCAAGCTGCTCCTTTTCGATAGTCTGTCGCTGTGACTCGAGACTTGCAATCAGATCCTCGAAATCGAGGTCGTTGTCATTAATCCTGCTTTTTGCATCCTCGATGATGTTTTCATCCAGACCAAGCTTTGATGAGATTGCAAAAGCATTACTCTTTCCCGGAATACCGATTAACAGGCGGTAGGTAGGGCTTAGGGTCTCCACGTTGAACTCGCAGCAGGCATTTTTCACACCGTCTGTGGAAAGAGCATACACCTTCAGCTCACTGTAGTGTGTGGTGGCCATGGTGATGGCGCCATACTGGTGAAGCCTGTTAAGTATTGAGATGGCAAGCGCCGCACCCTCTGTCGGGTCGGTTCCTGAGCAGAGCTCATCGAATAGGCAGAGGCTTCTGTCATCAGCTTTTTCAAGAATCCTTACGATATTGGTCATGTGAGACGAGAAGGTACTGAGACTTTGCTCAATACTCTGCTCATCGCCTATATCCGCAAAGACATCCTCAAAGATGGCAAGCTTTGACCTGTCAGCCGCAGGAATGTGAAGACCTGCCTGACCCATGAGCGTCAAGAGTCCGACAGTCTTTAGTGAAACCGTTTTACCGCCTGTGTTTGGACCGGTGATGATGAGCTGCTTATAGTCCTCGCCGAGCCGCACATCTATAGGAACCACCTTTTTAGCATCCAAAAGCGGATGACGTCCCTTTCTGATATTGATATGCCCCTCGGTGTTGAACTCCGGTGCCACACCATTATATGATTTAGCCAGATTTGCCTTTGCAAAAATAAAGTCAAGCTCTGAAAGAACCTCGTAGTCCTGCTCCAAAGCAGCCGCATTCATGGCAACCTTGTCGCTGAGCGCCGCAAGAATTTTCTCAATTTCCTCCTGCTCCTTTATGAAAAGCTCCTTGAGCTCGTTATTCAAATTGACAACAGCCATCGGCTCGATAAAAAGAGTGGAGCCGGTAGAGGACTGGTCGTGCATCATGCCGGGAACATTACCCTTTGCCTCAGCTTTTACAGGCAGACAATATCTGCCGTCGCGCATGGTCACAACCGCATCCTGCAGATATGTCCTTGTTGTGCTGTTGTTCATGAGCTTGGTGAGCTGCGCATGGATTCTGTCGTTCATGCCGCGTATGCCCTTTCTTATCTTAAAAAGCTCAGGACTCGCATCATCGGCAATCTCTTCCTCAGATAAAATGCATCTCTTAATCTCATCGCAGAGCGCAGAAACCGGTTCAATCCCTGCAAACAGACTAGAGAGTGAATCCTGCTTCTCATTGTCCATGCCGCTTCTGCCATAAGCCTTAACACGCTTTGCAACCTCCAACAGACTGCAGATGCGAAGAAGCTCGGTCGTATTTAGTGCTCCGCCGATATCGAGCCTCTTTAGTGAAGCGCGCACATTGTGTATGCCCACGAAGGACACTCCGCTGTCCTTGTACAGGCGGCTTAGTGCATCGGCAGTGGTGGTCTGCAGATGTCTGATTTCGTATAAATCGGTGATAGGCTCAAGCGAAAGACACCGCTTTTTTGTCTCATCACATGCTGCGTAGCTGCTTAGCATGGTGAGGATTTTGTTATATTCCAATGTTTTGTAAACTTTTTTATTCATTTCTATATCCTTATATTTCGGTAGTTGAATATTAAATTCATATTTACTGTATAGCTTATCATATTATAGCTGAAAATCTTCAAAAAAACCATAATAAATATGTATTAAATGATAATTACAAGATGATAACATAAAGTTTAATACATAACAAACCAGTTTGTTAAACGAGCCAAAAAGTGAGGGCTTGCAGCAGTCCGGCGGGTACATGCCACAAGGCCGTACTCAAAAAATATGGTTGCAACGCAATATAATTCAGAATATAATGTAAGATAGTAACTAAAGACATCTAATCAGGGTGACAATATGGGGCAATTTATCAGAGAAAAGATAAAGGATAAACCGCTGAATAAAAAAAGACTTGCAAAAAAAGCAGGCACAGCAGCACTCTGCGGAATGGCATTTGCAGTGGCTGCAAGCATTGTTTTTGCTATATTTCTGCCGGTTATCAACAGACAATCAAAAAAAGCTTCAGATGGAAAAAATAATAATGATGTGCAGACAGCCACACAGCAGTCAGGCATAGATGACAGCAGTGATGCATATAGTGAAAATGGTACACAAAGCACAGAGTCCGGCACTTCTTCGGAGCCGTCTTCGCAGACCTATCAGCCTACACTCGCAGATTATCAGGCGGTGCAGAACCAGCTTTACAGAGTGGGCGCTTCGGCTACGAAATTTGTAGTAGGAGTCACGGGTGTGACAGATGCCACTGATATTTTCAACAATTCCTATGAGACAGAGGGTCAGGGAGTGGGAGTGATACTGAAGGACAATGGAAAGCAGCTAATCATTCTGACAGAGAAAAATGTAGTGGATAAGGCGGATAAGCTTAGTGTAACCTTTGTAAACGACATGATGGCTGATGCTGCGCTGGTCAAGTATGACAGCAATACAGGTATGGCAATCATTTCCGTGGATAAGTCACTTCTGGACGACGCCACAACAGGGGCTATAGCGGTTGCGGAGCTTGGTAATTCAAATATTGTTTCAAGAGGAGCATCTGTCATTGCGCTTGAGGCAAACTATGCCATTCTCACAGGTCTTGTAACGTCAACAACCAACGAGCTGTCGGCGCAGGACAACAATTACTCGGTGCTCACCACAGATATCGCAAGCAACAAGTTGCAGAGCGGTATACTGATTAATACAGATGGTCAGGTCATAGGGCTTTCGCTGCAGGATTTCAATCCGGCGGAGGAAAACAATACGCTCACGGCTGTCAGCATAAGTGACCTGTCACCTGTCATTGAAAAGCTCGAGAGCGGCGCAGATGTGCCGTACATAGGCATCACCTGTACTACAGTTACAGAAAAAATAGCAAACAGATATAACATCCCAAAGGGTGTTTATATAAAGCAGGTTACCATGGATTCACCGGCATTTGTCTCGGGGCTTCAAAGCGGAGATGTGATAGTTGCGGTAAATAATACAGAGGTGTCGAATGTGTCCGCGTACAACACACAGCTTATGAAGCAAAAGCCTGAGGATACCTGCAATCTGAAAGTAAAGAGAAAAGGAAGCAACGGCTACACGGAGATTACCTGTCAGGTGAAAATCGGAGTGATGAATTAGCCGAAATTAGGAGGATATATGAAGTATATTTCAACTCTCCGCGAGGGAGAGAGAATCAATGAGATTTTTTTATGCAAGAGCAAGCAGACAGCCATGACCAAAAGCGGAAAGCCTTATGACAATGTTATCCTGCAGGATAAGACAGGCACGCTGGATGCCAAGATATGGGATGTGGGCTCAGTAGGCATTGAGGAATTTGATGCAATGGATTACATAGCCATAACCGGTGATATCACAAGCTTTCAGGGCAATTTGCAGTGTTCCATAAAGCGTGCGAGAAAGGTAAACGAGGGAGAATATGACCCTGCGGATTATCTGCCGGTCAGCGATAAGGATGTCGAGGTCATGTATAAGGAACTCATGGGCTTTATCGGCTCTGTAAAGAATCAGTACCTGTCACAGCTATTACATAGCTTTTTTGACAATAAGGAGTTTGAGCGCCGTTTCAAGTTCCATTCAGCCGCAAAGAGCGTGCACCACGGCTTTGTAGGAGGTCTTTTGGAGCATACACTCGGTGTGACGAAGAACTGTGATTATTTTGCAAAAATGTATCCGGTTTTAAACCGTGACCTGCTTCTTACAGCAGCTATTTTCCATGATATCGGAAAATTAAAGGAGCTTTCTACTTTCCCGGAGAATGACTATACAGACGCTGGTCAGCTCCTCGGACATATCATGATTGGTGCAGAGTGGGTAGGCGATGCGATTAAGAGCATCGACGGTTTCCCGGTAGTGCTCGCAAACGAGCTGAAGCACTGTATACTTGCCCACCACGGCGAGCTTGAGTTTGGCTCTCCGAAAAAGCCGGCACTTGTCGAGGCACTTGCACTTAGCTTTGCCGACAACATAGATGCCAAGATGGAGACCTTCAGGGAGCTGCTTGTAAATGTGCCTGAAAACGATACAAAGTGGCAGGGCTACAACAGATTTATGGAGACAAACTTCCGCAGAACAAGTGTGTAAAAAGGCGGACAATATTAAATATAGCTACGGTGTGATTTTTGGTGTGAAAGCATGCGCCGGGTACAAACGCTGGGTACAAACACTATTCTAAGGAATGTAAACAGTAACAAAAATAATAAAGAAGAGAACAGTATGAAAAAAAATGACATATTTGAACTTGAAATAACAGATATGGGAACAGATGGCGAGGGTATCGGACATTATGATGGCATGACCTTTTTCGTAAAGGATGCACTGATTGGTGACGTCATAACAGCCCGCGCAACAAAATTAAAGAAAAATTATGGCTACGCAAGAGTGGAAGAGATTAAGACCCCTTCCACTTTTCGCGTTGAGCCGGAATGTGAGCTGCACAAGAGGTGCGGAGGCTGCCAGATACAGGCGCTCTCCTATGAAAAGCAGCTTGAATTTAAAAATAATAAGGTGCGCAACAATCTCATGCGCATAGGTGGATTTTCAGAGGCAGAGCTGGACAGTAAAATGCAGCCGCCTGTTGGCGCAGACAATCCATACCGCTACCGCAACAAGGCACAGTTTCCGGTGGGATATGACAGGGATGGCAATATAGTGACAGGCTTTTATGCATCGCGAAGCCACAATATCATCCCGGTCGAGGACTGCAGGCTTGGGGTGCCGCAAAACAAAGAGATACTCGACATCATAAAGGAATGGATGAATGAGTGCGGCATCACGCCGTATGACGAGAACACACAAAAAGGGCTCGTGCGCCATGTGCTTATCAGATATGGTTTTACGTCAAAGCAGATTATGGTGTGTCTTGTGATAAATGGGGACAGTCTGGATTTAAAATGCAGGGCTGAAAATGTGTATGTATCACGTGTAGACAGCGGAAAAAATACGGACAAGCATAATTGTGATAAAACAAGCGATAACAAGGCATGTGATAGCAGACATAACGCAACAGATATACTGTGCGAAAGACTCTCAAAAATCGATGGAATGACGTCCATTTCCTACAATATCAACAAGGAAAACACAAATGTCATCCTCGGCAAAAAGACAGTCTGCATATGGGGAAGACCATATATTGAGGACACCATCCATCTGCTTTCTTACCCTGATTTCACACCACAGGGGACAGGCATCACATATCAGATTTCGCCACAGTCGTTCTATCAGGTAAACCCGAAGCAGACAGAAAAGCTCTACAGCACGGCACTTGCATTTGCAGGGCTCACAGGAAATGAAAATGTCTGGGACCTCTACTGTGGTATCGGTACCATATCGCTCTTTTTGTCACAGAAGGCAAAGCAGGTGTATGGAGTGGAAATAGTGCCTCAGGCAATCGAGGATGCCAAAAACAATGCGAAGCTAAATGGCATCACAAATGCACAGTTTTTCGTAGGAAAGGCTGAGGAGGTGCTGCCACAGTTTTATGAGAATGCAAAGAAAACTGAGAAAATCACTGATGATACAGCATCCACCGGACGTACAGATATGCTTCGCCCGGATGTGATAGTCGTTGACCCTCCAAGAAAGGGCTGTGATGAGAAGTGTCTGGACACAATGCTTGCGATGTCACCGGAGAGGATTGTATATGTGAGCTGCGATTCAGCAACATTGGCAAGGGATTTGAAGATACTGTGTGATGAGAAGTATGAACTCATGAAGTGGCAGGCATTTGATCAGTTTTCTCATACGACGCATGTAGAAAGTATTTGCTTGCTGTCGAAGAAACTTTGAGCTTATGGGGGGAGCGGGCTTTTTTGATGATATTTTTGCGCGCCCACAAAATGAGAAAATTCTCTTTGTAAAGCGCGTAAAAGGGCGCGAGCAAAAAAAGTGGCGCAAAAATGAGCTTTTGCCACGACAAAACAAAGCCCAAAAGCCCAAATACCGCTAGAAGCCGCATAAAACGCCCTTTATCAAAAAGCGAGCAAAAAATACAATCAAAGTCATATCAAATCCATTTAAAGCGTAATGGCGGATAGTAGCACATTTTGGCTTAAAAAGCAATTTAAAATTTAAATTCAGCTTGTAACACTTGGCAACTTACAAGCTCTTTTATTGACAGCTTAGCAAAT
>OIZP01000858.1_pt1 | contig 17360 bp, 18 predicted proteins | sample 1588531 | NCBI WGS metagenome assembly OIZP01 (sample SAMN03283283) | human gut metagenome | biome: human-associated habitat; material: feces | host: Homo sapiens | place: Peru | collected 2012
TGTGATAAATCAAGTCTTCCAACTGTACAAGAGCCTCATCCAGTTCCTTGCACAATTCCTCCACATTATCGCATGGTTCATCACCTTCCAGTACTTTGGCGCTCGCCTTGATACGCTCCTTTAATTCAGCAATTTTTGTTTGCAACTCAGCTCTAATACTTAATGCTTCAGCTAACTTCATAATTCAATATTCATTAATCTTTTAAAGTTAGCAAATATAGTCAAAATCCAACTTATTCACCAAACTTTTCTATAGAATTTATTCCTATTCATCTCATTTTCGTCTTTTCTATATATCCACTTCATCTGCTCACCATTATTTTAAAGATAATCACACCTTTCGCCTTCAAGGTGTTCTGTATATCGACAAGAGTCTTTTTAACCTCGTCGTTGAAACGTATTGCTATGAACATTCGAGCCATATCGCATTCCTTTACATTAAAGGAACAACTCAGAATGCGAACCGAAACGAGAGAGTATTATGATTTCTTCTCCATCGGACGACTGTTCAATCCAAATTAAGAGAGAATCGTTTTCAACATGACATTCCAAGGCTCCCTTGTAGTTGCCACTCAAAACGTGCGGTCGTTTTTCTTTAGGTATAGGTTGACCATTAGCCAACAATTCAACGACCTTAAAAAGTTCCATAAGTGTTTTAGGATTGTTTTGGTATCTTTTTAGATCTTTCTTGAATTTTGTTGTTCGCCTAATCTTCTTCATTTCCAAGTATTGAGTTTACGAATGCATCATAACAGCTCACGTCAACGGCTTTTGTATGACCATGACGCGCCTCTTCAATAGCAGCCAAAGTTTCTTCATTCGGTTTTGCAGCAGAATTGCCAAGCGCATTTATGAGAATACATTCCACATAATTGTTGAGACTTCTATTTGCTTGTTTTGCTTGTTCCTTCAAAGCAGAAAGCACATCAGCCGGCAATCTGAAAGAAGTTGAAATTCTCAATGATTTTGTTTCCATAATCTTTCGTTTTTTTGATATATACAAATACAATACATTGCAATGCTAATGTAATACATTGTAATGCAAATATAGTGGAATAAAATGGAATGAAGTCATAAATCACACATTTTAACGTTCTCGCAATATACATCAAAGATCGCACAAGTTGCAACATTATAGTCGCTAAGTTGTTCGGGAAAAATTTCACAAATCCAGACTCCATTTTGCAAGCACTTCTCTTGGACGAAGACGGGTAATGCTATACGACTCAATGGTGTTGCCGAGAGTTCTTCGTTCAAACTCAGAAGTGCCAATAAGGTTGTTTGCTGTGACGGAGAACTCCCAACGCTTAGCCTTGTAGGCAATGGCAAGGTCAAGAAAGTGGTTTATGCCGATGCTCTTGTCGTTGGTATGGAAGAGTTCGTTCTTCACGCTCAGCATCCATCCTTTGGCAGGGAAAACATATAGTTTAAGGAAATGTTCCCAGTCGGACGTGGGGGCAGAGGAGAGTTCTGAAGACGTGAGGTTCTTCTGCTTGTAAATGTTCACATTCGACTTACCCTCAACAGAAAGAAATCTCGCTGGACGCAATGAGTAGTTGAACGAAACGGCGGTTGTGTTCATACGTGCGTCATTCACAATGCCCGACACAAGCATACTATAATCTGTGATGTTGTGTGAGGCACCAAGACCTATTAGTGTCTTTGCCCATCCAAAAGACTTGCTTACACGACCATAAATGCCTATTGTCTGCATGGCATATTCCTTGTCTGTAGCAGTCATGGTATAGATGTTGCCGTTCATCGCACTCTCGTAAAGGATGTTTCCCGACATTCTATTATATGTAGGACGAATATTAAAGAACAGTCCCGACACAGGATTGGTGTATTTATATGCTGCAGTTGCATGAAGGGAGTGAGTAGCATCCATCTTGCCTCTATTCACTTTCTGCGTGCGATAACTTGTGAAGATAGGAGTGTCGTAGATAGACCTTCCCATCAATGGAGCATTCGCATAACCAACATTAGCCGAAAATTCAGAAACAACAGTTGCCTTATAATTCCAGTTGACCGAAGGGTCTATCCACAGATGATTGCTTCTTGATTCACGATAAGACTGACGGGCATAACTTATCTTCGGCTTTATTCCAATCCTGTGCTTTCCGAAAAGGAACGACATGGAAGGAGTCCAATACGTGCGAAGCAACTGATACACATTCGTCTTCTCCGCTTCCCCGTCCATTGCCACACCAATGCTCTGATAGTCGTAGTTCACTCCCAATTCATTGTTGAGATAGTGTCTGCCGACTTTCAGTTTATATTGCATTTCATTCTGCGTGGAGAAGAAACCGAGATTCAGCCGTTCTGTCATTCCACCAATGGTGAGCAACTGTCCTGGCAGATAGCTATAGGTCCAATAACTTTCAACGTTGTATATGTTGCCCTTTGCCGTGGTGTGCGACATCTGAAAATCCTCAGTAATACTGCGCTTGTGCGGCTTCACCATCATGTCGGTGCGTTGTCCGTTGTACATCATCGTGCCGACACTCTTGTTGAAGTCAATATAACCTTTAAGGTTGTTCTTGATGAAACTCTTGCTGCCGTTGTACTGATAGTTGGCCTCACCCTTCCATTCGCTTCGGGTGTTGCTGACATTCTGCTCCTCAACAATGACAGGCATGTCGGCAAGGGTGAGATAAGTGGATGAACTATAGTCCTGCATGTCGGTCTTGTCTATAAATCCATTGCCTTGCACACGCAGTTCCGAATCCTTACCAGTCTTCCAAAGCCAGTTGCCGGCTACAAGATGACTATTATTGAAGGTATAGCGGTTGTCTGCAAGGTCGGGAGCTGCAACCGACATCATTGATAGAAAGCCCGATTCAGAGCCTGTTCTTCCCTTCAACAATGCAGCAAAATCGAGCACCTCATTGTCAAGTTGCTTGCCTATGTTGTTGTTCTTGTACATCATAAGCGTCTGATACTTCTTGTTGAAACGCATACCCATCAGTCGGCAGTCGTAAAGAAAATCATCGCCACAACCAAGACCAATGTCAGCCGTCCCCGTCCAAACAGCTTTGGCATCATCTTTCAATACAAGGTTGAGAGCAGCTTGCTCGCTAAACGCTACGCCACGCAACGACTTCACCGACTGATGATTCTCCAACACCTGCACACTCTTTATCTTATCAGCTGAGATGTTTTGGTTGGCAACGCCATATTGCGACCCCATTAAGTCAAGTCCTTCGATATAGAACTTATTGATAGGTGTACCTTGGTATTCCACCTTGCCGTCAGCTTTTACTTCAAGACCTGGCATTTTTGCTATTACATCAGCAATGCTTCGGTCCTGTCCTTGGCGGAAACCTGCAACCGAATATGTGAGCGTGTCTCCAGAACTCTTTATACGCTCCGCTTTTATCTTTACTTCCTTTAATTGAAAGTCGCCTTCTACTAACGTGATAGTCATGCCATCCTTCAAATCAGCGAACGGCATTGTCTTCTTCTGATAACCAATATAACTTACCGTTATGCTTGCAGGATTTTTCCCTTTAGGAATAGTCAGCTTATATTCACCCTTATCGCTTGTTAGACAATACGCCACAGTTGACTTGCTCTCAGTCGATGCCACAACTGAGGCACCTACCAAGAGTTCTCCTTTCTTACCCTTCACCTTTCCTGTGAATGTTTGCGCAGAGAGCGAAAGGTTGGTTAGCAGAAGTATGAAAAATATGGCATATCTCATTGCTTACAAAATGGTTATTGCATATCACTTATTCGTATTTATCCATTAAACAGGCGTTGAAACTCCGTTGTGCCTTAGGCGGTTCACTATATCCACTGCCTTGCAAGCGGTTGGTAGTATTCCATTGGTCTTTCCAGTAATCTTCAAGCAGACGTTGCAACTTGGCAGGAGTTGAACGCAAATAACGCTTGGGGTGAAAGCTGATGGTTGCTGTTTGCCGCATCTGCTCTATGCCTGTAGCAACAAACGAGAATTCATGTCGGCTTTCAGAAGCCGCCAATATGAGTCCGGGCAAACCACCTAACTTCCATGGACCATTATCAAAAGGCAAGTCCAACGAATACCACGCTGTCCAAGTGCGCCCACGGAACTGACAAACGGCTTTATGGCAGGGATAACCTATAATAATAGTGTCACCCTCGGCAAGTTCCCAAGAAAAGGTCGGAATAGATTCCTCATAATAGAAGAAAAAATCATTGTGCAGGACATCCGTATAAGTGAGAGTGCCCCTCTGCGGAATATGCTTATAAACTTCATACTCGCGTCCCTTCTTAGAGCCAAACGTATTTGCCAGGAACTGCAAATAGATCATAGGGTCGGTATTCACACTCTTCACAGAATCACGCTGATGCAGAAACTGCTCAAACCGTTGGCTATAAAACCGAGACGAATGTCTCCCTATATCCAACAGATTTATATCATCATACGCTTCCTTTTGCTCCTGCGTGTGTTTATACAATGCACGATACTGTACACGCACACTTACCGTGTCCACCGCCTCTTGGGAATGGACGCATGAGGCAAATAAACAAAATGCCAATAAACTGAAGAGTATTTTCATAAGCAACAATTCTTTTTATTTACTTCAACTCAAAGGTTGCCATAAGCAGCACCTTATTGCCATCTATGTTTTCTTCATAGAAGAATCGATAGATGCCAGGCTTGTTTGGCAGAATATCGGGAAAAAGATGAGCAGTTATGGTGCCGCTTTGACCATCGCTTAAAACATGACCGATGGCCGTGAACGAGCAATCGGTGGGCACAACAAACCAATTGCCATCCGCTCCTTGGGCTGTGATGCTATATGCTTCGCCATACATGAATTCTTTACCACTATGGTTGGTTATAGTGAATTTGATTTCTGTACTATCCAAAGGATAGGAGGGAGTCTCTGCCTTAATGGAAATTCCATTATAAGAGCTTACTCCTGTTTTGTTATTTATAATAGGGTCGAGTTTGTCTCCAAACTTAATGACAGACGAGTTGTATATCTGATTACGAAACTCCTGTTGCTTCTCCTTAGTGTTCCAACGGAGTGTAATATCTATGGAGTTATCACCTATTCCAAATCCAACGACATTTCGCCAGGCTGAAGAATTGTCTGCCGACAAAAACTTTCTTTCAAGTGTTCGCATAATTTGATTCAGTTTCTTTTGGGAATATTTCCGCATTGAAGCTTTGCGATAAATTTTCTTCTTACCACCAGCGACTTTCTTTTTACTAATGGTCGCTACCTTCTTTTGTTGAGCGGCAAATGGCAGTTTGCAAGCAGCAAAAGCTGTTTGCATTGAAAGGATCATTGTAAATCCTAATATTATTGCATTGAGTTTTGTCTTCAATTTCATAGTTATCAGCAATAAGGATTTAACATGTAGAGAGATATGAACTCTTATAGTATATTTCTTTTCTTATGAGAAAAGTTCGATTTATTTTGCAAATATATTGTATTTTAGTTTATCTACAAAATGATACAGTCAGAAATAATCCATCATTTTCTTTGCCCATCCCATTTTTCTTTATACCTTTGCCCCCGAAACATCAAGAGCAGTATTGATCTGCACCAACCGAGCACGACAGCCACGGTGGTCAAGATACGATGTGGAAATAAGTTTAATTTCAAAAACAAGTCATTATGAACAATTCATTTTACAACGATTTCGCTGCGCATTTCGCAGCCAGTACACTCACTTCACTTGTCAGATCATTCAATAGTCAGGTTGGAAAGCGTGGCTTCAACTCTGTGCGTGCAGCCCATGACCAGGCTCTTATTGACGAGCTGGTGCGCCGTGGCATCGACGTGTCGGCAGTATTCGACGGCACAACCCTTTCTTTTGCCCATCATGTTGAGCTGGACAACAACCGTCTGGTAATCAGATAATAAAATCAATTAGCAATATATAGAAAGTCGATGATGCCGTCTGCTCTTGGCATCACCGTCTGGAAGATAGGTTGATACACAGTCTATACAATGCGCCGAATGTCTGTGCAGTGGCGGATAGTGCGAATGCGAACAATCATACAAACGGCAGCTATACGGTTAGCCTTACATATGCCCGGTCGTCGAAGCTCTTGTTGCCCTCAACGAGACCTTTCGTAGCCACAAAGCTGCGGATGTTCTGCGGGTCGTCGGCGAGTTGTTTTGCCAGCGCCTTTTCGGTGTCGCGGAGCGTGGGCAGCAGAGTGGGGTAGCCGTCGGAGGCAAGCACGGCGGAGCTGCATACGCTGACGAGTCGTGTGCCGGGCATGTATATCGTCGTGCCGTCTATTACGGCATACAGGCGGTTCTGGCCTTCGAGCATTGCCTTTATTATCTGCGGCTCTATGGCGTGGCGGGCGTCTGCTGGTGCCATGCCGCCCTTTATCATGTCGGCGCGCTGCATGGCTGTCTCCTGCTCGCAAGGCTTCGGGTTTTCGTAGAACACGCCGTCTACGATGGCCTGGCAGTCGCCCACCATCCATACCTCCTTCCGATGTTCGCTGTATACTATTGCAGAAGCGGTGAGACGCTCCTCTGGATGCGCAGCCATGCGTTCGGATATGCCGCGCTCTGCGTATTCCTCTGCGATGCGGCTCGTTATGCCCTGGCAGAACTCCTCCAGCGTGGCTTCGGCAGCCATCTGGCGGATATAGTTGCGGATGAGCAGCATGGCGAAGCGTCCGTTCTTAATCGTTGGGTCGAGTCGGAAGGGTGTCTTGCTTGTGCTGCCGTCGATTACAGCCACGAAGTTGGATGTGCATACGATGCCGTCTTCACAGTCGGCTGCTGTATGCTTGCCACAAATGAAACTTTCTTCGATGTGCATAGTGTTGTCCTTTCTTTCTTTAATTGTTTGATATTACCTTGTGCGTCGTACCGTCTACAGAAACGCCTCCTTACTTGTTCCTATACGCCAGCGGCGACATTCCTGACCGTTGCTTGAAGAAGTTGGTCATGGCGCTTTGGTCGCTGAAGTTGAGGTGTGCGGCTATTTCGCCCATAGACATGTCGGTCTGGGTGAGGAGGTTGCATATTTCCTTGTATACCAAGGATGTGGCGTGTTCGTTGATGGTGGATCCGCTTATTTCCTTCACCAGACGTGAGAGATAGGCTGGCGATACGTTCAGCTTGTCGGCATAGAAGCGAATCTGACGTTCCTTGCGGAAGTTGCGGTAGAGGTGGTGTAGGAAAATCTCGTACACCTGCTTCTTGTGTCCGAGGTCGTGCGTCACGGAGCAATCTTCGTAAGGCAGCTCTTCTATGATGAGTTTCAGGACGTTAAACATACTCCTGATCATCTCCACCTTGTTGATGTGCTGACGGCGTACGATGTCGCGGATAAAGTGGAAGGTGTCTGTTATGCTTTTGTCTTTCTCGTCTGTAAGCTGGTAACGAGTAGCGTGGTCGGCGAATGTCTCGTCCACGAGGATGCTCTCCGCCTGGAAGTCCGTGGATGTTTCGGATATGTCAGCCACTTCCTTGGGTGTGATGATAAGGAGGTCTTTGGCGGCGAGCTGTATGCTTTGTTCGTCGCCAATGGTCTGTTGCAGCAGCATGCGGCAGCTGCCTTGCTTCACTAAAAGAATCTTGGTGAAGAGTGTGCGTTCCTTCACCATGCTGCTGAATCCGCTGACAGAAAAGTATGCGGCGTATGCACCATAAATATCCTTGATGTGATATTTGGTGGCAAACTCTTCCAAATTATAGACTTTCTGTTGATTCATTCCAGATTCTTCGATACAGTTTTTTTATACAATAGATTATGTTTCCGGTGTGCAAAAGTATGAATTTTATTCCATAACAGCAACCCTGCTGACGGGTATCTTGATGGCTTGTCTTGCAAAGAGGCAAAAAAAGAAGCCTGCAAGCCTAATCCATGTGAGAATGGACTGGCTTGCAGGCTTTCACCTTAATATATTATTAAGCTTTGTCTTTTTTCTTACTTCAGAGAGAACTTTGAAGAGTGGAGCATCTCCTTCGGGTCAAGAGCCTTGTCGAGCTCTTCCTTGCTGAGGAGTCCCTGCTCGATGACGATGTCATAAACCGAGCGTCCTGTTGCGTGAGCTTCCTTAGCCACCTTTGAGCTTGCCTTATAGCCGATGATGGGGTTGAGAGCTGTAACGATGCCGATGCTGTTCTTCACCATTTCGTAGCAGCGCTCCTTGTTGACGGTGATGCCGAGAACACACTCTTCGGTAAGTGTCTCGATGGCGTTCTTCAGCCATGTGAGGCTCTCGAAGAGGCTTGCTGTGATGATAGGCTCCATAACGTTGAGCTCCAGCTGACCAGCCTCTGCTGCGAAGCTTACTGTGGTGTCGTTGCCGATAACCTTGAAGCAAACCTGATTGGTAACTTCGGGGATAACGGGATTTACCTTACCCGGCATGATAGATGATCCGGGAGCCTTTGGAGGAAGGTTGATCTCGTTCAAGCCGCAACGCGGACCTGAAGCCATAAGGCGGAGGTCGTTACAGATCTTAGAGAGCTTGATGGCAAGACGCTTCAGAGCTGAAGAGTAGCTTACGTAAGCGCCGGTGTCAGGTGTAGCCTCTACGAGGTCGATTGCCGATACGAAGTTCTCGCCGGTGAGCTTGCTGAGGTTGGCAGCGCAGAGCTTTGCGAAGCCGGGAACAGCGTTCAGACCAGTACCGATGGCAGTACCGCCCATGTTGATTTCGTGGAGGAGCTTCACGTTGCGCTCGAGGTTGAGGATTTCCTCTTCGAGGTTGTTGGCGTAAGCGTTAAACTCCTGACCGATGGTCATAGGCACAGCGTCCTGCAGCTGTGTACGTCCCATCTTGATGGTGTCGTTATATTCCTCTGCCTTGTAGCGGAAAGCGCTGATAAGTCCTGTTAGAGCGCCCACCAAGTGGATGTTCATGCGGATAAGCGCGAGGCGGATGGATGTAGGATATGCGTCGTTTGTAGACTGGCCGCAGTTGACGTGGTCGTTAGGCGAGCAATACTGGTATTCGCCCTTCTCGTGTCCCATGATTTCGAGGGCACGGTTGGCTACCACCTCGTTGATGTTCATGTTAACGGAAGTACCGGCGCCACCCTGAATCATGTCGATGGGGAAGTTCTCGTGCCACTTACCGTCGATGATTTCGCGGCAAGCCTGTCCCATTGCGCTTGCTATCTCGTCGTTGATAACGCCGAGCGAGTGGTTGGTCTGAGCGGCAGCCAACTTCACGTATGCGTTAGCGATGATGAAGTCGGGATAGTCGCGCATTGTCTTGCGAGAGATATGATAGTTGTTGATGCCACGCTGTGTCTGCACGCCGTAGAGTGCGTCAGCCGGAACCTGAAGTTCACCTAAAAGGTCAGCTTCTACTCTGAATTTCTTTTCGTTTGCCATAATGGTAATCTTGTTTTAGATGTTAGTTCTGTTTTCTGCTGCAAAGGTACGCTTTATATCATACATGTCTTTTATAAAAAGCGAACCTTAATTTGTAAAAAGCGAACCGTTTTGCAGTTTCCTTGACATCTTCACGCCATTACAGCAGCTTCATTCTGTATATCATTCCCAGTTCTATGCAGTCCGTGTTATATCCCGTCAGTGTGCTCCGCTTGCTGTAGCTGTATTTCCTTCCCATGTAGGCAAGGTAGAATCTGAGGTCTTGCTGTTGCTTGCGTGCCGGATAATACTCCACGCTTCCCACGTAGCCGTATGCCTTACGGTAGTTTCTGAACTGCTCTGACTGTGTCATGCTGGCTGTCTCGTACGTGCCCTTCAGCATGAGGTTCCAGTCTGAGGTGAACTGCCAGTTCATCTTCGTCACCAATGACAGGTTGCATATCTTGCCCATATAGAGGTCTGTTTCCGTCGGCGCCAGCACCTTCGCCACCTCGCGCGTCGTTATCTTCATGCGGTCAAGGTCGTCCAAGGAGATGCTATAGTCGACGTACCATTGCAGGCGGTCGAGCTTGAGCTTCTGTCCGAGGCGTATCAGCTGGCTATACTTGTCCTTGGCTTGCGTGCGGAGCATGTATGACCATCGCGTCTGCAGCTTGCCGCCGAAGAACTTTCCGTTCCATCCTAAGGCGTATGTCAGCGGCGCGCTGGCTTTCTGGAGCAGGGCGATGTCGGGCTTCGGCTCCGCATTGCCGTCGCTTGTCATCTTTCCGTCGCTTATCTTGGCGTCTTTGCCGAACTCGTCTGCCAGCTTGCCGTTATAGGTGTTGCTCACCTCGGCGGATAACTGCTGGTCGGGCGTGGGATTATACACTACGTTTATGGCTCCCTTTGAGCTGTCCATGTTGCCCTCAAGGTCCGAATACTGATAGATGAAGAGCGGATTCTCGCTGAATTCGAACGAGCCGAGCACCTGACATTTCTTGCCGCCCTGGATGCTCCAGTGGTCGTTAAACTTCCATCCCACCATCATATAGTCGTTGGCTTTGGAGAAGTTGTCCTCGCTCTGTTCCACGTTCGACTTGTTTATGCGTTGGCGGAAGCGGTAATATATATGGTCTGTCAGCCATCCCACCATCTCTATTTTAAGGTAGCGGTTGTATATGCGTGCGCCCCATTCGCCGTTTCGCGAGTCGTGTGTGGCTTGAGCCGCTGCTCCATAATTAATGTATAGCTCTAAGGCTTTCGACTTCTGCTCATGCTTGGTGACCATCTCGTAGAGCGATTTGAGGTCCACTTCCTCCTCTCCGAGTCCGTCGTTGGTGCCTTGAGCCAGCGTGCTTAGTGGCATTGCTGCCGTTGTGAATAGTGCTAATATTATCGATTTTCTCATTTCTTACAGGAATTGTATAATAAGATAGCCCATACCTATGGACACAAGACAGCCAGAACGATGGCAAATTGTAATAGTATGATAGCTGTTGCCATGATTAGGTCTGTAATTTCGTTGTTATTATTCTGCAAAATTACTGATAATTCCTAATTCATACCACCTTGTTTCGTTTTTTTTGTCTAAATTTGTAACTTCAATAAGAGATACATTCAATTTTGTATCTTCAGAAAAAGATACATTCACATAAGATATATCCAAGAATGAACAAAGTCTGCATATTAGTTATATGTATGGTGTCGCTTCTTCTCCTGCCACTCAAAGGTGTGGCGCAGGAGAGTCAGACCGCCTATAATTTTCTTCGTCTCCCGGTTTCGGCACGTGCAGCTGCGGTTGGCGGCGACGGCATTGCCCTCATCGAAGACGATGCTTCGCTCATATTCCACAATCCTGCGCTGCTTTCGTCTGTCAGCGACAAGCAGCTGGCTCTCAACTTCATGACGTACATGGCAGGATCGACCACAGCCAGTGCGTCGTTCAACCGTGCCGTCGGCGAACGTGCAACGTGGGCTATTTCAGGACAGTTTATGAATTATGGCACCATGAAGCAGACCGACGCCTCCGGACAGCAGACAGGCGACTTCTCCGCCAAGGACATTGCCATGGCTGGCTATTTCTCTTACATGCTCTCTGACCGCATTGCCGGTGGCGTGACAGCCAAGGTGGTGTCTTCGTTCATCGGCGACTATTCGTCGTGGGGCGTAGCCTTCGACCTCGGTGTCAACTATTATAATCCCGAATCCGAATTCTCAGCTTCCATCGTTGCCAAGAACCTCGGCGGACAGACCAAGGCGTATGAGGAGGACTATGACGCGCTGCCTTTCGACCTCCAGGTGGGCGTGTCGAAGAAAATCAGCCATACGCCCTTCCGCATATCCCTCACAATGGGCGATCTCACGCATTGGGACTATCGCTTTGCCGACCACTTCACGGTGGGCGTGGACGCCACGCTGTCGCAGTCGGTGTGGCTGGCGGCAGGATATAACATCCGCCGTTCGCACGAGATGAACATCAACGATGCAGAAGGAGGAAGCAGCCACATGGCAGGACTCTCGCTTGGTGCCGGCGTAAGCCTTAACCGCCTGAAGCTGAGCTTAGCTTACGGCAAGTATCACGTCTCAAGCTCTTCCATAATGGGCAATGTGGCGTTTAGCTTATAAATAATAATCACATACACTTACTTTATATAACTATGAAGAAAATAACGATAGCCATCGACGGCCACTCTTCTTGTGGCAAGAGCACGATGGCGAAAGACCTTGCCAAGATGGTGGGCTACGTATACGTTGACACCGGTGCCATGTATCGCGCCGTCACTCTTGCTGCCATGCGTGGCGGAATGTTCGGTGAGGACGGCAGTCTGGACACGGAGCGTCTGAAGGCTGCTGTCAATGACATCGACATCAGCTTCCGCCGTGACGAAACGACGGGCAAGGTGGAGACATATCTCAATGGCGAGAACGTGGAGCGCGAGATTCGCACCATCGACGTATCGCAGCACGTCAGCCAGGTGGCAGCCCTTCCTTTCGTAAGAGAGCGCCTCGTTGCAGCGCAGCAGGCTATGGGCAGAGAGAAAGGCGTGGTGATGGACGGACGCGACATCGGCACCGTGGTCTTCCCCGACGCCGAGCTTAAGATTTTCGTTACGGCTACAGCTGAGATTCGTGCACGCCGTCGCTTCAAGGAGCTTGAAGCAAAGGGAATGCCTGCCGACTATGACACCATCCTTGAGAATGTGCAGCAGCGCGACTATGCCGACTCTCACCGTGAGGTGTCGCCGCTCCGTAAGGCAGACGACGCCATCCTCCTCGACAATTCGGAGCTTACCATCGACGAGCAGAGAGAGTGGCTGCTTGAGAAGTTTAAGGAACGTACAGAATAAATAATCACTTTTTTATATGGAAACATTGCAAAACGAATTTCTGACCGTAGAAGTGTCAGACCTCGGAGCAGAATTGCAGAGCATCAAGGACGCAGACGAACACGAGTATCTCTGGCAGGGAGACGACAAGTATTGGGGACGCCGTTCTCCGATTCTCTTCCCCATCGTTTGCGGACTCTATCAGGGAACGTATCGCACGGAGGGCGGCACATTCCAGCTGGGCAGACACGGCTTCGCCCGCGACATGAACTTCCGTCTCCTCCGTCATTCGGACGACAAGGTTACGTACGTGCTCAGCGAGACAGAGCATACGCTGCGTCAGTATCCTTACCGCTTCATGCTCTCCGTGACATATAAGCTTGTGGACAACGAGATACACGTTATCTGGCATGTATTTAACACAGATACGAAGGAGATTCATTTCCAGATTGGCGCTCATCCCGCATTCCGCTTGCCGGGTGTGAAGGAAGGCGACGATGTGAAGGGCGTGCTGCGCTTCGACAATAACGGACACATCGAACGCATTTACGGCAATCATGAGGGTTGCATCACGTCAGACCGCTATGCTCTCGAAGGCGTGCAGGACGGACTGTGGGCATTTACGGAGGAAGACTTCAAGGACGACGCTGTCATCCTCGACCAGAGCCAGATTCATGCCATCGACATCCTTTCTCCTGTTACGGGCGAGGCTGAGGTAAGCGTTGAGTTCAGCGCTCCGTGCGTAGGCGTGTGGACTCCCTACGGCAAGAAGGCTCCGTTTATCTGCCTTGAGCCGTGGTACGGTGTGCATGACCATCTCGGCTATAAGGGTCAGCTGCGCGACAAGTACTTGATGAACCACCTCCAGCCGGGCGCTTCATTTATGAGCGAATACGTCATCCGCATCGGCGAGAAGCTGGCTGAATAAGTGTTACGCTGTTGTTATGGCTGAAAAGAAAAGCCGTGCCGAGGCATGGCAGGACAATTATGATGCCTTATGCGCTTACGTAAAGGTGCACCGCCAGTTTCCTGATAAGAAGAAGGAGGAGTCGAGAGGCTTGCTCAACTGGTGGAAGTACAACAAGAAGCGCATTAAGCAGGGCAAGCTGGACCAGCGCAGAATAGAAATGCTTCAGAAGCTAAGCGATATGCGCGACGAAGCATATATAAAGTTTTGAATTAGGAATTTTGAATTATTCTCGGCTTCGCCTGCGATCTTGAATTGTTCAGTTTAGATTTTATAAATAAAGGAGTTAAGAAGACAAAACTTCTTAACTCCTTTTCTTGTATCTAACTGTAGGAGTGGCGTGCATTCCTATATTTTTGTATTCCTTTTTATTTCTTCTCCCCGATTATTTCGTTTGCACGTTCCAGGGCAAGATTGATGTGTGAGCAGATGTTCTTGTTGCCGAGAATGTCATAGAAGCGTGCCTTCTCCAGCTGTTTGTGCACCTTTTCGCAAACGCCCGAGAGCACCACTTCGATGCCTTCGTTATGGCTCATCTCACAGAGGTTGGTGAGGTTGTGTATGCCGGTGGAATCGACGAACGGCACCTTACGCATTCTTATTATTCGTACCTTGGGACGGTCGCCGAAGGCAGCCATCACCTCCTCAAACTTATTGCCGGCACCGAAGAAGTAAGGACCGTTAATCTCGTAAACCTCCACTCCCTCAGGGATGGCGAGGTGTTCGGCATTGTCCTTTATCATGTCGCTCTCCTCGTTAATCTCGTCCGTCACAGCCTTCACGTCCGTAATCTCAGACACACGCTTCATGAAGAGCAGGCAGGCGATGATGAGTCCCACCTCAATGGCAACGGTAAGGTCGAAGATGATGGTGAGGAAGAAGGTGATGAGCAGCACCGTTACGTCGCTCTTCGGATTCTTCATCAGCGCTAAGAACGAACGCCATCCCGACATGCCGTAACTTACTATCACAAGCACACCGGCAAGACAAGCCATAGGGATGTACTTGGCGAGAGGCATGAAGAAGAGGAAGATCAGCAGGAGCACTATGGCATGCACGATGCCGCTGACCGGAGTCTTGCCGCCGTTGTTGATGTTGGTCATCGTACGGGCGATGGCACCGGTGGCAGGGATGCCGCCGAAGATGGGCGAAGCGATGTTGGCAAGACCCTGAGCCACCAGCTCCGTGTTAGAGTTGTGGTGCGCACCTATCACACCGTCAGCCACCGTAGCAGAGAGGAGCGACTCTATGGCGCCCAGCACGGCGATGGTCAGCGCAGGAGCCACAAGGCTCTTGATGGTGTCCCATGTCATGGCTGGCATGTGAGCGTCGGGGATGGCGCTGCTTACAGAGAAGCGGTCGCCGATGGTCTCGATGGTGGTCACGCCGAAATAGTTCTTCAGGATAAGGGCTGCTATGGTCATCACGATGATGGCAACGAGCGATCCTGGAATCTTCTTGCTCACCTTCGGAGTGAGAGCTATGATGACAACGCTGAGGATGCCGACAATGGAGCACCAGAGGTCGGCAGTGGAGAAGTGAGAGATGTAGCATCCCCATTTCTCGATGAAGTCAGACGGCACGCTCTCTATGGTAAGTCCGAAAAGGTCCTTTATCTGTGTGGTGAAGATGGTCACGGCAATACCGCTCGTAAATCCAACCACGATGGGGTAGGGAATATACTTGATGATGGTGCCGAGCTTCAGAAGACCGAACAGCAGCAGGAACACGCCAGCCATGACGGTGGCTATCATCAGTCCCTCTATGCCATACTTCTGTATGATGCCGTAGATGATGACAATGAAAGCGCCGGTGGGTCCGCCTATCTGCACCTTGCTGCCGCCAAGCAGCGAGATTATGAATCCGGAGATGATGGCGGTGATGATGCCTTTCTCAGGGGTTACGCCGGAGGCGATGCCGAATGCGATGGCAAGCGGCAGGGCGACAATACCTACGATGATACCAGCCATGATATCGGCTGTCAGGGTTTGTCGGTTGTACGTCTTGAGGGACGTAAGAAGCTGTGGTTTCAGACTGAATGTTTTCATCCTCTTATATACTTAATTATATACTTAGTGTGAAATGAATGTGTGAAAAATAATATTATTGTTATCCTTAGAGACTGCAAAATTAACACTTTTTTAGCAGATATCAAGCCTTTTCAGCCACAATAGTCGTCTCTACTTGCAATATTCGTGGATAATGAGTAATTTTGATTGGATTTTATAATAAAACACACGTAAGCATATATATATGAAAATGAGAAAATCATTAATGTTATTGGCAGCCGCCTTTATGTCCTTCGGAGCACAGGCAAAGGTAAGGCTTCATCATCTTGTGTCGGACAACATGGTTCTGCAGTGCTCCTCGGAAGCCCGTCTTTGGGGATGGGACACGCCGGGAAAGACGGTCCGCGTAAGCACGTCATGGAGCAAGGACATCGTAACGGCACGTGCCGCAAAGGACGGCTCGTGGGAGGTTCGTGTACGTACGCCGAAGCCCAGCTTCACGCCGCTCACCATAACCTTCGACGATGGCGAGCAGACCACCATAAAGGGAGTGCTCTCGGGAGAAGTGTGGGTCTGCGCAGGACAGTCCAACATGGAGATGCCCGTCCACGGCTTTGACGGATGTCCCGTGGAGGGATATAACGACGCTGTCATCGATGCCGCCAACTTCAGCGGCGTACGTTATGCCAAGATACCGTCGCGCATGTCGATGAGTCCGGAGCAGGACGCAGACACCCGTTGGACCGTCGTGTCGCCGTCCACCGTACGGGGAGCTTCCGCCACGGGCTATTTCTTCGGTCGTTTGCTCAGCAAGAGTCTTGGTGTGCCGGTGGGACTGATTGAGGCCAACAAGGGAGGAACGCGCGTGGAGTCGTGGCTCAGTCAGGAGAATCTCAAAGCCAATACCGACGAAAAGCTGGACAAACAGTCCATCGATGCCATAAAGACCGACTATTACAGACCCTTGGTATGGGGCAACGGCACGTTCTCGCCGATAGAGAAATACACCGTCAAGGGCATCATCTATTATCAGGGATGCTCCAATGTGGGCTATCACATGGACGATTATGCACGCCGTCTCGGACTGCTCGTCACCCAATGGAGAAAGGCTTTCGCATGCGGCGACATTCCCTTCTACTTCGTCGAGATTGCTCCTTACTGGTATGACGATGCTGACGGCACTAACGCTGCTGTCCTGCGTGAGCAGCAGTATAAAGCCTCAAAGCTGATAAAGAACTGTGGATTTATCGGCAACAACGACGGTGCCTACGCATGGGAGATGAAGCAGATTCATCCCTCGCAGAAACGTAAGGTGGGCGAGCGCCTTGCTTATCGTGCCCTCACCGACACGTACGGCGTAAAGGGGCTTATCTCGAAGAATCCAACATTTGAGAGTCTGACGGTCAACGGCAATGAGGTGATTGTGAAACTCTCGAATACCGACGGCGGCATCTATCCGCTCTACGGCATACAGGGCTTTGAGGTGGCAGGAGCCGACGGCAAGTTCCATCGTGCCGCTGCCCGCTACGACTGGCATGACGGCATCATCGTCAGCTCAGAAAAGGTGGCTGTCCCACGTGCAGTACGCTACTGCTTCCGCAACTTCATGCTTGGCAACGCCCGAAACCAAGGAGGATTGCCTCTCATACCGTTCCGCGCAACGGTCAAGTGATAACCATAATATCATTGGCACATGCCTTCTTGCCATGCAAATATCGTACAAAGAGTAAAAAGCTGTTACAAAATAAAAATTGATTC
>OIZP01000859.1_pt1 | contig 17352 bp, 15 predicted proteins | sample 1588531 | NCBI WGS metagenome assembly OIZP01 (sample SAMN03283283) | human gut metagenome | biome: human-associated habitat; material: feces | host: Homo sapiens | place: Peru | collected 2012
CGTGAAACGGCTTAAGTAAAATGATGAAATCATTTTACTTAAGAAATAGTATTATCTTCATTTAAGTGTGCCTGCGCATTCTCATAAATCGTGCAGAATACGCGGACGCAGATGTCTTTTTCTTCCTGGGTCAATCCGCTCAAAATATCTTTGGCGAATTGCTTCTGAACCCGTTTGCCGGCTTCAATAATGGGTTTCGACGCTTCCTGTAAGGCAATTTCAATGTGCTTCTTATTGTCCGGGCTCTGGGTTCTTTCAATCAGGCCTCTGTCTTCCAGCCGTTTCAGCGAAATCGATACATGCGATTTTGTGGATTTTCGAACTTTTACAATCTCAGCTGCCGTATTGTGTTGGGGATTGCTCTGCAAAAACATCAGAATGTCATACTCCATCTGCGTCAGACCGTATTGCTGACAGATTCTGCCCGCAAGCAGCTCATAATAGTCCGTGATGGCCTTATGCCGATCCCAGAAGAACATGGCACGCGCCTCTTTATCGTTCGATTTTGAACGATTATACAGCACCATTCTATCTTTGTCAATCCCCATTTTTTCCGGCTGAACAGCAGAATTTTTCAGCGCAAAAAGTCCCATGACCGACACCCGAAAGGGTGGGGACATGGGACTTTTCGCTTTTGCGCCCAGTGAGTTCTGGCAGGCAGCTGAAATTTGCGTATTTCAGCAGGCGGTGCTCCGCACAGCGAATCAAAATAGTGGCAGTTGTGCCGTGATTTGTCACAAACCGGCGTGAGCTTCCTTTCGCAATGGTAGGTTTGGGGGTTACTGGATATCCAAATCCGCTGTGACCTGGTAATAGTCGCAGGCGTGGGCAGTGTAGTTTTTCACATTCTCCTTGGAAATCATGTTCATTTGCAGGAAGGAGCAGAACACATAGGCATTGTCGTCCAGAATCATCTGCTGAAGCTTTACGGCCATTTCGCCCCGCATAGCGGTGTCAAACTCCTTGGACAGTTCCTCAATCAACGCGGTTACTTCCGGATTGTCGTAGGCACCGAAATTATAGCTCATGCCGGGGACGCAGGAGGTGGTGAAGAAATACTGGGGATCGCCGGAGGGAGCGGTGACCAGGGCGGAAGCATAAATGTCCCAGCTGGTCATATCTGCCAGGAATTCCCGGCGGTTGGCAGTGCAGTTGATATCCACGTCAATTCCGATGGTCTTGAGAGAGGCCTGGGCGGATTCGGCAAGCAGCGGAAGTTCCTGACGGGAAGGATAGGTCAGCCAGCGGACGGTGAGCTTTACTCCGTCCTTTTCCCGGATGCCGTCGCCGTCACTGTCCACCCAGCCGGCGTTTTCCAGCAGTGCCTTGGCTCGCTCCGGGTCAAAGGCTTCGGTTCTGACCTTCTCACCGCCGAAGGTGGAGAAGCCGTCAGGGAACGCACCGTTGCCAACTACCCCGTGGCCGTCCAGCAATGCGGACACAAAGCCCTCCTTGTCAATGCCCATGGCGATGGCCTTGCGGACGGCTGCATTCTGAATAATGGGGCTGGTCATATTCATGGACGCGAAGAAGGCTCGGGAGGTCTGAATGGAGGAGAACTGATAGCCGCCGTTTTCAAAATTGGGATAAGCTTCGTAGGCCATGCCGTAGGCAGCATCGATATCCCCGGCCTGGAGGGCAGCGGACAGGGTGTCGCCGTTAGAAAGGGTGCGGATGGTCAGCTCGTCAATTTTAGGCGTGCCGTTCCAATAATCGGTATTCGGCACCAGGGACAGATGGTCGTCCATTACCAGCTCCTTCACAACATAAGGGCCGGTTCCGGCCACAATGCCGGTTTCAAAATCCGAAGCCTCCACATCGATGATGCAGCCGTAGGGGTCTCCCAGGTAATTCATCAGGGCGGGGTTGGGCTCACTGGTGGTAATGGTCAATACCTGCCCCTGGGCCTGGACATCCACGATCTTGGTGTCGATGGGGGCCCGGTCGTGGTTTTCCAGCAGATGCTCCAGGCACTGCTTCACAGCCGCCCCGTCCATATCCCGGCCAGAGGAGAACTTGACTCCATCCCGGAGGGTAACGGTCCAAGTGCAGTCGCCATCGTTTGTCCAGTCGGTAGCCAGCCAGGGCTCCAATTCCATGGAATCCGTGTAGTGCACCAGGGTTTCACCGATGCCGTAGCGGATACAGGCCCAGCCGTTGTAGGTACGGTGAGGATCCACCGTTTCCTCCCAGTTTTCGGAATTGAAGGTAGTGTCACCGATGACCATGGTCTTCTTAGAGGGGGCGGCAGCGCTGGGGGTCTCTCCCTTGCCGCAGCCTGACAGCAGGGAGAGGGCCAGACAAAGGCTCAGAATCAGGGAAAATCTTTTTTTCATAGGGATACCTTCTTTCACAGCACACTGTCAATGAGGTGCTTTGTATAGTCGTTTTCGGGATGGCGAATCACGTCTTCCGGGGTCCCTTCCTCCACAATATTCCCCTGATACATGACCAGCACCCGGTCGGCGAATTGCTGCACCAGGGAAATGTCATGGCAGATAAAAAGGATGGAGAGGTTCCGACCCTGTTGACTGCGCAGCGCATTCAGCAGCTCGATGATCTCCTTCTGGACGGTCACGTCCAGAGCGGAGGTGGCCTCGTCGCAGATCAGCAGCTTCGGTTCGATGGCCAGCGCCCGGGCAATGGCTGCCCGCTGGCACTGCCCTCCGCTGACCTGATGAGGATAGCGGCTGGCGAACTCCGGAGAAAGGCCGCATTTTTTCAGCAGCTCCCCTACCCTTTCCCGGGTTTCCTTCCGGGAAACGCCGGCGTTGCGCAGGCTCTCCCCGATGCCATCCCCCAGGGTGCGGCGAGGGTCAAAGGAGTCAACCGGAGTCTGAAAAACCATCTGCATGGTTTTGTAAACCTGGCGCAGCTGCCTGCCCCGCAGATGGGTGATTTCCCAGCCATCCAGGAAAACGCTGCCGGAGGTGGCATCCAGAAGCCTGGCAATCAGGTTCACTACCGTGGTCTTTCCGCTGCCGCTTTCGCCGATGATGGCAAGGCATTCCCCGGGAAACAATTCAAAGTCAATGCCATTGACGGCGGCAAAATCCGCCTGCCCCTGCCGGGAGAAGGTTTTTCTCAGGTTTTCCACCCGTAAAATCGGTTCCATCCCATCACCTCCGTAGCCGGGGCACCGCGGCAAGCAAAGCCTTAGTATAGTCGGCACAGGGCTGGGACAGCACCTGCCGGGTGCTTCCGCATTCCACGCACCGGCCGTTTTCCAGCACCAAAACTCTGTCCGTCATGGCGCCGATGACGCCCAGATTGTGGGTGACAAGAACAATGGCCGTGCCGAAGGTTTTGCGAACCATCAGCATTTCCTCCACCACCTGCTTCTGAATGGTTACATCCAGTGCAGAGGTAGGCTCGTCGGCAAACAGAACACTTGGATTTAGCAGCATGGCAGCCGCAATGCCGATGCGCTGCTGCATTCCGCCGGACAGCTCGAAGGGGTAGCTGGCCAGAATCCGCTTTCCATCGGCAAAGCCCAGTTTGCCAAGCAGCTCCAAGGCCTGGACTTCAAAATCCGCCTTCGTGATTTTCCCATGGGCCCGCATGGTCTCAAACAGCTGGGCGCCCACGGTACGGATAGGGCAGAAAGCACTGCCGGAGCTTTGGAAGATATAGCCCAGCTCCGAGCCGCATAGGGTACGCATTTCTCTGGGCGGCAGCCGGTTCAGCAGTCTGCCCCGATAGCAAATTTTCCCTCCGGTAATTGAGCCTTCGCTTCCCAGCAGTCCCATGGCCGCCTTAATGAGGGTGGATTTACCGCTGCCGCTTTCGCCCACGATTCCCAGAATCTCCCCGGAATGAAGCGAAAAGCTCACATCCCGGATAACCGGCTGTCCCAGATAGGAAATGTCCACATGATTGTATTGCAATAGTGCTTCCATCGGTTACCTCCGGCTTTTGGGGTCTGCATAGTCCCGGATGGTGTCACCCAGAAGGTTAAAGATCATCACCGAAATAAAGATGGCGATGCCTGGGCTGAAAGTGATCCAGGGGGAGGTGGTCATCAGGCTCCGGGTGTCGCTCATCATACTGCCCCACTCCGGAATGGGAGGCTTGGCGCCCAGACCCAGAAAACTCAGCGCCGCCAGCTCCATCATCATGGTGCCGATGTCCAGCATGGCAGTGACCAAATTTGGCCCCAGAATGTTAGGCAGGATATGTTTGAGGATGATTTTCCCGGTGCCACTGCCGGAAAGCCGTACTGCTTTCATCCACTGGGTTTCCTTTTGGGAAAGCGTCTGGCTTCGGGCAATTCTTGCGTACTTGGGCCAGGAAATGGCCGCCAGAGCAATCATGGCGTTTTGCAGGCCGCCGCCCAGAGTTCCTGCCACCGCCAGGGCAAACACCAGCCCGGGAAACGCCAGAAACACATCCGATACGCGCATGAGCACCGTGTCCGTCATGCCGCCAACCCAGCCGCAGAGAACCCCCACGGCGGTGCCCAGAATGGCGGTCACCGTCACCAGCAGCAGCGTCGAAAAAATACTTGCCCGGCTGCCCGCGATGACCCGGGACAGCATATCCCGGCCGTACCGGTCGGTTCCCAAAAGGTGCTCTGCGCTGGGGGCCTGCTTGGCAATGGTCAAATCCTGCAAATAGGGGTCATAGGGGGTCAAACGCTCCGAAAAGAAGGAGCAGAGGATCAGAGTGGCCGCAAGTACGCCGAAAATAAGCAAACGGGCTCTTACACCGTTATTTCTTGGCTTCATCCTTCCTGCACCCCCAATCGAATTCTGGGGTCAAGGACGTGATACAGAATATCCGTAATCAGATTGACCAGCACATATATGACAGCCATCCAGACCGCATAGGCCTGAATCATAGGGTAATCCCGCATGGTGATGGCATCCACCGCCAGCTTTCCCACCCCGTCCCACATGAAAATGCTCTCAATGATGGCAGTTCCGCCCAGGAGGCTGCCGATAGACAGAGCCAAAAGGGTGATAATGGTCAACATGGAGGACTTGAGAACGCTTTTCCATAGGGTCACGCTTTCCCGAACGCCTCTGGCCTTGGCTCCCAGCACATAGTCCTTGTTCAGTTCCTCCAGCACCGTAGCCCGTACCTGCCGCATGTACTTGGCGGACATGGCAATGGCCAGGGTCAGGGTGGGCAGAATGGCGCTTTGCACCGTTGTGCCGTTGGAAATCACCGGCAGCAGCTTCCATTTGATGGAGAACAGCTGCATGAGAAGCAGGGCAACAAAAAAATTTGGCAGGCTATTTCCCAGAAAGCTGAAAAACCGCAGAAAATAGTCCGTGAACCGGTTATGCTTCACCGCCGCCAAAATTCCCAGAGGGATGGAAATGACCACCGTGGCCCCAATGGACAGCACCGTCAGAAGTAAAGTTGCCGGAAGCTTGGAGACAAACGTATCAAATACATTTCTTCCGGAAACATAGCTGATGCCCATATTCCCTGTCAGAAGGCCCTTCAGCCAGGTACCGTACTGAGTCAAAAAAGGCTGATCCAGCCCCAGCTCCGCCCGCTTGGCATCGATAATCTCCTGGGCAACCGCGCCTTTGTCCCCGTACAGTTCGATGATGGCATCGCTTCCGGCGGCACGCATCATAGCAAAGGACAGAAAGGTAATGCCCAGCAGAACGGGAATCAACTGGACAATACGCTTTCCGATATATTTTTTCAAGCTAACAGCTCCTTCACTGCCGCCTTCCGGCCCTCGATCAGGAACATCGGCGTGGAGGCGTTGTTGATCCGCTCCTCCCGGGTCCAGACCTGCCGCCAGATCTCCTCATCGGCGCTGGCCTGGATTCCCAGATTTCGAAGAACGGACAAATCCCAGCCGGGACGGCACACCATGGAAAGAGGGGTTTTTCTGGCAATTGCCTCCATGGCATCCACGTCCGTTCCGGCAGTCTCGTCCCGGACATCGGAAGCAGACAGAATCTGCCGATCCTCGCTGTGGGCCTGCTTTGCTTCCTCGTCCCACAGATAGCGGTACCAGTTGGCATCGAAATTCAGCAGCAGTCCTCCGGGTGCCAGCACCCGGGTCCAGTGGCTGTAGGCCTTCGCCGGGTTAGGCAGGTTCCAGGTCACATTCCGGGTAACCACCACATCAAAGCTGCGATCCGCAAAGGACAGCTCCTCCGCGTTCATCTGCCGGAACCGGATTTTATCCGCCAAGGCTCCGGCGTTCCGCCGGGCCTCCGCCAGCATGGATGCCGTATAATCCACCGCCGTCACCTGGTAGCCCATGCCCGCCAGCACGATGGCGAAAAAGCCCGGGCCGGTGCCCACATCCAGAATACGCAGGCTCTCCGGGGCTCTGCCCGGGAACCGGGCGGCGATTTTTCGGGAAATGGTATAGCCCCAGACCCGCTTCTGGTCTGTGGCCAGCTCCTCCTGATTGACACCGGAATAACCGGAGGCCCGGTTCGTCCAGTAGTGGATATTCTCTTCCTCGTAGGATGCAAACTGTCTCATATATGACACTCCTGATGAAAAAAGGCCGCGCTTTCTCCCAAAAGTGCGGCCTTTCCAATGTAATTTGAAGAATTCTGGGAGTTTGCGTATGTTCTTTACCCTCAGAATACCATATTTCGGCGGCTCCCGGAAGCCCCCCGGGGGGTTGTTTTTCCGCGAAAAGCGAAATTATTTTCTTGCGCAGATACCGAACATGGGAGCGTGGTACAGATCCAGCTCCCCCAGAATCCGGCGTCCCACTGCCTTGTCCACCCGGCAGCCGGAAAACCCCACCGCCTTCAGTACCGCCGCATCCCATTCCGGTCTTGCCTTGCCCACATCCATGGCCAGCGTGATGTCGTCATTTTCCTGCCGGAGGGCATCGGTCATTCCCACATGGCCGTAGGGGCTGTCCGGGGCCACGGAGCAGTTCTGATTGCTTTCACTGCGGACGTTTTCCGCGTAATCCGCATCGAAATTCAGGAGCACGCCCCCCTTTTTCAGCACCCGAAACCACTCCCGGTAGGCCTTCTCCGGCTCCGGCAGCGTCCAGGTCAGATTCCGGCTGAGCACCATGTCAAAGGTTTCATCCTCATAGCTGAGAGCCTGGGCATCCATTTCCCGGAAAGGAATGGAAAGGCCCTCCTGGGCCGCCTGGGCCCGGGCTTCCGCCAGCATGGCGGGAGTCAGGTCGATTCCCTCCACCTGCTGGCCCTGCCGGGCAAGCAGAATGGCAAAAAAGCCGGTGCCGGTACCCACGTCCAGAATCCGCAGCTGCCTTCCGGCAGGAAGGTGCCCTTCAATCTCCCGAAGCCACCGATTTCCCATCTCGTTATCCAACTCATTTTTCCGCACCGCTCCAAAATCATGAGAGCGTTTTGTCCAGTAGTTTTTCACCCGTTGTTCGATTTCCAAATGCTTCACCCTTCTTCGGCTGTTTGCCCCCAGTATAGCAAATTTCGGCTTCTCCCGGAAGCCCCCCGGGGGGATACGGAAACCGGGCATCCGCAAAAACGGATGCCCGGTATTCGCACAATATCAGGTTCTTTTCCAGGTGCTATGGGAGAAGAGCACCAGAATGGGGAAAATTTCCAACCGGCCTGCCAGCATGTCCAGAATCAGCACCAGCTTGGACAGAGCACTGTAGCCGCCAAAATTGCAGGTGGGACCCACCGCCTCCAGACCCGGCCCGATGTTATTGAAGCAGGCCAGCACCGCGCTGAAATTGGTTCCGATGGAGTAGCCGTCCAGGGAAATCACCAAAAAACTCAGAAACAGGATAATCACATAAGCGGACAGGTAGGCGTTGGCATTGTCCAGCACCTTCTCCCCCACCACCTGATCATTGATCCGGATGGCCTGCACCCGGCGATGGTGAAGCACCTGGTGGATGTTCCGTTTCAGGCCCTTGAACAGGAGCAGCGCCCGGGCGCATTTCAGGCCGCCGCCGGTAGAACCGGCACAGGCGCCGATGACCATAAGCAGCAGCAGAATGCTCTGGGAAAAGGCCGGCCACCGGCCGAAATCCGTAGTGGCAAAGCCGGTGGTGGTCATGATGGAGGACACCTGGAAGGCCGCGTGGCGGAAGGTCTCCCCCAGGGTGGGATAAAAGCCCCGTAGATTCCAGGCAATCAGGAGCGTAGCCCCCACCAGAATTCCCAGATACATCCGCAGCTCCTCATCCTTGAACACACTGCGGAAATTGCCGATGAGCAGCAGATAATAGCAGCTGAAATTGATTCCGAACAGTGCCATGAACACGGTGGTCACGTTCTGAAGGTAGGGCGAATAGCCGGCAATCGAGTCGTTTTTGATGCCGAAGCCGCCGGTGCCGGCGGTGCCGAAGGCGGTGCATACCGCCTCAAGCAGAGGCATTTTCCCAAACAGCAGAAAAATCACATTCAGGATTGTCAGGCAGATATACAGCAAATAGAGGATGGCCGCGGTTTTGCGCATTTTAGGCACCAGCTTACCCACATTGGGGCCGGGGCTTTCCGCCCGCAGCAGGTGCATGGTAAAGCCCTGTCCCTTTCCACCGCTCTGGGTAAAGGCGAGCAGAAACACCAGCACCCCCATGCCGCCCAGCCAGTGGGAGAAGCTGCGCCAGTAGAGAATGCCTTTGGATAAGGGCTCCACCGCCGGCAAAACCGAAGCGCCGGTGGTGGTAAAGCCGGAGACGATCTCAAAAAGAGCGTCCATATAAGAAGGGATTTCCCGGGAAAAATAGAAGGGCAGGCAGCTGAGCAGGCTCAGCACAATCCAGCTGGCGCCGGCGCACACCAAACCCTCCTTGGCATAGAAGGCACTGGCCGCACCCCGGCAGGTAAGCATCAAGAGTCCAATAACCATGGCGAAGACCCCCAGGGTCAGAAGAAAGGCATACACTGCCGCCGTCTCCCCGCAATACACGCTGATGGCCAGAGCTGGCAGCATGAATACGCCGGTGATCATCAGAATCTGGGCGATAAACCGCCCCATCATTTTGTAATTCATGGTGCTCCTTATCGAAACTCAGGCAAAGATATCATTAAGCTGGCGCAGGGTACCCTGGCCGCTGGTCACCACCACAATGGTATCCCCCACATCAAAGGAAGCGTCGCCGCCGGGGATTTCGGTCTTGGGGCCGTGGGTGATGCTCACCACCAGCACATTGTCCTTCAGACGGATATCCTTCAGAAGGGTGTTGCAGTGGAGGGTCGTATCATCCACCAGGAATTCCACCGCCTCCACCTGGCCGTGGGCAATCCGGTGGACGGATACCGCCGCGCCGGTCTGATTCTGCATAGCCCGGACATACCGGACGATGTTATTGCAGCACAGCTCCTTGGGGCAGACCACGCTGCCCAGAGCCAGTGCGTCAATGATGGTATGGTTTTCCATCCGTCCCAGCTTGGTGATCACCTGGGGAACTCCCTGGCTCTGGCCGTACAGGGACATAATCATGTTCAGCTCGTCCATGCCCGTCAGGCTGACCAGGGCATCGGTTTTGGCCAGGCCCTCACTGTCAAGAACCGCGTGATCCGTGCCGTCGCCCAGAATCACCGTAACCTCCGGCAGCAGTGCGGACAGCTCCCGGCACCGGGTCTCGTTCTTTTCCATGAGCTTGACGGAAATGCCGTGGCGATTGAGCATATCCGCCAGGTAGTAGCTGACCCGGCCGCCGCCGCAGAGCATAACATTGCGCACCCGCCGGGTAATAATACCCAGGCTGCGCAGCATATTGGTCAGATTATGGGGCGAGGCTGTGACGAAGATCCGATCCCCCTCCCGGAGGATGAAATTACCCTTCGGGGCGATGGCAGTTCCGCTGCGCAATACCGCGCAGACCAGCACCCGGCAGTTGACAATGCTGTTCATGTCGCTCAGCGCCACGTTGCACAGCTTGCTGGTCTTGTCAATGCGCAGTTCCACAATCTCCATCCGACCCTTGGCGAAGGTATCCCGCTTCAAAAAGCCCGGGTACTGCAAAAGGTACGCAATCTCCTGGGCGGCCTGCTTCTCCGGATTGATGGTCATGGACAGGCCGAACACATCCTTCATGGTGTAAATCTGCTCGGAGTACTCCGGATCCCGGATTCTGGCAATGGTGTGCAGGTTGGGATTCAGATAGTGGGCGGTGGTGCAGCACAGCAGGTTAATTTCGTCTGCATCGGTGGCGGCAATCAGAAGATCCGCCTCCTTCACGCCTGCCTGAAGCAGGATGTGCATGGACACGCAGTTGCCGGAAATCGCCATCACATCGTACTGCTCCAGGGATTCCTCCAGAACATGGGTGTTCTTGTCGATCAGGGTCACATCGTGGCCCTCGGTAGACAGCAGCCGTGTCAGCGTGGAGCCTACCTTGCCGTTACCGGCAATAATAATGTTCATAAGCCCCTCCAAATCGGAGAAAATTTACAAATTTTGTTCATTGTACCATCAAAACCGGAGAAAAGCAATAGGCCTTTTCTCCGAAAACAGACTGCCGCCCGCATGCGGACGCATGCGGGCGGCTTACCATCAGGCCCGCTTATTCAGCAGAGCCTCAATTTTCTTGATGGGATCGCAGATGGAGGAAACGCTCATCTCATGGTTGATGGCGGCGACGAAATAGGCAGTGTACTTGGAGCAGTCCACATCAAAGTACCACTCTCTTTCCAGCAGCTCCGGCTTCCGGTAAGTCAGATTGGTACCCAGCACCGCCGTCAGGGTTCCGGCCTTCACGGCCTCATCGAATTTCTCCACACCACTGGTAAACAGAGGGAAGGTAGCATTGGCGATGATGTGCTTGGCACCCCGCTTCTTCAGCTCTCTAGCTACCTCCAGCATACTCTCGCCGGAGGCGATGATATCGTCGGCAATGAAGACGGTCTTCCCTTCCACGCTCTCGCCCAGATATTCGTGAGCCACGATGGGATTCCGGCCGTTGACCACCCGGGTGTAGTCCCGACGCTTGTAGAACATGCCCAGGTTGCAGCCCAGAACGCTGGAGAAGTACATATTTCGATTGATAGCGCCCTCATCAGGGCTGATCACCATGAAGCAGTCCTTGTCGAAGCTCAGCTCCGGCATTTTCCGAAGCAGAGTCTTGAGCACCTGGTAGGTAGGCATCACATTGTCGAAGCTCATCAGCGGCACCGCGTTCATAAGCCGGGGATCGTGAGCATCAAAGGTGATGATGTTCTGCACACCCATGCTTTGCAGCTCCTGCAACGCCACGGCGCAGTCCAGGCTCTCCCGAGCCACCCGCCGGTGCTGACGTCCGCCATAAAGGCTGGGCATGATCACCGTCATCCGGTGGGCCCGACCGGCCACCGCCTGAATCAGACGCTTCAGATTTGCGAAATGGTCGTCGGGAGACATATGATTCTCCACGCCAAACAGGTTATAGGTAACGCTGTAATTGCCCGGATCCACCACGATGAAAATATCGTCGCCCCGGACGGACTCCTTCACCAGACCCTTCGCGTCACCGCTCTGGAAACGGGGACAGGCACTTTCAATGATAAACGTGTCCTTCTCAATGCCGACTTCCTTGGCCCATCTGCGAAGATGAACATCAATGAGGTTCGTCAGCTCCTCCGCACCCGGGCAGGCGATCAGCCCAAGGTGTGCCACCTGGGTATCGGGGTTAAAAAAGTCGGACGGCGTAATCATGTTATTTGACATGGTGTTATCTCTCCTCCATCATTCTGCGCCAATTCACAATATCAAGTTATATTGCCGTGTGGCCAAACCACGTGTCCATTATACCATAGTCTTTCCGGAACCGCTACAGGTATTTTACAAAATTCGACGATTCTTGCGCTTTGCCCATAGGGGCAACGTTTTTCCTCTGTATACTGGTAATTTTGCCAGAAGCGCCGCATCCCGTTCCCGAAAGCAGACCGGCTCTTCTCTGCTGCGTTTCCGAAAAAATCCCACAGAATCGGAAAAAAGCAGCTTTCTCATTGACTTTCTCACAATACCGGATATAATAGAACCATATATAAATCCGGGAGGCTTCGACATATGAACCATCTGGTATTTCAAAGTGATTTCGGTCTGGTGGACGGGGCCGTCAGTGCCATGTACGGCGTTGCCTATACGGTGGAGCCCCGGCTGAACATTCACGACCTGACCCATGACATCACCCCCTACAACATCTGGGAGGCCAGTTACCGTCTGATTCAGACCATCCGCTACTGGCCCCAGGGCACGATTTTCGTCTCCGTGGTGGATCCGGGCGTTGGCTCCGACCGAAAAAGTGTCGTGGTCAAAACTGCCAGCGGCCACTATGTGGTCACGCCGGACAACGGAACCCTGACCCACATTATCCGCTTTGACGGCATTGAAGCTGTCCGGGAGATTGACGAGCATGTCAACCGTCTGCCCCGCTCCGGCGAGAGCTACACCTTCCACGGCCGGGATGTTTTCGCCTATACCGGCGCCCGGCTTGCTTCCGGTATCATTGATTTTGAAGGGGTCGGGCCGGAGATGAAGCCGGAGGATCTGGTGCGGCTTCCCATCATCGAGCCCCGACTGGAGGGCAGCGCTGTCTGCGGCACCATCGACGTGCTGGACGTTCGTTTCGGAAGCCTGTGGACAAATATTCCCCGAACTCTCTTCTTGCAGACCGGCGTTCACTACGGAGATCGGGTGAGCATTACCATCGAAAACGATACCCGCTGCGTCTACCGGAACATTATTCTCTTCGCCAAAAGTTTCGCCGATGTGTACATGGGCGAGGCTCTGGCTTATGTGAACAGCCTGGACTGTATGGCGGTAGCCATCAACCAGGGCAGCTTCGCCCGAGCCTACAATATCGGAACCGGCAATTCCTGGCGAATCCGCATTGCCCCCTTCCAGGGGTTCTAAGAGCGCTGTTTTGGCATTTTTGCCTGAATAGAAATTCCTAATGGAGGTAGAAACCATGAAGAAATTCTCTGTAAAAACCATCGTTGCCATCGGCATCGGCGCAGCTCTGTTCTTTGTTTTAGGCCGCTTCGTTGCCATCCCCAGCCCCGTGGCAAATACCACTGTGTCCGTTCAGTACGGCCTGCTGGCCTTCCTTGCTATGGTCTACGGCCCCGTAGCCGGTGCTCTTGTAGGCCTGATCGGCCACGCCCTCATCGACTTCAGCGCAGGCTGGGGCGTATGGTGGAGCTGGGTCATCGCTTCCGGTGTCTTCGGTCTGCTGATGGGTCTGTCCGCTAAGCTTCTGAAGATGGACGAGGCCGAAATGGGCAAGAAGGGGCTGATTAAGTTCAATGTGGCTCAGCTGGTATGTCATCTGATCTGCTGGCTGGCTGTGGCGCCTGTTCTGGACGTGTACTTAATGGGTGAGCCTTGGGACAAGCTGATTGCCCAGGGTCTGACCGCCGCCATCGCCAACGCCGTCACCACCGCAATCGTGGGAAGCCTTCTGTGCGTTGCTTACGCCGCTACCAAGACCAAGGCCGGCAGCCTGACCAAGGAATAATCACAATTTGCGTCAAAGGCAGGCAGAATTGCCTGCCTTTCAAACTGTCAGGAAAGGACAAGGCCCTTTCCTGACAGCAAGGTTGCAGTCTGCTGCGCGCGCTCCTTGTCCGCCCAGAGCGGCCAACTCGCACACTGGCAGCCTGAGCGGTATTTTCTGCCAGGTACACGCCCCGGCAGAAAATGATTGAATTTTATTTGCCGCCTGCGGACGGCAAACTCTGCGAGGCTTTTTTGACACGCGAAGGGTCAGATCTCGCATATCTGTTTTCGTTCCCTAGGAGGTACCCCAATGGACAACACGCCCATTCTCACGTTCCGGGATTTTGGCTTTCAGTACACCGCCCAGGCCGAGCCCACCCTGTATCACATTGACCTGGCAGTACATAAGGGCGAGAAGATTCTGATTGCCGGCCCCTCCGGCTGCGGAAAATCCACCCTGGCTCACTGCATCAACGGCCTGATCCCCAATTCCTACCCGGGCAAGGCCACGGGCAGTCTGACCATCGGCGGCAAGGATGCCTTTTCTCAGGGCTTATTTGCGCTGTCGAAAACCGTTGGCACGGTTTTACAGGATTCCGACGGCCAGTTCATCGGCCTGACCGTGGCGGAGGACATTGCTTTCGCCCTGGAAAATGACTGCGTTCCCACCCAGGAAATGCACGAAACCGTCCAAAAAATTGCCCGTCTTGTGAATGTGGAGCAGGTTCTGGGGCATGCCCCCCACGAAATTTCCGGCGGTCAGAAGCAGCGGGTAGCCTTAGGCGGCGTGATGGTGGGGGACGTGGACATTCTCCTTTTTGACGAGCCTCTTGCCAACCTGGATCCGGCTACCGGCAAGCAGGCCATCTGCCTGATTGACGAAATTCAGAAGCACACGGGCTGTGCGGTGATTATCATTGAGCACCGGGTGGAGGATGTGCTCTACCGGCCGGTGGACAGAATCGTTCTCATGGAGGATGGGCGCATCCGCTTTGACGGCAGTCCGGATGCGCTTCTGAGCACCGATCTTTTGCCTCAGGGCGGCATTCGGGAGCCTCTTTACGTCACGGCGCTGAAATATGCCGGCGTAGCCCTTACGGCAGACATGCGCCCTTCCTATCTTCCTGAGCTTGTGCTCAGTGACAGCCAGAAGGCGCAGGTGCGCCACTGGTTTGCCTCCCAGCCCCCGGCTCCGGCTCAACCGGAAAAGCCGGTACAGCTTCAGGTGAAAAACCTGGACTTTACCTATTCCGGAGGCCACCACGCCCTCAGAGGTATTTCTCTGGAGGTGCACAAGGGGGAAATGCTCAGCATTGTCGGCACCAACGGCGCGGGAAAGTCCACCTTCTCCAAGGTCATCTGCGGCTTTGAAAACGCCCAGAGCGGTACACTTACCCTGAACGGTCTGGATTTGAGCACCCTTTCCATCAAGGAACGGGCAGATCACATCGGCTACGTTATGCAGAATCCCAATCAGATGATCTCCAAAAATCAGATTTTCGATGAGGTTGCGCTGGGTCTGCGAAACCGGGGTGTATCCGAGGAAGAAATTCGCCCCCAGGTAGAGGAAACCCTGAAAATCTGCGGGCTGTACCCCTTCCGGAATTGGCCCATCTCCGCTCTCAGCTACGGCCAGAAAAAGCGGGTGACCATTGCCTCCATTCTGGTGCTGAAACCGGAAATTCTTCTGCTGGACGAGCCAACCGCCGGGCAGGATCTGCGGCATTACACGGAGATTATGGATTTTCTGTGTGAGCTGAACCGGCAGGGCATTACTGTCATCCTCATCACCCACGATATGCACCTGATGTTGGAATACACCCCCCGGGCGGTGGTATTCCATGACGGTCAGGTGATTGCCGACCGCTCCGGCGCGGAGGTTCTGAACTCCCCGGATATCGTGGCTCAGGCCAATCTGAAGGAAACCTCCCTGTACCATCTGGCCGCCGCCTGCGGCATCGAAGATTCCGAGGAATTCACCCGACGCTTTATTGCCCAGGATCGGGAGGTACGCAAATGACGAATTTGTTCAACTACATCGACCGCCCCTCCCCTATCCACCGGCTTACCGGTGCCAGCAAGCTGCTGTTTCTGGTGCTGTGGACACTGGCTGCCATGACCAGCTTCTATACGCCCCTGCTCATCGCCATGACCGTAATCTCGGTGGTTCTTTTCCGAACGGCTCGGCTGAAGCTCAAGGACGTGTCTTTCATGCTGGGAATTATGGGAGTTTATATCCTGCTGAACAATGTGCTGATTTTTCTGTTCAGCCCTCTCCACGGCACAAACCTATACGGGAGCAAAACGGTGCTCTTTCCCATCGCCGGACCCTACTGTCTGACCGCCGAGCAGCTGTTCTATCACTTCAATGTGATTCTGAAAAACGCCTGCACCATTCCCATTGTGCTGCTGTTCGTATGTACCACCAACCCCTCGGAATTTGCGGCCTCCCTGAACCGGATCGGCGTCAGCTACCGAATCAGCTATGCGGTGGCACTGGCTCTGCGCTACATTCCGGATATCCAGCGGGAGTATCGGGATATTTCCCAGGCCCAGCAGGCTCGGGGCACGGAGATGAGCCGAAAAACCAGCTTCATCAATCGGCTGAAGGCTGCCAGCACCATTCTTATCCCCCTGATTCTGTCCTCCATGGAGCGGATTGAAACCATCTCCAACGCCATGGAGCTTCGGGGCTTTGGAAAGAAAGCCAAGCGTACCTGGTATTCCAGCCGCTCCTTCTCCAAAGCGGATATTCTTTGTATGGTCAGTGCAGCGCTTCTTCTGGTTCTGTCCTTTACGCTGACCTTCCTGAACGGCGGTCGGTACTTCAATCCCTTCCATTGAAACGCAAAACAACCCTCCCGGTTCAAAGGAACCGGGAGGGTTTTGCACCAAAGAACCTGTTTTCATCTGAGCGCTTCCAGCAAAACTATCCATTGCAATCCGAAATATTCTGAGGCAGCTCCGGCGATGCGGCCGGGGGATTCTTAAGGGGGCGGCTTTTCGGCAGCGCCCCTTAAGCCGGCTTCTTCTCAATGTTCTTGCCGGGACAAGAACATTGCCTCCGGAGGAACCAGCACCAAAACATTCGTTCAGTGCAGGGATATGCGCACAATTTTTGATTTGGGACGATGAGGGCATCGTCCCCACAAGTTCTTTATGATTTCTTGGGATGCCACAGTATGTTGGCAGCTTTTTAATCTACACAAAATAAGTCCCGGTTCTGACGAACCGGGACTTATCTTATATGGACTTACTTGAGACCGGCCTGCTCCAGCAGAGCGGGAATCTTGGACTCCCAGCCCAGGCTCATGATGTGCACACCCTGGCAGTAGGGCTTGCACTCCCGGATGATCCGGGCGGCGATCTCCACGCCGGTGATACCGGCCTTGGTTCTCTCCTTGTCCGCCTGAAGCTCCTCAATGAGAGCATCGGGGATATGGACACCGGCCACGTTCTTGTTCATGAACTTGCACATACCGGCAGACTTGGGAATGATGATGCCCACCTGCACGGGCTTGCCAAACTGCTTGGCGGCTTCCATGAACTTGATGAACTTTTCAGGCTCGAAGACGGCCTGAGTCTGGAAATACTGGGCACCGGCGGCAACCTTGCGCTCCATCTTCACCAGCTGTGCGTCTACAGAGTCAGAGCAGGGAGACACAACCGCGCCCTTGGCAAACTTGGGAGGCTCGCCCACCAGGTCGTTGCCGCCCAGATCCTTGCCGGTTTCCAGGAGGCTGGCGGTATGCAGCAGGGACACGGAGTCCAGGTCAAAGACGGGCTTGGCCTGGGGATGGTCGCCCATCTTGGTGTGGTCGCCGGTCAGGCACAGGATGTTGTCAATGCCCAGCATGGCGGCACTCAGCAGGTCGGACTGGAGGGCAATCCGGTTCCGGTCACGGCAGGTCAGCTGGAAAATGGGATTCAGACCCGCATCCTTCAGCACCTTGCAGGTTGCCAGAGAGCCCAGACGCATAACAGAGGACT
>OIZP01000860.1_pt1 | contig 17304 bp, 10 predicted proteins | sample 1588531 | NCBI WGS metagenome assembly OIZP01 (sample SAMN03283283) | human gut metagenome | biome: human-associated habitat; material: feces | host: Homo sapiens | place: Peru | collected 2012
CCGCCGGTCTGGCCGTTCTGGTCGCCCTGTGCGTCGGCATTCCGCTGGGCTGTCTGTCTGCGTATAACCGAGGAAAATGGGCTGACAACCTTATTATTGTCTTCGCCACCTGCGGCATCGCTATCCCGAGCTTTATTTCCAGCGTCGTGCTGCTCTATACCTTCGGCATGAATCTGAAAATTTTGCCCACCGTCGGTTTGAATGAGCCGGCGGCCTACATCATGCCCGTGACGGCGCTGGCTATTTACCCCACCGCCTATATCACCCGCCTGATGCGTTCCAGTCTGCTGGACGTCATGGGTCAGGATTACATGCGCACCGCCCGCGCCAAGGGCGTTTCCAGCGTGAAGATCCTGTTCAAGCACGCCCTGCGCAACGCCATCCTGCCTGTTGTCACCTATGTCGGCCCCATGCTGGCAGGTCTGATGACCGGTTCCTTTGTTGTCGAGAAGATCTTCTCCATCCCCGGCCTGGGCCGTGACTTCGTGTCTGCCATCACCAACCGTGACTACACCATGATCATGGGCACCACCATCCTGCTGTCCAGCATGGTCATCGTGGCCAACGTGGTCGTGGATATCCTGTACAAGATCATCGACCCGCGCATCAAGCTGCAGTAAAAAAGGAGGAACGCGTTATGGAAAACATCAAAAAGAATCCTCTCAGCCTGCAGCTGAACGCTGACGACTTTCTGCCTGCCAGCAACGAGGAAAAGCAGAGCCTTGTGATCATGCGCGAGAGCGTCAACTTCTGGAAGGACGGTCTGCGCCGCCTGAAGAAGAACAAGATCGCCATGGTCAGCTTTGTGTTCATCATCGCCATTGCCATCTTTGCCTACCTGCTGCCTGCCGTGTGGCCCTACAGCTACGCCGAGCAGGTGAAGGGCAGCAACAATCTGGCACCGTTCGAGTACTCTGCCTCTGAGCAGGCCCGCATCGACGCCGGCGAAAAGGTATTCCCGCACATTCTGGGCACCGACCGTATGGGCCGTGACTTTGCGGTGCGTATCATGATGGGCACCCGCGTGTCCCTGTCCGTCGGCCTGCTGGCCTCCGTGCTGGTGCTGCTTATCGGCGCCACCTACGGCGCTGTGTCGGCCTTTGCAGGCGGCTGGGTCGATCTGATCATGATGCGTATTGTTGATATTATTTATACCATTCCGGATGTCCTGCTGATCGTTCTTTTGTCCTTCGCCTTGAAGGCACCATTGAAGGTGTTGGCTCAGGCGCCGGGCTTCGGATGGATTTCCGTTGTTGGTGAGAACCTGATCAGTATTTTCATCGTATTCGCTCTTTTGTACTGGGTTGGTATGGCGCGTATGGTACGAAGCCAGATCCTGACCCTGAAGGAAAATGATTATGTCATGGCAGCCAAGGCTCTGGGAGCCAAGGATGGCCGTATCATTAAAAAGCATCTGCTGACCAACTGTATCGGTACTTTGATCGTTACCACCACACTGCAGATCCCTTCCTCTATTTTTACCGAGAGCTATTTAAGCTTCTTAGGTATGGGTGTGGCAGTCCCTCTGCCTTCCCTGGGAAGCCTTGCAAGTGATGCCATTAACGGAATGATCACATTCCCGTACCTGCTGTTTGCACCCTGTCTGCTGATCAGTCTGATCATCTTAAGCTTTAACCTGTTTGGTGACGGACTTCGTGATGCATTTGACCCGAAGCTTAAGAATTAATGGAAGGAGTAGTGAAGATGGATAACAATTATCTGGTAGATATACAGCATGAACGTCTCTCTTTCTTTACTCCTGCCGGAGAAGTAAAGGCACTGAACGATGTCTCCATTCACCTGAAGGAAGGGGAAGTATTGGGCATCGTAGGAGAGAGTGGTTCCGGTAAATCCGTAACCGCATACAGTCTGATGGGACTGACCGCTTATCCCGGTAAGCTGATAGGCGGAGAGCTTCACTTCAATGGACACGAAGTGGAGAAAATGACCGAAAAAGATTTTTCCAAAATGCGTGGTAAAGAGGTATCCATTATTTTCCAGGATCCTCTGACCAGCTTAAATCCCGTATATACCATTGGTAATCAGATCATGGAAGTAATCCGTCTGCATACCGATGCGGACAAGAAAAAGGCATATGCAAGAGCAGTGGAGCTTTTGTCTCTGGTAGGTATCAATGAACCGGAGAAGCGTATGAAGCAGTATCCCCACGAGCTGTCCGGTGGTATGAGACAGCGTGTCATGATCGCGATCGCACTGGCATGTGAACCGAAGCTTCTGATCGCCGATGAGCCTACTACCGCACTGGACGTTACCATTCAGGCGCAGATCCTGGAGCTGATGATGGAGCTGAAGGACAAGCTGGGCATGGCGATCATCATGATCACCCATGACCTGGGTATCGTGGCGAGCATGTGTGACCGTATTGCAGTCATGTATGCCGGCCGTATCGTGGAGACCGGTACCTGTGACGAGATCTTCTACCATCCGAAGCATGAATATACCAAGGGCCTTCTGGAGAGTATCCCCCGTCTGGACAGCACGAAGCATGAGAAGCTGATCCCCATCGAGGGTAATCCGGTGGATCTTCTGAATCCTCCCGAGGGATGTGCATTCGCACCCCGCTGTAAGAACTGCATGAAGGTCTGCCTGAGAGAGAATCCTCCCAAGACGGATTTTAGCGAGACGCATTATGCACACTGCTTTATGAACCAGAAAGCTGAGATGGAGGGAGGAAATACCAATGAGTGATAAGTTACTTCAGGTTGAACATTTGAAGCAATACTTCCCCGCAGGCGGCATGGGTAAAAACCGTAAGTTCGTGAAGGCCGTGGATGATGTCAGCTTTTTTGTAAATAAGGGTGAGACTCTCGGACTGGTAGGAGAGAGCGGCTGTGGTAAGACTACCACCGGACGTTCTATCTTACGGTTATATGAGCCCACCGGTGGTAAGATCACATTTGACGGCAATGTGATCCTGGATGTTGAAAATAAAGTAAAGGTAGATATGCTGCCTTACCGTCAGAAGATGCAGATGGTATTCCAGGATCCTTATGCAAGTCTGGATCCCAGAATGACCGTAGGAGATATCGTAGGGGAAGCCATCGATATTCATAAGCTGGCTGCCAATAAGAAGGAACGTCATGATATGATCATCTCCATGCTAGAGAGAGTAGGATTGAACTCTGAGCATGCGAACAGATATCCTCATGAATTCTCCGGTGGACAGCGCCAGCGTGTCGGCATTGCGAGAGCACTGGCAGTGAACCCGCAGTTCATCGTCTGCGATGAGCCGATCTCCGCACTGGATGTATCGATCCAGGCACAGGTGGTGAATATGTTCGAGGAGCTGCAGGAGCAGATGGGACTGACCTATCTGTTCATCGCACATGACCTCTCTGTCGTAAAACATATCTCCGACCGTATCGGTGTTATGTACCTGGGCAAAATGGTAGAACTGGCAGACAGCTACGAGCTGGTAGCACGAAGCCTGCATCCTTATACCAAGAGCCTGATCTCTGCAATCCCCATTGCAGATCCCATCAAGGCAAGAGCAAGTAAGCGTATTGTTCTGCAGGGAGATGTACCCAGCCCCTTAAATCCGCCTACCGGATGCCGTTTCCGCACCAGATGTCCTTATGCAGATGAGTGCTGTGCACAGAAGGAACCCGAATGGAGAGAAGTGGAAAAGGGTCACTACGTGGCATGCCACCATGTGGAGAAGATCAATGCCTGAAATTAGGTATTGACAGCTGAGCAATTTAGCTGTTTAATATAAAGCTATACAAAGCATAGTGCTTTTGTATGAAAAGAAAGAGGAGGATAACTTTATGAAAAAGAAGTTAGCTATGCTGCTCACCGCAGCAATGCTGGTAGGTTCTCTGGCAGCATGCGGCAACAGCGACAATGGTTCTTCTGCAACCGGCAGTGCCAGTGCAACTGACAGCACCAAGACCGATGCAGCAGCAACTGAAGTTAGTACCGAAGGCAAACAGCTTACCGTTCAGATCGGTCCCGATCCCGAGACCATCGATCCCGCACTGAACAGTGCAGTAGATGGCGGTAATATGCTGCTTCACTCTTTTGAGTGTCTTCTGACCGTAGACCAGGATGGTAAGATCGCTCCCGGACAGGCTGAGACCTGGGAAGTATCTGAAGATGGTCTCACCTGGACCTTCCATCTTCGTGATGGATTAAAGTGGTCTGACGGCAGTGATCTGACCGCAGACGATTTCGTATACAGCTGGAAGCGTGTATGCGATCCCGTAGTAGCAGCTCCTTATGCTGAGACTGTTCTGGGTATGGTTAAGGGCTTTGACGAGGCACAGGCAGGTGATCTGGATGCTCTGGCAGTATCTGCTCCCGATGCTAAGACCTTCGTTGTAGAGCTTTCCAATCCCTGCCCTTACTTTGAGTCTCTGGCAGCATTCGCTACCCTGAGCCCTGTTCAGCAGGCAACCGTAGAGGCTAACGGTGATGCATGGGCTACCGCAGCTGAGACCTATATCTCCAACGGACCTTTCTACATTACCGAGTGGGTACCCGGTTCTCACATCATTATGTCCAAGAACCCGTACTACTGGAACGCAGATGCTATCAAGCTTGGTAGCATCAAGTTCGTACTGATGGAGGATTCCAACGCAGCTTATACTGCATTCCAGTCCGGCGATGTACTGTTCATCAAGAGTGTACCTACCCAGGAGATCCCCAGCTTACAGGGTAACCCCGAGTTCCATGTAGATCCTATCTTAGGAACTTACTATTTGTCTCTGAACCTGGAAGATCCTGCATTCGAGAACGTTAACGTTCGTAAGGCTCTGAGCCTTGCAATTGATCGTGATTATGTAGCAAATACCCTGATGCAGGGAACCTACTCTCCCGCATACAACATCGTAGGTGAGGGCTGGGTAGATACCGATGGCAGCTCCTTCAATGCAAATGCTAACGGTGGTCAGAGCTATATCTCCGATGATTTCGATGCTAACCTTGAGGAAGCTAAGCAGCTCTTAGCTGATGCCGGCTACCCTAACGGTGAAGGACTTCCTACCATCACCTATACTACCAATGATGCAGGTTACCACAAGGTTGTTGCTGAGTACTTACAGCAGGCTTGGGGCGAGCTTGGTATTAACGTAGAAGTAAATATCGTTGAGTGGTCCAGCTTCACTCCGATGCGTCGTAACGGTGAGTACATGGTAGCACGTAACGGATGGGTAGGAGACTACAGCGATCCTTCCAATATGTTAGATCTGTTCTGCACTGGTAACGGTAACAACGATGGTAAGTTCTCCAACGCTGACTTCGATGCAGCTATGAAGAAGGCAGCTTCCACCATGGATACCGCTGAGCGTTCCGCAGCTCTTCATCAGGCTGAGGATGTTCTGATGGAGCAGGTAGGATGCATCCCTGTTGCTTACTACAATGACTTCTGGCTGCAGAGCGAGAAGATCACCGGTATCTGGCATTCCGCTTATGGTTTCTGGTACTTCATGTATGGTGACATCGAAGAGTAATCTTCGGATCTGATCATTCAGAATAAAAATAAAGGATCCCCGTGAGATCGTAAAGGTTTCCGGGGGTTCTTTTTTGTGCCGTCTTTTCGATACTGTCTTGTAAAATGTTGTTGCAATTGTGTACAATATATGGTAATATAAAATCTGCTTGACATTAGGAGGTGTGAAATGGAAGCATTAAGAGTAGTAATCAACATAATTTTTATATTGGTATGTGTAGCACTGACAGTGTTAGTATTGATGCAGGAAGGTAAATCCGCAGGACTGGGTTCCATCAGCGGCGCTGCTGAGACCTACTGGGGCAGAAATAAAGGACGTTCCATGGAAGGTATGCTGGTGAAGATCACGAAGATTCTTGCAGTATTCTTCATGTTACTTGCAGTCGTACTGAATCTGAACGTATTTTAATCATTACGAAGGATGACACTCTTGTGTGCATGGCATACAAGAGTGTTTTATTTATTCATAGGAAATTTCTTCCTATGAATAAAAAACGCTCCGCAGGGATCGCACTGCGGTGGTTATGAAATATGTCGCAAAAGCGACCCGCCGCAGGCGGAGAATCTCGCAAGCGAGATTCTTTTTTATATTAAGAGAGGTTACATGAGTAATAACGAAATCAGAGAGAAGAGAAAAAAGGTAATCTGTGATCTGGTGAAGGATGATTTTTACGTTCCGATGAAGGAAAAGGAACTGGCAATATTTCTTCAGGTCGCAAAAGAAGACCGGGAAGAGTTTCGTGAGATCTTGCGGGAACTTTTAGCGGAAGGAAAACTTACCCTGACCGTAAAAGGGAAATATATGAAGTCCAACGGTAAGGTTCTGACAGGAACTTTTATCAGCAATGCCAAAGGCTTTGGATTTGTGGAAGTGGAAGGAAGGGACGAGGATCTGTTCATTCCGGAGGACAAGCAGGGAGGAGCATTCCATAAGGATACCGTGGAAGTGGCACTTCTGCCTGCGAAGACCGGCAAACGCCAGGAAGCGCAGGTCATCCGTATCATTGCCAGGGGAATGACCCAGGTGGTGGGAACCTATGAGCAGTCCAAGAGTAATTTCGGCTTTGTCATTCCGGATAACACGAAGATAGCACAGGATATTTTCGTGCCGAAGGAGTGGTCGAAGGGGGCCATGACCGGACATAAGGTCGTGGTGGAGATCACCGGATACGGCACGAATACGAAGAGCCCTGAGGGTAAAGTCGTGGAGATCCTGGGACATATCAACGATCCCGGTGTAGACATCATGTCTATCGTACGTGGCTTTGACCTGCCGGTGGAATTCGGCGAGAAGATCATGAACCAGGTGGAGAGGGTATCCCAGGAGGTATCCGAGGCGGACTGTGCCGGCCGCAGGGATCTGCGGGATGTGACCATGGTCACCATCGATGGAGAGGATGCCAAGGATCTGGATGACGCTGTCAGTGTATCCTTTGACGGGACATATTACCACTTAGGAGTACACATTGCAGACGTGACGAACTACGTGCAGGAGAATTCCGCACTGGACAGAGAAGCATTAAAGCGCGGCACAAGTGTCTATCTGGTAGACCGTGTGATCCCCATGCTGCCCCATGCACTGAGCAACGGTATCTGTTCCCTGAACGAAGGCGTGGACCGTCTGGCATTAAGCTGCCTGATGAAGGTGGATGAAGAGGGCGAGATCGTGGACTATGAGATCTGCGAATCTGTGATCCGGGTCAATAAGCGAATGTCTTATACCGTGGTGAAAAAGCTGCTGGAGGAGCCGGAGTGTGTAGAGAATACCGCCGGTGCGCCGGATGAAACCTCCGTGGAAGGCACAGGAACCGTAACAGACTATTCCCAGTACAGGGAATTGCTCCCCATGTTCCAACAAATGGCTGAGCTCGCGGACAAACTGCGGAAGAAGAGACAGAAGAGGGGATCCATTGATTTCGATTTCCCGGAGTGCAAGATTTTACTGGACAGAGAAGGACATCCACTGGATATTAAGCCTTATGAACGGAACGTGGCGACTATGCTGATCGAGGATTTCATGCTCGCAGCGAATGAGACAGTGGCGCAGCATTTTTACTGGCAGGAGCTGCCCTTCGTCTACCGTGTCCATGATGTGCCGGATCCGGAGCGAATCCAGAAGCTGTCCACGTTCATCAGCAATTACGGGTATTACATGAAAGCGCTGGGGCGGAAGAACAGCAAGGTATCCACGGAGGAGATCCATCCCAAGGAGATCCAGAAGCTGTTACAGAAGATCGAAGGAACTCCCGAAGAGCCTATGATCGCCAGACTGACCCTGCGAAGTATGAAGCAGGCGAAATACAGCACGGAGTGTACCGGACATTTTGGACTGGCATGTCAGTATTACTGTCATTTTACTTCGCCGATCCGCCGCTATCCGGATCTGCAGATCCATCGTATTATCAAGGAGCAGCTGCGGGGACGCCTGAAGGCAGAGAGAGTGGAGCACTACCGGGATATTCTTCCGGAGGTGGCTAAGCATTCTTCCGAGATGGAGCGCCGTGCCGATGAGGCAGAGCGGGAGACGGATAAGTTGAAGAAGGTAGAATATATGGAGCAGCACATCGGAGAGGAATACGAGGGTGTGATCTCCGGTGTCACCGGTTGGGGGCTGTATGTGGAACTGCCCAATACCGTGGAAGGGCTGATCCATATTTCCACGATCCCGGGCGACTATTATCACTACAATGAGGCAGCCTGTGAGATGGTGGGAGAAGCCACCGGACGTTGCTTCAAACTGGGAATGCCGGTGCGGATCGAAGTGGAAGACTGCGACCGTTTTATGCGCACCATCAATTTCCGGCTGGTGGATAAATAAATCCGCGGTCACAATGAAGCCATACTTCATATGAACCCGGGGGCAAAGGTAAATGTCAGTTCATTGACAAATGTAAAAAATATAGTAAACTGTAACTATTCAGAGCCGTAAAAAAGCTCCGCAGGAGTGTTTTATGAACGGGTTTCTGAATAGTTACAAGGTTTTAAGAGGTAGCCATGGCAAAAGGAAAAGAGTCCCAGAAGCTGATCGCGAACAATAAAAAAGCATATCATGATTTTTTCATCGATGAGACCTATGAGTGTGGCATTGCCCTGCATGGCACGGAGGTAAAGTCCATGCGGATGGGAAAATGCAGTATCAAGGAGGCTTTCGTCCGCATTGAAGACGGAGAAGTATTCGTCTACGGAATGCATGTAAGTCCTTATGAGAAGGGAAATATTTTTAACAAAGACCCTCTTCGTGTGAAAAAGCTGTTGCTGCACAAGTACGAGATCAACAAGCTGTTGGGCAAGATCAAGGAAAAAGGGTATACATTAGTCCCTTTGCAGGTATACTTTAAAGACGGTAAGGTAAAGGTAGAGATCGGGCTGGCACGTGGTAAAAAGCTCTATGACAAGAGAGAAGCCATTGCCAAAAAGGATCAGCGCAGAGAGGCAGAGAAGGAATTCAAGGTCCGCAATCTGTGATCCGCAGGCTCTGATCCTGCAATGCTTTACCGCAAGTGCTTGACAGTGTGTGTGCCATCAAGTATACTTGGTCTGACAATTGAATAAGGGGTAGTAAAGGTTTCGACAGGGGTTTTGCAGCTGGAGAAGCGAGTCGCATGGTAATGCGTTAAATGGCCAAATTAAAATTAAACGCTAACGATAATTTAGCATACGCTGCCTAATGGCAGCAGTCGGCCCTAGGGCACTCACACCTTAGGATCCCGGCTTCAAACATGTGAGAAACGACATATGCAAAGCTTTGCGCATATGGGCGTAACATGAAGCTACTGAAATGCTCAGGGTGTTTATTCCCGGGGCGCGGAGGGAATGTCAAAGAATAAACTACACTCGTAGAAGGACAGGGAATAGGCTTTTGGACACGGGTTCGACTCCCGTCTACTCCATAGAAAAAGTGCCGCAAAAACGGCACTTTTTGTTTTTCGTGTAGCCTCAACCAAACGTCCGGAATGATCTTCAGGGAAGGCTATCTCTTCTGACTGTAATAACCCTAAATCTGCTGAAAATGCCAACAAAACTCAGTATAAATGGTATAATTTCCTAAGAGTTTTACAAGGGAGTAATTGACAAGCTATGAAAATGAAACACAACAGACCTCAGAAACGTTTGATAATACAATTGTCATTATGGCTGGTACTGCTATTGACATTCACCGGCTGTGCGGAAAGCGCCGTCACGCCGCAGGACAATACCTATGCGATAGAGCAGCCGGCGACGATCCCTTCCGAATTGCTGGAGGCATCGGAGACCGCAATATCGGAACCCGAATCCGGACAGCCGCAGGAATATTCTTCGGATACACAAGAAGCGCAGCAGGTCACATCTGCAACAGATACTCCGACAGGAGAGGGCACGTCAGCATTTTCTCTCCGGGAGATTCCGGCATACTCCGGTACGCCTTATACAGAAGTCAATGGCAACAAACCTTATTTCACAGAAGCGGATCTGACCACACAGTCCTTCGAGATATACAGCGAGCTGGACAGCCTGGGGCGCTGTGGCGTGGCATATGCCAACGTGGGACAGGATCTGATGCCGACAGAACCGAGAGGGGAGATCGGAGCCGTGAAACCTACCGGCTGGCATCTGGTGAAATACGATAACGTGGACGGAAAATACCTATACAATCGCTGCCACCTGATCGCCTACATGCTGGCGGCGGAAAACGCCAATCCACAGAACCTGATCACAGGAACCAGATATCTCAACGTGCAGGGAATGCTCCCTTTTGAGACGAAAGTCTGCGATTATGTCAAAAATACAGGGAACCATGTTCTGTACCGCGTTACTCCCATATTTGACGGGGATAACCTGTTGGCAGACGGCGTCCTCATGGAAGCCTATTCCGTGGAAGATGCCGGAGAGGGAATCAGCTTCTGCGTATTTGCCTACAATGTGCAGCCGGGGATCGGTATTGACTATGCCACCGGAGATAACTGGGCGGAGGGCAGCGGAACCTACCAAAGCACAGCAGCGTCTGTCACGGTAGAGACACCGGCACCACAGCCTGAGACCGATACCGCGGTGCAGAGCACATCGGAATCATCGGCACCGCAGGAATCCCTGGGAACCACCTATGTGCTGAATACCAACACCAAGAAATTCCACTATCCAACATGCTCCAGTGTGGATGATATGAAAGAGAAAAATAAACAGATCTACACCGGCAGCAGAGAAGAGGTCATCAATATGGGATATGTTCCCTGCAAACGGTGCAATCCCTAAATCGAAAGCACACAAAAGAGATATGCGCAACAAATTGCGCATATCTCTTTTTGCGTCAGAAGTTGGAAGAAAAGATGAAATGGATGTAATATGGATGCGTAATTGGAAAAAATACACAAAAATAGTTAATAAATATTAGAATTATTGTCAATTTAAAATACAAAATGCACATGTTATAATCCAAACATAGCTGAGCAAACGGTTGCGCAAACAAGTTGCGCACCACAGGGAGGATGCTAAGTGGGATATAGCAGTCCGACCGGTGCGGGACACCGTTCGGAAAGAAGAAAGGGAAGGTGCATTATGAAGAAAAGAGACTGGAAGAGAAGTCTGGCATTTTTATGTGCGACGGCTCTTATCGCAGGAAACTTAAGTGAATTCGGACCGTTGACCCGGGTAAAGGCAGAGGAGACGAATCTGTTTACGGACGGTGATATGGGCGATGATGGCAGTGATTTTTGGAACAGTAATAACTGGAAGGTGGATGATTCCTCATGGTCGGCAGCCAATGATATAAAATACGATCAATGGGCTGCATGTGGAGGTACAGCAAGTGGACTGGGAATCAACTACGGAAATGGAGACGGTACGGTAAGCATGTATCAGACCATCGCATCTTTAGATGCCGGAGACTATACCGTTACGGGATGGATCAAAGACAGCAATAGTAAGACAGGAAAGGTTACAGTGTATCATGGAGAGAATATCACAGATAAGGGTTCACTGGATATTACTTCTTCTTTTCAACAGTTTACCGGACATTTTACATTAGACGAAGCAGAGACCAATTACAAAGTCGGCTTCCTGATCACCAGCGAAAAGGGAGCATGGGTGTGCCTGGACAGCCTGAGCCTTACGAAAGATGCGATAGACGAATCAGAAGAGACTCCTGCACCGGAAGCGACCGAATCTCCGGAGCCCACAGCTACGCCGGAAGCTTCTGTCACTCCTGCACCAGAGAGCAATGTTCTGTATTCCAAGACTTTTGAGAAAGGAACCGATCCGGCAGATATGTCTGACTGGTCACAGACCTGGAGTGTAGACAGCAGTGCTACCTCCCAAGCAGATACCGGCGCCGGTAATAATACTACAACTGTCTGGAACTACTACTCGGCAACGGCACAGAATCTGACAGCTGCTACTACGGTGACAGCATCCGATGCCGGTAACTATAAAGCATCTTTCCTGACAGCCGGAGAGAAGGTGACCGGAACCATCAGCCTCACAGCCGGAGATAGAAAAGTATCGGCGGATCTGACCGCAGGAGGCTGGGATGTCTATACTCCTGCAGAGACCGATGCATTAACCGTGGAGGCAGGTACGAAGCTTACCATTACCATTTCTCTGGATATTGCAGCAGGCGGCTATCTGAAGATAGATGACATCCTGGTGACGAAAGCAAGTGATGCTGAAATTCTGGCTGCAAAGAAAGCAAAGGCAGAAGAATTACAGAGCCTGATCACGGAATATAAAGCATTAAAAGAGACAGATTATACTGCTGACAGTTGGAAAGATCTGAAGGAAGCCCTGACAGAAGGCGAGAACTTCCTGCAGGCACTGGATGGCGATTATACTTCCACAACCGTCACCGAGATCGAAGAGAAGATCACGAATCTGAAAAAAGCGAAAGCTGAATTAAAAAGCTCTGCCGTTGTAGAAGCCGGAATCAATGTGGAAAAGGTCAATGGACTGACGGGTGATTTCATCGGCGGTGTGGATATCTCATCTTACAGAGCTCTGAAAGACAGCGGTGTGAAATATTATGATTTTGCAGGAAAAGAATTAGATGATGCCGGATTTTTCAAGCTGCTGAAAGACAGCGGTATTAACTACGTACGTATCCGTGTATGGAATAACCCTTACGATGCGTCCGGTAACGGCTACGGCGGTGGCAATAATGACCTGCAGAAAGCCGTAGACATGGGTAAACTGGCTACTGAAGCCGGAATGCGGGTTCTGATCGATTTCCACTATTCCGATTTCTGGGCAGATCCTGCCAAGCAGAAGGCACCGAAGGCATGGGCAGACATGACCATTGAACAAAAGACAGCAGCAGTAAAAGAGTATACGATGAATAGCCTGAACACTTTGCTGGATGCAGGTGTCGATGTCGGAATGGTACAGGTCGGCAATGAGACAAACAACGGAATCGCCGGAGAGAGCGGTCTGAAGAACGCCAATACCACAGCAATTTTCCGCGCCGGATGTGAAGCAATCCAGCAAGTGGAGCAGGAGCGGAACAGGGTAATCAAGGCAGTAGTGCATTTCGCAAATCCTGAGAAACAGAATTATATGACCTATGCCGATGAATTAGCCAAAGCAGGTGTGGAATATGACGTATTTGCATCTTCCTATTATCCTTACTGGCATGGAACTCTGGATAACCTTAAGACCCAGTTAAATGCGATTACAAAAAAATACGGAAAAGAGGTCATGGTAGCGGAGACCTCCTGGGCGACCGGCTTAGAGGACAGTGACGGTCATGCAAACACCGTCCGCGAAGGCAATAACGATGCAGGCATGGATTATGATTTCAGTATCTACGGACAGGCGAAGGAACTGCGTGAGGTGATCAATGCCGTCGCACAAATGGACAAAGGTATCGGCGTATTCTATTGGGAGCCTGCATGGATCCCTGTAAAAGTGTATGATCCGGAAGCAGAAGATGCAGAGCAGACCCTTGCAACGAATAAGGCAGCCTGGGAAAAATATGGTTCCGGCTGGGCGGCTTCCTATGCGAAAGAATATGATGCCGAGGATGCCGGAAAATGGTACGGCGGATCCGCAATAGACAATCAGGCATTGTTTGATGCCTCTGGTCATCCTCTGGAAAACTTAAAGATATTCAGTTATGTAAAAACAGGTGCGGAGACGGCTAAAAAAATCAGCACTGTTAAAAATGCAGATGCAATCGAGATTGAATTAGGAAGTACATTTACTTTACCGGAGACGGTAAAAGTTACCTATTCAGATTATACTTCCGGAGCAGAAAACGTAGCCTGGAACGCACAGGATATTGCCGCAGTCAACACCAAGGCAGCAGGAAAATATACTGTGAACGGAAAAGTATCTCTGGAAGGAGAGACCTATCAGACAAAATGCGTGATCACCGTGAATCCGCAGAACCTTCTGACCAATCCCCGGTTTGAGGATGGAGAGAACGCATGGACATTAAGCGGAAGCGGTATTAAGGTTCTGATGGATGGCAAGGACTCCAAAGATGGAAATGGATATCTGCATTTCTATAATGACAGTGATTTTACCTATGATGTAACACAGACAATTACGCTGGATGCAGGAATTTATCGGTTCGGAGGATATCTTCAGGGTGGTGGAAACTTAGCAGCAGACAGCTACGAGATCTATGTCTCCGTAGATGGTAAGACACAGACAGCAGATGGTGAATTAAACGGCTGGAAGAATTGGAGCAATCCGGAGGTACAGAATATCGAGATCACTAAGGATGGAACAAAAGTAACGGTAGGAATCCGGGCAACTGCATCTGCCGGAGCCTGGGGATCCTGGGACGATATGTACCTGAACAAAACCGGAGAAGTTACTCCGGCACCCGTAGTTACCCCGCAGCCGACCGCAACCCCGGCACCTGCAACAGCACCGGAAACAGAGAGCAGCTCTGCGGACAAGGATACACCTGCACCGGCACAGACAGTAGACTGGAATACCGTGATTTCCAACGTACAGGCAAAGATCGCGGAAGTGACACAGAATCCGAATATTAACAGCGTGAACATGAACATCGTATGCTCCGGAGAGACCAGACTCCCTGCCGCAGTGCTGGGAAGCATCAAAGGCTCGGACATGACACTGGCACTTCATAGTGGCAACGGTGTGGCAGTCAGCATCAGCGGACAGGATCTGAAAGGCACAGCCCTGAATACATTACAGAACCTTGATCTCACCGTGGACAGCAATGCCCGGAATATCCCGGCAGCCATGGCGGCATCCAAGAAGGCAGAAGCTACAAAACAGCTGTCTGTAAAAGACACCGGAGCTTTCCCGGTAGCTGTGAACATTCATGTGAATGTCGGAGCAGAAAACAGCGGAAAATACGCAAACCTTTATCGCTATAATGCCGAGAAGAAACAACTGGAATACTGTGGCTCCTTCCCCGTGACCAGGAATGGACAGTCCATGTTCGCTCTGAAGCAGGGCGGTGATTACATGGTAACAGTAACAGCGGCACAACCGAAGGAGACCGTATATTTTAACAGTGGTGATTATGCGGTGAAAGCAGGAGACACCCTGTCTGCCATTGCCAGACGCAACCATATGACGTTGGCGGAACTGAAAGCCAAAAACCCGCAGATCAAGGATTTACATAAAATCCGTGTGGGACAGAAACTGAATCTGAATTAAAAATTAGAATGGAACTCCGAAGCTGATTTGGGGTTCCATTTTTGAATTAATAGCTGCATGTGTAAATAAAAAAGGTAACACAATTGATATTGTGTTACCTTTTTGCTTTCACATAGTATATCGGTACGCTCACAGAAAACTTAACCCCTTTTTTAAAAAAATTTTAAGCCCTCATTTGTCAAAGTAAATGCAGCCCCGGAACGTATATGTTATAGTTCACAGATATACAAAAAATGCCGGTTTTATGCGGTCTACACTAATTTCTAGGAGGAATCAGATGAATACAGCACAACCAATTCGTAACCTGGAGGATCTGAAAAATTTTAAAAACTACTATAAAGAAATCCACCCCAATGCCAGAAACCAATTGTTAGTGATCCTGGGCTTGAATACTGCACTGAGGATTTCGGATCTGCTTACTCTGCGGTGGGAAGATGTTTATAACTTTTCTCAAAACAGATGGCAGGAGCATATTGAGATCATAGAGCAGAAGACGGGAAAGACCTCCTGTATCTATATCAATCATAATATTCACGCATGTCTTCAAAACTATCAGGCACAGCTTCAAAAGGAGCAAAAACCTATTCAGCCAGAGAAGTATCTTTTCCCCCACAGTAATAAAAACGAACCTATCAGCCGGGTACAGGCTTTTCGCATCATCAAAAAAGTGGCAGCTTATTACAATATCCCCGGCGTGATCTGCTGTCATTCCCTTCGCAAAACCTTCGGATATCATGCCTGGCAGCAGGGCGTACAGCCGGCAATGCTGGTCAGTATCTATAATCATTCGTCTTATGAAGTGACCAAACGATATCTTGGCATTGAGCAGGATGACCGGGATAAAATTTTTCAGGAGATCATACTCTGAACACAAGGGTAACACAATATCAAGTTTGTTACACTTACGGTCAGTATTTCCGAATACAGCAACTTATAAGGAAATAAACGATTCAAGGAGGAATGGCTATGCTGAGATTATCGGTGAGAGATGAAGAGTTTCTGATGATCGGAGACAATGTGAAGATTGTATTTCTGGGAAGTAGCGGAGGACAGACACGTATCATGATCGACGCTCCCAAGGATGTGAACATCGTACGAAGCAAGGCCATTGAAAAACGGATCCAGGATCCGGAGCTTCTGGCGACGATCCCAAAGTATTACAAGAATCCGGAAGGTACCGCCAAGAAGAAAAAATCCAATGTCGTGATCGTACAGAACAAATAACTTCAGATACTGTGGGACAAAAGCTTGCTAACAATGCGGAATCCTAGGGCCGCAGTAACTATTAACCACACACCGCAGATAAACGGATGTATCTGCAACAATTTTTTACACATGGAGGTAAATTATTATGGTAGTACAACACAACTTAACAGCTATGAACTCTAACAGAATGTTAGGATTAACCACCGCTTCTCAGGCAAAGTCCACCGAGAAACTGTCTTCCGGTTACAAGATCAACCGTGCAGCTGATGATGCAGCAGGCCTGTCCATCAGTGAGAAAATGAGAAAGCAGATCAGAGGTCTGACACAGGCTTCCACTAATGCCCAGGACGGTATCAGCGCAGTACAGACCGCTGAAGGTGCTTTGAATGAAGTTCAGGATATGCTTCAGAGAATGAATGAGCTCGCTGTAAAGTCTGCAAACGGAACCAATTCCATGGATGACAGAAGCTACATCCAGAACGAGATCGATCAGCTGACCACTGAAATCGACCGTGTTGCTGAAACAACTAAGTTTAATGAAACGTATTTGCTGAAAGGAAATATAACAGAAGCAAAAGAGTTCACTGCAGGTTATGCAACAGCGGATGTGGCTTCAAAAATAACAATCAGAGATGGTGTAACATTAAAAGCAGCAGATGGAACTACTTATACCGCTGATACATTGAAAACAGCATATGAAGCAGATAATAATGTAAAGGTATATACTACTGCACCTGTAAAAGCAGCAGCAGCGGATGTTACTGGCGCAGCTGGTAATTACAAAGCTGCGAAAAATATTTATGCGGCTGATGGTAGCTTAAAATATGCTAAAGATGCAACTGTATCAGATGCAGATCAGGCTAATATTACTAATTTTTATACAAACATGGGTACTTTGGCAGCCGATGGAGATTTTAGCTATACACCAGCAGGAAAGCCTGCACTGTATGATGTAAATGGTAACAAATTATCTGCAAATGCACTTGACAGTTATTTTGATATTGATGAAACTGGTGCAGCAA
>OIZP01000863.1_pt1 | contig 17271 bp, 10 predicted proteins | sample 1588531 | NCBI WGS metagenome assembly OIZP01 (sample SAMN03283283) | human gut metagenome | biome: human-associated habitat; material: feces | host: Homo sapiens | place: Peru | collected 2012
TCACCCCTAACGGGGTAACCCATTATAATTACTCATGAATTGAGATGTTTTCTACGTTTGTTATTGTTGAATATCAACTAAATACAATACAAAATATTCTCAAAGTCATGCATAACATTCTTTAATGGGCATCACGAATTAAACACTCACCCAGGTTCACACCTTGGGTTTGCTATACAAAACTCAAAAAACGAAATGGATAAGCTGAAATATACCTTCCAAAACTCAAATATTCTGTGGCAGATGGTACATAAGGTAGTCTGCAAACAGAAAACATTGCACCTCTGCAGCCTATTGACGCTGTTGGGGTGTGTGCTTTTGGGTGCAAGCAGTTGTAGCAATGAAGAACTGTCCAGCGACGAACAGTTCCACGAAAAACCTCAGCCTATTACCATACGTTTAGGCGTGGAGTCTGTGCCTGTGCTTTGTGCACAAAACACGCGAGGCTGGACGTATAACAGAGATCTTGAAACAGATGGCGAAAGAATACAAAGCGCTTTTACCCTGATGTTTAATGATAAATTCGTAATAGAGCATATTCTTGAAGTACCGCCCGCCAACGAGAAGAAAGACTCGATACAATTAAACATGGTAGAGGAAAACTCGAAGCTACAATGGTTTACGACCACTACAGGTGAAAAGAGTTTTCTCACCTTTGTCAATGTGTCACGCAAAGAGGTGGAGGCTCTTTATGCTAAAAAAAGAGGTTTAGGCACAAACTTCCATTTTGAAACAGGTAAATCTTATAAATCCAAAGAAGACAGTACGGCTTTGGTAGAAATGGCAATTCCCGTACAGGCTGATGCTTTAAATGACACACCGCCTTCAAAGGATAAAGGCATTCCCATGACGGGTTGGCACAAAGTGGTGTTAACCAATCGTATCCATAACCGTAAGGCGTACACTGTGTATGCCTTGCGTATGGTGGCAAAGTTGCAATTTAAATTTACCAATAAAACAGGACAATCCCTTACCATCAATAGCATAGAAGTGGACCGCCTTACTGACGATGCCACTACAGGCGAAGGGGGCAAGGGCAATATAAAGCCTTTTCCATATCCACAAACCCCATTGGGACCTTCGGGCGTCTCGGTAAACGTAAGGCCCAATATGCAAACCACTGCCACGCAAAGCACACACATCTATACCCCCCCCAATAAAGAGTTAGATGTAGACCAAGAGTACACTTATAGCGTGTATGTAAACGAAACAGATGTGCCACAAAACGATTTCCATCAGTTTAAGTTAAAGGTGAATCTCACCCTTGCCGATGGCACAACCAAACAAGAGCGTTTTGCCTTGGTAGGCAATGAAAACGAAGAGTGGAACTTTATAGCTCGCAACGATTGGCGCGTAATACCGATTGTTTTGCAAGACTATAAACTTGAATTAGTTCCACAAGATTTTCCGCCTATAGGTGTGTTGCCTGCTGCCGTAAAAGAGGCTGATGGCACCTTTAAGTGTACCTTCCATGCCTCGGGTGCTTTTCACTTAAAGCCCCAGTTGGTAAAGGTTTCTACGGGCGAGGTTGTGCAAAATTGGACACAGAAGAACCCCATATTTACAACCATAGAACCCAATACAAGTATGTATGCCGAACAACCCTCATGGTCTACGATGGAAGGCTGTATACATGGTAGTTTTGTTTCGGGACAAAGTGGAAGTTCTGTGCATACACTCACCTTGACGTGTACGCCCCAAGGTGGGGTAGAGCGAGTTTATGTAGCACCGGTAATTATAAATAAAGAAGAATGATGCGTAGTTACATACATAAATATCACAATGTGCGTTTTGCCCAAGTGGTAAAAGCATTGGTGTGCGCAATGTGCCTTTGGAGCATTGTGCAAACTGCCTGTGCCGATGAGTTTAGGGTAAACGAAACATTAAACTGTCAACTACAGCCCCCCCAAAAAATCACAGTATCGGCAAGTAGTGCAACTTGTGAGATTCCTGTAACAAATGTTATAGGTTCACAATATGTTTCGAAGTATTGTCGTTTAGTCTTGTTTGATGTGAAAACGCAAAAGCCGCTATACGAGTTGTCGAAAACTTGTTTTAGTTATGATACAAGTAAAAATTGGCTGTTTCAACAAACAGACTACGGTTTGATAGAGTTCCCGCGTTGGTCAGCTACCACATTTCCTATAAATGTGACATTGACCAAGCCTACGGGCTATGAATGGTCAGACCTTTATGTGGGTATGTACATTTGCGATTTGTCATCTGGTTCGGAAGATGAAAAAGAGAAGGCAAAGCAATTGGGCATCGAGGGAAATATTGATGTAGGTTTGAATACAAGTTTACATCCTTCAATCACTTCAGATCCTAACCAATGGACAAGCTTCTGTCGAATTAATATATTTAATACAGGCTTATCATGGTTCTATAAGCACTACTATATTCCCAATAGAGGTATTACACAAAGCGACTTTGAATATTCGATGAATGGCTCTCAAAAAGTTGCACGTCAAAAAACCAATGTATGGGAATATACCTATTATGTAAAGCGTCAAGCTAAGAATAAAATTACCCTTAAAGCGCCTATCTCGGGTGGTGATAGCAAAGGATCTGATATTGAATATGCTGCCTATTGGCGTTGGTATGATAACAATACGTATCGTAACAATGCAAATGTGTCAGGGCCATCTGGTAGTAGTTTAGCCAATGAATATGATGATGAAAATGGCACATCAATTGGATTAACCTATACCGCAACTTCTTATTCGAATCCCACATATAAGAGATGTGCTTCGGTAGTCTACACTTTGCCCAGCAATGTAGATAGTTGGATGGGCGATGATATTGCAGCTGATGCAAGTCGTTATACCGACAACTTAGGGGATGTAAATAGTAAGTATTGGTCTGAACCGACCTTGTCGATGCGCTACATTTTCCACGTTCGTCCTGCCAAGGAAATAGCCGACAAAATTAAAGAGGCAATTATGAATGTGGGGGTATACGAGAATCATGGTTCAAGGGTTTTCCCCTTAAAGAAAGATGCTTCCACTGCTGAGGGGTATAGCCATGCAACCAAAAACACTTTGCGACTCAAAATGCGTGGCATTGGCAATTATTGGTTCTATCCTTTTGCCTCAAGTAATATTCTGAATCAGCCCTCGCCTGAACAATTCTCGTCGACTGTTACACAGTGCAAGAGCATTTCGTGGGTAGTATTAGTCAGCATAGATGGGCAACTCTATTATAAGAACTTGGGCAGTGATTCCATGTTCCGCACCACAAGTAGTGACACCGAATATGCAATGTACGACATTATGCCAAATAACTTTAAAGGCACATATAATAGTGTTTCAGACAACACCCAGACCTACACCATGTCTAAGTTGGAAACAGGACGTCGCTACACCGTGATGGCTTATGCCAATAACTACACAAGCACGGAGAACTCTACAGATGGTGTGCCCAATAGTAGTAGTCCAATTGCGCGTTTCGATTGTTATTATGTGTGGGACTCAGAGCCTGAACCCGAAACCGCACTTAGTGAACACCGACAAACAGAAAAGTTAGAGGAGAGTTATACACGCATTGGTTGGATTTCATTCGATGACCTTCCAGGCATGAATTATAACATCCCCACCTTGAATTACGATTATGGTAATCCTTATAGCAACCAGTATGATGGGGTGTTCGATTGGGATAAGACCTATTATGGATCTGTTTATCCGCAGTTGGTAAAGAGCGGATTTACCATTGACGGAAAACAATATTCGCCCCTTCATGGTGACTACATCTTGGTGAAAACTGCTAACCTTGCGAATGTTTCTACATCAGGCTATACTTGGTGGCATGCGAATAGTACATCAGTGCCTCTTTATGATCGTACTTATAAAAGATCGGGAGGTAGACGTAGTGGCTATTTTCTGTATGTAGATGCTTCCGACGAACCACGCCCTATTGCAACGCTCGACTTTGAAGCACGCCTTTGTGCGGGAGCAACCTTGATGTTTACGGCAGATGTGGCAAACCTTTCAAATTCGACTTCGGAATTTCCACAGTTGCTCTTTAAACTCTATGGTTATAAAACCGATAACGAAGGCAATGTGGTAAAGAAAGAACTCGTACAGACGTTTGCTACGGGTGAATTTAAAAGCTATGGAGCAAGCGAGTTAGGTGTGTGGTATCAGGTTTTTGCCAAGGCTTTTGTACACCAAGGCTTGAGTGTAAACGAGTTTACGCGCTATAACGTGACCATTGAGAATGCTTGTCGTTCAACGGCTGGTGCCGACTATGCCATAGACGATATACGCTTTTATGTGGCAAACGACCAAATAGAAGTGATTCTAACCTCGGAGGCTGAAGAGTATTGTTCAAAAAAAGACAATGGTGCCTATTTGAAGTTACGTGTAGACTATAACATGATAAAGTCGGTTCTCAATGTAACCGAGCGCACCAAGCCCCTCTTTTATCGCATTTGCAAGGAAAATGGTGAGGCTTATGACAAAACCACCTATCCTTCAAAGAAAGACAACCCCACAAAATATCCCAATCACGATTCAGGTAGTGACGATAAAGGCCCATACGGCATGGTGTGGATCAATGCTGAAGACAGTAAAAACACCACAATCACCGAGACTGACCCCTTTGGTTACCTCGACTTGATTTTGGCAGATGTGTTCTTCCCACTTGATCCTACGCAGAAGTATTATGTCAGTGTGGCGCTGCCCACCGTGATAGGTTATTACGGAGATGGTTCGCCTAAATATGGCCCAGGCACTTGGGGTACACCAAGCGACCCTTGCTCTATCTATTCAAAGCCTATTAACATCTCCTTCTCAAACATCAAGATTACATCGAACACAGGTTCTACCAGTATGACTTATTCTACAGAGTGTGGAAAAGACCAAATCGATGTAAATCTGAACGTGAAGTTGCATGTGCCCGACCCCCAATATGGTATATACAAAGACATTCCTTGGAAATTCGACTTTGTGATAGGTTCGGAGAAGGCATTTGAGAATGCTCGTAAAACCGACCATTTGCTTCAAGCCATTGAGCATTTCCGTGCAGAATATCCCGATGCTACGGGTTTAGATGCACCTACGTCGACTCCACAAAAGGGTACATTCACTGATGAGGAATACGGGGTGCTCAAAAAATACACAAGTCAAAGCAGGGATGAGATTCCAGACCCTGCAGAATCTGACGCTTTAATCGTAAAACTTACCAAATCAGACAACTATGCTGCCACACTCACAATGAAGGCGAAGACCGACGTAAATGCCAACTTCTACTTTATTGCGGTGCCAGGCAAATATGTGGACCCCAAAACGAACCAAAAGTATACCATCTGTAGTTCGTTGTTGACACAAAAAGCCACCTTTACTTATGAATCGCCCTTCTTGCGATTAGGCAATTCAAAGGTAAGCTATCCTGACGCGTGGAACAATACTGCAAAAGAGTTTCGTTTAGGACTGGCACAAGCCAATGCCCTTCAAACAGACACACGTTTGCGCATACCCATAAATGCTTATCGTGATGCAGACTTCAAAAATAATACACACAACTTTGGAGGCACATCGCGTAATCGCCTGATATTTGAACAACGCGATGCAAACAAAAATCCAGTAATGGGTTGTGTACGCTTGGTAGCAACCAATGACCCCACCATTGATAAAAGTCTGTTGCAAGTAGCCACAGTAGATGGTGCAGCATGGGGCGCAAAGGTAGGCGAAGTAGCAAACGAAGGCTATTTGTTATTGCCTACAGACCGTGCGCTCATCATAGACTTCAGTAAGAACCAAGAAACCTTTACTGCAGCAGATGGCACACAAACAACGGTAAATGGTAAAATAGCCTTTCACGAGGGTTACTCATATACCTTTGCTTTGGTATATCGTGATGTGACACGCGATCCTGATGCAGCAGGACATGCCGTATGTTTTGGTACCACCAATTTTACCCTCAATATTGTGCCAGAGTATGTGACTTGGACAGGAGGTAACTCTACGAATACCAACTGGAATAACGATGCCAACTGGGCACGTTCAACCAAGGCAGACTTGCGCAAAGAAGGTGTAGGGAAAAGTGTGGATGACTATAAAGACTATGGGGATGCAGAATCCCCCCGGTTACGTTCTGCCGCAGGCAATGACCCAAGTATTACGCCCCAAATATATGTGCCGATGCGCTTTACGAAGGTCATCATTCGTCCCAATACCACCACACCACAGTTGGGTAGTTATGCTATCGACCAAAGCCAAGGCATTCTTTCGGCAGAGTCATTGCTCAACCCCATGCTCAGTGAGCCGACCCAATATATCAATTACAACCTGATGCTAAAAACCACCCTGACGATAGAGGGCGGCATAAAGTATTTTGACTGTGAAAACTTTTATGCCAATATGTGTCAGGAGGTATATTTTGCTTCGACAGATCCTGTAAATCTTGAGGCAAAGGCACAGTTACGTAACCAACACTACCTAAGTTATCAACAAGCATGGGTAGACTTGGCATTGCCTGTGAACCGCTGGAGCATGTTCTCTGTGCCCCTTCACAATGTATATGCAGGAGACTTCTATTTGCCCTATGCTACGGGTAAACAAGAAACGGAGGCTTTCCAACCCATTACCTTTGGCGATGGTAGTAAAGACTATAACCGTGCGAAGTATTATGTGTATCAACGCACTTGGTACAAGACCGACCCACAAGTGGTAGCAGCCGATGGCTATGACTATAGTGCCCAAGTGAACTATGATGCTGCCAACGAAGATGTGGAATATGTTACCTCAGAGTGGAGCCACCCCTTCAATGACATGAAGCAAGCCTATGCACGAGGAATGGGATATTCGCTCTATCCAGAACCCAAAGAGGCTACAGCAGATGCTTCGGTGGCACTCTTCAGACTGCCTAAGGCGGATACCAGTTTTTACTATTACGACCATACAGGCAATAAAAAAAATCCACAAAGCACGGGATTATTAGACCGTTCGCTCAATGGCTTGTTGCTTACGAATAATAGTAAGACCGACAATCCGATGAAACTGAATGGCGTGATAGAGGTTACACCCGAAGAAACACAACAGCGAAATGGGTACTTCTTGGTGGGAAATCCCTATATGGCATCCATCGACATGAAGTTGTTCTTGCAAGACAATCCACAACTCTTTGAGAAGTATTGGATTGTAGACAATGGCACACTCCGTGCTTTTGGTAAGGACGAATCGTTTGGTTTAGGTCGTGTAGCTCCTATGCAGGCATTCTTTGTGAAAGCCACAACAGGAGCCTTGCTCACCAATATCGTGTTCAATCCCTCGCAATGTGCGATATTGTTTAACACGGGTAAAAACAATGTGAATCGACGCAACACAGCCATTACGCTCCACGCAAGCAATGCGAAAGGACAGTCTATGGCACGTGTGTTGACCAACGAAGAAGCCGATAACGATTTTGATGACCGCGAGGATGTAGAGGTTATCTTTGACAAAGACCTTACTTCTGCTCCACAGGTTTACACGGTTTCGGGTAATTGTGCTGCAGCCATCAACCACCTTACGAGTTTGCGTAATGTGCCCTTGGGTGTTGAGGCTACAACCGACGATGAGGTGCAGTTTAGTGTGAGTGGCACAGCTTTACTCCCAGAACCGCTCTACCTCTTCGATGCAAAAACGAACCAACACACCTTGCTCACCGACTCAGTGCGTGTGATGTTAAGTCCGAACAGTGTGGGACGTTATTTCCTTACCTCAAACATGCCCGAAGCAACTTCGGTACAAACCGACTTACGTTGTTATTCGGTGCATGCTGGAAAGGTGGTAGCAGCTACCACAGAGGCAGACAATATCACCTCGGTTGAGGTATTCGACTTTATGGGACGTTTTTTACGCAGTTATACACCCCATCAGTCGGTTTATACCTTCGATATGCCACAAGGTGTTTACCTTATCACGCTCTCGTCGGAGAAGGTGCCCGAGGGACGTACGTTTAAGGTAATTGTGCGATAAAAGACATGTAAATTCGAGGCACAAAGCGTTGTGCTGTGATTTTAGTTGTAGGAGAAGAGTGTGCGATTCGTCGTACACTCTTTTTGTGTGTATGCCGTTTTCTGCGTTTGTTCTTGTTGAATATCAATCATTTAAAACATTTAAAATACCTGCAAGGCGAATATTAATGAAACAATTAATGGAACAATTAATGGGCATTAATGGTAATTAATGTTCCCTTAAACAGCAGCGTAGCTGCAAATCTAATTTTCGCTTCGCGTTTTGTTTTGAACATTAATTATCATCAATGCCCATTAATTTTTTCATTAATACTCGCTTCGCGTAAGGTGTTCAAAATCCATGATTTTTCTTTTTCAGTTCTGCTTGTATGCGCAACAATACTTCATCGTTTTTTACGCCCCAACGTGGCGCTATGAGCTGGGCATAGGGAGATTGCGATACAAAACGTTCTACTGCCACATTGGGCGAAAGATGTTGCAAAAACTCAACTACAGTTTTCACGTAAGCGTCTAAAGTAAAAAGGTTATAGGCTGCAGGATTTTGCTGATAATCTGCTGCCATACGCGAGCCACGAACTATTTGAAGTTGATGAAGTTTGACAACTTCCACACTTTGCGCATTCAACCATTGTGCAAGTCGGGGGATATAATCTGTACGCTCATGGGGTAAGCCTAAGATGACATGCACACAAACAGGAATGTTTACACAATGCAGACGAGCAATGGCACGTTCTGAAGTTGCCACATCATGACAACGTCCTACATTAGCAAGTACCTCGTTATCAATACTTTCAACTCCCAGTTCTACCATAACAAAGCATTGTTGCGAAAGGGTTTGCAAATAATTTAACCATTCGTCTGAAAGACAATCGGGACGAGTGGCAAGTACCACCCCACGTACCCCTTCAACTGTAAGCGCTGCTTCTATCAAGGGTTGCATGTGCTGCACAGATGCATAGGTGTTGGTACCCGATTGAAAGTAAGCTAAAAAGGTGACTTGACTTGTAGTTTGACTAATTTTTCGTGCAAAGAATGTTTTTGCAGCTTGTAATTGACTGACAATATCCTCAGCACGAGCACACGAGGGTGGCACAAAACTTTGGGCATTGCAAAACGCACATCCACCACGCGACAATTTGCCATCACGCACAGGACATGACAAACCTGCATCAACAGGTAGCTTTTGCACTTTACCAGTGAAATATTGGGCAATAAAATGCGCATAGGGTGTGTAATTCATCGTGTGGTGGAGATATTTTTTAAAGATGTTGGTTATACTTGTACTAGAAAGTTTGTGCACGAATTTGAAGCAAAATTAAGAATTTGATTCCACACCTAACGCAGAATTTTGAAAAATATTGCCTCAAACGTTTGGTTATTTTACACTATTACGCTACATTTGCATTTACAACAGCGAATGCACACTGCATTAAATTACAAGTTGCACCACATTCGTATGCTCATTTATTCATTATTAAAACGTAAAAAGCCTATCGATTATACATTACTTTGAAACAATAAAACATACAAGTAATGGTAGATTACACTGCATTTGCCGACGATGAATTGGCAAAACTTTTTTACATGGGGCAGAACGAAGCTTTCGATGAGCTTTTGTTGCGCCATAAAGATAGGCTATATTCCTACATTTCGCATATTGTTAAGAACGATGACATGGCAGACGACTTGTTTCAAGAGACGTTTGTTAAGGCTATTATGACTCTTCGCCAAGGACGTTATCAGGCAAACGGTCGTTTTTATAATTGGTTGACTCGTATAGCCCATAACTTGCTTATGGACCAATTTAGGACGGAACGCAACGAGCCTATTGTTTATAACGAGGAGAAAGAGGACTTGCGCAACGACTATTGCGACATTGTGGTGCAAAATCGCGAAAACGAAATAAATAACGAACAAGTGCTAAATGATGTACGTAAACTCATGGACAATCTGCCCGAAAACCAACGCGAAGTGGTGTTTATGCGTTTTTATCAGAACATGAGTTTTAAAGAAATAACAGACTATACGGGTATGCCCCTTAACACGGCACTTGGACGTATGCGCTATGCCATAATTAATATGCGCAAAATGGCTAACAAAAACCATATTAGCTTGAATATTGGCTGATTAGGGTGATGAAGTCGTCTAAACTTTTCTGACGAAGATTAAAAGTTTAGACGACTTCAGCTGAAAATAGGCAAATAGCGACAAATGCCTTTAAAATGATGGTAAAAAAAAGCGATTATTATCATCAAGAAAGGCATTTGTCGCTATTTTCATACTTTTTTTGCACATGAGTATTGTGTGTGTGGTAAAATAATTTCGTACATTTGCACCACTTAGCGAAGGTTTATGGGCTAAAACTGCTATAAAACGACTCAACCCAATGTATGCAGCCCTACCCTATTCCTGATAAAAAAGGATAGACCTACCGCCACAAACAACTTAAAAAAAAGACTTACCAACGCACATTTCACACACCGTGAGCAACTCTAAAATCTTTAAAATAGACATAGACAAGGTTATTGCAGACAAGGCGGGTAGCAAAGCACGCTTTGTGCCAGGCTTTGTGCGCTCTTGGCTTAAACGCATTGCACATCAAGACGAAATTAATGCCTTTATGGAACAAGTGGGCGATACGCAAGGCGTGCCTTGGCTCGATGCGGTGATGGACTTCCTTGACATTAAACTTGAGGTTGTGGGTATGGAAAATCTACCCGATGATGCAGACGGCAAGCACTTTACCTTTGTGAGTAATCACCCACTGGGTGGTCCTGATGGTATTGCCATTGGACAAATTTTAGGACACCGCTACGAGGGACGCATTCGCTACTTAGTTAACGATTTGCTAATGAACCTTCATGGTTTAGCACCCTTGTGTGTACCCGTAAACATTACGGGCAAACAAAGCCGAGATTTACCACGACTTATTGATGCTACCTTCGCTAGCGACAATCACGTAATTATGTTTCCTGCACGATTGTGCTCACGCCGTGAAAAAGGCGTAGTTCACGATTTGCCATGGAACAAGGCTTTTATTAGTAAAAGCATTGAAACCCAACGTGATGTGGTGCCCATACACTTTGAAGGTCAAAACTCAGACCGCTTTTATAGACTGGCTTCATTAGGCAAGCGGCTTGGGCTGAAGTTTAACATTGCCATGCTCTATTTGGCAGACGAGACTTTCTTACACCGACACAAAACATTTAAAGTAACCATTGGCAAACCCATTCCTTGGCAAACTTTTGATCGCACAAAGCGACCCGCTGAATGGGCTAAATGGGTGGAAGACAAGGTGTATTCTTTGTAAAAGGATATTTCACCAAAAACATCCCCCCGAGAAAATGGTTCCCCAATAGCAAACGATTATCAATTTCTATATATTATGCAAGCCATAATTCCCCCTGTAGACAAGAAACTACTGAAGCAAGAACTTACGTCGGAAAGACTATTGCGCTCAACAAATAAGGCTGGAAATGAAATTTACATCGTGACCTACCAGCAAGCACCCAATGTGATGCGAGAAATTGGCAGACTGCGCGAAATAGCATTCCGTGCAGCAGGTGGTGGTACAGGTATGGAACTTGATTGGGACGAATTTGACACCTGCGAACACCCCTACTACCAACTTATTGTGTGGGATCCTGAAGCAGAACAGATTCTTGGTGGATATCGTTTCTTGCCAGGAAGCGAAATAGAATATGCAGCAGACGGACAACCTAAGTTGGCCACAAGCCACATGTTTCATTTCTCAAACGAGTTTCTACGTACTTACATGGCAGATACGGTAGAGTTAGGTCGTTCTTTCGTCACACTTGAATATCAAAGCACACGTGCCATGAGCAAGGGTATTTTTGCCCTTGACAATCTTTGGGACGGACTGGGCGCTCTCACTGTGGTTATGCCCAACTTGAAATACTTTTTCGGCAAAATGACTATGTACCCCTCGTTTAACCGCGAGGCTCGTGACATGATTCTTTACTTTTTGAACAAGCATTTTGGCGATAAAGATAAATTGGTAACCCCCATTACTCCACTTCAAATAGATACGCCCATAGAAAAGTTGCAACAACTTTTTGTGTGCGATGATTTTAAAAGCGACTACCGCATTCTTAACACCGAAGTGCGTAAATTGGGCTTCAACATTCCGCCTCTTGTCAATGCTTACATGGGCTTAAGCCCCACAATGCGTATGTTTGGCACTGCCATAAACCATGAATTTGGCGAGGTTGAAGAAACAGGCATTTTAATTGCCGTAGACGAAATTCTTGAACAAAAACGCATGCGCCATATTGACACCTTTGTAAGGGAACATCCTGACAGTCTTTGCGTATTTGAACAAATTTTCAACCCCGAAAAATAAAGTTTTGACCCTTATACGCTTTCTTTATTCTTAATAAACATTAAAAAGGTGGCAACACATTACCTTTCTTCGTAACTTTGCACCGAAATTTACGAAGAGTCTGAATAAATGAACGTTTATGGGATAACAAAAGCTTGAAGATAAGCCTGCATGGCACAGTCCTTGCAGGCATTTGTTATGCTGTGACACAAAAAGTTGTGCCACCCCATCAGCGTCTACTTGAAGAACTATGCGACAACTAAAAATTAATAAAAGTATCACCAACCGCCAAAGTGCAGCGTTGGACAAGTATTTGGTAGAAATTGGACGTGAAGAACTCATCTCTACAGATGAAGAGGTAGAACTCGCCCAGCGTATCCACCGCGGTGGACCGGATGGACAAGCAGCCCTCGATCGTTTGACACGTGCGAATCTGCGTTTTGTTGTCAGTGTGGCTAAACAATACCAAAATCAAGGACTCGCGCTCAATGACTTGATTGACGAAGGTAACTTAGGACTTATCAAGGCAGCACAGAAATTTGACGAAACCCGTGGTTTTAAGTTCATTTCGTATGCTGTATGGTGGATTCGCCAAAGCATCCTACAAGCTATCTCAGAACAAAGTCGTATTGTGCGCATGCCGCTCAACCAAGTTGGTTTTCAAAGCAAGCTCAGTAAAGCTATTGTAAACTTCGAGCAACAATTTGAACGTCGCCCTTCTGTTGGCGAATTGGCAGAATTGCTCGACACAGATGTGAGCAAAGTACAAGAAGCACTTGGCACAAACGGCAAGAAAGTGAGCGTTGACGCACCTTTTGCTGAAGACGACTCAAACAGCCTTATCGACGTAATGACTGACGATTCTGCTCCTGGCACTGACAACCAAATGGAGAAGGAATCTCTTTCATCGGACTTGGATGCCGCCCTCAAAACACTGACAGATCGTGAACGTCAAGTATTGAAAATGCTTTTTGGTATTGGACGTAACGAAATGACTGCCGAAGAAGTTGCCAACACACTGAACCTTACACGCGAACGTGTTCGCCAAATTAAGGAACGTGCACTGCGTCGTTTGCGTGAAGCTGACAACATCAACATTTTGACTAAGTATTTGGGATAATTTCATCCTTCCTAAAATACAACTTCCTAACTGCGAGAAGCCTCAACACGAGGTTTCTCGCTTTATTTTTATGAGTTGTTATGAGGATTTAGCCCGTTAAAGATAACCCATTTAAATACGCCATCAATTGACGTAAATAATCCAATAAAACCATGCAGAATTTATGGATTTTGAAATCCCTACCTAACGGGGTAATCCCCTTAACATTCACTCTGTCTACAACAAAATATTAAGAAAAACACAACAAAATATTACTTTTTGAAATATCTACACCTATATTTACTCACATTTTGCTATATTTGCATTTAAAATAAAAACAAAGAATCAACCAAGAATGGATTTATTTATCAAAAAGAGTGCAGACGAACTATTGCTTGAAGCCGAAAATGAAGGCGGCAAAGGTTTAAAACGTGTGTTAGGCACATGGGGACTCATTGCTTTGGGCGTGGGAGTGATTATTGGCGCAGGCTTGTTTTCGGTGACAGGCATTGTGGCAGGCGAACATACAGGACCAGCCATTATTTTGAGTTTTGCTGTAGCTGCCATTTGTTGTGCTTTAGCAGGTCTTTGCTATGCCGAATTTGCTTCGATGATTCCCGTAGCAGGCTCAGCCTACACCTATTCTTACTTTACCATGGGCGAGCTTGTGGCATGGATTATAGGTTGGGACCTCGTGTTAGAATATGCCTTGGCAGCCATGACTGTGAGTATATCGTGGAGCCGATATTTCTGCGTTATTATGCGTGACATTGGCATTCATCTACCCGTAGAATGGACAGCTTGTCCTGCCGATGGTGGTATATTTAATATTCCTGCCACCTTACTCATTGTTTTACTCTCGCTCATTTTGATGCGTGGCACAAAAGGTAGCTCTAAGTTCAACGACTTTTTGGTAATACTTAAAGTTTCGGTGGTATTGCTCTTTATCATCATTGGCTTTAAATACATTCGTACCGATAACCTTACCCCATTTATCCCCGAAAACACAGGTACATTCGGTGAATATGGTTGGTCGGGCATATTGCGCGGTGCAGCGATTGTATTTTTTGCCTTCTTAGGTTTCGATGCAATTAGTACCGCAGCACAAGAGACTAAGAATCCTCGAAAAAATATGCCTATTGGCATACTCGGTTCATTGCTTATTTGCACCATACTCTACATGATTTTTGCCTTAGTCATGACGGGTGTTGTAGACTATCATGCTTATAAAGGTGCCGACAGCATAGCCCCTGCAGCTACAGCCATCGCACACATGGGCGAGGTTGGTAAAAATGGGGTTGTAATACCTGCCTATCCTTGGTTGAATCGTGGCATTATTTTAGCCATTTTGTTAGGATACACAAGTGTGGTACTTGTAACCCTAATGGGGCAGAGCCGTGTGTTTTACAGTATGAGTAAAGATGGTTTGCTTCCTCCCCTCTTCTCGCACTTACACAAGCGTTTTCACACCCCCGCACGCAGCAATGCACTGTTTATGACAGTCATTGGTTTATTGGCAGGTGTGGTTCCTGCTAGTGTGGCAGGCGAAATGACTAGCATAGGCACCTTGTTTGCCTTCGCCTTGGTTTGCTTAGGAGTAATCGTTGTACGTCGCACACAACCCCATGCACCGCGTAGTTTTAAAACACCCTTCGTGCCTTGGATTCCAGCAGCTGGAGTTGTTTGTTGCGTAAGCATGATGTTGTTTTTGCCTGCCGACACATGGATACGTTTGGTTATGTGGATGCTTATAGGACTTGATATTTACGCTGCATACGGTGTGACACACAGTGTGGTAGGTGGAGGCACTAAACAACGACATGGACAAACAGTGCTCAATATTATTGGTGGCTTTATTGGCGTGCTTTGCGTCATCACGGGCTTTTGGCATCAACAGACCTTAGGATGGGACGCTGACACCACGCTATTTTGGATTGCCACAATCTTTGGTCTTGCCCACATCTTCTTCTTTATTGTAAGAGGTTTTGTGGCGCATAAGCACGAATAAGGAATGCTTCGCTAAAAAGGAATATTTTCCAAGACACACACAAACTAAAACATAGACTATGAATTTATTTGTAAAGAAAACCGCAGAAGAGTTACTGCAAGAAGCAGAGAACGATGGTGGACGCGGACTTAAGCGCGTATTGGGTCCCTTTGGACTCATAGCACTGGGTGTTGGCGTAATTATTGGTGCTGGATTATTTTCGGTAACAGGCATTGTGGCAGGCGCCCACACAGGTCCTGCCATAGTCATTAGTTTTGCTTTGGCTGCCATTGCTTGTGCTTTAGCAGGTTTGTGTTATGCAGAATTTGCCTCAATGATTCCTGTTGCTGGTTCTGCCTACACCTATTCATATTTTACCATGGGCGAATTAGTGGCTTGGATTATTGGTTGGGATTTGGTGTTGGAATATGCAGTAGCAGCAGTAGCCATCTCTATTTCGTGGAGCAAATATTTCTGCATTATGATGAGCGACATAGGGTATGCTTTGCCCACAGAACTCACAGCTTGTCCCGCCGAAGGAGGTGCATTTAATTTGCCTGCAGCCATATTAGTTATTATTCTTTCGCTCATTTTAATGCGTGGCACGTCGGGCAGTTCTAAGTTTAACGACTTGATGGTTACGCTTAAAATTGCCGTGGTTTTAGCCTTTATAGGCATTGGCTTTAAATACATCAACACCGACAATCTTACGCCCTTTATTCCTACCAATACGGGTGTATTTGGCGAATATGGTTGGTCGGGCATACTGCGTGGTGCCGCCATTGTATTCTTTGCTTACATTGGTTTTGATGCTGTGAGCACTGCTGCACAAGAAACGAAGAATCCACGTCGCAACATGCCAATTGGCATTATGGGTTCGCTCATTGTATGCAGCGTTCTCTACATGGTATTCTCATTGGTTATGACAGGTGTAGTGAATTATAAAGAATATATTGGTGCCGATAGCATAGCCCCTGCTGCCACAGCTGTTGCCCACATGGGAGAAATGGGGGCAAATGGCACTATTGTTCCCGCATTTCCATGGTTGAATCGAGGTATTATTGTAGCTATTCTTTTGGGTTATGCCAGTGTAGTATTGGTAATGATGATGGGACAAAGTCGCGTGTTTTATAGCATGAGTAAAGATGGTTTGCTTCCTCCCCTCTTCTCGCACTTGCACAAGCGCTATCACACCCCTGCTCGTAGCAACCTTTTGTTCATGGTTCTAATCAGTATTTTAGCAGGTATTATTCCTCCAAGCGTAGCAGGCGAAATGACCAGTATCGGCACATTGTTTGCCTTTTCATTGGTATGTTTAGGTGTTATTGTGGTGCGTCGCACACAGCCTAATGCCCCACGTAGCTTTAAAACACCTTTTGTGCCTTGGGTGCCTGCTGCAGGATTGGTATGCTGCATTGGCATGATGCTATTTTTACCTGCCGAAACATGGATTCGCTTGGTAATGTGGATGCTTATAGGCATTGATATCTACTCATTTTATGGCATAAAACATAGTGTTATTGGAGGTGGTTCGGTGCGCCGTCATGGACAAACCATTTTGAGTTGCATAGGTGTGTTTGTAGCATTTCTTTGCATCGTCACAGGCTTTTGGCACCAACAAACTGTGGGTTGGCACGAAAGTCATCTCATGTTATGGATTGCAAGTGTCTTTGGCGTAGCACATATATTTTTCTTCTTAGTACGTGGCTTTTATAATTTAAGCTATAAAGAAAAGTAGACAAGTTATAAGTTCTGCTCAAAACAATAGAGTTTAGGAGTTAAGAGAGGTGTATTTGTATTGCAACAAATCATCCTTCTTAACTCCTAAACTCTTTTATGTAAGTAGGTGTTCGAAATTATTTTTACATTGAAAGTACGTTATCGGG
>OIZP01000871.1_pt1 | contig 17080 bp, 11 predicted proteins | sample 1588531 | NCBI WGS metagenome assembly OIZP01 (sample SAMN03283283) | human gut metagenome | biome: human-associated habitat; material: feces | host: Homo sapiens | place: Peru | collected 2012
AAAAGATTCCTATTTCAGAATGGATTGAGTATTTACTGCATTTGTTTGAATTTCATTCTATAAATTCGACAGCCTACGACAATAGAAATTCACCAACTACAGGTAAATATTGGCTGATTAAAACATTTGAAGTCTTAAAAGGAATACAAGACAATGTTGTACTAGATGGTACAGTGTATTTAGATGAAACCTATTTTGCAAAGACAAAAAGTAAACTAGCGACAAAAGATGGAAAGAAACTAAGAGGAATTTCTAGAAATAAAATAGGTGTTGGTGTTGCCTGTAATGAGACAAAATCAATTTTTATAGTTACAGGAACATCAAAACCCTCAAGAAAATCAACAAAAGAAACATACAGCAAGCATATTGCAAGAGGCTCTATATTAGTGCATGATGATGAGCATTCTCACAGTATATTGATTGAAGAATTAGAACTGGAAAGCAAAGTATACTCAACAAGAGAAACAAAAGGTTTATCAGATAAAGACAACCCTTTATATCCAGTTAATAATCTTCATTTATTATTGAAACAATTCATAAGAAATCACGGAGCCTATGACAGAGAACAGCTCCAAGACTGGCTGAATCTATTTTGGTTCATTATGAATGACCCAAAAGATAAGTATGATAAGGTATTAAAATTTATAGAGATGGCAGTTTTGTCGCCAAAAAGAGTGCGATATCGAGATGCAATGAGCTCTAAACATAGTAAATAAGCGAATAATCACCACCCATTTGCAAAAGAGGAGCTATATTAATTAATGATTGATAAAAATCTTTAATGATACCCTGATCTGATACAGGAAGAAGTGTGTTAAGAGATACAAGTTTATGTTTCTTCATAATCATAGAGGAAACATCTATACTATTTCTAATACTGTCAGGTAAATCATAAGCATGTATTTCTAACGTATCTGAATTACTTTTATATAATGCACTCACACAGCTTGCCTGAATAGTATTAGTCAGTTCACCAATATTACCTACAAATGTATGATTCAGTAACAACTCATAAACGTTAGATGAAATAAGAATTGTTTTGCCAACACGCTTCTCTTCATTCTTCAAAAAGCTATACATGAGTTCTAGTTTTTCATTTTCTCCTCTTTGTGCAAGAGATGGAATTGTTAGAATAACTGGAATACGTCTGAGGAATGTTTTTAATAATGCTTTTTGTGGTGCTTCTGTTGTCGCAAATATAATTCTACATTTAGATTTATACCACTTATTATTATCACCTACTAAGTGATAGATTCCCTGGTCCATATAAAGGAATAATTTTTCCTGACATTCAGCATTTAAACAATGCACTTCGTCTAAGAATAATACTCCACCATCCGCAAAATGTAATAAACCTAAGTTATCACTATCTGCACCTGTAAAAGCACCTTTTTTATAGCCAAACAGATTCGCTGTGAGTAGTTCTGGGTTATTGGCATACTCTGAACAGTTCACCTGTACAAAATTCTTAGATGCATCAATTAAGCCTGTGTCTACACAATATTCATACGTAAGTTTAGCCATAAATGATTTACCCGTACCAGTTGGTCCATAAAACAACATAGGTAATCCTACTGGTGGGTAAGATACTGTTGCCTTAATCTTCTCTACAATCTGATACATGCTTTCATTAGACCCAATAAGTTTTTCAAAGTTCTTTAATTCTGTCTGATTGTTTAATTCAGCTTCCAATTCATCTAATGATTTGTATTCATCTGATGAGAGTTTCTTCTTATACTTACTTTCAAGAGAACCTCTTGAAAGATATAAAACAGGGCTTGTTTTGATTTTAATAAGTTTCTTGTCATTAAATAGTTCATTTAATAATCTAGTCACTTGATTTCTACTTAGTTTTAATTCTTTTGATAATTGGATGGATTGACATTCATCATATGAATTTTGATCCATTCTTCCATTGATCAACAACATTATTTTTTCTTTCAATGAAATCACCTCATCGTTCATGATAAAACAAATAAAACTTGTGTGCAACAATCGTTATTCGTTATACTTTTCTATTAAATATCCATACATTAATTGGCACGAATTTTGCTATATAATATAGTGAGGGGTGATGAATATGAAACAAAAAATGCAATATATTCAAACATTGAAACAAACATTAAAATTAAATCAAAAACTATTAAAATCGTTAGATTTCCTTACTGACAACATTGATGATATCAATAAAGTTGTTCAACAAGTATTAGAAACAAATCCTTTTTTAGAACTAAAATCACCTAAAAACTATGATACTCAGCAATTTATTGAAAGTATTTCTAATAAACGTTCTTTAAAAGATGATCTCTATTTACAATTAAGTGCATGTACTCGTCCATATAATGAAGATTTGATGGATTATTTGATTGAATCATTAGACGATAGTGGGTTCTTATCCTACCCCATTGATCAATATCTCACTGATTTAGATATAGATAGAGAAATGCTTGATGCTCATTTAGATATATTACGTTCTTTTGAACCAAATGGTGTTGGAGCTGCTGATGCGATTGATTCAATTATGATTCAACTAAAAAATAATAATAAAATAAAAAGCTATACACTATTTAGAGATTATCAAGATGTTATCTTAACTCAGAACTATTCACTTATTAAACAGAAAACAGGATTAAAAAAAGAAGAGATAGACCATTTATTTTATGAAATACGTTCTTGTAATCCATTCCCATGTAATATGTATAGTTCATCCCAGGATGATTATATCTCACCAGATGTTTTAATAGAGGTAGAAGATTCTAATATCATAATTACCCCTATCAATCAACCTGAACTCATCGTAAATGATCTTCTTTATGAGAAGGTAAAGAATGATGAAAATATGAAATCATATTTTAATGAGGCACATTTCTTAATTGAAAATCTCACAAAGAGAAATCAAACAGTATTATTTGTCGCAAATGCTTTAGTTGATATCCAAAGTGGTTATTTCTTATACGATGATGAATTATATCCATGTACCTTATCACAGCTTGCAAGTGAAACAGGATTCCATGAATCTACTATTTCACGTACATTAAATAATAAGTACTACAGCTTTAATGGTGAGGTTTATCCTCTTAAACAACTTCTTGTTTCTCAAACTGCTTCAGGAGATAGCAGCGATTCTATTAAAAAAGCTATTGTTGAATTAGTTGATAGTGAAGATAAAAAGCACCCACTTTCGGATAATCAAATTCTAAAGAAACTAGAAGAATTAGAATTACATTGTTCAAGACGTGTAATAGTTAAATATAGACAACAATTAAATATTCCTTCGTCTACAAAACGTAAGGTTCTTAAATAAGGCTGTGGTTTTCACAGTCTTTTAAATTAAAAAGAGATAACCAATCACGGTTATCTCTTAAGCCCTTAATGACACAAGGCTTTCCTAGTTATTTTCCTGATATACTCTATTGTCTAAATGTACAAAACGTTCTTTGATTTCCTGTGTACGTCCCTTATTCCAGAAGTTATCACCAAGATAACCACATGTTCTACGACATACATTTAATGTCTTATGGTTTCTATTACCACAGTTAGGACAATACCATTCATTGTTTTCATCTAATAAGATTTCTCCAGAGAAACCACATTCCTGACAATAGTCAGACTTAGTATTGATTTCAGCATACTGGATTGTTTCATACATATAGTTAATTAATTCTTTCATGGCATCAAAGTTATTTGTCATATTAGTCACTTCTACATAACTAATAGCCCCTCCAGAAGAAATCTTCTGGAACTTCGCTTCAAAGCCTAATTTAGAGAATGCATCAATATGTTCTCTTACATTGACATGATAAGAGTTAGTAATATAGTCTTTATCTGTTACACCAGGGACGATACCAAATCTCTTCTTTAATGCACGTGCTAATGTATAAGTAGTAGATTCTGCAGGTGTACCATATAAGGCAAATCCTAAACCTGTATCCTTCTTCCACTTATCACAGGTATTTCTTAATTTCTGCATGATTGCAAGAGCTAATGCATCGCCTTCTTCAGTAGTATGAGACTGACCAATTAATGCCACTACACATTCATATAAACCAATATAGCCTAATGATAATGTAGAATAACAAGTATCTAATAATGAATCAATCTTTTCTCCTGGTTTCAATCTTGCGATGGCACCATACTGCCAATGAATTGGAGAAATATCTGAAGGAGTACCCTTTAAGCTTTCATGTCTTAACATTAAAGCTTCATAACATAAATCTAAACGTTCATCTAGAATCTTCCAGAATGAATCCATATTCTTGTTAGCTGATAAACCAACATCAGTTAAGTTAAGTGTAACTACACCCTGGTTAAAACGACCATACCACTGGTATTCACCTTTTTCATTCTTCCATGGAGATAAGAATGAACGACATCCCATACAAGGGAATACTTGTCCTTCATAGTTTTCTCTCATGATCTTTGCGCTGATGAAATCAGGCATCATACGCTTAGATACACATTTAACCGCTAAATCTGTTAAATAACGATACTGTGAATCATCAGGCACATTATTATCATCCAATACATAAAGTAATTTAGGGAATGCTGGAGTGACATAAGCACCCACAGGATTCTTCATACCGATATATCTCTGTTTTAAGATTTCTTCAATTAATAAAGCTGTTTCTTCAATATAGTCTGGTTCTTCTCTTAAATACATGAAAATAGATAAGAATGGAGCCTGACCATTTGTGGTAGAGAATGTATTGATCTGATACTGGATAGTCTGTACACCCGCTTTGATTTCTTCATGAAGACGAGACTTTGCGATTTTTTCAATCTGTTCTTCAGTATAATCAATACCTACTTCTTTACCTTCTTTTCTTACAGCCTTTAAGTGTTTCTTATATGATACACGTACATAAGGTGCTAAATGAGAAATAGAGATTGTCTGTCCTCCATACTGACCATTAGCCACCTGCTGAACAATCTGAGTTGCAACAGTACATGCTGTCTGTAAAGACTTAGGTGTTTCAATCAATTTATCATTAATAACTGTACCATTCGCAAACATATCCTTTAAGTTTACTAGATCACAGTTATGCATCTTCTGGATATAGTAATCCATATCATGGAAATGAATAATACCATCATCATGTGCCTGTACAATCTTTGGTGGTAATAACAAACGGCGGCAATAGTCTCTAGAGAATTCACCAGCAATCAAGTCTCTCTGAGTAGCTAATACAGTCGCATCTTTATTAGAGTTTTCATCCATTGCTTCTTTATTAGTCTGATTGACAATACCATAAATCGCATTATCAATTGTATTCGTTTCTCTCTGGAATTCTCTTACTTTACGGTAGCCTTCATAAGCCTTGGCAGTAAGTACTTCTCCCTTTTCAATTAACTTTTCAAAAACCTGTCCTTCAATACGATAAATACTGATAGATGCTGCTCCACTTGATTTATGCCAGTCTTCAATTTCATGTGAGATCTTAGATGCAATTTCAGGTTTCACAATACCGCTGCCATAGCGCATAGCCTTTAAAATCGCATTTTCAATCTTACTTCCATCAAAGGCTACCTTTGAGCCATCTCTCTTGATTACCTCCATGTTATTTACCCTCCTCATAAGAAAATCTATTAGGAATAACTACCTAATAGATTCTTTTCTACTTCTATATTAGTCTACTTTGGTTGCATATGCAACTAATTTGCTTGAGATAAAAAAATATCTCACCAATAATTTATTAACATGAAAAAATGTTGAATTTATCAACGTTTTTTTGATTACTGATAAACACTAGAAATGTTTACCCTTAAACAGTATAAAAACCCACAAGCATAATGTCAAGCATTTCTCATGGGTTTCTTTTTTTCGCAATGTTGAAAGCGAATTAACCTAAATCTTCACCGTTGCTTGCAACAACTTTCTTATACCAGTCAAATGAATCTTTCTTGCTTCTTACTAGTGTACCGCTTCCATCGTTGTTACGATCTACATAGATAAATCCATAACGCTTCTTCATTTCACCTGTTGTGAAAGAGACGCAGTCAATGCAGCCCCATGGTGTATAACCCATTAAGTCTACACCATCAATTTCTACAGCTTTCTTCATCTGTTCAATATGCGCTCTTAAGTAATCTACACGATATGGGTCATGACAGCTGCCATCTTCTTCCTTCTTATCAATCGCACCAAAACCATTTTCTACAATAAATAATGGTTTTTCATATCTTTCATACATCTGATTTAACGCATAACGCAAACCTTCTGGATCAATTGCCCATCCCCAGTCAGATACTTTGATATAAGGGTTTGCGACTGAATGTTCACTAGATCCATCTAAAGATTTAGAAACATCTTTATGTGCTGTAGAGTCTACAGTATTAGTCATGTAATAAGAGAATCCGATATAATCTACTGTACCTGCAGCTAAAGCTTCTTTATCTTCTTCAGTGATATCTAAGTTAAAGCCTTTGTTTTCAAACATCTTTAATGCATAACGTGGATAATGACCACGGCACTGCACATCACAGAAGAACCATCTCTGATGCATCATTTCAGTGGATAATACCATATCTGCTGGACGGCAAGAGAATGGATAAATAGGAACCATCGCAATCATATTACCAATTAAGAAGTTAGGATTAATTTCATGACCAATCTTCACTGCCTTTGCACTGGCTACTAATTCATAATGACCACACTGATACATCGCTTCTTCTGGATTATCATAGTTTCCAAAATGAGCACCACTGTTAGTCCATCCGAAAATATCATTCTTATAGTTCATCTGGTTGTTGATTTCATTGAAAGTCATCCAATATTTAACTTTATCTTTATATCTCTTGAAACATACTTCTGCGAACTTTACAAAGAAATCAATAGTCTTTCTGTTCATGAATCCGCCATATTCCTTAGCAAGATGATAAGGCATTTCAAAGTGAGATAATGTGATGACTGGTTCAATACCATATTTTAATAATTCATCAAATACATCATCATAGAACTGTAAACCTTCTTCATCAGGCTGTTCTTCATCACCTAATGGGAAGATTCTTGTCCAGGCAATAGATGTTCTAAAGCATTTAAAGCCCATTTCTGCGAATAGTTTGATATCTTCCTTGTAATGATGATAGAAATCAATACCGATATGGTTTGGATAATATAATCCTTCCTTTACTCCATCAGTAATCACACGTGGTGTTGATACGTTTCCGCCTGTCATTACATCAGCAACACTCAAACCTTTAGTAGTGTCTAATACACCACCTTCAAACTGGTGAGCTGCTAAAGCACCACCCCATAGGAAATCCTTTGGTAAACTCATATTTGTCCTCCTTTAATATAATCTAGTGCGCACTCCTCTAACGCTTGATATTTCCTTAATATCTCTAGATCTTCTATTTTTATTTTATCAAAACTTCTTTCAATATAGTGATTTTTTTCAATATATGTTTTACTTTCTTCAAAGTAGAGATCAAATATAAACGCAATATAAGAAATCCACATATCTAAATGTGTTTTTCTACTAGGTCCATAAATAAGCTGGTGGTTACAGAATTGTTGATAGACTTCATCTGTAATGGATTCTTTTCCTGCTTCTTCATAGGTCACACCAAGTAAGACAGTATCTTTTTCTACATCTTTGACACGAAAATGATCTAATTTATCTGCATCCCTGATCATATGTATATAAAAGAGTTCTTCTTCACTAAAGCCTTCTTCTATTTTGTATTTATTATGTTGTTCTATAGCATGCTTAATAATTGTGTCATATGTATCTTCTTCTATGAATTCTCTAATGAGTCCCTCTTCAAATAATATATGAGAAGAATACATTGCATGATCCACTGTTTTTCTATCTAAGAAAGAATGATATAAACGAAACTGTTCAAAACGGCCTATATCATGTAATAGGCCGATTAATAGACATAAGTCTTTTTCTTCAGTTTTTCCTCTCATATCACATAATTCACCCATAACATCCATTACTTTATAAGAATGTACATATTTAAGATGAATATGCGGGATAGAGAGATCATAACGATTGACATAATTATCAAATGCCTTTTTCGCATGATCTAAATTAATCATGTAGAACCTCTAATACTTTCTTTAAATCATCAAGAGGAACCTGTCCTGGTGCACTCGCATCCTTAGCTGTCGCAAAGGTCATACATGAGCCAAAGTATTCCCCCATCATACGTGACAAGCGTCCTAATTTACCCATGGACATAGTAATAATAGGTTTTCCTAAACGCTGACTTGAATAAAGAGTGGCTTCTAAAAGTGTTAATAGGTCTTCTTTACTTTTTGGCATAACAGCAAGCTTAGGTAAATCAGCCCCTAATATTTCCATCTTTTCTAGTGTTTCCTGCATATCTTCTCTTGATGGCGTTTCATCAAAATGATGTTCACTCATAATAACATGAACACCCTTCTTATGAGCATACTGAACAAGTTCCATCACAGATTCATATCCCTGCGATAACTCAATATCTACTAGATCCACATGAGCATCACAGATTTCTTTAATACAATGCATATACTCTAGAGAAGTAAGTTCTCCTTCTCCTCCTTCACTCGCAGTACGGATTGTACCTAATACAAGTTTATCTGTATGTTTCTTGATTTCTTCTAATACATCTGTCAAATGTCCTTCTTTTAATCCTTCATAGAAATCAAGCCTAATTTCTACTACATCATAATCTAAATCCTTATAAGAATCTAAAGTATCAATGATACCTTCTTTCGTTGTATCTACAATAGGAAGACAAATCTTAGGTGTTCCTTCTCCAAATACAACATTCTTTATATCTAATACATTATGCTTCGTGATGACAGGCATATAAAAACCCCCTTATTTCTCTTAATGTTTTATCGTACTGATCCCCCAGCAAGAAGTGTGGTGAATTCTTAATGACCTTATGTACACAATAAGGCAATGATGACTGAATAAAAGTAAAATCAGAATCCTTGATGACATCATTTTCACCAGATAGTAATAAAGCTGGAATCTTGAGTTCTGATAAATAGTCTGCAGTAAAATGTGGTTCCTTTGTCATAAATGAGATGAGCTTAAAACGTATTCTAGATCTCTTATCATAGATACAGAATATTGGTAATAAGAGTAATGTCATATACATATGGAGACGATAATACCACTTAATACCTTTTGGAGTGGCATTAGGTGAAAGAAGGACCATATGTTTTAAGCGTTCATCTTTACCTGCTAGTGTGAGTGCAATATTCGCACCATCACTAAAACCAATGACATCATAAGCTTCTAGATCTAATTCATTTGCGACATCCATCACATCCTGAGCCATACGGTCTAGTGTTAAAGGACCACTTTTAATAGATTTACCATGATAACGTGAATCCATTGCGATAAGTTGATAGCCATTTTCTAGATTTTTAACTAATTGATCATATATTTTTCTATTTTCCTGATTACCATGTAATAAGATGATCGGGTAACCATTTCCATGTACTTCATAGTATATATTCATAGCATTACCTCACTTTGAACACATTATACCATATATTGGATAACTATGAAAAAAAGTGACTTATTAATACATTTGACAGTTATCGCTACTAACAATCAAAATAGCATTAATATAGGCGATGTTTTTTTTAATATCATGTGGTGCATGAAATGTAGTATTATATTATTATTTCTTCACTATCCATTTACCACTTCTATTAGATCCTTCTCTATCAACCATACCATTCTGGCGCAAATATTGTATGATATTTTGAATCTGTTTTCTAGATAGATTAAACTCTTCCATTAGCTTAACCTGTGTTACAAAAGGATTTTCTCTCATTCTATTAAGTATCTCTAAACTTCTTTCAGTTCCTTTTTTGGCTCCTTTTTGCCTAACTTTGGCTCCTTTTTGTCCAACTTCGGCTCCTTTTTGCTCAACTTCGGCTCCTTTTGCCTCTACTTTGGCTCCTTTTTGTCCAACTTTAGCTCCTTTTTGCTCAACTTTGGCTCCTTTTTGTCCAACTTCGGCTCCTTTTTGTCCAACTTCGGCTCCTTCTGGCTCAACTTCGGCTCCTTTTTGCGTAACTTTGGCTCCTTTTGCCTCTACTTTGGCTCCTTTTTGTCCAACTTCGGCTCCTTTTTGTCCAACTTCAGCTCCTTTTTGTCCAACTTCAGCTCCTTTTTGCTCCTTTTCTATAAATGCTTCATGTATAAATAATCTAGTTATGAAATAGTTATGTCCTTCATCTGTTTCAAATTCAGGTTTTGGTGACCCATTATCTTCAAGTGCACTTAAAATTTTTCCAAAGCCTGTATTTCTTCCTTCAGTCAAATGTAATTCCTTAAGAATATCTCCTATTCGACGATTTCTATATCTACGATTAGATACTTTATACTGTTTCAACCCTTCTTGTGTCACTGAACGATCAGGTCCTGGAAAACTCACTATTTCGATCATATTCTTCTCAACTCTTACCTCAATAGGCTCCCTAATATCATACCCTCGATGATACACCGCATTCGCAAGTGCTTCTTCTAGTGCAGCATAAGGATAATTAAAAACCCAATCAGACTCTGCTTTATCTGCACTTTTTACTATTTTTTTAGTCACAATTGAATTCTTTATGAATTGCAGCGCTTCTCTTAGTTGGTGATGAATTGGTCCCTTGAATGTATTCTCAATAATATTATCTCCACCTAAACCCTCTGGAAATTGAACAATATCTATCTGCGTAAACGGAAAAAATTTATCTGGCTGCGTACAGAAAAACATCAATCCAACATTTTTAGGTTTCACATATTCTGGAAGTATACTTATGATATTCATATCACTACATAATTCTGTAAAGTCTCCAGTTAATGATTTCTCATATAGTGAACTTCCTATTTCTCTCAGATAATTCTGAATCAAAGTTATATTTAAATCAGTTATTTCTGCTTGATGATTTACTCTATCATCAAAAGGGACTCTATTTGCTAGATTGAATAAATCCTTTTCTTCATCGTCAGATGGCGCTACAGTATTTGAAGCTTTACGAATGTAGTGTACCCTCTCCTTATTATTTTTCTCCATCGTTTTTGGTGATGAGTATGGTCTATTATCTCCACCTGGACACCATATTACGATAAAATACTTACCTTGATATTTTTCCACACTAATTATTGGTGTATACGATGGTCTAAGAAGTTTGCATTTCGCAAAAATATTTTTCTGGAAAGAATCTAATTTTTCTGGTGGTATTCCCTTTAGTGGATAAATTGGTCTCCCATTTACTTCCTGCACTCCAATGATAATATATCCACCGCCCCAATTATCAAGATCATTCGCAAATGCACATATAGTTTTCAAAGATGCTGCTGGATCCCAAGTTTGTTTTAATTCAATTCTTGCCCATTCAACTACATCCCCTGACAACAATGTTTTAATACTTGTTGGTATTGCCATACAATCACATCCTCCCATACTATTTAATACCCCCATGCTTCAATAATTACTTATATCTTGAATAATATTTTTTATATCCACTTATACCTCTAACTAGTACTTTCTTTTCTAACACCTCTGTGATTATCATCTTTCAAAGTAAATCATACCTATATTCGTAAGTTATTTGTCATTACTTTCAAAACACTAGCGTCTATATCGAAGTTTTATATCATATACAGATAAGTCAAAACTAACTACTTTTGTACAAGTTATGTATTTTTAAGTCATTTCACAAATCTTGATTTACCTTTTTACAAATGTTTGTTATAATCATTGAATTAGGAAGAGTAGTATAAGGGAGAGAAAGATAACATGACAGATACACAGAAAAAAAGAAAAATTATCGCGATTATTGTATCTATTTTGATAATTCTTGGATTATCAGTATTCCTCTATATTAATCATATGGGTACAGCTTATCGCGATCGCTTCTTACCGTCTACATACATCAATAATGTAAATGTAGGTAAGTTAAGTGCCAAGGATGCTGAAAAGAAGATTGCTGAAAATCAGAAGAACTATACTCTAACAATGACATTCAGAAACAAATCAACTGACACTATTTCAGCGAATGAAATCGATATGAGTTATGTTCCTGATGGACAAGTAGAAGAATTATTAAAGAAACAGGATTCATTTACATGGTTCAAGAACTACTTATTCAACCATAAAGGAAATAAGAAGACAATTCAGACCAAGGCTTCTTATGATGAAAAGAAGTTAAAGACTGTTCTTTATGAAAAGAAGCAGCTAAAGGATGAAAATCAGGTAGCACCTACAGATGCTCGTTTGAAGTATGAAAATCAGACTTTTACTGTAGTGAAAGAAAAACCTGGACATACTTTAAATAAAGAAACTGTTTATGAAGCAGTAAACAAAGCAATCAGTCTTCAGAAAGAGAACTTAAACATTTCTAAAATAAAAGATGCTTATAAGTCTCCTGATAAGACAACTGAAACTGTTAAGAATGAAGCAGCAACATTGAATAAGTATTTAAAGACTTCTATTACTTATGAACTACCTAGTAATCAGACAGAAGTCTTAAATCATGAAAAGTTGTTAACATGGCTTGTGAAGAATGAAGATGGAACATATAGCTATAATGATGAAATCTGGAATAAGCGTATGAGAGGCTTCGTTTATACACTTGCTTCAAAAGCAAATACTGCTGGTAAGTCACGTACATTTAATGCAACTGGACTTGGTACAAGAAGTGTAAGTGGTGGTAATTACGGATATCGTATGAACCAGTCAGAAGAAATTGCAAAGATTAAAGAAGAATTAAGTGCAGGTAAAACTGTTAAAAGAGCACCTGTATATAGCGCAAAAGAAGTATCTACTGAGAATAATGGTCTTGGTGGAAACTATATTGAAGTAGATTTATCACGTCAGCATTTATGGATTTATAAAAATGGTCAGTGTGTACTTCAATCTGATTGTGTATCAGGTAAGATGACACGTGATCGTTATACTCCTGCTGGTACATATTATGTTTATTCTAAAGAACGTAATAGAGTATTAAGAGGTACTAAGGATCCTGTAACTGGTAAGTATCCTTATGAATCTCCTGTAAGTTATTGGATGCCATTCAATAGAGGTATTGGATTCCATGATGCAAACTGGAGAAATAAATTCGGTGGCAACCTTTATGTCAATGGTGGTTCTCATGGTTGTGTTAACTTACCTGTAGGTTTTGCAGGAACTATGTATAATACAATTACGACTGGTATGCCTGTTGTTATTTATTACTCACAAGGCTATACATTGAATGGATAAAAAAATGAGTCATACACGTTGTGTATGACTTTTTTTCTGCCCTAATATTACCATATTTTCGACCTTTTTCAATTCTTGTTCTTTTTTAGAATATATGATATTAAGAATAGCAGGAGGTGCCTATGAATCAAATTATTGAACATCGTACACTTAGCAAAAAAGAGAAAATAATCCTTACTAAACATTTAATCAAAGTATGTAGAAACTGATCCAGACAAAGTTGTTTTTATTGCTGAACCTTTTATCTAAAAAAAGAAGAAGAAAACCCCACCTCAATATAAAATATAGGTGCTATCCTTGATTCACTTAATTATCCTATGATTGATTTATTCAAAGAAAACATTATTGCATCTTTTGACAAGACTCCTATTATTTATCCACAGGATAGTTATCAAATAGCTTTTAGTCATGAAGATGCTGATTTCTATGAGATTCTCAATCAATTTGAATATTCCAGAGATATCACATTATTAAGACAATTAAGTATATATAATCTAACAAAAAAGGAATATATCACTTTCTTTAGTTCTTTAACAGCTATAGAAATTGTTTCTATCCTGAAACTTATTCTTCCAGAACTAGACATATTCCTGTATCTTGCATCTATAGATAATCTTATCAATAAATTAGATACATCTATCACATATCAAGAAATACTATATCACAACAGAAGTTCTCCATACTTATCATCAATGCAAAAAAAAGAAGGTTCTTTTGAACCTTCTTATCTTCTACCTGCACCTGCATAGTGTGATGAATAATATCCACTATTAAGTGATGAAACAACAACACCAGTCTTAGAGTTAGCAGCATGAATGAACTGTCCGCCACCAATATAGATACCTACATGAGAGATACCTGACTTATAAGTTCCCGCGAAGAATACTAAGTCACCAGCAGTTAAGCCTGATTTAGATACTCTTGATGTTCCACTATACTGACCTGCAGCAGTTCTTGGTAATGATTTACCATTCTTGCTGTAAACCCAAGATGTAAATCCTGAGCAGTCAAATACTGTTGGTCCAGAAGCACCCATACGATATGCACAGCCGAGTCTTGAACGAGCAGTTCCAATGATACCGCCCTGTGCAGCGCCTCCGCCAAGACCACCAAGGTTATAGCTTCCGCCTTTGTTGCTCTTGTTGTTCTTGTTGTTAGTTTTTACGTTTACTACTGGTGCAGCAGATACATTGATCTTTGCACTTGTTTCAGATTTATTTCCAGCATTATCTGTTACTCTGTAATAAACACGATAAGCGCCAGCTTTGTTTGTATTAACAGTTCCAGTAATTTCTACTTTACCTGTTACATCACCATCTAAGTTATCAATAGCTGATGCTAAGTTTGATTTAGGATCAAATGAAGTACCATACTTCACATCTACATTATCACTCTTTAATGTGATGACTGGTCCAGCCTTATCAGCAACCTTTACTTCATAATCATTTGAAGTCTTGTTTCCTGAACTATCAGTTGCAGTCACTTTGATTGGCTGTACTGTAGTCATATTCTTAGTATCTACAGTTCCTTCTACAGTCACTGTAGGATTAACATCATAGTTATCCTTTACTTCAACGAAGTTATTGATATCAAATGCATCACCGTAGTTAACAGTAATATCACCAGTCTTTAAGTTCATTTCTGGAGCAGTTGTATCACCTACATTGAATGTAAAGTCTTTTTCTGCTTTGTTACCAGCATTATCTTCAACAGTTGCATGGATGACCTGTTCACCAAGAACTGTTGTATCTAAGTTATGATCAAAAGTAATGAAGTCAGATACATCACCATCTACATTGTCAGTTGCTTTGATGTACTGTTTTAAATCATTGTTGCCGTTTGCTTCAACATCAATAACATAACCATCATTATTTACTGATTCTAATGCAGGTGCTTCACTATCAACAACTTTAACTTCAACTTCTTTAGTTGTTTTGTTGTTGAATGCATCCTTTACAGTTACATTCACTTTATATGTTCCAATCTGATCTTTCTGATAAGCATGATCATTTATTTCAGTCTTGATAACACTTACTGTATCTCTATTATCTGATACAGTGAAATCACTTGCTTTTAATTCTGTACCATAAGGTACTACTAGTTTATTTGAATGAACAACAGGCGCTGTTCTATCAGCTGCTGCATAACCTACTAATGCAAATGCTGAAATAGCGACTACTGGAATAAACATTGTCTTCTGAGTTTTAATACGATTTACCATGAAATCTACAACTTCTTTAGTCTTCTTATCCATGTAATCCACTCCCTTTCTAATCGACATAGATAATTATATCACGCTGTACAAAAAAATAAAGAACTTTCTTAAGAAATTATTAAGAAGTTCAAAAAAGAGTCGATTATATCGACTTTTTTTGAATTAAGAATTATTTAATAATGTTGTAAGATTTATGATTCTAAGCGCTTTTTTCTTTAAAAGTTAAGGATAAAACTAAAGCGGTTACAATTAATACGGATAAAAACAAATAGAATGGTGTCATTGTAGAGAAGCTATCAATCAGTTTTCCACCAATCAATTGTACGACTGCAGCCCCAATTCCTCTACCTACTGTAGCCTGTAAGCCAAAAGCTGTAGAGACATACTTATCTTCAACAATTTCCATGATTAATCTTACTGTAATCATAGTAAAGAGAATAGTAGATAAGCCTTTGAATACAAATACTGCCACAATTAAATTTGGATTAGGTAATGTCGCATACCAGACAAAGTTAACTATAGACATGGCACATGCAAAGAGCATGATATGTTTATATGAAAACTTCTTAATAATAAAGTCAGTTGCAAGTATGGCAGGTACTTCAAAGAGCGTTGCAAATAATTGATAGGTTCCTACCATAGATGCTGTACCACCAACTGATTTAATAAATACTGAGATATATGTGAAATTAGCTGTACAAGCGCCCCAGAAGAAGAAAGAGATTAATAGGAATATAATGTACTGTTTATTCTTAAAGAGGCTCTTATAGGCTTCTTTTGAGCTATATTCTACTTTTGTTTCAGTCTGAACTACTTCTGGATCATTGACTCTTAGGATACAGATAAGAACTGTTATTGTACCGAAGAGGAAAATAACGAAGATAGAAATAGGTGCAATCACATCATAAACTAAACCACATAACTGAGCACTAATGGCATAACCAACAGAACCCCATAATCTGATCTTACCAAAGTCATAAGGTGAAGAAACACCAATTCTGTCCGTTAATGGTGTCACTGCATTGAATAAGGCAAGAATAGAAGCACTAGTAATTAATAGAATAATTAGCTGATGTGAGAACATAAAAATCACATTCATTACTACTGTAATAAATAATGCCACTAAAGATACCTTTCTAGGTGATCGGAAGCGGTCTGCCAATGTTCCTAGATAAGGCTGAGCAAAGATTGAGAATAGTGGTGCTGATGAAGTAATAAGTGATATTTGTTGTGCATTAAAGTGAATATCACTTAAGTATAAAGCAAGCATTGCATTGTAACATGCAAATGCGAAATAAAAGAAAAATGATGTACCAGCATGATACAAATAGCTGTTCTTTTTCATGTTGTCCCCTCCAATGAGTTTCATTATAGCGGTATATAGTTAAAAGGTTACATTTTTTCAGAAAATGTAAAGGAATTGTGAAAAAGCCTAACTCGCTGAGTTAGACTCTTTTATCAAAATCATGTCCTGGATCGAATGCTGGCACGTAGAATACACTGCCACAGTCCACTCCAACTGACTACTCCCACGGGCAAGCCCTGGGGTTCCGATTGCCAAGTGTAGCTTGTAATCGTACATCATTTTCAGACTTTGGAGTTACAAGTGTAAATCTATTTGAATCAGAACTTTCATTACCAAGCAGTCCAGCGACCACA
>OIZP01000872.1_pt1 | contig 17053 bp, 10 predicted proteins | sample 1588531 | NCBI WGS metagenome assembly OIZP01 (sample SAMN03283283) | human gut metagenome | biome: human-associated habitat; material: feces | host: Homo sapiens | place: Peru | collected 2012
GAAACGTAGAGCGCGGAATGACCAAACAAGAAGTGATTGCCATCTTGGGAGAACCCAAACTCACCAGTTTCAATATCTATGGAGACAAATGGGAATATGCCAAAAACAACAATCTGTTTGGAGACTCCAAATACATCACGGTATTCTTCGACAGATCTGGAAAAGTGGTGGAATACAACACGAGAATCATAGAATCCAACAGCCAGCAGCCGAATGGTCAGCAGCCTCAGCAACCTCAGCCCCAGCAGCCAACACTTCCCCCATACGACGGAGGTTATTATCCTAACGGCGGAATGAACTATGATTATTGTCTGGACGATGCTTCTTTCTCAAAGCTATACAACAAGATAAAGAAGACTAACTTTGATGACAACAAGTTCGACTTGATAGAAGTAGCAAGTCTCGGATGCTATTATTCCTGTGCCCAGGTCGTTCGCATCATGAAGATTTTCTCTTTTGACGATAGCAAGATGAAAGTCCTCAGCATGATGGCTCCCCGCATAGTAGATTTGCAGAATGCAACAGATATCTATCGCATATTCACCTTCGATAGCGACAAGGAAAAAGCAGCGAATATCCTACGAAATTGCAGATAATCCCTGCAAGACTTGCATAATCAGGGGAAGTTATGTTAGAAGAGAAGATAAGAATCGGTCATAGCGGTCATAGTTATTTCCGGTCAAAATCATTCAATAGTTTACTTTCTCGCAACTTGGCATATTCAAAAAAGATGAAGCAGACTCCGCCTGCCACCAGAGTCAACTTCATCTTTAAAAAGCTTGCAATTATTGCAACATAGACATCCTTACTATTTTAAGCCAAACTACCATATCGCTTAATAATCCTCTTCGTGGAAGTATATATTAAGAGAATAGTTATAGTAACTACCATAAGTAAATTCTAATGGTGTATTAATCTTGAAAGAATGTCCACCAGGTATGCAATATCCCTCGTTTACTGCATCTTTGACATTTTTTACATAACCATTATCAAGTATTATAAGAGGATAGTACATTCTTGGCGCACCATATTTCCAAATTCTAAATTATTTTGTTTTATCTACAACTATGATATGATTATTTCCCTTAGATGGAGATTTAGCCGATTTATTCATAGGTGCGGCGGGACGACGTGTTCGAGTTTTTCGAGGCACACGTCGTACACGTTTTGGTTTACGAGTTACAGGCTCATCAGATTCTTCATCAGACTCTTCCTCTGTAGTTTTCTCTTCACCAAGAAAAGGTATGACTGGCAATATCTTACTTTTAGATTCTGATCTCAAATATATTCCATTCTTGTTGTATTCATAAGCCATAGCTTCATCTGGGGCATAAGGAGATTCTGTACTTGTCCATATTCCTCCACTTGACTGTTTTTCATTAGAGCGAAATATGCGAGTACGCACATCTGATCTTGAAAATATCTCTCCATCACTAATTTCCTGTGCGCTTTTCACTTTAAATGCTGCAGAACCCAATGGAACCATATCTACAACAAGACCCTCATTGGGTTTGTACTGATAACGAAACGCAGCACTTGACCAACTTTTAATTGGGCGAATCGCATAGATAACGCCATCCCCTTTTGAATAATAAGAAGAGCTTACGACATTAGGGTCCTGATCATAGATGCCATAAGCCATAGAATCAATCTCCTCTAAGTCATATTTCTCAGTGAAAGACTTCGTGTGAGAAGGCAAGATACAACTCAGATTATTCAGAGAAGGCAAATGATAGTAGTTCAATGGGACGTTGTCTAAATCATCAAAAGACAACACCTGTTTCATTCTTTCTTCATCCTCAACAGAGAAGTTTGCATAAGATTTAGCAGAATCCCAGCAGAAAGATCCCATCTCAGAATTTGAATTACTTCCCATTGAGCCACTTTGAGTGAGATAATTATTAGCGAGATAGTCTGCAGGAATTGAGTCAGGAACATGATTGATTTCAATTGGCATCTGAGTCATAGTGAACTTACCCTCAAGTTCGGGAATATCAGTTGCATTTTTAATATTAAACTCCATAATCCTCAATTCATCACTAAAATTCTTTTTTAGCGTGATATGATAATTAAATGCACCGCCACCCATAGGTTGAGATACAATTTCACCATAAGGGAACTTACCATCCTTATATGCTAAATAGGAAGAAGAAGGATTGGAACGCACATAAACATCTGCAGTTGGCAGTTCCTTTCCAATATGTTCGACAAGTGTAGGATCCATTGTCTTATTCACTTTAATATTTGTGCCAGAAATATTATAGTGCATAACTGTCCTGTTTGTTTCATACGTCTTGTCAATATCAATATAAGGTCTTGTCAGATAGTTACTCGTATTACTTTCAGTGGACATACGTACACTCTCTTTGTTTATCAGAAGAAGGACAGGATCGCTTGAACAATAGGCAACTCTTTCTCCCTTCATTGGAAAATTTAAAAGTTGAATATCATTCTGTGCTGCCCACCATTTAGGATTAGCAATATCCTTTACTTTCTTTACACTAACTGACGAACCTATATGCTTGACCCCAATAAAGAGCGAACCGCCAGCCAAAGCATAACGATAGGCCGTTCGATATGGATTATCTGTTGATTCGTTATCTGCTCTTTTCTTAAAACGCAATCCATAGATTACATTTTCCTTACTCATATAGTCTGAATAAACCGTAGTCTTTCCCGCTTTTTCTAAACTCAGAGTCTCCACATTATTATACAACTTTCCTGATTTCGTAAAAAGGGGCATATCCTTTAGCGAAGAAAAGAATGGAGCTATATAAATCATTTCATCTTGTGTTGGAAGGCGATAATTACGATTTTCAATACGCCATGTCTTATTCGGAGGGCACAATCCTACAAAAGAGTCAGACCCATCAAAATTAGCAAACTTAACATCACTTGCTATATTCTCTTTTGCAAACCTCATCAATGGACTTAGTTTGCTATCCACGATCTTTATTTGATTGGCATATGTTATTGCATCATCAATTACCTTATCAATATATTCGCGATGAGGCGCAAGAGTATATGTCTCTTGCGCCCATCCCATAACAGTATAGACTTGGAGCAAAATAAACAAACATATCTTTCTCATAGCTTACAATTTTACAGGAGTTAGTTTGGTATAGTTTTTAATAATCGTATTGACAAAACCATAATAATCATCTTCAGAAACCTTCGTTTCTTTACCATCCAAAGTCTTGATATAATTACCATCGACAAAATGATAATTCTCCTGATGAGCATCCTCTACAAGTTTTTTCTGTTTTTTAATAAGCCATACAGCACTTCCTTCAGTCTGAGCCTCATCAGAATTTACCACAAGAACCCCTTTTCCACGAAGATATACCCACTCAAAAACTGGCTTTTTATGAATCAAATACGCAGTTCCTTCCTCAGCACCAAAGACAATCAGGTTTTTGTCATTGTTTGCAATAACCTCTCTCTGTCCATCCTGATCCAAATCGAGCATAAAATACTGAGTGATCTTCATATCAGGATAATTATTTGCATAATCTTTGAGTGCTTGTACTGCTGCTTTTTCATTTTTAACAAGCATCTCTGTTTTCTCTGCCTGCTTATCCTTTTTTATAAATAAGAAATAGATTCCAGTAAACAGCACAGCGGCTACCACCAATACTATCATCAATACTGGATTAAACTTCTTTTTCGAAACACCTTCGTAAGTGTCATTCATAGCCTCCTTCAGTTCATCGGCAATCTCTACATTCTCGTCATCCTCTTTGTCCTCTTCGACACTTTCTAAAAGAGCCTTGTTAAAACTCTCCTGTAATGAAGCTTTCTCAGATTCTGAATTTGAGACTTCTTCAGCAGAGTTCTCTGGCTTAGCCCCGTCTATATTAGACGGTTCTACATTCGACTCATCAGACTTATCCATATCGTTCACCATTGCAGCAGGTTCTGCATGAGGTGCCAGAACTATAGGATCCAGAGCCTCAGCCTGAACTGGCTGAGCTTGAATTGGCTGAGTTTGAACAGGCTGAGCTTGAACTGGCTGAGCTTGAATTGGACGAGCCTGAACTGGACGAGCTTGGACTGGACGCCCCTGAACAGGGCGAGCTTGAACCCGAGCCTGTTGTGGTTGATTAATGACAGGTTGCTGATTTTTCACCTGATTTACACTATCATCAACCACAACATTAATATTTGAAGCGGTCATTATCTGTTGGCAATATGGACAGGCAACACGTTCTTTAGTCGCATTTAAAACCGTTGTAAAACGATTATTGCAATGATGGCAAATATACTCAAATCTCATAATACGATAATTTATAGTTATTTTTCTTTATTACTTTTCGGACTATCCTCAGAACTATGTATGGATACATTTGCAGATTCATTATCCTTATTTCCATTAGTCTGAGAAGCATGCTTGTCTGCGGATTGAGAAACAGATTTACCCGAAGCGGCAGCCTCTGCACCTGCTTTTTCTTTAGGTTTTTCAGTTTCTTTTCCCTGTGACTTCGCCTTGTCTTTTTGTTTCTCTGGTTGATCTGTCTGTTGCTTTCGGGAAGCCTTGCGATCTGTATTTCGCTTGCCTTCAGATTCCAATTCAGAAGATTCTGAAGATTCAGAATCAAAATTATTTTCAGACTCTGGAGATACTTCATTCTCAATAGGAGTTGACATCTCTGGATTTTCTTGAATATCGTTTTTATTGATCAAATCTCCCAAACAGATACCTGCAAAGAAAACTACCACAGTATATACAATCATTCCTAACAAGAATTTCTTGCTTGTAAACACTGAGCTATTTGACTTAGATGTATGCGAAGCATTCCTAATAGGAAGTTCCTGCAGTACAATTGTATGAGTAAGCGGCTGAGTGAGATTCAAGTATCCCTGATAGTTAGCACATCCAGGTTTCATCACCTCCACTCGTGCATTCCTTGCCTCTTGTTCACGAATACTTATTGAGTGATCACTCGCCACAAGATTACCATTCACAAAAAGTTGGTATTGCATAGCAAGACGCCCCTTGAACATTACGTGAAACATTTGGGCATTGATTTCCTTTTCCCAAAGTATTTCATTTTGAAGCAAAAAAGACTGACGAGGTTTACAGCTATTTACCGATAAAACCACGTCTTTGTAACCCGTCCTATGAAGAAGTATATTTAACTTTGAACCTAATATGGTCTTCAAAGGCTTATCACGAAAAGGAACTTGATTGACGAAAAGTTCCATGCCTGCTACTGGCAAAGTTTGAGGAGGGAACAGATAAGCAGGCTGTTCAAAGCCATTTCTCGACAAATCATACATCTGCTGTAAAACAGATGGTGGTACTTCATTACGAGCAGGAATATCCAAAAAGAATACAGCCTTATATTTCTTATAATAAGTCTGATCTAATCCTTGCGCCAAGAGGTTTCCTAAATAGACAAAATCAGTATTCTGACCATACATTCTATAGGCAAGAGCTTCGGTCTGACGAACTGGCATACAGTCAATATACAGCAAATCAGGATAAGAGCTGTCCAAAAGCGGTCTAAGATTATCATATTGCTCTACTCCACTTACAATTTTTTCCTGTACAAGTGAAACCAATTTCAATAAATCCTCTGAAGCAACAGTTATGGAATTTGGAATATAAATCCAAGCTGCCATGTAATCGCCAGTTCTTCCCACATTCAATGGTTTGACTATTGAAAAATAAATTCCAGTCGCATGATAATTCAAGACATAGAAAAGTCTGCTGAGATGCAAGTGAGAAATATAGTTTCGCATATCGTATGTCTTTCCATACCATGCTCCCTTATTTGTCACGAACACATCAGTCAAGCCACCATGGGCTTTTTGTATTAATAATTCTATTTTGCTCATATCTCTTAACTTTTAAACATGTTTATCAATTTTTGTAACCAACTCTTTTCCTCATAATAAGAATAACGTATAAACAAATCCACAACTTTAGTCGCAGAGGTTGCGTCAAACAGACAGTAATCTTTGAAGCATACTTCTCCTATAGAAAAAGGAACAATGTTGACACGCCCGTTATTGATGTTATGCTCTTTGCTGATACGAAGAAGATTATTATAAAAGCCCAAATAATTCTTTGTCATATATTTCAACAAATGATCATCAAGCGATCCTTTATAGGAAGCATTATCCACCTTGGATATAAGGACATAGATAGCATCTGTATTACTATTAAAGAGTCCCATATTATTAAGGTGAGCAGCTGCCGAATTGAGGTACTCTGCCTGCGGAAGACCATTGAAGAGACGTTTTTCTGCACCATATTCAACAACAAAGAAATGAATTTTATTATTATTCGATCTATTGCTGAGCAGAATATTATGCAAAGTTTCCAACGCTTGTTGCTGATCGTCACGTAGTTGTTCTCCTGCATCTTGCATGAACATACAAGTAAACAATTCTCCCGCCATATCAATACATGCTACATGATGGATCTGGTGTTCTTGGTCTTCAAGTTCAAAACGCATTTCATAGGTAGAAGTCACTGGAGTTCCACCAGGAAGGCGACAGACACGTCCAGGAAAGAAAATAGAAGAAAGTCTGTTCATATAGCCAAATCCCTGACAGTTGTTATCAGGAATCATGCTACGAGCAACCAATCCATTCTTTGCAGCACTGAGTATAGCACCCAACGCACATGTTTTTCCTGAAGAAGGAATCCCCCAGAAATACACCTCTGTACAGGGTTCTTTGATTGTCTGCAAAGGGCGTGCAGGCTCAAAGTTTTGAATACCTGTATTGGTCAACATCTTGTTGATAAACTCATCGGAAATGCCACACTTACTCAAGTCATTCCGATTGAGAATACCTTTTGAAATGATATCATTGCAAACCGAAGAAGATAATAGATTATGGTCTTGCTCTATCACCTCAAGGAGGGTACTAACTGAAATCATTTCGTTTTCAAGTAACTCCTGAATGATTTTGCAGACCTCTTCTACACTATTTGCATTATTAATCATAGTCTTGAGAACAACAGGAGATTTTTCACGATTACGCTCCTTGTTTTTCTCTTCAGTAATGAGTCTGTTAATTTCAAAAAGATGAGAAGTTTTAGGATATTTTTCCTTGAAAGATTCTAAAAGTTGTACATCACAGGAATCCTTGATTTCCTGCCACTCTTCTTCCTCAATATCATCTACCAGCATTACAGGCTCTACAGTCAGTGTTGCCTCCAGTTCGTGCTTACGCTGACGGACAGCATCCAAATGCGCAGCAGTTCCCATTGGATACTTATTAAGAAAATCCTGCAAGTCTGCTATAGAGTTTGACTCCATTACTGTCTGAAAGTCTCCGTCTTCATTCCCTGCAAGTAACTTCTCCACATCAAGTTGCATCTTAGCAGTAAACTCTCCTTCGGTATTGTTTCGGAGTTCTTCAAACGTCACAATACCCTGCTGGATATAACTTGCTAAATCTTCTGGAGAATATTCTGTTACATTATTCAATATAGCTGATTTCTTTGGCATAATTATTTTTCCTTATTACTATTCTGTCCTATCTAAATATTTAGAGTGTCGGATAGAAAAATTTTGATTATTGTTTGATATTTTAATTTGTGCTATTGGAATATCTTCTTCTCTTCTGATAGGCTGATCAATCGTGTAGTGCCATGTCCTACCATTAAAAGCCACCTCAGCTTTGGCCCCATGATTTCTACCGCCATCATAATTCCTAATAAAAAGTGTGTATGTACCATCATACATCTTTTCCGGATCTGTCCAAATGATATTTTCTACACCAGTACCTTGCGGACGGATGTCATCAACATCTAATACACCAGACATTGATGTCGGATTATTCATGTGTGTACAATAATAAATTTCTTCATTATCAGGCTGAATTGCATGTGCGTCCAGATCTACCATATCCCCACCTTGCTGATTCCAAATGATTGAGAAACGCAAGAAAGCATTGATATTTCCACCATGTTCCAGTACCTCATCACTAATTTCGGAGTGCTCAAGTATTGTATCTTGAGGGAAGATATAATCAACATCCTGTCCTTCTCCAGAACGCAGATAGTGTATCTTACCAGTAGATTCTCCAACATGATATTGATTTCCATCAGTAACTACTACATCATGATAATAACGATTCCATCTATATTCGTTACAACCAGGGAATAGCCAACTGAACAGTCCTAACAGGAGCAGCAATGCCAGCAAAAGAAGCAACCATTTCAAGCATCCGAAACTCGTGAACCACATCCAAAGCCGTGTCAACCATGGAATACTCCTGTATTGTGCCTGAAAAGAGCAATTATTGGCCACACTATAATCCAATGGAGTAATGTTCCAACCAGCAAAAGTATAACCACTGAAAGGAACTACTTGCGGAATCTGCACTTGTGTTATACGGGAGCCATACGGAACCGTAAATGTAGAAATACCTTTCAACTCTCCATATTTTCCCGGCAGGAAGGTCACTGTATAATTGTTCCGTGAAGCCTTGGCTTTAAAGACCAAATCAGAATGAACAGGACCTAAATATGCAGGATCCCAATATGGGTTACCAAAACCTTCCAGAGGAATCATTTTAGGAAAATCATTCTCTGTGAGTTCATATCCATCTTCAACCTGCAACTGTTCCATTCCGTCAAGTTGGCAACTACCATCCGTTACAAAACGTATGGTATGCATAACAGAAAGGTCCTGAACATTACTAACAACCGGCTCTTCGGCTACAGAGGAAGTTTTGGGATCTTTTTGATATTGCGCATGAAATACCATATCAGACGTAACAATAGTACCCTGTACCTGTGGTTTCCAATCTATAAAATGGAAACCAGGTTTGCATATAAGACGAGGCACATCAGCTGTTACCAACTCCGCTTTCTCTTTTCTTCTTATAATACGGTCATTAGGATTAGCCAGCTCCGCACCTTCACCCGGATCAAAAATAATAGTATAACCCTTTGTTTGCGAGAAGTTGAAGACAATACTACCTTTGGCATCATATACACTATCACGAAGATTCATTCCCCATGCCACCAGCACTACTTTATTATCATAGCAGAACAAGAAATTCTCATTGACAAACTTAAGTGCAGAATCCAGTATGCCAAGAGACTCACCATGGAGTTTGCGCTTCACATCATTATAAACGTTTAACGTATCGCGGTATATTCTATCGTATTTTTCCTTTTCTTCCCCATAAAGGTCGTTGATGCGCCGTGGAGTATCTGTCCAATTAGGAGCAAACCAAACGATAGCATCATCCTCTGCAGAATATTCTGGAACAGCCAGAAAATCCTGCATATCTTTAGGAATATATCGTCCTACTATGCTCTGAACGCTACCAGGACGCATATACATCGGATCATTACCAATGCCCTGTATTTCACAGAAATCTTTTAAAGGTGTGGAGCACAGAGCTTTTTTATCTATAAATATCGTCATATCTGATCATTTAATACCATTCGACATTCTTCTATTATATTTCTCATCTGCTCATTAGCCTGCTCATCTATCTCAGTAACATCACTTGTAAACATGAGACCAATAACAAGCAGATTCTCCCAGCGTTTGAAATTATCCCACAATGGCAAACGACGAAGCATGTTACGACAATGTTCATCGAAAACTTGGAAGCGAAGTGTCTCTACAGACTGTTCAAAAGCCTCCATTGTATCACGTAAGTTAGGTTGTTCTACCTGACTGTCTTCTTGAATATCAACCTGAACATGCATATCTTCAGCAATAGTCTTAACATGTAAAATATCCTCATCTGTCATAAACTTACGCCCCACTGAAGTTACAAAATCATTAAGCATCAGACTAATAGAATCTGCAATGATATTTGACAGTACATCTCTATCTTCAATAGTATTTGCATAGTCCTGAATTTTGTTTGCAATCATCTGTCTGATATTAAACTTCTTGAAAAGCACATTATACATAAATGCTATTCTGTCCGAATGAATCAACTGCTTATTAAGTTTATGTGCAGCAGACTCTATATAATCAGCCCAGTACTCAGAAATATTTTTGGCCAGAATATCCGCATCAGTAGTCATCGTGTTGTTCTGTCCGCAAATCACATCTTCAAGATTGATATTTTGCATTTTTAATCCATCACGAAGCATCTGCTCATTAGTATGATAATAGTCGCAAAGTTTCTTAAGATTAACTTCCTTACCATCATTCGGATTAATACCTGCATTAAGTCTCAGGACATTAATCAGCGTAAAATCCTGTGGCAATTCCTTTTTATGAAGCACAATATCTGTAGCCAGATAGCGAAGATCGTGCGAAGAAACCATAAAATTATTGATCAGCATTCCGAAAGAAGATGGCGAAAGCATATCGAGTCCAAACTTCATTTCGCCAGCAGTACGTCTAATCTCCTCACGCTTATCATTCTCTTCTCCTGAGATATAGAAGTGCTGAAGTGCAGTAAGCATTTCATCACGCATACTCTTTACCTCATCATGGTATTTCTGTTTGCGCGCATCATCGATAACAGTAGCAATCTTCTCCAGAGAAGAAATGATAGCCTGCGAACCATCATGATTGATTGTTGCCGCATCCTCCCAAGCCTGATCCGGATGAGCGAAATGCTTCTTCACAAATGGGAAAGACACAAATGAGTTACGGAGAGCCTCCAAAAATTCTGGAAATTCAGGATGTTCTACAACACGGTTCTCTCCACTAACACCTGCCTGATAGCCAGCAAATATCTGCTGATTTGACGACCAGAAGTAATCACGAAGCATATAGATATTCTGAAATGCCTCTGAAGCAAAACCGGCACTTTGTGGAACCCAATGCTCAAACCATGAATAGACACTTGGCTTAATTACCTCATCACATAAATGATTTTCAAAACGAGTCTTCCAACGCTCCTCTAAAGGCACAGTCTTTATGAACAGAGGAGTCTCCTTTGTACGTTGTAAGTCGCAATTGAAAAACGTAGATATGATAAAGAAGGGAGAAGTAAAATTAGTGCTGCTAATATATTTTGCTCGCTGTTCTGGAGTTGCACCAATATTGTTGCTAATCCAACTGTTGAGAACCTCACCCAATTCACTCTCAGGTTTGTCCATATTCTTACAGAAAAGTATTGCATTGATTCGCCATGAATCAGAATACTTATCGAACAAATAAGACACCTTTCCTCTGCGAAGCATCATCGGTAACTCTGTTTGAATACTATTTTCCGGCAACTTCATTCGATGACGGGCTCCAGGAAAGTCGAGAAGGTCAAAGTCACGAAGGAAAGCACGTTTATCAGCTGCTGATGGAGGTAAGACCAACGTAAGTTCTGATATAAGAGCCGTAAACGATGTTTTTGGAAATCCATGAACCAACAAGTTGTTCTGGCTATCATAGATATCACAGAGTAACTCATAGTTTGGATTATTATCTGCCGCATTATCATTAAACAGATTATCGAGCCATGAAATGTCAAGAATGGTACCTTTCTGTCTAAGAATAGCATCAAAAGGAACATAGACTACAGAATTGAAATGCAGTTTACGATATTCTGCAACCAACCTTTCAAAAAGCGAAGTGATATAATCGTTTTCATTCCACAGTAGACTAAATACTTTTCCCCATTGTTCTGGGGCAATATGCTGAATCTTTTGAGATACAAGCACACAGAACTTGGAACTATACACATGAGAAGCACTACCACCCAAAGAAGCATTAAGATACTGCTGAATGGTAAATATATCATCTTCATCTATATAACTCTGTTGGACATTCTTATCAATGAGTTGCGGAAGAAATGTCTCTAATTTACAGTTAATATCATCAGCCAGCAACAAAGTGTCAGCATTGATTTTCACATCTTTATAATAAGTATCAGCAAGCAGTTTAACAATATCTGCAATACTGAGCAGTCTTACCTTAACCTTGTCTTCAGCTGCAGGAGCCATATCTGGACAAATTGTAAAGCGTGTAATGATTCCTGTAGATTCCTTCTTAGATGTATTGCCACCACTTGGGTTAATATCATCTATAAAACTATATATTTTACCATTTCTTCCTCCTTTAATTACCAGTTCCTCACCTTGATCTGAAAGAAGGCTACTTATAAGGTATGACTTTCCATTCTGACTCTCTCCATAAGCTGCAGCAGAACAATTTTCCTCAAGTGCAAAACGAATTTTCTTCAAGTTTCTACGATATTCTCTGAACGCAGACAAAGGGAAGGCACGTTCTTCATGCTCAGAGGCCCATTTTATAGAGTCCCCGATGACATGAAGCAAATGATCTATATCTTGTATTGTAATCTCTTTTTGCATAATGATAATGTTTAAAAGTCAAAAATACCAGAATCCAGCCAATAACATTCAGATGTTCCAAGACTTTGGATATTAATACGAATGTTTTGTAAATTAATCTCATTACCGGAATTATCCAATATCTGTTCTATTTTAATATCTTCTTTATTATCACTTTCACGTGAAAGAACAATTCGGTAAGGAAGAAGGCGCTTCAACCGATTGATTTCCTCATTTGTCAGATTGATAAGTGCCTCCTCTGGCATATTTGGATTAATATTTTCCATCTGATGCCTGATACGTTTACAAATTCTTATAAAATCATAGTCCACAACATAAAGCGGACGACTCATATAGCTGTCAAAATTTTCCTGTCTGATCTTGAGCGAAACAGGCAATTGCTTGACGATAATCTCGCCACGATTCGTGGTTGGAGTAAGACAGTAATGCGTATTGAGCAACATGGATTCTGGCGTCTCAACATAGTTGATGGTTGATTTCAAATTACTCAATGCCTGCTTGTCAAGCCTAAAATTGGAGAACTGTATGAGGTCTGATGAATAAAAACCTATCATGGCTCCAACAGCAACTACCGTCTTGGGATTTCTGATATAACCCGTATTATTTCCAAACGGATACCAGTCGCCTATGTAATAACTGGAGAGTTGAACAAGGCGATTGGGTGCCACTGCATAATACTTTATAAAAAGATCACGTAAAGGAGGCAATGTTGCTGGGCGACCAGAGAGAACGATAATATCGCAATGGTAAGTGTACATAATCGCCGAAATCTTCTTTACTAAGGAATCGAAAGATTTGGCAACAATACGATATACATTCTCACAGGAATAATGCCATTCCAACTCATTAAATTCAAAACCGAAGAAATCATAGAAACCACTCATAACGAGATGGTTAGGCAAACTATCTTTGAAAACGTCATCAAAATGTACTACACAATCGTGATTTTGATTCTTCAATAATTCCAGATAATAGCATGCCAAAGGTATGAGAACTTGGATATTAAAGTTCTTACGCAAGATGCGCTGAGATATAGACTGCCCATTATAGTTGTGTCCAAAAAAATCTTTTATTTTCTGTATTCCTTCAGCCGTTTGTTCCAGGCGCGCAACAAGCGCAGAATCCTTATCCGTAAGAAAAATCTCGCGGATAAGTTCCTGAAGCATATCGTCGCCTGCATAATAGTAGCTGTCATAGTAAAGAGGTTTCGGACAGACGGTAGATTCATTTTGATCGCCCTTGCTATATTCATTAATCATCAAGTCTGACGTACCTGCACCGATATCGAGAGAACCTAATGTAAATGTGTACGAACCTCGCTCATCCTTTTTACCATAGAGTTCAAAAAAATCTGCTAATCGCCCTTTGAATTTATGAGCGATTTCTCCATACAGATAAACCATTTGTGAACAGGTGGCTTCATCATAATACCAAACTCCACTTCCATCATTTGGATAAGACGGAATAATCTCTATATCAAACTTCTTGCTCGGCAAGAGGTCTGTCATGGATTTTTTCTCGAAGTTTGTAAGTAGAGTAACAGCATCTTTAGCGCAACGAACCAGAGATTTTCTCTCACATTCAGACATAGTTGTCGGACAAGTGACTACTACTCGTTTGATACGTCGTGGTGTATTTACATCACCATGAAACTTACGATAGTCTTCACTATTGATCTGCATACGTGCCTGAGAGAAAATTTCCAAGAAAGCAAAAGTCATAAGTGAACAGCGAGAGTAAGTATGCTTACTCCCTCCATACCCTTCTTTGTCCACAGTACCATTGCTATTCAGTTGATTTGTAATACCCTTAAGTTCCAAAATGTGACTCTTTTCCTCTCCATCGAGCACCAAGAACTGCCATTCTTCTTTTACACTTTCCTTGTCCCACAGATAACGTTTTGGACTTGAATAAGTATATAAGTTCTGAGAAGATTGCTCTTCTGAGGCAACATGAATGAGATTCTCTGCTTCCTTCCCTAAGCGAACCAAACTTGGATAAACAAACTGATGACTGTCACGTGGACCAAAGTTTCCAAAATCAGCTTTTCTGAACACCAAGCGCATATCAAAAGGCTCAGTATTACGACGAACTTGTGGACCATCAGTCTTTTCGGTAATGCTATCTGTCAGATCTGTTAAACTTAATAGTGGAACCTTTGTAAAATCACCATTTTGAGGATCTTCAACGAGCAATGCTGTTGTACGGGAATTACCTATATCGATAAACATATCAACATCCTTCACCACTACACTTTCGTCCTTATACAGTTTTAATACTGGCATCAGGTCTTTTAGTGAAAGATAGTTCATCAGCAGGAAGTAAGTGGCGATATATGACATCTTATGCTTCTCACCTTTAATCTTAGAAACAGAACGAGCTTCGGGATGAACTAATCTACGCAAGTACTCATTGACATAACTGCATTCTTCTGTTCCCTCTGAGCAATAGTCCATCAACAACATCTCGTCAGAGCACAATTGAAAGGTAAGTTCATTCTGAAAATTATCAGGAAAGACGGGAGTCTCCTGCAAGGTAGATGCCTGATAATTTGTACGTGTGTCAAGTGCAAGCAACACATGATAGTATCGCTTGCCATCTTTTTCATCCTTTGGAACAAATTTAACACGAGCCCAGTTGAATGCACCGAAATCAAACTGAAGTGCTGGTACACGACGACGGAAATAAGGTAATGGAATCCACTTATTTTCATAAAAGGACAATTTGTTTTGACTATCATCGAATGACATAGAAAAGATTTCATCCAACAAATAATCATCTCCTTCAGCATTAGCAGCTAACGGATGAACCAGACCATCTTCACGAACCTCATCAGGATTTACTTGATGCCGGGTCTCAAAAGCGGTAAGATAGCCCTTATCGATAAGTTCCTTCTTGTTGTAATAGAAAGTATCACCATCATCAGTGTGCACACACTCGACAAGATCAAGTTTGTGAATACCTTCTTCTTTATCATACCACTCATGAAACCATCTCTTAAAATTCTGCTTGAGATCTATTTCAAGAGGAAAGGTAAATAATTGAATACCAGAATTAGCTATAATTGAATATTCCATTTCTATTAACGTATTTGGGTTATTGATTTGTCACGCTATCGCGTCTATTTCCAATATATCTTTGTTCCTGTTCATAATCTTGAAATGAAGGGGTAATAAGTACCATCATTCCAGGTTTTACGATACTGACAAGTTCGGCAAGATCATTATTATTCAAGCGAATACAGCCCTCTGTAGCTCGTGTACCGATAGACAGAGGATCATGCGTTCCATGGATTCCAATGCCTTTGCTTCCAGGAGTATCCAAACGAATAAAGTAGGGTCCATAGGCTCCCTGTATTTCTCCTCTACCATCCCCGAAATCATGTGTTCGATCAGAAGCATCTTCAATAGTCTGCACGAAAAACATTCCTTCTGGTGTCTTCAAATCTCCTATTTTGTGCTTCTGTCCCATATTTCGGCCGCAAGCAATACCATAATCCATCAGTTTTGTACCTTTGAAATTATATACACGCAATCTCATATCCTGTTTCGAGACGACGATGATACGTGCTTGCGGAATATCATTCAGTTGCTTCTGGTAATAACAGTATAAGCCTGCCAAGCCACCGATAGGTACAAGGAGTGTGATTGTGTACAACAAAAACAATCCAAAGTTCCTGGCTTTATTCGATTTAGATTTATATTGCATAATAATATTCTACCATAATATCAGAACCATCATAACTATATACATCTTCAATGTATTTTGCTGTTGTTTTCTCCTCATATACCAATGTAGGGTTTTCTGCTTCATCAAAACAGAACAGAAGGAAACGGCGATCATCTGTTTTCACATTCGTGATAATAACTGCAAAGTCTGTATATTTAGAATTGCTATCTGTTGCTCGTCCAAACCATACACTGTTAGGTTTCACTCCTTTGGCTCGGGTAAACACTTGCCACTGATTATCTGAATTAGGAACAACCTTTGGTTTGATAGAATCTAATTCACACTGCGAACTGTTTCCTATAAAATTGTGTTCTTTAAAATAATTCAGCAGAGCTCTACGGCATTTGACCTTCTGGATGATTTCTCGCGATGATGCATCACCAAAAATACTGTTGAGTCGATTGAAATCTGATTTATCTACAATATAGTTTGAAGCTATGAATCCACGCTTACCTGCTGCATCCTTCACATCACTCCAATCTGAATCATGACTGTATGTTATCAATTCGCTACCGAAAGGCAGTGATCCTATCTTATTGTATTCTGCCCCCGACGACTTTGAAGAACGAAGGTTTGTCATATTTGAAATTGTATAAAAGCGAGGCGCCTCACGGTCAATTTTATCAGGAAGATAAACCTTAAAGTAGTAAAAATACCCGCCTATAACAGCACAAAACAACAATACGAATACAGGGATAAGCCAAATAAGTGGCGAACGATGTCTTTGCTCTTCTTCATATACAGGAGGAGCAAAATTCTGATGAGAGGCTGGCATGGGTTGACTTTGAAAATTTGTGTTAGCAGGCTGTGGTACAGAGCCACCCAGATTTGCCGTACCAAATTGTTGATCAGCCCCAAAATACTGAAATCTAACCTGATTTCCACAAATAGGACATGTATATTCAACCCAGTTGTTTCTTACATATTTCCGTTCATCGAATTGAAGTGTAGTGTTGCAATGTTGACATTTCGTTCTCATAACAAATATATAGGTAATCACAGAATTGTACTTTTACTCTATAGGTCCTAAAGTTCGAAAAGTATAGACAGAAAAATGGCGTGGACCATTTACTT
>OIZP01000878.1_pt1 | contig 17022 bp, 18 predicted proteins | sample 1588531 | NCBI WGS metagenome assembly OIZP01 (sample SAMN03283283) | human gut metagenome | biome: human-associated habitat; material: feces | host: Homo sapiens | place: Peru | collected 2012
GCTTCGGCGGCGCTCAGGTGTTCATGCGTCCGGCTGCTGCCGGTACCGGTCTTGTTGCCGGTGGTGCTATGCGTGCCGTTCTCGACAGCGTAGGCGTTAAGGACATCCTTGCAAAGTCAAAGGGCTCTTCTAACCCTCACAACCTCGTAAAGGCTACCATCGAGGGCCTTTCACAGTTGCGTGACGCTTACACTATCGCAGGCGTACGTGGTATCAGCATGGATAAGGTGTTTAACGGATAAAGGAGAATCAATACAATGGCAACAATAAAAGTACAGCAGATTAAGAGCAAAATCGGTGCTCCCAAGGACCAGAAGGCTACTCTCGTGGCTCTCGGACTTCGCAAGATCTCTCAGGTTGTTGAAGTTGAGGATACTCCCAGCAACCGTGGCATGATTCGCAAGGTACACCACTTGGTAACTGTAGTTGAATAATAAAATCTTAAAGGAAAGAATTATGAAATTAAATAATTTAAAGCCTGCTGCAGGTTCCACACACTCTCGTCGTCGCATCGGTCGCGGTCCTGGTTCAGGACTCGGCGGAACATCTACCCGCGGTCACAAGGGTGCCAAGGCTCGCTCTGGTTACAAGAGAAAGATTGGTTTCGAGGGTGGTCAGATGCCTTTGCAGCGCCGCGTTCCGAAGGCTGGTTTCAAGAACATCAACCACAAGGAATACTTCGCAGTGAACCTCTCTACACTGCAGCAGCTCGCTGAGCAGAACAACTTTGCTAAGATTGGAATCGAGGAGCTTAAGGCTGCTCACCTCACTAACGGCAAGGAGCTCGTGAAGGTTCTCGGCAACGGTACTCTCACAGCTAAGGTTGACGTAGAGGCACACGCTTTCTCTAAGTCAGCAGAAGAGGCCATCAAGGCAGTTGGAGGTAACACCACAATTATCTAAAAAAGTAGATGAAAAAGTTTATTGAGACACTAAAGAACTGTTGGAGAATTGAGGACTTGCGTCAGCGACTCCTTATTACTCTCTTGTTTACGGCTATATACCGTTTCGGCTCGTTCGTTGTGCTTCCCGGCATCAACCCGAGCAAGTTGGACCAATTACAGTCGCAAACAGCGGGCGGTCTAATGTCACTGCTTGACATGTTCTCTGGTGGTGCATTTTCCAATGCGTCTATCTTTGCGCTTGGAATTATGCCATACATCTCAGCTTCCATCGTTATGCAGCTTCTGGCAGTGGCAGTGCCTTACTTCCAGAAGATGCAGCGCGAAGGAGAGAGCGGACGCAAGAAGATTAACTGGTATACGAGAATCCTCACAGTGGGCATTCTCCTTCTCCAGGCTCCTTCTTACCTCCTCAACCTTAAGGCTCAGGCAGAGTCTGCTCTCTCTTCCGGCATTTCATGGACATTGTTCATGATTCCTGCCACCATCCTTTTGGCCGCAGGTTCAATGTTCATCCTTTGGCTCGGAGAGCGTATCACTGACAAGGGAGTTGGAAATGGTATCTCAATGATCATCATGATTGGTATCATCGCACGTCTGCCCCAGGCTTTCGTGCAGGAACTGGGCTCACGGTTCACTGCAATTTCCAGTGGCGGACTTGTGATGTTCATCATCGAGATCTTGGTTCTGTACGCAGTGGTCTGCGCTTCAATCATGCTGGTTCAAGGTACCCGCAAAATACCTGTACAGTACGCCAAGCGTCTCGTAGGTAACAAGCAGTATGGTGGCGCACGCCAGTATATACCTCTGAAACTCTTTGCCGCCAACGTTATGCCTATCATCTTCGCGCAGGCGTTGATGTTCATTCCGCTGGCGTTCGTACGCTATCAGAGCGACGGTGCCTCATCGTGGGCAACAGCCCTCATGGACAACCGCAGTCTTCCTTATAACTGCATCTATGTCGCACTGATTATCGCCTTCACATTCTTCTACACGGCCATCACACTCAACCCCACTCAGATGGCGGAGGACATGAAGCGTAACAACGGCTTCATCCCGGGCATCAAGCCTGGTAAGGATACTGCCGATTATATCGACACTATCATGACCAGAATCACAGTTCCTGGATCGCTGTTCATAGCATTCATCGCTGTAATGCCGGCACTTGCCGGTCTGCTCAATGTGCAGCAGGCGTTCTCACAGTTCTTCGGCGGAACATCGTTGCTCATTCTTGTTGGTGTAGTCATTGACACACTCCAGCAGATTGAGAGCCACATGCTCATGCGCCACTATGATGGACTGCTCAATTCAGGACGCACCCGAAACGGCGGCGTAGCTGCATATTAATTTCATCCGAAGAAATGAAGATATTTCTGAAGACTGAAGACGAAATCGAGCTGATGCGCAAGGCTAACCGACTTGTCGGTGCTACTCTTGCTGAATTGGCCAAGCATATCAAACCAGGAGTAACGACCCTTCAACTGGATAGGGTGGCGGAGGAATTTATCCGTGACAACGGAGCCGTTCCAACGTTCAAGAATTTTCCCAATCCATTTGGAGGGCCGTTTCCCGCTAGTATCTGCACATCTGTCAATAATGTCGTAGTGCACGGAATACCCGACGAAAAGACTATTCTCAAGGATGGAGATATTATTTCCATCGATTGTGGCACACTTCTTGCTGGATATAACGGAGACTCTGCCTACACCTTTTGTGTCGGAGATGTCTGTCAGGATGTCAGGAATTTACTGACAGTGACACGACAATCTTTGTACAAAGGTATAGAAATGGCAGTGGCAGGCAACCATGTGGGAGATATTGGTGACGCCATACAGACTTTTTGTGAAAGTCATGGTTATGGAGTCGTACGTGAACTCACTGGACACGGAATCGGACGTGAGATGCATGAAGATCCCTCTGTACCCAATTACGGACGAAAAGGAAACGGAGTGCTTCTCAAGGAAGGTATGTGCATAGCAATAGAACCTATGATAACTATGGGCGATCGAAAGATTTGGCTAATGCCTGACCGATGGGGCATATGCACCCGCGACGGCAAGCCCGCCGCACACTTCGAACATACAATCGCTATCAGGCGAGGAAAAGCGGAGATACTCTCCACGTTTGACGAAATAGAACATTCCTAAATAAAGAAGACGAAAATAATTTATGGCAAAGCAATCCGCTATTGAACAGGACGGCACAATCGTAGAGTCGTTGTCGAATGCTATGTTCAGAGTCGAGCTCGAGAATGGCGTGCAGATAATCGCACACATCTCTGGCAAGATGAGAATGCACTACATTAAAATCCTGCCCGGCGACAAGGTGAAGGTCGAGATGAGTCCTTATGATCTTACTAAGGGCAGAATAGTTTTCAGATACAAGTAACAATTATTAGATATGAAAACAAGAGCATCATTAAAGAAACGTACACCCGACTGCAAGATCGTTCGTCGTAAGGGTCGTCTGTTCGTTATCAACAAGAAGAACCCTAAGTTCAAGTTGCGTCAGGGTTAAAAAACGAAACTGAGTCGACGCGCCTATACTTGCGAAAGTTGAAGCACGAGACTCGCAAAAACAAATTTTTAATTAATCAATCAATTTTATTAAACAATGGCAATAAGAATTGTTGGAGTAGATTTGCCCCAGAACAAGCGTGGCGAAATCGCATTGACCTACATCTATGGTATAGGTCGAAGTAGTTCAGCAAAGATATTGGACAAAGCCGGCGTTAGCCGCGACCTGAAGGTTTGCGATTGGAACGACGAGCAGGCTGCCAAGATCCGCGAAATTATCGGTGCTGAATTCAAGGTAGAAGGTGATCTCCGTTCAGAGATCCAGATGAATATCAAGCGACTGATGGATATTGGTTGCTATCGTGGAGTTCGTCATCGTAACGGTCTTCCTGTTCGCGGTCAGAGCACAAAGAACAATGCCCGTACTCGTAAGGGAAAGAAGAAGACTGTTGCTAACAAGAAGAAGGCTACTAAGTAAAATTTAGTTGAAAGCAGAGTCCCGGCAGGTCAGTGAATGATCGGCAGACTTTAACTTTTAACTTTTAACTAAAAACAATTATGGCAAAGAAAACAGCAACATCTAAAAAAAGAAATGTAAAGGTTGACGCTATAGGACAGCTTCACGTTCACAGCTCGTTCAACAACATTATTGTATCTTTAGCAAACAGCGAGGGACAGGTAATTTCTTGGTCTTCTGCAGGTAAAATGGGCTTCCGTGGTTCTAAGAAGAACACACCGTACGCAGCTCAGATGGCAGCAGAGGATTGCGGCAAGGTAGCATTCGACCTTGGTCTGCGCAAGGTAAAGGCATACGTTAAGGGTCCGGGTAACGGCCGTGAGTCAGCCATCCGTGGCGTTCACAGCTGCGGTATTGAGGTAATGGAGATTGTAGACGTAACTCCGCTGCCCCACAATGGCTGCCGTCCTCCGAAGAGACGTAAGGTCTAAGCATATTCCCTTTGCAGGGCAGTCTTTCTGCCCCGCATAACATTAAAGATACAAACAATAAAGCATTTTATTTATTATGGCTAGATATATAGGTCCGAAATCTAAAATTGCACGCCGTTTTGGTGAACCAATCTTCGGCGCAGACAAAGTTTTGTCCAAGAGAAACTTCCCTCCTGGACAGCATGGCAACAACCGTCGCAGAAAGCAGTCTGAGTATGCTGTCATGTTGGCAGAGAAGCAGAAGGCTAAGTACACATACGGTGTTCTCGAGCGTCAGTTCCGTAACCTGTTCGAGAAGGCAGCCAAGGCTGACGGTATCACTGGTGAGGTGCTCCTTCAGAATCTTGAAAGCCGTTTGGATAACGTAGTATTCCGTTTGGGTATTGCTCCTACACGTGCAGCTGCCCGTCAGCTCGTTGGTCACAAGCACATCGTCGTAGACGGACAGGTTGTAAACATTCCTTCTTATTCAGTTAAGCCGGGTCAGGTTGTAGGCGTTCGCGAGAAGGCTAAGTCTCTCGAGGTAATCGCTGCTGCTCTTGCAGGTTACAACCACAGCAAGTTCCCTTGGATCGAGTGGGACGAGACCACAAAGAGTGGCAAGTTCCTCCACAAGCCGGAGCGTGCTGACATCCCCGAGAACATTAAGGAACAGTTAATCGTTGAGTTGTACTCTAAATAATCATTAAATTAATGGCGATATTAGCATTTCAAAAACCTGACAAAGTTGTAATGTTGGATTCCAATGACAAGTTCGGCAAGTTCGAATTTCGTCCTTTGGAGCCAGGATTCGGTGTCACCATCGGTAACTCCCTGCGCCGCATTCTTCTTTCGTCACTGGAGGGCTATGCCATCAACACCATCAAGATTGGTGGTGTTGAGCACGAGTTCTCTTCAGTACCTGGCGTAAAGGAGGATGTAACTAACATTATCTTGAATTTGAAACAAGTAAGATTCAAGCAAGTAGTAGAAGAATTCGAGAACGAAAAAGTTAGTATCACCGTTGAGAATTCAACTGAGTTCAAGGCTGGTGATATAGGCAAGTATCTGACTGGATTTGAAGTGTTAAACCCTGATTTGGTGATTTGTCATTTAGACGCAAAAGCCTCTATGCAGATTGATCTGACCATCAACAAGGGCCGTGGCTATGTCACAGCCGATGAGAACAGGGAGTTCTGCACTGATGTCAACGTAATTCCAATCGATTCTATCTACACCCCTATCCGTAACGTGAAGTACGCTGTTGAGCCTTACCGTGTCGAGCAGAAGACCGACTACGACAAGCTCGTCATCGAAGTCACAACGGACGGTTCCATTCACCCGAAGGACGCGCTTAAGGAAGCCGCTAAGATCCTTATTCAGCACTTCATGCTGTTCTCTGACGAGAAGATCACACTTGAGAATCCCGATCACGAGACCAACCAGGAGTTTGATGAGGAGGTACTCCACATGCGTCAGTTGCTTAAGACTAAGCTCGTAGACATGAACCTTTCGGTTCGTGCCCTCAACTGCCTCAAGGCAGCCGATGTCGAGACTCTTGGCGACCTCGTACAGTACAACAAGACGGACCTTCTCAAGTTCCGCAACTTCGGTAAGAAATCGCTTTCAGAGCTTGATGATTTGCTCGAGAGTCTGAATCTGTCGTTTGGTACCGACATTTCTCAATACAAATTAGATAAAGAATAAAACAAAATGAGACACAATAAGAAATTCAACCACCTGGGTCGTACTGCATCTCATCGTAGCTCTATGCTCGCTAACATGGCTGTTTCGCTGATCATGCACAAAAGAATCACTACGACCCTCGCCAAGGCAAAGGCCTTGAAGATGTATGTAGAGCCGCTGATTACACGCTGCAAGGACGACAGCACTAACTCTCGTCGTGTAGTTTTCAGCTACCTCCAGAACAAGTACGCCATTAAGGAGCTTTTCAGCACTGTAGCTGAGAAGGTAGGCGACCGTCCCGGTGGTTACACTCGCGTTATCAAGCTCGGCACTCGTAAGGGTGACGCTGCTCAGATAGCATTCATCGAGCTCGTTGACTTCGACGAGAACATGGCTAAGACTGCTAAGGCTGGCAAGAAGACTCGTCGTAGCCGCAAGTCTACAGCTGCTGAGACTGAGGCACCTGCTGCTGAGGTTGCTACAACTGAGGAGCCGAAGGCTGAATAATTCGATTTATCGACTTTATCTCAATAGAATGAGGTCTGACGGAACCAAGTGGTTCTGCCAGACCTTTTTTTCTTTTATATGTCCACCTCCTCAAGGTTACGGTCGAATTGTATATCAGCGTAACCATAGCTTTCAAAGAGCTTTTCTATCCATACCTTTTGTTTTTCCGTCAATCTGTGCTTCCCGTTGAAGTAGCGATAGTATCTGCTGTTATTGCCGAAGAATAGTCTCAACTCTTGTCTTATTGCTTTCGCGTCAGTCACCTTAATGTTCTCCATTATCTTTCTGAATCCCCATGCGGTACGTATGGTCTTGTATGCCTTGTAATACTTGCATACGCCGTCTTTTTTTACAGCTTTCGGGTAAACCGAGCAACCTTCCGTCTGATTATCAGAGAGTGCTTCGCCCGCCTTGAAGCGGACGCATGAGTCGTGTTGTCTACAAGCTTCGTTGAAGCATCTTGCCCAACCATCGGGTATGATGGTGCTTTCAAATTCATTAATGCCAATTCTTTTGTTTTCCATGGTTTTGTGTTAGTGTTTATTTTTAATGTCTATACTTTCTGTTTGCAAAGTTATAGTTTGGCGGAAGCAATGTCAAGGAATTTATCTAAAAAATCATCTGGCTACTTTGTTGTATCAAAAAATGACTTACCTTTCAGTATTCTATTATTAATTCATAAGATTCTACACATTATGGCAAAGAAAAACAATAAGCATAGTTTTATACTTGAAATGGGTGTTTATATGCTCTTTTTATTTTTATTCTCCATCTTGTTTAACCTCTTTGGTTATAACGAGAACACATACGGGAGTAATTTATATGTATTAGTCTATTTTCTCGTGCTCAATCTTTTCACTATTGTTGCTGTTACCTTAGTTATGGGATTTATAGCCAACCGCAAGAAGGAAAATAACTGACACTTATATTTGTGTTATTTATTTGTATGTTTACGTTTGTTAAAACCGATGCGGCTGTGTTAATGAAATAGAAATATAGGTCACTTTTTGGGTTTGATATTCATCAAAGTATTATATTTGCTATTAATAATTACAAGGATAGCTGCTTACGATTTTACATTTGAATATTTAAATAGTCATTTAGGATACTCTTTTGGCCTGAGAGGGTCTTGTTGTGTCTTATGAATGTGTAACAATTCTCTATTACTTATAGTGTTTGAGAATGTATTTATATTGTTTATTTGTATTATCTGCAGTTAATGGATCACATAGGTCAAATTACATCGTAAGGATATGATTGATAAGTTACATCTTTTATATGCCGTATATGGAATGGCTGTCATGTTTCACTTCATGATGGCTTGGCTGTTCATATACCGTCGCCAGAGTCGTCTGAGGATACTTTTGTGTTCACTCATGGCTTTAATGGGCGTTAATTACTTCAAGGATCTCTTTTTCCTTTCCAATCCTGACAATGTGGAAGGCGCTTTTTCCGTTTACAGCCCCTTCATTGCCTCCATCGACATTACTGCGCTACCACTGTTCGTGTTAGTGCTCATTGAGCTGTGTTTCCCTCGCTTCCTCACTTTCTTTAAAGGTACGGTCATTATAGCTCCGTTCGCTTTATGCGTAGCTCTTTTCCTGAGCACCCTATCTTCACGCATTTATTTCCTGCTGTATGCATTGTCTGTAGTGTATGGAATACTTGCTATAATCCTTGTTTTATGGCGTCTGCCGGTCTATCGTCGTCTGATCCAGCAAGAGTATTCCAATATCAATAAAGTGCATTTCCATTGGACGTATTACATACTTTCCTGCTTCATTGCAATGCTAATCACCTGGATGATCCGTACAGCTACCAAGAACATGTATGCTGATATGCTGTATATCTTTATTTCCATCTTCGGTTGGGCTCTTGTGGCGAATTGTCTTGTTCAGATTGAGACAGTAGTAAAGTCTGTTATTATGAATGGTTTCGATGATATAGATGCTTACCATACCTTCCTTGCGGATAAAGCAAAGGTTACGCTTTCTCCTTCCCTATCTGGTTTCTCTCAGATCAAAACCACAGATGACGGTAAGGCTGATGATCAAGAACCATCAGAAACCATCATTAATGTTGATAATAATATGGGGCAGGACAATGCGGAAGTTTCATCCCCAGCCAATATTGCTGATGATGAAGACTGTGAAAGTTCTGACAGCGATGAGGTGGATTCTAAAGGCCTTACAGCTGCTGACCGTACTATGTTCGCAGAGATGTCCGACCGTTTGTCTGCGATTTTCAAGGAAGAGAAGATATATCTCGATCCAGAACTGCGTCTTTCCACTCTCGCTAACCGACTCGGCACCAATCGTACGTACATGAGTATGTTCTTTAATGTATATTGCGGCACTACGTTCTATGACTATGTCAACAAGTACCGTCTGGACTATTCCAAGCACCTCCTGACCGACTCAGACTATACTTATGAGGTGATTGCCACCATGTCTGGCTTTAATTCGCTCTCAACGTTCCGTAGAGCCTTTCAGCAGATGTTCGGATGCAGTCCGAAGCAGTGGAGAATGGGTGAAAAATTTCCCCCCCCCCCGATGGGAAAATTATAAATTTTGGTTGGTGAATAACTTTTAACGCCTAAGGCTATGACGTATGAGCAGCAGATAAACTGTTCTTACGTTTAGCCTTATTTTTTTTGTTCTTCCATTATTTCTTATGTTTTCTGCTTCTTTACTTATAAAATCGTCTTTTCTTTGTTTGTCTTGAGAAATCTTTAGATACTAATATCTTTAGTAAAGAACAAGCCTTGTAAAATCAGTAGCATAAGTTTCTTTGAGTTTCTGATATCTTCGCAAAGCAATGCTTTTATTTGCAAATCTACGTATATAATTTGTCAAAATACGCTTTGTGTAAATATACAAATCTACTTTTTCACTTGTAAATTCGTGAAACTGTACGGTTTTACATGTCAAAAATGTCAAATAGTACAAATTTTTGCAATTGATTTTGCAATTCTATCCATTCTTTTCCTCTTAGTTTTTTTGGCGATTTTCGCCTTTCTTGTATTTTTGGATGTAACATTTATGGTATGCAAATTTTCCGTTATTTTCCAATTATTTTTTATTTTTTGAACCATAACCCTTCGATTTTTTCTCTAACTTTGCAATCGTCAAAAGGAACAATGCGAAAGCCGTCGGGCTAACGAACCTTCGCCGTGACGGCGCCGTTTCTTCTTGATACGTATGAAAGCCAACACATAAGACTAATTAAATATTCAAAACACAAGCACTAAATGAATATGGTGATATATAAGAAGAAAGTGTATCTTCCGTCCCATATTAATAGACACAGACTAAAGGGATAATTTCAATCGATTAATAGGTAAAGAATTTAGAAAAAGCAGTTTGTAATTGTTTGATAATCAAGAAAAGATTGACCGCTCGGCAGTGATGTTAGGCGGTCTTTTTTTTGTTCGTACGTAGTACGTACATATTATATATTATGTTGTATATATGATTGTATGTATTGTTTTTATGTATTTATAATAAACAAAAAGCAATCGGAATGACACGAAAACCATAAAAATGATATAACTTTGCGGCGTAATTAATAAAAAAGCTTTTATTGTCATGAAGAAGCAGACACTTGCTGTTGACACCCCATTCCAGAAAGGCGACGCATACGGCGCACTCAGCATGCCGGTATATCATACGCTCGCCTACGAGTTTGATAACGCCTCCGTTATGTCCGACGCTTTCTGCGGACGCATAGAAGAGCCCGACTACTCGCGTGTGATGAACCCAACGGTAAATTATCTTGAGCTTAAGATCAAGGCTCTCACCGGTGCCGAGCGCGTCACAGCCATGTCGTCAGGTATGGCAGCAATCTCCGGCGCTCTTTTTTCTCTCGTTGAGCAGGGCAAGAACGTGGTGTCATCGCGCCACATGTTCGGCAATACCTATTCGCTCCTCACCAAGACCCTGCCGCGTTTGGGTGTCACTCCTCATCTCTGCGACCTTACCAACCTCGAAGAAGTGGAGGCTGCCGTAGACGAGAGCACATGCTGCATCTTCCTTGAGATTATCACCAACCCGCAGCTTGAGGTGGCTGACCTTGCCGCTTTGGCAAGCATTGCCCACAAGCACAACATTCCCCTCGTGGCAGACACCACGGTCATTCCTTTCACAGAGTTCAGCGCACATGAGCTTGGCGTCGACATCGAAGTGGTGTCCACTACCAAGTATCTTTCAGGCGGAGCCACCACTCTCGGCGGCATCGTCATAGATTATGGTGGTCATCCCGAGTTTGCCCGTCGCCTCCATGACGAGATGCTCTTCAATCTCGGTGCTTACATGACTCCGCACGTGGCTTACATGCAGAACCTTGGACTGGAGAACCTCAAGGCACGCTACGAGTATGAGGTGCGCAACACCGTGGCTCTCGTCAATCGTCTCCGCACGCTCCCTGCCATCAAGAGCGTCAACTACGTCGGTCTGCCCGACAATCCTTATTACGAATTAGCGCAGCGCCAGTTCGGCAAGACCGCCGGCTGCATGTTCACCATCGACCTTGAGTCGAAAGAGGCTTGCTTCAAGTTCATCAACAGCCTGAAGCTCATCCGCCGTGCCACCAACCTCTTCGACAACCGCACCCTCGCCATCCATCCTGCCAGCACTATCTTCGGTCCGTTCAACGACGAGCAGCGTGCTGCCATGGACGTGCTCGACACAACCATCCGCATCTCCGTGGGCATGGAGGACGTGGACGATCTCTTCGACGACTTCAAACAAGCATTGGCATGACCGACATCAAACACGCATTAGCATGACAACATACGACTTCGATAAGATTGTGGACCGTTCTGGTTCGGGCGACCTCAAGCATGAGGTGCTTGCCGAACGCTACGGACGTTCCGACCTGCTGCCGCTATGGGTGGCAGACATGGACTTTGAGACTCCCCAGTTCATCACCGACGCGCTCCGCCGCCGTCTCGACCACTCGCTATTCGGCTACACCATCGTGCCGCGCGACTTCTGGCCGACCGTCCGCACGTGGATAGCCGACCACCATCAGTGGCAGGTGGAGGAAGAGTGGATGCGCTTCATCCCCGGCATCGTGAAGGGCATCGGTTTTGTCATCAATGTCTTCACGAAGGAGGACGAGAAGGTGATAATCCAGCCGCCCGTCTATCATCCCTTCCGCCTCACTCCCGAGGGCAACCGTCGTGAGGTGGTGATGAATCCGCTCATCGAGAATGCCGACGGCTCTTACTCCATGGACTTCGACAATCTTGCAAAGGTGGCAGACTCTAAGTGCCGCGTGCTCATCCTCTCCAACCCGCACAATCCTGCCGGAATTGTCTGGGACGTGGATACGCTCCGCCGTCTCGCCGATTTCTGCTACGAGCGTGGCATCATCGTCATCAGCGACGAGATACATTGCGACATGGCGCTCTACGGCAACAAGCACCATCCCTTTGCCTCCGTTTCAGAGAAGGCAGCGCATTGCAGCATCACGTTCATGGCGCCGTCCAAGACGTTCAACATCGCGGGCATTGTCAGCTCTTTCTGCGTGGTGCCCGACGAGAAGCTCCGCTTGAAGTTCTTCTCATGGCTTACCGCCAACGAGCTGGACGAGCCGCATCTCTTCGCACCCATCGCCACCATCGCTGCCTATCGTGAAGGTGAGGAGTGGCGTCGTCAGATGCTGCGCTATGTGGAGGGCAACATCGACTTCGTCATCTCATGGCTGAAGGAGAATCTTCCCCAGGTTCGCGCCCTGCGTCCCCAGGCGTCGTTCCTTGTATGGCTCGACTGTCGCGGCCTCGGACTCGACCACGATGCCCTCATCGACCTCTTTGTCAACCGTGCCCGTCTTGCGCTCAACGATGGCGAGATGTTCGGAATGGGTGGCAAGGGATTTATGCGAATGAATGTGGCTGCGCCGCGTAGCGTGCTGAAGGAAGCGCTATGCAGACTTTTGAATTAGGCCATGCAAATATCGTACAAAGAGTAAAAACATGTTACAAAATAAAAATTGATTCTAGAGGGCTGGGGGGGGCTGTTTTTATGGTGTTATGCTGTGCAAACAGCACCAATGCTTAACAATAGTGCCACTTTTACACACCAATAGTGCCACTATTAGAGTGTAAAAGTGGCGCTATTGTATCATAAAAGTGGCACTATTAGAGTGTAAAAGTGGCGCTATTGCAGCAAAAAACGGCTCGTTTGCGAGTCTGATTTCACGGCGCATCGTCAGAAAGCCTCATAACACACTGTGTATTAACATATTGGCTCCAAACGCTCAAAACTCGAGAATTTCGCACCAAAGATTTCTTCGTGCATTCAACTCATAGTATTGAGCATTAGAAATGCAAATATTGTCTTCGGGAACTGCCGAAGAATTAGAAAATAACCCGCTAAATGAGATGTTTTTAAACAGCCCGCACCATCATCAAGTGATCTGAATTATTTATATATTAATTTCTGTTCTTCAACAGCACACTTCGTAAATTATCATCTTGCGCCAACCCCAGCTTCTTTCTGACGTTGCCCCTCACCGTACTCACGTTTGAGACACTCTTGCCCAAGGCTATAGAAATATCCTTAATGGTAAGTCCCTGCTCGACGAGGCGGCAGACATCGAGCTCGGCTGGCGTAAGCATCGGAAAACGTTGGCTCATCTCTTTACGTTGGCAAGCCTGCATGTGCTCTATCTGGCTTGCTATTTTTTTTATATTGTGCAACGTCCTATTGTCGAGCAACGCCATCAGTTCCTTGTCATAAACAGCGGTATTGTCTTGGGATTTTGCCAGCTTTAATAGTGCCAACAACTCACTCTTGCTCATATCGAACACATGCAACACTTGGTCAACGGTACTGGCATAATCGTTGAACTCAATTTGCTGCTCGCGCAACAGTTTGTCGGCAACGAAACCAAAGGCGGTGGTGACAACACTCGTAAAACCAAATATAATAAGCAGCTGACTATACATCGAATTGTCGGTGATATAGAGGCAGAGGAATATTGACATTATGTTAATGCATGTGCAGACAAGCGAAATGCGTGGCAAGATGGAAATGCTGGCTATAAGCACAAGGATATAGCAAACTGTTATGTTGACCGTAGTGAGCATGGGGTCGTTAAGCCGCATAGAAGCTAAGACCAGAAGTCGCACGCTCTGAATGATCATTATCGAGACGAGGAAGACTGACATTATATTCTTCAGCCTTTTGGGTCCCTTTAATATATAGAAAAGGAGTGATACTGCCGATACAAAGACATAGCATGCCGAGCAAGCCAATGCTGGCTTAATTGTCAAACCATAGGAACCCACAAGGTGAAGACCGAAGAGAAGGATTGACAGAGGAGCAAAGGTCAGAAAGATGAGCTGTCGGAAATAGTCACGTCGTTCCACCTTTGTGCTATCAAAATAAGTGTTTAGGCGATTAGTCATATAATTATTAGTTTAGGTTTCCAATCTGCAAAGATAAGATTTTTTGTTGATTTTGCGTCTTTTGCGTCTCATTTTTTGTTTTTGCGTCATTTTGCGCCAGCCTAAAAATGAGAAAATATTAATATTATTAATATATTTGCATTGAATTGCAGACATTTATATATGTCTATCGTCTTTTCGATTAATAATTAATAATAAATATATCTTAGCATGAAAAAATCTACGATTACCAACCAATGGTTGTACACGTTTCTCCTGCTGATCATGGCTATGGTCGTGCCGCGGCAGGCGTATGCCGGAGCACACTTCAACACGGCTTATGGCAGAGGTACAGACTACTACTCACGCCTCTATCATCACCCCACAGTGGATGAGCCATGGATAGGTATCTTTTTCTGGTTCTACGACATGAATGGTTATGACGGCTTTTTCCTTCACGATGAAACAGAGAAAGGACACCGTGGTCCGGCTATTTATATAGATGGCAAATACATCTGCTCACCCGACTGGGAGTTGTCATGGGTAGGTGAAAAGGGCAATGGTAATGATCTAGGACTGGAAGACCAGCGTGGCAACAACGGATGGTGGGGCGACACCTACACCAAAGAAGTTGACGGCGTGAACTACACCGTACGCTTCTGGGACCCGCGAAAACTGAAAGAACAGTTCTGGGTGGAGATGATCATCTACATGGACAAGATGGCTGTGGCTACCCAGCACGACATCAAGATTCGCGGTAAATGGAGAATCAACAATACAAGTGAAGCGTGGGAGGAACGCACGTTCCGAAGCCGAGGCATCAAGAACATATTTGCGGACAGCCCAACCTACGAACGTACCTATGGCTCGTTGAAGGTGAAGGAGAGTAAGCTCAACACGAGCTACGGCCCAACCACCGTGGCTATGACTACTGACGGTTCGTATTACAAAGACTACAGCAACGGCAAGCGCTACTTCGACCCTTCCACGCTAAATAAGGCGGTTTACAAGACCTACAGCAAGGGCTCATCCACCTATAATGGGCTGACGCTTTCGTATGACGAAACGGATGGGTCTTCATTCTATCTATACAGACAAAAATCTATTACTGTAACTCCCAAAGACCGACCCAGTACGATTTTATTTGGCTGGCAGATGGATACGCCTTACAGTTACGACGTTCCTCGCAATGTAGCTGCACCCACCGACATGTGGAAAAAACAAATATTGTTGACATGGCAAGCCTATGGTCGTCATTTATATGCAAATGGCACATGGAGCATCTACCGTTACCCTGACGGGCACCCAGAGGACAAAACGAAAGTGGCGGGCGACATTCCGTATGATACACGAAAATTCACGGACGACGTGCCTGATTACGACCAAAAATACGTCTATGAGGTTTATTTCGTACCTACCAATTCGCCTTCAGGCAAACTGCTGTCCAGCCTTATGGCCAGCACTACGCAGTCCGTGCAGCGCTCGTTCCCGATTAACATCTCCGATGTGGTGTCTGACAAGAAATCCATCACGGTGAAATGGCAATGCCCCGAGTTCAAGGGTAACGAAAGCTATGCCTTCAAGCTGTTCCGCACCGAGAGCAAGAACGGAAAGCCGGGCGACGACTGGACGGAGGTGGCTACCGTCAACGTCACCGACAAGGGCAAGACACGATACGAATATACCGACACGCGCGACCTGAAGCTCTGCCCCACCTATATATATAAGGTGCAGACCACGATGCTCGAGAACAAGCTCTTCTCAAGCACCAACATTCTGGAGGGCCGCATCACGGGCAACTCGCAGGTTACGGCGGTCAACGCCACCAAGGGCGACTACAACGGACTTGTGAAGGTGGCATGGGAAGCCGACCAGGTTGGATCGGACGTGACACGCTACGAGGTGGCACGCCGTGTGAAGGGCACCGACACATGGGCGACCATCTACAAGACCAGCGGCACCGCCTCGTCTTATTACTATGAGGACCAGACGGCACTGCCCGGACAGTATTACGACTACAAGGTGGTGAGCATCACCACGTGCGACGGCAGCGACACACGCCTTGAAAAGAGCGACGACGGATTCAGTCGCGCCACCGGTATCGTATCGGGCCGCATCACCTACGGCACCGGAACAGCCGTGGCAGGCACCCGCGTGGCATTGGTACGTGGCGACGGCACACAGCAGCAGGGCGGACAGTTCTATGCCCTCCGCGTGTCGGGAGCCGGCGATGGCGTGTTCCTTAGCAAGGACAGCGAGACGCTCAACAAGTATTTCGCCTCCAAGCCATACACCATGCAGATGATGATTCGCCCCGACGATGCGCAGACTGGCACTATTCCAACCATTCTCGACCTCGGCAGCAAGTTACAGCTGACGCTTGGTGCTGCAGATTCCAATGGCAAGGGCTATCCGCTTACCCTCAAGAGCGCATCCGCTTCGGCACCTACGGGCATCTATCTGAAGCCTAACGCCTTCACATCGCTGACTCTCGCCGTAGATGCTGCGGGCGCAGCCACAGTGACGGCAGTCAACGCCGAAGATTCGGTTACCGTTGTACCACTCGCCGACAAACTCAGCGCCAAGGTGCAGTTTGCCAATTCCGACAACACAGGATTGTGTCTCGGCGGCAGTTACCAATCGTCGGCAAACCATGCCTTCTCGGGCTATATCGACGAGATGCGCGTATTCAGCGGCAAGGCATTGAGTAGTGAGGAAATCCTCGCCAACTACAACCACACCCTCTGCGGAACGGAAGACGGACTCATAGCTTACTGGCCGGTAGACGAAGGCTTCAGCGGACAGACCACAGCCTACGACTACTCGAAGACGAGTGGCGTGGCAAACGGCAACCACGCACGTCTCGGTGCAGGCACATCACCTACGGGCAGCGTCATCCCGACATCGCATCAGCTCGGACTGTTTGGCTTGACCGACGCACAAGGCAACTTCGTCATCCGTGGTGTACCGTTCACGGGTGACGGAACCAACTATATGGTTATCCCAGCCATGGGCATACACGAATACTCGCCGACATATTCCACACGCTACGTCAGCGCCTCGTCGCTCGTGCATAGCGGAGTAGACTTCA
>OIZP01000885.1_pt1 | contig 16904 bp, 21 predicted proteins | sample 1588531 | NCBI WGS metagenome assembly OIZP01 (sample SAMN03283283) | human gut metagenome | biome: human-associated habitat; material: feces | host: Homo sapiens | place: Peru | collected 2012
TCAGATACAGAATCGTACTCGCCCTTTAAGGCATGTGCTTTCTCAGTCAGAAACAGGAGGGTTTTCCTTTTGTCAGTTTCAGACTGAACACGGCTTATCAGCCCTTGATTTTCCATTCTTTCCAGCATCGTCGTAAGAGATGTTATCGCTAATCCGCATTTAGTCGAGAGTGATCTGATTGAGATACCATCCTCCTGCCACAGCACATAAAGAATGCGCCCCTGGGCTCCATTGAACGAATCAATATTCTTTTCGCTGAGAATCTTCTCAAAAATCCGGTCTCCAAGCTGTTTTATTTTGGTGACAAGAAATCCGCCATTTGTTTTCATACAAATACTCCTATATAGTAGTTTGTTAAATTATACTATATAGGAGCTTTATTGTCAACAGTTTGTATGCCTGAATAGAGGCAAATTCTGTTTTTCCTTCTTTTTAAAAGCATTAGACCCCATGTCTTTTTGCCAAAGGGCAAAACAGACGGAGCAAGTGCAGATGACGGAAGCAGTTATTTACTGTAAATAATAATGCAAATTTAGAGTTTCTTTATACACCTCAGTGTAAGGTCCGCAAGTTAGCAAAAAATTTGAGAGACATTTCAAAAAATAAAGAGGGCTTAAAGAAGACTAAGTTTATTGCTCTCGCTCTATAATAGAGTGAGGGCAATTTTTTTGTTAACAATCTATTTGACTTGCAGATACCTTTAATGGTATAATCATATTGCCAGGAAAATTTTATAGTATTTTTAAGTTTTGAAAACCCGAGCGTGGCTTTTTATCTTTTGATAAAAACACACGCTTCTTTGTCATACGCTTGGGTTTTCCAGACTATGAAATTTTCCTGGCAGAAAGTTTGAAGCAAGTGTTTTTTGGGCGTAGCTTCGGCTACGCTCTTTTTGCTTTTCTGCGGTGATTTCAATGGATTATAAAAGCCAAACATGTTGTTTTACAGGGCATCGTAACATTGCCCCATATACGCCCAGCACGGTCTTTGAACAGACGAAGGCTATCGTTACCCTGCTTGTTTCTAAAGGTTTCAAATACTTCGGCACAGGTGGTGCTTTGGGGTTTGATACCATTGCTGCACAGGCTGTTTTGTCGGTGAAAGAAACTCATCCCGAAGTTAAACTTATTTTAGTGTTGCCATGTGAAAATCAAACGAAATATTGGAAGCAACAAGATATTGATGTGTATAATGATATTAAATTGAGAGCAGATAAGGTGAAGGTCCTTGCTCCGCATTACTATAACGGATGTATGCTAAAAAGGAACAGACAGCTTGTTGATTGTAGTTCTGCTTGCATTTGCTTTCTGACAAAGCACGAGGGAGGCACGGCATATACTGTTGATTATGCAAAACAAAAGGGTCTTTATTTAATAAATGTTGCCGACCAATGCAGTTAAACTTAACAAAAGGATTACTTATCTGACAAGTTTATATGGTGGAAAGTACGCTCCCTAAATGCTATAATAATTTATAGTTAAGGGGGCGTATTTATGTTTTCGGATAATTTATTATATTTAAGAAACATTAAAGGCTTATCGCAGGAACAAGTTGCCGAAGCAGTCGGAATTTCTCGTCAATCGTATTCCAAATGGGAACAAGGAGATACTTTTCCTGACATTGATAAATGCGATAAGCTGGCAAAGTTTTATGGCGTTACAATTGACTCACTGATTCATTCTGATGAAAAAATAGGCAAAACAAAGATAGCACCTGCGCCTATCGGTAAACATCTTTGGGGAACAGTTACTATCGGAAGCAAGGGGCAAATTGTAATACCAAAAAATGCACGAGATACATTTGATATGAAAGAGGGCGACCGTCTTGTTGTGCTTGGAGACGAGTCACAGGGTATCGCTTTAATCAAAGCAGAAATTTTTGAAAAGCAAATGCAAGAAATGTTGGAGCGTTCGCAACGCTCTGCCGAATAACAAAACGGAGGTGAAAACTATGAAATGTCCGGAGTGTGGCAAAGAAATGAGAAACGGTTATTTGTTTTGCAGTAAAGACGGTGCTTTCAGCTTTGCAAATGAGGTGCCGGGTGTGTTTACGGATGCGAAAAAAGCTGACGGATTTGTTAAGATTACCGAACTTAAACCGAGTCACAGAACTAATATCGCCGCTTCAATTTGTGAGAATTGCAAAACTGTAATTTTGAAATATTAATACAGTAATATCAAATAATGAAGGATACCGAAGACGGAATTCTCATAAACAGTGAAGGCTATAATTATGCTCGTTATTCAGCATATATTCCTAATATTAGGCAGAGCGTAACACTTGAACAATTCCCGGCTCTTGAATCATTCAATAAGCGAATGATTGATGTAACCAATAGCATAATGAACCAAGCAATTGCAAGCTGTGAAGAATCGGGCGATCCCGAATACAGAGTTGATATTAACAAATACAACCGAGTCGGAGAACCTGCCGTGTATCCTGCATTGATTGATGATATGCTTAGGGATTTAGGTAATGTCGATGAAACAATTCTATACTCCGATAGTATTGACTTTATGCTTAACAGTAAAGCAATTGACATCCCTTTTGATTATTCTGATGAGGATTTTACAGACATTGAAATTTTATGTGCAAGACATGTGCTTTGGCTTTATGGCGGTGAAGGTGAAAAAATGGATTTAAGCGGCAAGGCATTTTTGAATGTTGATTTTTCGGGCAAGGATTTGAATGGTGCTGATTTTGAGAATTGCAAGTTTTATCACTGTACTTTTGATAATGCGTCGCTTGTTAACTGTAATCTGCAAAATGCGTTGTTCAGTAACTGTTCTCTGTATAATGTAACAGCTGAAGAAGCAGAATTGCAAAATGCACGATTCTTTTCTTGTAACCTTGCCAAGGCATTTTTCACACATAGTAATTTCAAGGAAGCCGTACTTAAAAGCTGTCAAACAACAAGTTCGAGTTTTATGAATTGCTGTATTGAAAATATTGCATTAGAGGAAACTGACTTACCCAATGATGAAATGTTTGACAGCGAATCAGATTGGATTAAAAATGATATTCCGGATTTTGAACCGAATATGTGAGGTGGAGGTTATGGATGACTTGAATAAAAAGGCAAGGCTTATTGATGATTGGTCTTGGGTTTTATATGAAGATGGTTCGGGACACATTGAGAACTCAGAAGGTAAGCAATTTTGCAGTTTCGATTATACAACACAAGAGGTTAAGGATTTAAATAACCGATGGCAATTTATGAATGAATATCCATACAGGACTCCGTGGGAAATGTTCAAGACCGATGTTGAAAATACGCTTGTTTCAAATGGTCTTGCTTCATATAACTATACTGTAAAATCAATTGCCAAGTTGGAGGAAAAGCTGAATATCAACAAGGATTTTCGATTATTTAATGGCAATCAATTTGTCGGTTGGAAATCATATTATGATTTGCCCAAAGTAGAAAATTTCAAGCCGGCTCAATACTACTATGGAAAGTTATTGTTTATGGGCGAGTTCGTAAATAAAAACATTCCTTTGGCTATAGAGTATTTGAATGCTTGTGTTGATTACGATGACAAATATGCATCATATCTTCTTGGTCGAATATATCAAACCGAACAAGGCTATGTCGACTATAAAAAAGCTATTGAATTCTTTGTTCACTCAGCTGATAACGGCAATGATTTCGCTTATTACCAGCTTGGCAAAATGTATTTGTATGGTTTAGGAGTTGATTCAAATCTGTCACAAGCGGTTTCTTTATTGCAGATTTCCGCTGATATGAATAATCAATATTTCTGCATAAATGGTAATATATAAGCACATAAATTAAGGAGGTAAAATTATGTCGAAACCAATGCGTTTGGAAGACTTAAAAGACATGGATTTAGACGATGAAATAATAGAAGACTACTCGGATAAATCCTCATTTAGTAATTACTCAAAATCTATTGCAGTTAAAATAGCATATTTGCTCGGTGTCCGGCAGGATTTTATATTTACAATTGATGAATCTGCCGAAGATATATTTAACGAGCTAACAGGCAACATGGATGCCACAATTATACGAGCGTTAAATAACTTGCGAAGCAATATTATTTTAAATTTCAAACGAATCAGCCGTACAATTAGAATTTCTGCCAATGACTATCAGCCCATATATAAAATAGATGTTTTAGAAAATGATTTTAAAACTTTAAAAAAATATAATATAGAGATTACTACCGGGCGACAGGATTTAAATGAATACTTAGAGAGAATCAATACTGAAATTCAAAGGCATATAGACTTTGTATCAACACTCTTTCCCGAATGGATTGAATTCAAACATATAAAATTCATGTTTAATATGCCAACTAATAAAATAAAGGAGGAGTCCGAAAAGTATCAAAGCAATCAAAATTATTATCCTTATAAGAGATATTTTTATTGGCGCAAGCCTATGGAATACGGAAATATACTACTTTCTGATGTTAAATTACTTGATATTATATATCAGAATGCAGGAGGATATTTTCAAGATATAGATCGAGTTATCGATGCCAGCGACAATGTTAAGAACAATATAAATAATTTTATAAATAACGGCAATAAAATACAGATATTTGTTGATGGCGAAAACTGCGATCCTTATCGCTTGGCTGCTATGTTTGATAGCCTTAAGGGTTATGAAATACAAAAGATTGATAAAGTCATTGTTTATTATGATGAACTCAACTCATCAAAGGCTTGGCTGCAACTGAAATTCTTTACATATAATGTAGAAGTTGAAACCATTGCTGTCGAGCGTATTAAAGAGGACAAGTCACTTGTAGATCACAAGCTTGTTGCCGGTGTTTCAAAAGCAGTATATAAGGATGATGTGGATTCTATAATTCTTGCTTCAAGTGATTCGGACTTTTGGTCTGTTATCGAGGATGTTGATGCAAATTATCTTGTGCTTTTAGAAAAAACAAAGTGTGGTTCTGATTTTAGAGCAGTTCTTTGGAACCATGATATTTTCTATTGTTATCTCGATAAGTTTATGACTCCAGAAAAGGACAAGTTCTTTGAAATTGTATTTAAGAAGGAACTTGAAAAAGTTATAGCAAACTCATTTGTTTTGCCAAATGCAGAGCAAATCTTTAGAGAAGCACTTACGCAAACTCGTGCCTCATTATCGTCTACGGCGAGAGACCACCTTTACAACACTACAATGAACAATCTTAAGTTGGTGCTTAATAGCAATGGTACTTTTTCAATAGAGATTGCAAAATAGAAAAATAAAGTAGTAGACTTTGCGTTTCAAACGACACCTCATTGTAAGGTTCGCAATTCCTCATACGAATTTGCGGTTCTAAGCAAAAATAAAATTCTGAGAGATTTTTGAGAGACGCAAAGTCTGAAAAATGGCTTAAATAGGCGGTTTTGAAAAAAGATTGCGAGCCTCTGACTCCGTCATTTAAGGTTCGAATCCTTATACCTCTGCCAAGAGAGAACAGACATCCGCACGGGTGTCTGTTTTTTCTTCGATAGAAGAAGATAAGGATTCGAAGAATCGTTATTACGAGCAGAGCGAGTAACAAGGTTCTGAACGCTTGCGTTCAGGTTCTTATACCTCTGCCACAAAAAAGAGCTGAAATTTCAGTTCTTTTTTCTTTATTTTACCCTATTTTTGCTTGTGTTTATGATATTGATATTTTTAGGATTTTGTGATATATTGAGTATGTTAATTATCAAGAGATCAACTATGCTTTTACTATTAGAAATAATATAACATTTAGTGATTTGCAACAAAATAATAATGAAAGCCTATTTAATAAAGCAATTAATAAAGCAGGCTGTAAAGAGTTTATTTCTAAATTAGTATTAAAAGATAATACATATGTTACACGATTATTTGATTCTAATGGCGTGGAATTATCAGGTGGCGAGAATCAAAGATTGGCATTGGCTATAACCTTTTTTAAAAATGCTCAAATAATACTCCTAGATGAACCTACTTCAGCTTTAGATCCATAAGCAGAAAAAGAGTTGCTGGATGGGTTGAAAGAATATAAAGAAAATATATTAATAATTACTTCACATAAATTAACCAATATAGTTATCGCAGATAAAATTATCCTAATGCATGCTGGAAAAATTGTTGAAATGGGAACAAAAGAAGAATTACTTAACACAGATAGTGAATTTAATAAGCTATATTCTTTTCAAACAAACACAAAGGAACAATTTTTATGAAATTAGAAATTCAGAAAAAAGAAAAAATAATATTATATACAATTTTTGCCTTTTACTGTTTAATTTTATGGCTTGTTTTGATTGATAGAGGATTTATCGCTTATTTAGTTACAAAGGAATCGTTTTTGAATCCAAGAGAATTGCCACGTTCATACAATTTAGTGCCATTTAGACTTTTTCAGCAACAGTATTCGAAATTTGGTATAACCGGTATTATTGATTCAAATATTTTAGGTAACATAATAATGTTCATTCCCACAGGGATATTTGCTTGTATTTTTACTAAAAACAAAAATCCCTATCGTTATATATATGTTATACCGGTGGTATCAATTCTCATTGAAATTACACAATTTATTTTAGCCACAGGTTCTTTAGATATAGATGATGTGGTATTAAATTCAATTGGTGGTTTTATCGGATTAGGAATATTTGCCATAATATACAAACTATCAAACAAAAATATTTTAATAGCAAAACGATTTATTACAATTGTCGCAACATTATTACCGCCGTATCTATTAATCTTTTTTTATAAACTTTTTATGGATATAGATGAGGTAAGATTGAGATGGTATGATGTAATTGTAGTGGTAGTGTATTATTTGCTTGTTTCTTTCTTGTTCAATGATTGTTCGAGAAAATTGAAGAAATCTATGCTTCTTATTTATATACTGCTATTTATTGTGTTTTTTGCTTTTGTAATATATATACAATGATTAACTATATAGTTTGTGTTTTTGAATGGCACAAACAGTACCGATATATAATCAACTTGTCTTTAAAAGACAGTTTAGGATTAACATAAAGACTTAGATTAAGTCGTTTACCTTGTGAGCAAACATGCTATGCAGGCGAAATTGAGAGGCTCTGCCTGTTTGTGTTATTCACTTATGTAAACGGCTTTTTCTTTTTGTCTTTTGATAGAAAATGACAAGTTTTGACAGGTTGATATAATCTGCCACAAGGCTGGAAGTTTTACTTTCGGCCTATTTTTATGCTCGAATACTGCTTTTTACGGCGATATTCGGGTACTTTTTCTTTGCCTTAAAATCGTAACACGAATTGGGATAAATCGATTCATATATTTTTAAATTATTTTCTTTAATACGCAGGTCAGTATTTAATTGCTTCATCGATAATTTTTTTAAAAAATTAAGCACATCGTATATTGTTTACGATGTGCTTTTTCTTTATAAAATGTTTTCCATTGTGTACTTTTGAATTTTTAAGCCGCACTTTTCATAAAATTTTTTTGCACTTTCATTTAAAGCCCAAACATTAAGCGTTAAATTATAGCAGTGTTTTTCTTTGGCATAATTTTTTACATATTCAAAAATTTTATAACCTATTCCGCCGCCACGCAGATTTTCGTCAACACATAAATCATCAATATAAAGCGTTTTTATGTGCTGCATTGAATCTGCGTTTTGCTTTTGAAAAATGCAAAATGCATATCCAAGTATATTACCGCTTTTTTCATCTGTTGCAATAAAAATCGGTTTTTCTTCATTTTTAATTATGCTTTTAAGTTCATTTTCATTATATTTTTTCTTTTTCGGTATAAAAAGGTCGGGTCTTTTGTCGGAATGAATTTTATGTACTTGGTAAAGCAGTTTTGTTATTTGTTCAATATCGCTTTCTTTTGCTTTTTTGATTTCCATTAAAGTCACCTCTGTAATTATTATAAATCTACTTTGATTGAATTGCAATATAACTGTTGATTGTTGTTGAAAATACGCTGTTTTTATGATAAAGTATAGTTAGTGAATTGTTTGTTTAAGGGGTAAATATGAATATAAACAATTTTTCAAATCCTTTGCATTTAAATAACGTTAAAGTGAATGACAATTATTTTAATGAATATTTGAATTTAATAAAAACAGTTGTTGTTCCATATCAGTATAATGCTTTAAACGATTTGATTCCGGGTGCACCTAAAAGTTATTGTATTTCAAATTTTATAAAGGCATCTTCTGTATGTTCATCACTTAAAGCCGGTATTCCAGTTCCTGTTTTTCCGGTTGATAAATGGGAATATAAAGAAACAGAATGCAGTTTCAATTCTTTTTTAGGTTGGTGCTTTCAGGATACAGATGCATATAAGTGGATAGAAGCCGCTTCATATGTTTTAGTAAACGAAAAAAATGATGCTTTAAAAAAGCAAGTTGATGATTTGGTAGATTTAATTTGCAGCGCACAGCTTGAAAACGGTTATCTTGATACTCTCTATATAATTAATGACAGAAGTAAAATGTTTTCTAATTTAAAAGACCGTCATGAGCTTTATTGTTTTGGACATTTAACAGAGGCTGCTGTGGCATATTACAATTCCACCGGCAATAATAAATTATTAAATGCCGCCATTCGCTTTGCTGATTTAATTTGTGATTATTTTGGAGATAATAAAAATCAGGGCTATCCGGGTCATGAAATAGCCGAGTCTGCCTTGGTGAAATTATACTATATAACAAGAAATGAAAAATACATAAATCAGGCAGAATTATTTATAAAAAGAAGAGGCACAAAGCCATATTATTTTGATATTGAGCGCTGTTATAACCGTACAGATAACAGTATTGATTATGAATATAATCAGGCACATATGCCTGCTGTTAAGCAGAATGAAGCTGTAGGTCATGCTGTCAGAGGTGTTTATTTATATCGTGGTATGGCTGAAATTGCAAAAGTTAAAAAAGATGATTGTGTATTTAACGCCTGTAAAAATATTTGGAATAATATTGTAAATAAAAAATTATACATAACAGGCGGTATAGGTTCCACTGCAGTTGGAGAGGCATTTTCATTTGATTATGATTTGCCGAATGATTTGGCTTATTGTGAAACATGTGCTTCAATCGGTCTTGCAATGTTTTCACGCCGTATGTTTGAAATTAATCCCATTTCTTCATATTTTGATGTGTTTGAACAAGCTCTTTACAATACGGTTCTTGCTTCTATGGGCAGTGACGGAAAATCTTTTTTCTATGTTAATCCTCTTGAAGTTTTGCCTGTTGCTTCAAAAAAGGATGAAAGAAAAAATCATGTTAAAACTCAACGGCAAAAATGGTTTGGTTGTGCTTGTTGTCCTCCTAATTTAGCACGCTTTTTATCATCAATAGGAGAGTATTGCTTTAGTGAAAATAGCAGCACCTTATTTGTGAATCTTTATATTGGAGCAAATGCTCAATTTACAAACGGCTGTATTGATGTTCAGTTAAATTATTTGTCAAGCGGTAATGTGATTTTATATGTTAAGCCTAATAAACCGTTTAAATTGGCACTAAGAATTCCTGCTTGGTGTGATAACTTCACAATAAATTGTAATTACGAAATGATAAACGGCTACGCAGTTTTGAGTATTAATAAAAACACTAATGTTGAAATATCTTTTGATTTAAAAATTAAATTAATTAGATGCTCAAATCTTGTCAGAGCTAATATAGGTAAGGTTGCTGTTGCAAGAGGTCCTGTTGTATATTGTGCAGAAAGTATTGATAACTGTGAAAACTTGCAGCTTTTAAAAATTAATCCAAATGGTGATTTTGTGTTTAATGAAAACGGCACAATAATTGCAGACGGTTTTGTTGAACAACCGGATGAAAGCTTGTACGACGAATATAAGCCGGTTCCTTTAAAAAAATGTAAGATTACATTAATCCCTTATAATTCGTGGGGAAATAGGGGAGAAACGGAAATGAGTGTGTATTTGCGTGTCTAAAATATTCAGAAGTAAAAATATGAATAAAAAGATTATAACTGTTGTAATTTCTTTTTGACAGGTTGATATAATCTGTCATAAGGCTGGAAGTTTTACTTTCAGCCTATTTTTATGCCTGAATACTGCTTTTTACGGCGGTATTCGGGCACTTTTTCTTTGCCTCAAAATATTGTGAGAGCCTTTGAGAGATTCTAAGAGACAGCAAATTTCAAAATTTCAAAGTCATTTTAGTGCGATTTAGGGCATTTGTGACGGAGACTTTTGAGAGACATCGCTCAAATCAAAATCGTAACACGAATTGAAATGAGCAAAAAATTTGAGAGACTTTTCAAAAAATAATGAGGGATTAAAGTAATAAAACTTTAACCCACCACTCTAAGTTTGCCCTTTCTTATTGTTATTATATAAATTATCATACTAGGGGTAGCCTAATTTTTTAGAAAGTGATTTCTATTATTTGTGTGCAGTCTAATGCTCTCGGTGGGTACGTCAAATACACCCTATCAATAATTAATTATACTTGGATATTTTGTAATTTTATGATATTATTGTATTGTAAAATATTACTTAAGGATAGTTCAATATGATTATTAGAGTAGAATCAAAAGAACAATTGAATATTTGCCTTGATATGGTTCACAAGAGCTTCCAAACAGTTGCAGATGAAATGAATTTAACAAAGGATAATTGTTCAAGCTATACAGCGTTTATGCCTATTGAAAAACTAATCTCGCAGTTTGAGAATAATATACCTATGCTTTTGTATCAGTATAACGGGTGCTTTGCTGGATATTTTTCTTTGTCAATTAATGATGATAGCGTTGAGCTAAACAATTTGGCAGTGTTGCCTGAGTACAGACATCTTGGGATAGGTAAAGAGTTAGTCGATTATGCCATTACATATTCAAAAAACGTTCTTGGCGCAAATAAAATTAAAATCGGAATTGTTGAAGAAAATACAATACTGAAAGAATGGTATGAAAAAATAGGCTTTGTTCATACAGGCACTAAGAAATTTGAACATCTACCCTTTATTGTAGGCTTTATGGAAATAGAAATATAAATATTATCAAGGTGACAGATACGAATGTAATTTATATTTGAAATCGTCGGAGGAATTGTAATGTGTGATATTTGCAATACGATAGAAAAATTCTTACAAGGTGAAAATCCGTTCTTTGTTAAAGAACTCGAAACAGAAATTGTCGTCCTCGGTTGGAATCAACATTTTTACGGATATACCATTTTTATGTGAAAAAAGCACGCAACCGAGTTTTATCAATTAGAAGACGAGTTACTATTACTGATGCTGATGATATGTACAATAATTGGGCGAGCGATACTGAATGCTGTAAATATTTAGCATGGAATGTTCACAAAAATATTGACGAAACAAAAGCTATACTTGAGTCTTGGATTAAAGCATATGACGAGGGCTGCTATAATTGGGTTGTAGAAATTAAAAACACTCACGAAAATATAGGTAGCATAAGCGTTATGACTGCATTGTAAAAACATTCTACTTGCGAACTCGGATACTGCTATGGCTCAAAGTATTGGGGCAATGGCTATGCAACAAAAGCATTAAGAGCAGTAATTGAGTATTTGTTGAAGGAATGTGATTTTTATTTAGTCGAGGCAAGGCATATCATCGAAAATCCGGCAAGCGGCAGAGTTATGGAAAAAGCAGAAATGCATAAGGACGCAGTTTTAAGAGATAGAAGAATAAATAAGCATACTAGTGAAAGAAAGAATTCAATTGTTTATTCAATGACAAAAGAGGAATTGTAAAAGTGAAGATATACATAGCACGGCACGGTCAGGATGACGATAGCGTTCGAGGTGGCTGGAGTGATTGTTCGTTAACAGATTTAGGAGTTAAACAATCTGTTGATTTGGCTGATGAAATATTAAGCAAATCTGATGAATATAATATCGGAATGATTGTTTCAAGTGATATAATTAGGGCAAAACAAACCGCATTAATTATTTCGGAGAAGTTGTCCGTACCTGTGAAGTATAATATGGATTTCAGAGAGGTTAATAACGGTGATCTTGCAGGCTTGGATAATCATATTGCCGAAGAAAAATATCCAAATCTCTACTGGAGGAAATTAGACTGGGAAGAACATTATCCTCACGGTGAAAGTCCAAAGGAATTTTATGAAAGAATAAGCAATGCTTGGAATAATCTGAGGAAAACACTTATTGATTATGATAAAAATGTATTGTTGGTAACTCATGGTGGAGTTATTAACGTTATCAAGTGTATCACTAATGGAGCCGAATATTCTAATAAACAAAAATATCAAGGTGTGCCAAGTGCAAAAATAGCAATGGAGATTGAAGTATAGTATGTCAAAAATAATTGCAATATGCGGTAAAATATGTTGTGGTAAATCATATTATGCAAAGCAAATTAAAGAAAAAGAAAATGCCGTTATACTGTCAATAGATGAAGCTACCTATGAATTGATTGATAATGAGCAAGGTGAGTTTTACAATGCTTTTGCCGAAAGAGTAAATAAATATCTTATGAAAAAGGCTGTTGAAATTGTAAAAGCAGGCTGCAATGTTATCTTGGATTGGGGCTTTTGGACAAAAGCAGAAAGACAGGAAACAACCAAATATTTCAATCAATTCGGTATTGATGTTGAATGGCATTATGTTGGTATAGAACAATCACGATGGAAACAGTTGATTGAAGAACGAAATGACAAAATTCAAAATGGTAACGGTGGCTCCAATTTTTATGTTGATGAAGGTCTTATGGAAAAACTATTATCAAAATTTGAAGAGCCAATAAGAGACGAAATTAACGTACGGATTGAGACGAAATTTTAATGTTTTAGTATATTTAGAGCATTGATTATAGGTGCGATGTATGGTATAATTATTCAGTAAATAATTAATCACTATATTTGTCTATATTCTTTTTTTAAGAAAGGTTTTTAAAATGAAATTATTTGAATTTGCTTATTGCCCTAATTTTGAACAAAGAATTAGTCAGTTGTCTTTATTGTGTCCTGAAAAATGGAGTTTTGGATCGAATTCTGACAATGTAATCTTAAAGAACTATATATTTCATACTTTCATGAAAGTTCATGAAGAAAACAAGATATTAAGCACTGAAAAATATGCTATATTTAATACTGGACTTTATACTCAGTTTTACGAGCCAATTTTTGCATATTTTTCACCAAATAGAGTTCCAGATAAGCAGAAATGGTTTTTAGATGGATTTAATACTTCATATCAACTTGGTATGATAGGAATCACTGATACTCCAAAAAGAGCTAATTACTTTTCTAATCCTGCTGAAATGGTTTTTGATACTAATTGTGATATTATACCACAATATAATCATATATTTAGTGATCCTGAAAATTTTCTCCGTATTCCAGAGCCAATAAGGGAAAACCCTAATAAAACAATGCTATTTGATGGTGCTTTAAAGCGTGCAAGATTTATGATTGACGCAAATTATAAAACTGCTGTACCTCAATACTATAATGGGAAGATTCAGCTTTTGGTTCCAATTTGTTTGATAAGTGAAAATGTTCCTGACCTTGCTTTAGTAGTTAGTAAAAACGAGCAAGGAAATCAATATTTGGGTCATACTTGTTTAACGTTAGATATGGCATATAATAACGCTAGACTTATTGCTCGGCCGGATAGCAACTGGTTAAAACCATAATTTTTAAAAAACTTGTTGACTTTTTTAGATAAATAGCATATACTACTATTGTGGTAGTTATATATCACGTATTGATTATTATTTTTTTAGTTATTTTTTTTGTTATTTATTATTTGTTTTTTAGTTATTTTTTTACTATTTATTTTAAAAAAGGGCTGTTTCACGATGGTGAGACAGTCTTTTTTTGTCTTGACATTCCTGTTGTTTAGAGTTATAACACACAATACAGGAGGTAAAATTGAATATGAACGGTGTAATTTATGCACGATACTCAAGTGATAATCAGCGTGAGGAGTCTATTTAGGGTCAACTTCGTGAATGCAACGACTTTGCAAAACGCAATGATATTACAATCGTAGATTCATATATTGACCGAGCATTCTCTGCTACTACCGACAGGCGTCCTGCATTTCAGAAAATGATTAAGGATTCTGCAAAGAATATGTTTGATGTTATCATCGTTTGGAAGATGGACAGGTTCGCCCGTAATCGTTATGATTCTGCTCACTACAAGGCACAGCTTCGCAAGAATGGTGTTAAGGTAATATCTGCAAATGAAAATATCAGCGAAGGCTCTGAGGGTATCATTCTTGAATCTGTACTTGAGGGTATGGCTGAATACTATTCTGCTGACCTTTCGGAAAAGGTGATTCGTGGATTAACCGAAAATGCTATGAAATGCAAGTTTAACAGTGATCCGATTACATTCGGATTCAATTTTGAACCTGCTGCCATCACCTCGGAACATTCGTGTTCCGAGGCTTTTTTATGCCCGAATATTATCTTTTCTTTGCCTCAAAATCTTGTGAGAAATTTTCCAAAATTTGAAATCGTAACACGAAATGAAATGAACAAAAATAACCCCTTGAGGGATAGTCTGAAAAACAATGCAGTCGGCAAAGTTTTCAGTTTCCCTTTAGGGGTTTTGACTGTTTTATATCAACCTAACGAAATGTTGTCGATGAGTTGCAGTTCTTCCTTGGTGAACGGTGCAGAATCGGTTGCCTTGATGTTGTCGAGGATTTGTTGTGGCTTTGATGCGCCGATTAAAACGCTGGTGACTTCCTCTTTTTGGAGCAACCAAGCGAGTGCCATATCGGCAAGTTTTTCGCCACGCTGTTTTGCCAAATCGTTGAGCTGACGGATTTGTTCCATTCTGTGCTCGTCAAGAGTGCTCTCCTTGAGGTATCTTCCGTCTGTTCTGATTCGGCTGTCCTCCGGAATTCCGTTCAAATAACGGTCGGTGAGCTGACCTTGTGCAAGTGGACTGAATGTAATCAAGCCTTTGTGTAGCTTGCTAACTGCTTCTTTTAAGCCGTTGTTTTCTACCGTTCTGTCAAAAATCGAATAACGGTTTTGATTGATTACAAATGGGCAATTCAAATCTTTCAAAATCGAAGTTGCCTTTTTCAGCGTTTTTCCGTCATAGTTTGAAAGTCCGACATAAAGCGCTTTACCGCTGTTGACTGCTGTTGCAAGCGCACCCATAGTTTCCTCAAGTGGTGTGTCGGGGTCCATTCTGTGATGATAGAAAATGTCAACATAATCAAGTCCCATACGCTGTAAACTTTGGTCAAGGCTTGCAAGGAGATACTTGCGACTGCCCCAGTCACCGTAAGGACCGTCCCACATAAGATAGCCCGCCTTTGTTGAAATTATCATTTCGTCACGATAAGGGCGCAGATCCTCTTTCATAATTCTGCCGAAGTTTTTCTCCGCACTTCCCGGCTGTGGACCGTAGTTGTTTGCCAAATCAAAATGAGTGATTCCGTTGTCAAAAGCCGTGAAACACAGCGATTTCATATTTTCAAAATTAGCCGTGTCACCAAAATTATGCCACAATCCGAGCGATACTTTCGGAAGCATCAAGCCACTTCTTCCGCAACGATTATATTCCATAGCCGAATATCTTTCCTTTGACGCAATGTACATAATTTTTCCTCCTATAAATAAAAATCATTCATTGAGCAACATCAAAATTCTATGCTCTACATAACAAATATAGCACATAATTCTGCAACAATCAATGGGCGTTTGACAGTTGCCAAAAATTGAAAATAATTGTTAAAATAAACTCCAATAAATAAAAGGATATACATTATGTTAAAACTTATTCCGACACCGAATTTTGCAGAAATAAGCGAAACTAAAACGCTGAAACAAATCCTTTTTCAGTACGGCGAAGAAGTACCTTGATTTTCGACTTTTGCATATGATATAATTTAATTGAAAACACAAATATGTTTATTTTATCGAATAACAAAGGAGGCGATTTTATGAAAGCTGTATTTAATAATTTAAAACCGTTTATTGTCTATTGGGTAAGTGTTTCGATATACTTATTATCTTTGCTTTCTAACATTTTGAGTTTAGAAAACTACGCTACTGTTTTGTGGATTTCGTTTTTGGCTTTGAGTGTTATTATGAGCGTTTTTAACAAGCTGAAAGATATACTCATAGGAACGATAATCCTCGAAGTTCAGTTTTTGATTTGCGGTGCGATTTTTCTGTTTGAATCAAGCAAATCTCTGTATGAACCATCTGTAGCTCGCGACATAGCCGGCTTTGGCAACTTATTTATGGTAGGCTTTAAAAATCATAATGTTTGGGAATTATTGGCGACAATGCTTTTGCCGTTGATTCCGCTGATAATTGTTGGGATAAAGCAATATATAGGCGTTAATGATGACGAAAAAATAAACGATTTCAAGAAAAACAAATCCGTCAAAGCCTTGCTCAACAATTTGAAACCTATCGTTGTTTATTGGGTTTGCGTGGTGCTGTACTTCAACATCGGACTTTTTGATTATTTCAGCTACAAAACCCTTTGCATAATTATGTGGAGTGCGTTTGTGATTTTCAACATAATTATGGGCTTGTGCAACAAACCGAAAGATGTTTATATCGGAATGATTATTGTTGAACTGCAATTTATAATTTGCGGAGCAACATATATGTTCTTCAACGGAGCGATTAATTCGGGCGAGGACATAACAATACTTCAAATCATAATATCTTATGGCAACTTTATGATGACTTGCTTTGATGACATCAATGTTTGGAGGCTCTTGCTGACAATACTTTTGCCGTTGACAGCTTTTGTGGGCTTCGGCTTGAAAAAATTATTCGACCAAAGAAAACATATTAAATCTTAATATTACAAAAAAAGTATTTCCGACACATCGGAGGCTGTCGAGAAAGGTTCTGAATTTCGTTTTCTTGCGAAGGAAGATGTACCTCGTCAAAACATATTCCGTATAGAACAAAACAAAGTTTTGTAAGTATACTACATATGTTTTTCCT
>OIZP01000888.1_pt1 | contig 16879 bp, 17 predicted proteins | sample 1588531 | NCBI WGS metagenome assembly OIZP01 (sample SAMN03283283) | human gut metagenome | biome: human-associated habitat; material: feces | host: Homo sapiens | place: Peru | collected 2012
TTTAAAAACAGTATTGACTTTTTCTCTGCATATGGTAATATAAACATATGAACAGTGGCTCATATGAATGAATATTAAAACTAAATGCAAATCATTAGCATCTGAAAATCAGGAAATGCTAATGGAGAAAGAGGAGGATATTACCATGAAGAAAACTTACAAGATCGAAGTAGATTGTGCAGCCTGTGCTCTGAAGATGGAGGATGCAGCGAAGAAGGTAGAAGGCGTTACCGATGCAACTGTTAGCTTCATGACCCAGAAGATGAAAGTAGAATTCGCTGACGGCAGCGATGAGAAGGCCGTTATGGAGAACGTAGTAAAAGCCTGCAAGAGAGTAGAGGACGATTGCGAGATTTATTTATAGGATGAATTCCGGAAGAAGAGCAGATACTCTCTTTACCGGGAGGCTTGATAATTTCGTAGGAAAGCAAGGAGGATTCCTATGACGAAGAAACAGAAAAAAGTATTGATCCGCATTATTGTAGCGGCAATCTTATTAGTTATTTTGCATTTTGTTCCGCTGGAAGGGATGTGGCTGGGACTGTTGTACCTGATCCCTTACGCGGTAATCGGATATGATATTTTAAGAAAAGCCGTTCTGGGCATCATGCATGGTGAAGTGTTTGATGAGAATTTCCTGATGGCAGTAGCGACAGTAGGTGCTATGGGACTGGGAGAGTATTCCGAGGGCGTGGCAGTTATGCTGTTCTACCAGATCGGTGAATTGTTCCAGTCGGTCGCTGTGGGCAAGAGCCGTCAGAATATCAGTGCACTGATGGATATCCGTCCCGACTATGCTAATATCGAGGCAGAAGACGGCAGTCTGGAGCAGGTAGATCCTGATGATGTAGAGATCGGAACAGTTATTGTGGTACGCCCCGGTGAGAAAGTTCCCATCGACGGTGTGGTTGTGGAAGGTGCTTCCACTCTGAATACCAGTGCGCTGACCGGTGAAAGTGTTCCCAGAGAGATTACTGTGGATCAGGATGTGATCAGCGGTTGTGTGAACCTGACCGGACTATTAAAGATCCGTACTACCAAGGAATTCGGAGAATCTACGGTATCCAAGATCCTGGATCTGGTAGAGAACTCCAGCATGAAGAAGTCCAAATCCGAGAACTTTATTACGAAGTTTGCAAGATATTATACCCCGGCAGTCTGTTACAGTGCCCTGGCACTTGCAATTCTGCCTCCTGTGATCAACCTGATCATGGGCAACCCGGCAGCCTGGAGTACCTGGATCATCCGTGCTCTGACCTTCCTGGTAATCAGCTGTCCCTGCGCGCTGGTCATCTCCATTCCGCTGAGCTTTTTCGGAGGAATCGGTGCGGCAAGTGCCTGCGGCATTTTGGTGAAGGGATCCAACTATCTGGAAGCAATGTCTGAGACTAAGTATGTGGTATTTGACAAGACCGGTACCCTGACCAAAGGTGTATTCGATGTAACGGGCATCTATCCCGGTCAGGGTTTCACAGAGGAAGAACTGCTGGAGTATGCTGCTTATGCAGAGAGTTATTCCAGTCATCCCATCAGTAAGAGCCTGAAGAATGCTTATGGAAAAGAACTGGATGCCTCTAACGTCAGTGATGTGGAGGAAATCAGCGGACACGGTGTAACTGCCAAAGTGAACGGCAGACAGGTGGCAGCCGGCAATGCAAAGCTGATGAAGAGTCTGAACCTGGCTTATACGGAAAATACCGGTGTAGGTACAGTGGTTCATGTGGCGGTAGACGGTAAATATGCAGGATACATTCTGATCAGCGATGTGATCAAGGATGGTGCGAAGGAAGCAATTGCCTCCCTGAAAAATTCCGGCGTGAAGAAATGCGTCATGCTGACCGGTGACAGCAAAACAGTTGCAGAACATGTGGCCGGTGAGTTAAAATTGGATGAGGTACACAGTGAGCTGCTTCCCGCAGACAAGGTAAGCTGCGTGGAGAAGCTGTTGCAGGAGAAGGGTGCGAAGGAAAAACTGGCATTCGTAGGCGATGGTATCAACGATGCACCGGTATTGTCCCGTGCTGACATCGGTATCGCCATGGGAGCACTTGGTTCTGATGCAGCCATTGAAGCGGCAGATGTGGTCCTGATGGATGACAATCCCGCCAAGATTGCCCTGGCTATGCGGATTTCCCGAAAATGTCTGCGTATCGTCTACGAGAACATCGTATTTGCTCTGGCAGTCAAAGCCATCTGCCTGATCCTGGGTGCGCTGGGTATCGCCAATATGTGGGTTGCTATCTTCGCAGACGTAGGAGTGATGGTGCTGGCTGTTCTCAATGCCATTAGATGCTTGCGCATTAAAAATAATTAACCGGATGCAGGAAAATATGCCTGCGTCATGAGATAACCGGTATTCCGGGAGAACAGGTGAACATGCAGACTTTTTTTTCAGAAATTACAGCGCTGTGCAGGAACGAACAATTTCTGCACAGTGTGATGGAAAAATATCATTATGATCCGGAAGAATATCCCAATCTGAAGCGACTGGCAGGTGAGATGATCTCCTGCCTGGAGGCAGAAGCGGGATGGCAGGACAGAGAAATCAAAGAGACTTTTCCCGGGAGGGATCAGTCTTTTTTGGCTGTAGGCATTACTCTGGGAAAAGGGATCGATGAACTGCAGGAAAAGTATTTGCAGAACGGATTTCTGACAGAGAGTTATATGATCGAGGTACTGTCCAGTGAATTATTATTAGAAAGCTACCGGGCTTATACAGAGTGGGTGGTTGTGCATCGGAATCTGCATGTTGCCAGACTGCATTTTTTAGGTGGGGAGATTTCTGAGGCTTCAGAACCCAAAATAAGCAGTCTGCTGCAGCTGGCGAATCTTCCCATGATTCTACAGGAGCTTGCCTTGCCGGTTACCTGTAATGCAGCGTATTGTATGATCCCGAAGAAAAGCGTGGTATTTTATGCGGAGCTGACAAAGGATCCTTTTACCAAATGTGCCGGAATCTGTCTGGGGTGCGGCAGGAGAGACTGCCCGAACCGCATGGAGGAAAAAGAGAATTTCCCTTTACGATTTGCGGATATGACGGACCGTCCGTTATCCTATGGGTATGCCAGGATTTTTTCCAAAAACACAGACGAAAATGGAAGATAACGTACAAAACAGAAGCCTCTATTGTCCGAAATATTAAAATTCTGATAAGATTTATCAGACGACTTGTAAGTAAGAAAAGAATATGGTATGATGCAATCACTTTCAAAGAGGAGAGATATCGCGTGTGCGGTGTTTCTCCTCTTTTTGTGTATACGATGAGCCAAGTACAGATTTGTGCTTGCACAAGAATCTGTATTTGGCGAATGTACATCATCGAGCTTTTAAGCGAGATGGTGTACAAGGTATACAAATCGAGTAGGAGCTATCCTACTCGATTATACGATGAGTTGTGTATGGGCTTGTGCTTGTGTATAGGATGGGCGAGTAAAAGACTTGGGAAAAGAGGTGGATTATGGAAGTTTTTTTAGAGGTGACGGTGCAGCATAAAAAATATCATGCTGGATTTATGGATAAAATGCGGCAGCAGCCGGAGGTTACATCCTGCTATCAGGTGGAAGGGGAATATGATTTCCTCGTAAAAGCGGATGTGACCTCGGAAAAGGAACTGGAAAAACTGGAGCGTGGCGTGCGTAAGATTAACGGTGTCTGCAGTGTGCAGCCGGTCTATGCCCTGCAGGAGATCATATAGTCATACCCGGAGCAGGGCATTGAAGGTCTCCTCTAAATTCAGCCTGCCGTAGCCCCACTCCCGGTTGGGGTAGTTCAGACCCTGTGTACGCACGGCACCTCGTATGAAATAACTGCGGATCTCCCGGCTTTCCGCCAGCCGGTTATTGCCCTCAATGACTGACCATTGGAAAAACTGTGCCACAGCTCCGGCAGTGATAGCGGCAGCCATGCTGCTTCCCGTACGGCGTCCGTCAATGGTGGAGATGTTGACTCCGGGAGCGGATAAGTCCGGACGGATCTGTCCGGTGCGTCCGAAGCCTCTGCCGGATTCTGCGTAAAAACTGTTATTTTCCGCATTGTAAGCAGAAACGCTCAGAACCTCCGGTGCCATCGAGGGCTCCGTCAGAGTCATGTCGGGATCCGGATTGAGAAAATATACCGGAGTAGACAGAAATTCTGTGATAGGCAGCCACATGTGAAAATTACCGTTATATAAACTACCGGAAGCAGAGACATGAAAGGTCCAGATACCGGGGGTAGGATCCTGGATGCGTACAAGGATAAGTTCTTCGCCGGAATTTTCTTCCACAAGAGCAGAGTCGATAGTGACTCTGCTTTTTTCATAAATAAAGGAATAGGTCACGCTTTGCTGCAATCCCAGGCGCAGTTCGGGAATATTTTCCCCACCGGGAGTGCGGATGCTCAGATTAAAAGCATCCGGCAGAGCACCCCAAAGCTCCAGCCAGAATCCGATACAGCCTTCACTGACCCGGATCTCCACATCCCGGGAATCTTCCTCCGGTGTCTGAGCACCTAATCTTCCATGGTAATGGTGGGAGGCGTTCCCTTCATTTCCACCGCAGACGATGGCGGCACGGCTTCTGCGGACAGCGAGGGAAGAGAGATACCGTGACAGGGAGGAATTGCCCGCATGATCTCCCTGGTTGGTTCCCAGACCCAGACAGATGACTACCGGACGCTCGAAGAGCCGCACGAAGGATTCCGCGTATTTGATGCCCAGCATAATATCATTTTCCTGATAGGCGGGAACACCCTCGGGCACTAGATAAAAGCTTCGTAGATATTGCTTACATTCCTTAAGTTTTACCACAACGATGTCGGCACCCGGTGCAGCACCGATATAAGGATTGCCTTGTCGGACGACGCTGCCGGCGGCGACTCCGGCGAGGATACTGCCGTGTCCGTTTTCGTCCCGGGAGGGAACGATGGAATAAGGATCCTCGGAGCGCAGCGCAAGGTTAATATCTTCTCTGCGATATTCAGAACCATATTTAAACCCCTCAGGTGGTATCCCGGTCTGAACCGTCTGATCCCAGATCGCCAGGATACGGCTGTTGCCGTTCTCATCCAGAAACACGGGATTTCGGTAATCAATACCGGTATCGATAAAACACAGGATCACGCCCCGCCCCGTGAGACTTAGGGGCGGACGCTGCACCTGGGTGATCCCACTGGCGATCAGGTCTGCCGGATCAAAGGGAGCAGCACCGGGTGGAACTTCATCGGAGGGAGATAACTGCATGAGTCCGTAAAGCTTTGGCATATTGTGATAGGGGAAAAAATCGATCGTCGGATTGCGGATTCCCAGATTGCCCAGATACAAAATCATAAAATCTTCTCCGATGCGTTCATAACAATTATTGTCATCTCCCAGAAATTCCGACGCGGAAAAGTCTGTGATAATGTCATAGGTCTCCTCTGACAGGATCATTTCCTTGCAGTCCATGGCGTTGCTCCGAAAAATCCATTTTTATAGTATATACAACAGGAGGTGGCACTGTGTATTTACGCAGGCTGTGCTGTGACATAAAGGAAAAGCTGTATGGCATAGAATGCAATGAATATTATGGTAGAGACAGGTAGTAATACCGGTAAGGGATCGTGAGATGTGGGAAAATCCTATTTTCAAAAAACTATGGGAAGTCGGGAAAAAATCGGCAGTATTGGTGAAGAAGCATTATAAGAATGGTCTGATGCTGGGAGTGCTCTTGCTGGCAATGTTTTTCCTCGGGAGAAGTATCGGAGCCATTGCCTACGGTCTGCGTATGCAACGGGAAATCAAGACACAGGCGACGGCGGGAACTGCACTGGAGAACACGGAAGTGTTATTTTCAGCAGAAAACTGGGGGTTGGGATTCGGGGCGGAAGGAACACAGCCCACCGGCACGGCATCTGCGGAAGAACTAAAAGAGTACAATGCTTATTATGTGGGAGATGCTGAGGAGAAAAAGATTTATCTCACTTTTGATTGTGGCTATGAGAACGGTAATAGTTCCGCTATATTGGATGCATTGAAAAAGCATGATGCACCGGCGACCTTTTTTGTGGTAGGACATTTTCTGGAGTCGGCGCCGGAGATGGTGAAACGCATGGTGGAGGACGGACATACGGTGGGAAACCATACCTATCATCATTATGACATGTCGAAAATTTCTGATCCTGCGGTTTTCCGGAAGGAGATGGATGACGTGAGAACTCTTTTTCAGGAGACCACCGGCACGGAGATGGCGATGTACTACCGGCCGCCCCAGGGAAAATACAGTGAGACGAATCTGCAGATGGCAAAGGATCTGGGGTATGCCACTTTTTTCTGGAGCCTGGCGTATGTGGACTGGAATGTGGATGCACAGCCCAGCCACGAGGAAGCTTTTTCCAAGCTGACAGGCAGGATCCATCCCGGAGCGGTGGTGCTGCTACATAATACCTCGAAGACCAATGGGGAGATTCTGGATGAACTGCTCACAAAATGGGAAGAAATGGGTTATACCTTCGGAAAATTGGAAGAACTGGTGCAGTAGGGTTTGACTTCCCCCGCCCCATACCCTATAATAGAGGACAGAAAAATATACTGGAGGACAACCATGGAAAAAGAACTGGTAGTTGTCATTGATTTTGGCGGACAGTACAATCAGCTGGTCGCCAGAAGAGTCAGAGAATGCAATGTATATTGCGAGATCTACTCTTATAAGACAGACTTGAATAAGATAAAAGCGATGAATCCCAAGGGAATCATCCTGACCGGCGGCCCCGCAAGCTGCTATGAACCCGGTGCAGCTACCTGCTCCGAGGATCTGTTTAACTTAGGAGTTCCCGTGCTGGGACTCTGTTACGGCGCACAGCTGATGACCCATGTGCTGGGTGGTAAGGTAGAACGTGCAGCTGTTCGGGAATATGGTAAGACTGAGGTGAAGGTAGACCGCAGTTCCAAGCTGTTTTCCGATGTATCCGAGAATACGATCTGCTGGATGAGCCATTTCGACTATATTTCGAAGCTGGCACCCGGCTTCCGTGCCGTAGCTACCACCGCAAACTGCCCTGTGGCAGCAGCAGAGTGCGTAGAGCGCGGACTGTATGCGATCCAGTTCCATCCGGAAGTACTCCACACGGTGGAAGGCTCCAAGATGCTGTATAATTTCGTACGTAATATCTGCGGATGCTGCGGTGACTGGAAGATGGATTCCTTCGTGGAAGAGTCTATTAAGGCAATTCGTGAGAAGGTTGGTAATGGTAAAGTCCTCTGTGCATTGTCCGGCGGCGTGGATTCCTCCGTGGCAGCAGTACTGTTATCCAAGGCAGTCGGCGAGCAGCTGACCTGTGTCTTCGTAGATCACGGCCTGCTCCGTAAGAATGAGGGCGATGAGGTAGAAGCAGTCTTCGGTCCTAACGGCAATTACGATCTGCACTTTATCCGTGTGAATGCGCAGGAGCGTTTCTATAACAAGCTGGCAGGCGTATCCGAGCCGGAGCATAAGAGAAAGATCATCGGCGAAGAGTTCATCCGTGTATTCGAGGAAGAGGCAAAGAAGATCGGTGCCGTGGACTTCCTGGTACAGGGAACCATCTATCCCGATGTGGTAGAGAGCGGACTGGGCGGTGAATCCGCAGTGATCAAGTCCCATCACAACGTAGGCGGCCTGCCCGACTATGTAGATTTCAAGGAGATCATCGAGCCTCTGCGCAACCTGTTCAAGGATGAGGTCCGCAAGGTAGGACTGGAGCTTGGCATTCCGGAGCATCTGGTATTCCGTCAGCCGTTCCCCGGTCCCGGACTGGGTATCCGTATCATCGGCGAAGTGACCGCTGAGAAGGTCAAGATCGTACAGGATGCAGATGCCATCTACCGCGAGGAGATCGCTAACGCAGGTCTGGACCGCGAGATCAACCAGTACTTCGCAGCCCTGACCAATATGAGATCCGTAGGCGTTATGGGTGATGAGAGAACCTATGATTACGCCATCGCACTGAGAGCCGTGAAGACCATCGACTTCATGACCGCAGAGAGCGCACAGATCCCTTATGAAGTATTACAGAAGGTGACCAGCAGGATCATCAATGAGGTGAGCCATGTGAATCGGGTAATGTATGATATTACCAGTAAGCCGCCCGGAACGATTGAGTTTGAATAATGGACTAAAATGCCGAAAGCCTGTATTTATGCGGGTCTTCGGCATTTGTTTTATCAAATGGCTCTAGTTTGGCTCTATTTGTGGGCGGAATAATGCAATGCATAATGAGATATGTATTTTAATTTAATGATGGGAGGCGGTTAAGTGGATATTTTATTTAAGAATGATGATTTCGTATTTTCGTATAGGGTTGGTGGCATATTGACACACAAGGGGAAAATTTTATTACAGTGTCCGAAAAATGATGATTATGCAATTATTGGCGGACATGTAGCAGCGATGGAAACAAGTATGGAAACGCTAAAAAGAGAATTTGAAGAAGAGATTCATGCTAAGATTGAGGTAGATAATTTACTGGCTATTGGAGAAATATATTTTCCATGGGGTAAGAGACCGTGTCATCAGATATGCTTATATTATAATGTGCATCTGGTCGATGATAATATACCATTAGATGGAGTGTTTCATGGATATGATGAGCTGAATAATGAGAGATTTGATTTGGATTTCTGCTGGGTTCCGCTAGAGGATTTAAAGAAAGGTACTAAGGTATATCCTTTGGAGTTGATACCATATATTCTTGAGCCGGGGAAAGAAATTGTACATTTTGTTTCAAAGCAGATTTAATTGGATTTATGTGGAGAAGGGAAAAGAGATATGCTAGAAGTCAAGTTTTATGATTCAGTGGATGATTCATTATTAAAATTTGCAGTAATCATCTCACAGAGCAATGGCAAGTGGGTGTTTTGCAAACATAAAGAAAGAGACACATACGAAGTGCCAGGAGGACACAGAGAAGCTGGAGAAAATATTGTTGAAACAGCAAAAAGAGAATTACAGGAAGAAACAGGAGCTGTCAAATTTGAGATAAAACCAATATGTGTATATTCAGTAACGGGTAAGACAAGAGTAAATAATACTGGTGAGGAAACATTTGGACTGCTTTGTTTTGCAGAGATAACGGAATTTGCGAAAGAATTACATAGCGAAATGGAGAAGGTTGTTCTTATGGATAAGTTGCCTGAGAATTGGACATACCCTTTGATACAGCCGAAATTGATAGAAAAGTATTTACAGATGAAAAATTTTGTTGATGATACATTATAAGAAGAGAGGAGATTGAGATTTGGTAAATATAGGAGAAATGATGAATAAAGCGATTATGGATGGCATGTTGCAAGCAATTATTATATTTATACCATATATTATACCGTTTTTGACAACAGCTCTTGTTGTGTGGGTAATTAAGAAAATTATTGAAAAATTCACATATGCTTTTTCAACCATATCAGGAGACTCTAGAAGAATAGCAAGGAAAAAAGCACGAAAGATGGGCAACGTAGTAGATATGATTTCTTCTTTCAAAGATATAACTGAAAGTATAAAAAAATAGAGGGAAATAGAGATATCTATTAACAGATATGTGAATTTCAGAGGAATAAAAAATGAGAACTGATATCATAGAATATTTACAGAAAGAAGTATATTACAGGTGCAAGCAACCAACTAACAAATTTGGAATGGGGTGCTATTATCACATTGAAGCAGTGGTGAAAAATGCAGAGATACTGGCAGAAAAATATGGTGCTGACAAAGAAACTGTGATTATAGCAGCATGGTTACATGATATAGCTTCAATAACTGATTATGCAATGTATGAGGAACATCATAAATATGGAGCAGATATTGCTAAAGAGATTTTAAATGAACTGAATTATGATAAAGAAAAAACGGCGTTAGTACAAAAGTGTATTTTAAATCATAGAGGGAGTGTAAAGCTGGGGAGAACCAGCATTGAAGAATTGTGTGTTGCAGATGCCGATGCAATTTCACATTTCGATAGTGTGCCAAGTTTACTTTATTTAGCTTATGTTGAAAGAAAGATGGATATAGAGCAGGGGGCGAAATTTGTGAGGAAAAAGCTTGAACGGAGCTATAACAAGCTATCAGACGAAAGTAAAGAGATTTACAAGGTGAAATATGAGCAGGTGATGGCTGTATTTGGGCGATTGAAACTATTATGAAAAGTATTTATAGCAGTTTGGAGAAAACATGGATATTTCAATAAAGTGTGATAGCTTAAAGGCTATATATATTGTAAAAAATGGCATGTTAAGATGTGTAACACCATATGAATTTACAATATCTCAAATGCCAATGATAAAGGTTTGCATAGAAGAAGTGGGGAATAGGATCATAACTTTTACTTGCGAAGAAGAAATTGAAGCTAAAAAGTTATATTCGTTACTGCAAGAATTAGAAAGATTATTGCAGATATTTGATGGAGTTTTTCTTGATTTGGAGGCTATAGAAATATATGGAAGAGAAAGCACTAATTCATATAATGCCTTAGTAGAACACTTTAAAATACAAAGATTATGCATAAAGAAATGTGCATAGTTTTAAGTGGGTTATGCAACAGAGTTGTTTCCTTTACAAATTATCTGCTAGAGAATGACTTAGTTGACTTGATTTGATTTCACTGATATAATAAATTTCACTACATGAGTGAAAGTGGTGATATGAGTGAAAATAGATAGGATTGGATTAGAATGTGTTGAGAATAAGTTCTTAAAACTTCCAAATATTCAGAAGTATGAAGTTGTCCACAGGACAGAAGATGGTTTTACTGCATCTGTGGAAATGGATGACGGGTATGAGTTTCAAATAAATGCTTGCTTCTTGAACAGGGTGTTTCCATCTACAGTTATAAAATTGATTGAAAAGCAGAATAAAAGCAAGAAAGTAAACATTTTGGTTGCTCCATATATTTCAGAAAGAACTGCACAAATATGTGAAGATAATGGAATGGGGTATTTTGACTATGCAGGAAACTGTTGGTTTGTGGGTCATTCAATTTATTTGTCTGAAAAAGGAAATAAGAATCCAAGACCTAAAGAGCAAAGGTCTGTGTCAATATTTGAAAGGACTTCTGTGGTGTCTTCACGTATTTTGCGTGAGTTGTTTGCGGATGTAACTAAGACATGGAAGCTTAAATATCTATCAGAAAAGGTAAATTGCAGTATTGGACAGGTATCCAAACTGATGAAAGTTCTGGTGGAAAATGCATGGATAGAAAAATTGTCGGATGGTTATAAGGTTATTGATCCGGAATCTCTCTTGTTGGAATGGAGCAAGGGTTATGGTAAAAAAGAAATAACATCTTATGCTTGCTACAGTTTAGATAATACATCTGTTATTGAGGAACGATTAAAAAAATTAAAGATAGATATGGGGATTGATTCTTATCTTACCGGATTGTCCGGTGGAGTGCGTTATACGCCGGTGGTACGATACAATAAGGTACATGTCTATATAGCGCCGGAGGATATTCAGGAAGCAATTCGATATTTGGACATGAAAGAAGTAAACAGTGGTTCTAATGTGGTTATTTTTCCATTAGAGAACGATTCCTATATCAAGGATTATAAGGTGATTGATGATTCGGCAGTAGTATCCCCTCTGCAAATATATTTGGATTGTATGCAGATAAAGGGTAGGGGAGAGGAAATGGCGAATGCGGTTTTGAAAAAGGAGATACTTAGATGATAAGAGATGAAGGCTTTGAAGATGTACCTCAGAATGAAATAGAAAAGTATAATGTAATGGGGGAAGAATGGAATTGCCTCGAATTGGAAATAAAACTCTAAGGTTAATATACCCCCAGGGGATATGAGATAATATCTCCTAGGGGTATACTTATAAACGACTAATTATTTATACCATTTCATCAATATTGCTTCATAGCAAATATCCAGCACATTATCATTTTGATCCATACTGAAGGATAAGTTGAAAAAGACTTCCGGGTAGCGTTCATCAAGATAGGAATAGCACAAGTTATACTGGCTTTCCAGACCATCATGATTATAGGCCTTAGATTTATATACAACCTCGTTTCGGGACTCTCCATAAGCAGTAATTACCTGTTCCCTTGAGTCCCCTAATTTTATACCACGTGAGGTCGCCGCGTCGGATGACATTTGCGCAGGGTATTCCGTATATGCTGTACAATTTGTAGCCATAATAGCAATACGCTCTACATCTTCATAGCCATTTCCGGCTCCATATAAGTCCACATAATTGTTATAGCCAAATCCATTGATATTGAAATCCTCATAGGAAAGAGGAGAAATGATGTTATTCTCCGCTTCTTTAGACACTTCCACCGCTGCGGGAGTCTCTGTAGAATCTTTGGTTATCACTTCTGTGGTTTCGGTGCTTTCGTTTTCAGTGGTTGTTTCATTCTGCCCGGCTTCTACTTCTGTGGGGGTAGATGTGTTTTCTGCTTCGACAGTGGTGGACATTGTTTCTACTTCCGCAATATTGGGAATAGTTTCGGATTCCCCGGCATTGTTTGAACCACAGGCCAGTAGACTCAAAGAAATCGTTGCCGTCATTAGTATGGAAATAATTCGCTTCTTCATTTGCTTTGCCTCAGTTTCATTGATAATTTAGGAGATCCCCATCTCATCGGTGGTAGAGCGGATATGTTCTACTGCCGTTTTTACTTGTTCTGCGCAATCCAGGTTGTTCTGACTCATGGTGTGCACCTGTTCGGCATTGGCGGTAACTTCTTCGGTTACAGCGGACAGCTGGGAGATGTTTTCCATAATCTTATTGTTGGATTCTGACAATCCCAGAATGTGGTGATTTACTTCTTCCACCTGGGAAGCCAGTGCTTCCATATTTTTGTTCAGCTGTTCAAAAGTCTCGGAAGCAGCCAGAATCTTTTCGCCCTGCTGTTCGGTAGCTTCAATGGAACCGTTGATAGTGTTGACTACCATGTTGGCATTGGCATTCAGCTCGTTGGTAATCTTGGTGATCTCTTCGGTAAAGCTCTTGGTCTGCTCTGCCAGCTGACGGATCTGCTGTGCTACAACAGCGAAACCACGTCCGGCTTCACCGGCACGGGCACTTTCGATGGAAGCGTTCAGGGCTAAAAGATTTGTCTGACCGGAGATTGCCATGATGCTTCCGGCGATAGTTTCCACCTCTTTTGTCTTTTCCTGTAATTTTGCCATGGCGTCGGTGACGGAATGGTTGGTATCCTTGATCATGGCGGACTGCTGTTTTAAGGATTCCATAGCAACCATATTCTTACGGATGCTTTCGTTAGAATCCTCAGCGATCTGCACCATCTGCTCGGAGATATGACTGGTCTGCTCGATAGCATTCTGAATCGTACCGGTCATCTGGCTCTGCTCTTCGATGCTGGTGGCAGTCATATTGGTGGCAGCGGAGATTTCCTGCATACTGTTGGCAACGGATTCCGTGGTCTGTACAAGGTTATTCATAAGATCTGTGGTTTTGGTGGTCTCCTGATGTACGGTCTGGGATACATCCAGAATATTATCCAGTACTTCTTTTACATGTTTATGTTCTTCCCGGGAAGAATCGATGGCATCATTGTTAAATAATATAGCAATCTTACCGGTTTCCAAAATAATGATTCCGATCAGGAATACCAGCAGGGTAGAGCAGATGGCATTCACATCCTGACCGTAGATTCCCTTCGTAGCCTGAACGATCATGACGATCAGGTAGAGCATGAATAATCCCAAAGCGGTTTTCTTCAGAGATTTTTTCTCATAATAAGGAATCTGTAATATGAAAATGGCGATCAGCGCATAGTGAATGAAACTTGCATCTGTCTGGAAACCAACCAACAGATACTCAATGCCGATCTCGATGGTAGCGAAGACTTTTAATAGTCGTGTCGCCTTATTTCGAAGGTGCGTTACGACATTTATCACACAGAAAACAGCGATCAGAATGGTATTTGCATACGTAACAATGGGCGCAATGTTGTGATTTACCAGTTTTAACCACAGATAAAACAGGAACACGATCGCCAAAAACGAAGAAGCGATAATATAGAACTGGTTCATTCTGATATTGCGTTCCGCGGTATCTGTGTAACGATATTTATTATTTTCTTTCATATTCATAAGTTCCCTCCCTATTCCTATTGAAATTACTTTAAGTGTAACTGCTTTCATCATTTTTTTCTACATTTTTATTCCATTTTTTGAAAATTTTTTTGAAAAAAATTATGGAAATAAAAAAACAAATTGATACTGATTTTCAATACCAAATGCGCTATAATACTTCTGTTACAGCACAGAACATTAAGATGTTGAGATACGAAAGGATATAGAAGTGTTATGACACTGAAAGAATTGGAAACCGGTAAAAGCGCCGTGATCGAAACCGTCGGTGGTTCCGGAGAACTCAGACAGCATTTCCTGGATATGGGTATGATCCCGGGAGCGGAGGTGACGGTGGTAAAGCTGGCTCCGATGGGGGATCCCATGGAATTGCAGGTGCACGGCTATGAACTAACGTTGCGGCTGGCGGAAGCGGATCAGATCGAGATCGCACCCATATCGAAGAGAACAAGAGAACATAAGGGGCTGGACCGGGTGACGGATGCAGAGCACCCGGGCTTAGGTGAGGATGGAAAATACCATTCGAAAAAAGATGAAAATCCTCTGCCGGAGGGAACGACATTAACGTTTGCCCTGGCGGGAAATCAGAACTGCGGCAAGACTACACTGTTCAATCAGCTCACCGGCTCGAATCAGCATGTGGGAAATTTCCCCGGAGTTACCGTAGACCGTAAGGACGGTTCCATCAAGGGGTATCCGGATACTTTGGTGACAGACCTGCCCGGTATTTATTCGATGTCCCCTTACAGTAGTGAAGAGATCGTATCCCGTAATTTTATCCTGTATGAGAAACCCAGAGCTATCATTAATATCGTGGATGCGACGAATATCGAGCGTAATCTGTATCTGACCATGCAGCTGTTGGAAATGAACATTCCCATGGTCGTAGCCCTGAATATGATGGATGAAGTCACCGGCAATCACGGTTCCATCGATGTGAATGCCATGGAAGCGTTCCTGGGAGTACCCGTAATCCCCATTTCCGCTGCGAAAAACGAAGGCGTGGACGAACTGATCCGCCATGCAGTCCATGTGGCAAAATATCAGGAACGGCCGCTGCGGCAGGATTTCTGCGATAAAAACGATCATGATGGTTCCGTACACCGCTGTATCCATGCGGTATGCCATCTGATCGAGGATCATGCGGAGTCTGCGAAGCTGCCCCTGCGTTTTGCAGCCAACAAAGCTATTGAAGGAGACCACTTGATCCTGGAGAAGCTGCAGCTGGATGAAAATGAAAAAGAAATGCTGGAGCACATTGTCTGTCAGATGGAGGCGGAGCGTGGCGTGGACAGAAGTGCAGCCATTGCCGATATGCGTTTTGATTTTATCGAGAGATTATGTGAGCAGACAGTAGTAAAACCCAAAGAAAGTAAGGAACGGATCCGCAGTGAGAAGATCGACCGGATCCTCACCGGAAAATATACGGCAATTCCCTGTTTTATCCTGATCATGGTGCTGGTATTCTATCTGACTTTCAATGTCATCGGAGCATGGCTCCAGGGACTGCTGGAACTGGGAATCGGAAAATTGACGGAGATCACCGATGCGGCATTGACGGCAGCTCATGTCAACAGTGCGGTCCAAAGCCTTGTAATAGACGGTATCTTTACCGGTGTGGGAAGTGTACTGAGTTTCCTGCCCATCGTGGTCACTCTGTTTTTCTTCCTGTCTCTGATGGAGGACAGCGGCTATATTGCCCGTGTGGCGTTCGTTATGGATAAGCTGCTTCGAAAGATCGGTCTGTCCGGACGAAGCATTGTGCCGATGCTGATTGGATTTGGATGTACAGTTCCGGCGGTTATGGCAACACGTACTCTTACAAGCGAGAGGGACAGAAAGATGACGATCCTGCTTACTCCGTTTATGAGCTGTACGGCAAAGCTTCCGATCTATGGCTTTTTTGCCGGTGCCTTTTTCCCGGGACAGGCAGGACTTGTCATGGTTATCTTGTATTTTACCGGTATTATAACCGGTATTCTGATGGCAACGATCTTAAAGCATACGGCATTTAAGGGAGAAGCGGTTCCGTTTGTTATGGAGCTTCCCAATTACCGTATGCCCGGTGTAAAAAATGTGGCCCAGCTTTTGTGGGAAAAGGCCAAGGACTTTTTGATGAAGGCCTTTACCGTTATTTTCCTGGCAACGATCGTGATCTGGTTTTTACAGACCTTTAGTCCCAACTTAAGTGTCGTGGTCGATTCAAGAGAAAGTATACTGGCAGTGGTCGCCGGATGGATTGCTCCGGTTTTCAAGCCGCTCGGATTTGGCGACTGGCGGATATCTACAGCCCTGATCAGCGGATTTATAGCAAAAGAAAGTGTGGTTTCCACGTTGTCCGTCCTGTTTAAATCAACAGATGCGCTGCTTGCCCTGATCAGTCCGGCTGCGGCTGCAGCACTGTTGGTATTCTGCCTTTTGTATACACCCTGTGTTGCAGCGGTTGCCTCTATCAAAAGAGAACTTGGTACAAAATGGGCGCTGGCTGTTATTGCATTACAGTGCACCGTTGCGTGGATTGCCGGATTTATAGTATATACGGTTGGTTCATTGTTTTAATCAATAGCCGAAAAAACAATATCCGGCAAATCTCCGTCTGTCAAAAAAAGAAATATCCGGCAAATCCTGTCTTGACAAAAACCACAGGAAATCTATAATAGTTGGTGGCACTTATTGGTGCTACCAATTTTTTATGAAAAGAGATAAATACGGATGAAGTACTTAAAGCAAATTATTTTGATCCTGTTGATCACATTGATTGGTGAATTATTAAAATACATCATTCCACTTGCGATTCCGGCAAGTATTTACGGAATGGTAATTTTA